>MAAC01019214.1_pt1 | contig 379598 bp, 319 predicted proteins | sample 1115981 | NCBI WGS metagenome assembly MAAC01 (sample SAMN04961126, study PRJNA320927) | seawater metagenome | isolation source: sample BD02T64 sea water enriched with oil for 64 days | place: USA:Gulf of Mexico | collected 2013-07-27 | reverse complement strand
ACGTTTTAAGAACAGACCTAGTTCAAACTATTTTTTTGCCTTCTAAACGGCTGAAAAAAATCTTTTGAACGTCGAAATAATAACCGAAAAAAGGTCAACCTATTTCAGTATAATACAAATTGATTATTTACGAATTGATTTTTTGGAATAATTGGTTTATTTTATGTATATTTGCGCATAAGCATAGTTTTTGTGCGTCACGTAAACATAGTTATTGAACTACACGATAGCATAGTTTTAGGAAAACATGTAAACATAGTTTTTGCACATCTAGCATGCGATTTGTTATTATTTAAACTCATAAAACAGATTTGAGATGGCAACACCTGGCGAAAAACTTGCAGAATCACTTGAAATTTTACATAAATTAGAAAACGAAGAAAACCTTGTAGCGATTAAATCTACAAGATTGAGTAGGACTCATAGAGAGCGATTAGTAAAGAATGGGTTCTTAAAAGAAGTAACCAAAGGATGGTATATATCCTCAAACCCTAATGAAAACTTTGGAGACACCACGTCATGGTATACTTCATTCTGGGAATTTAGTTCGCAATATCTTGAGGCCAAATACGGCGAAAATTATTCTATTTCTGCTGAACAATCAGTTTTATTCCACGCAGGTAATAATACAGTTCCCATGCAATTAATCGTTCGCGCACCAAAAACATCAAACACTAAAATAGAACTACTTTATAATACATCTCTTTTTCCAATAGAATCATCTATTCCAAATACAGCAGATATTATTACTATAAATGAAATTAGAACACTTTCACTACCATCAGCATTGATATACTGTTCACCAACAATGTTTAAAAAAAATCCAACAGAAATACGAACTGCATTAGCTCAAATTTCTGATTCATCAGAAGTACTACAAAAACTATTAGATGGGTCACACACAGTAGTTGCTGGGAGATTAGCAGGTGCTTTTCGCAATAATGGACAAACTCGGATAGCAGAAGATATAATAAAGACAATGAAGTCTGCTGATTTTAAAATTCGAGAGGTGGACCCATTCGAAAGTAAGCCTCTTATAAATTTATCATTTCGAGAAAAATCACCTTACGCAAACAGAATAAAACTAATGTGGTCCGAAATGCGGAAAATAGTTATTAAACATTTTCCAAATGAACCAGGACTTCCAGGAGATAAAAAACAGTATCTCGAGTCTATGGACCAAATATATATAACAGACGCATATCATTCGCTATCTATAGAAAAATATACAGTTTCAGTAGAACTTATTGAAATGGTTAGAAGTGGTCAATGGGATTTAGAAGAAAATGAAGAGCATAGAAAACAAAAAGACGCTATGGCAGCTAGAGGTTATTATCGGTCCTCATTGGCTGTAAAAAGTAGTGTGGAAAATATTCTAAATGGGTCCAATGCTGGAAAAGTTGTGGACCAGGACCATTCTGATTGGTATAGAGAATTATTTTCCCCAAGCGTGACAGCTGGATTACTACGAGTATCTGATTTAGCAGGTTATAGAACAAATCAAGTATACATATCACAGTCTAAACATGTTCCTCTTAACGTTGCTGCAGTTCGAGATGCCATGCCAATATTGTTTGAATTATTGGAAGCTGAAAAAAATTCTGGTGTACGTGCTGTACTTGGTCATTTCATTTTCGTTTATATTCATCCATATATGGATGGAAATGGAAGAATGGCAAGGTTTCTAATGAATGTTATGTTAGCTTCTGGAGGATATCCATGGACCGTAATTCCAACAGAAGAACGCGAAACTTATATGAATTCTCTAGAAGAAGCTAGTGTTAATGGAAATATTGAACCTTTTGCAGAGTTTATTGCACATTTAGTTACGCAAAGTTTAAAAGGTACACCTGTTGCTAAAATAGAATCTAATTAAAGGATAAAAAACGTTAGCCAACAACGTGTATAATTCATTGCGCCTGATTTTCCTCTCGGAATTTCCTCGCTGCTGAATAACAGGTTCGTTCCTTTTATCTATCTTAGTGCCTACACAGCGAAACCATACACAACGCGTTGTAGCAATTAAAATATTGACTGAGAAGAAATGACTCCCATTGATAAACTCATAGTGCATTTTAGAAAAAGTATAACACTTACAGACGATGAAGCGGAAATCGTTGGTGGATGTTTTAATATCGTGGAATTAAAAAAGAAAGAAATTCTTTTATTCGTGGGCGATCATTCATCGCATATGAGATTCATTTCGGAAGGCTGTCTCAGAAGTTATTATATGGATCGAGAGGCAAAAGAACATATTATTCAATTCGGAATAGAAGATTGGTGGATTAACGATTTATACAGTTACCTAACCAATACTCCTTCGAAACAGTTTGTTCAGGCCATAGAGGAAAGCATAGTGCTCCAAATTCATAAAGAAAAATTAAATGAGTTGTATAATACTGTGCCTGCAATAGAACGATTTTTTAGATTGAAATTTGAAAAAGCCTATGTTTCATTGCAGGAAAGGACTATTAATTCAATGAGTAAAACCGCAGAGGAAGGTTACATTGAATTCCGTTCAAAGTATAGAAATATAGAACAACGTGTTCCTCAATATATGGTAGCTTCGTACTTAGGAATAACTCCAGAATTTTTAAGCAAACTCAGAAAAAATACGACACAATAAATCGTTCTTAACCTAGATTAAGATTTTTCTTTTAATCCTAGCATAATTTTGGCCCATACAAAACCAATGGGCTATGTTAAGATTTATAAGTTTATCGATTACTCTCATATTTGCAGCTTTAGCATCAAAAGCACAAAATGTTGGTTTCTCTCCAGAAATGGTATTAGGACATAGGTCACTATCCTATCAACATTTTGTTAGTCACAGTTTTAACGAGAAATGGTCTGTAAATAATGTATCATACTTCGATACAGAATATAATAATGAGACAAACGTCATCTTTTTTATAAGAAACATGTTGTCTTACAGTTTCAACAAACACTTTAAAGTCAATGCTGCAATAGGAGTTAAAAACCCTGGCGCATTTGCAACGATAACATCTCAATACCAATATTCGGCATCAAGTTATAAGATAAGCTATGCTATTGGCAGTACCCATCAAAATGGGTTTACACTAGAGCAAACATTGATACTGAATTATACTCCAGCTTTGAATACAAGCATTAAGGCTTATCTAAATCTATTTGTAGTTGTAAATACTAATTTAAAAATATTAAATAGAGGTATACAACAATTGCGCATTGGACTAAAAAAAGAAAAATTTATAACAGGAATAGCAATCAATCTGGATCAATTTACAAAAGCAGAAAAAACACTCGAAAATTACGGGATTTTTATAAAAAAAACCTTTTAAACTATGCATATGAAAAACACAAAACAACACATTGGATTATTACTTTTAAGAGTAAGCACTGCATTTACAATGCTCATTTACGGAATCAGCAAACTGATTTTTGGAATCGATTTTATTTCAGACCTATTAGCCCAATATGGACTACCGTCATTTTTAGGCTATGGCGTTTTCGTTGGAGAAATTATTGCTCCTATTCTAATTATTATTGGGTATAGGACAAAATTAGCAGGACTTGTATTCGCAATTAATTGCTTCATAGCTACTTTAATGGTGCAACTTCCTAATTTGCTAAAACTAGATGAAGCTGGTGGTTGGGAAATGGGCCCATTATTTATTTACACCTTTTTTGGTATCGCTTTGTTTTTTACAGGTGGTGGTAAATATAGTGTGTCAACTAAAAACAAATGGGATTAATAAATTAATTTAAAAAAATGAAAAAAAAGAAAAAAATAATGGCATTTACAGGAAGTAATAATCCTAACTCAATTAATGAGAAACTGGTGCAATCGATAATTACCAAATACCCTGATCAAACTATTGAGTTTATCGATTTAAAAAGATTCGATGTCCCTATTTATAGCCATAATGTTGAACAGAATGGAATTCCAAAACCAATAAAGAAGCTCTTTCAATTGTTCACTGAAGCTGATGCGTTTATTATAGCTTCACCTGAACACAATGGACTTCCATCAGCATTTCTAAAAAACACAATTGATTGGCTTTCCCGAATCAATCAAAAATTTATTGATGGAAAACCAGTTTTGCTTTTGAGCACTTCTCCTGGCCCAATGGGTGGTAAAACCCATCTTAAAATTTTAGAAAAACTAGTATTACAATGGGGAGGTCTTTTTGTAGAACAATATTCATTAGGCAGTTTTGATCAAAATTTTGACAAGAGTGGCTTGGTCATCATTTCTCAACAAGAACACATTAAGTTGGAAAATGCCATGCAGGCTTTAATTAATGAACAGCCTATACAAAAAAAGCAGTATGTGGACGTGGTAAAAGATTACTTCAACGCATTTCAAAATGGGGATATGGAACAAGTTTTAAACTCATTTCATCCCGATTGTTATATCGTTAGTGTCAAAGAAGAAGAACGTCCAAGAGAACAATTGCACGGCATTTATAGAACAAAAGATGAAGCCAAACAATTTTTGAATAACATCACCTCTTTGTTCAATACAAAAGATTTTACAGTGGAAAATATATTACCTGCTGGAGACAATCTAGTAATGGCAAATGGTACTTTTTCCCATATAGTCAAGGCCACTGGCAAGCTTTTTAATAGTACATGGGTTCAACTTTGCATCATAGAGGATGAAAAAATAAAGGAATATCGATTTTATGAAGATTCAGCAGCTTTTGTTGAAGCATTTAAACAATAACATTAAAAAAAAGTAATCATGAAAACAACAATTAAATTAAAACATTTTTCCCTTCTATCTCTTATAGGTATTGGTATGGTTTTTCAAACAATATCTGCCCAAACTGAAGGTACATCAATAAACAAAAACACAATTATGGAAACAACGAATAAGCAAGAAAAAAAAATGGATGTCTTTTATCAAATCGATATTACCATTACGAATCCTGAAAAATTTCAGGAGTATGTAAATCATGCGAAGCCTCTGGTTGAGAAGTTTGGAGGAAAAATGTTAATCAGAGGACAGCAGTTGACTAATCTTGGTGGTAAAAGAGACGGTAAGTTAGTCGGGATTATGGAATTCCCAACAGTTGATGCAGCAAGATCATGGTATAATTCAAAAGAATATCAAGCAATTATACCTATTAGAGATGCTGGGTCAAAAAGCACATTTATACTTTTCGAAACGGTAAAACCTCATACCTTAAATTAACTATGAATAAAATGTAGAATTGAGTCGGTTGGTTAGTGATTGGAACTGAACGAAATCTTAATAGGAAAAGAGAGAGGATTATCAATGTTGTAGAAGTCAAAACTTCACAGTGTATACTAATCTTATTTCTCTCTTTTGTTCTTTCTATTTATAACTCTAATTTAAGAGTTTGTAAATTTAAGACATGTATAATTAATTACTTCTGAATTTTCGCGCGGAGAACCCTCGCTATTAAAATAGATATAAAAGTAAACACCCTTGAAAATTATATTTTCAAGGGTGTTTACTGATTGTTTTGATTGATGCACTATCCATTGATAGCTATATAGATGTGTTATCTCAAGATAACTTGTTTACTAACTGTAGCGTCTTTTTGTATTCCAAACAAAGGTTTTAGTTGTGTTTGATGTCGCTGTAATTTTGTTAGTGTTTAATGTTCTCATTGTTTTAATATTTGATGGTTTATACTGTATAGACGTCTGTGTTTCAAAGTTGTTACAGCTATTAACTCGTGTTAACAAAGTTTAACAAATCGTTATGGGAAAAGACATGAGATAAACAGTAAATAACTAATAAGAATGACATATATGCGTCTTAATCATACATCTTCCTTAATGTCTGGGTAATTTAGATGTCTATAAATTATTACATGATCAGATAATTATAAAGACTAGCGCTACAAATAATTATATCTGCTATATCAAATTAATAATATAACAATAACATCATGACTGCGGAAGTTGTTACTGACCACTTAAATAGATTTTTGTTTATGGGTTTTATGGTAATAGTGGATTTGCCATTTTTCGAATCATTATAAAAAGTTACACTTTCCTTTTCAATCTCTCCTTGATGCATTTCGTTATTAAAAATAAAATCTTCATAATCATCATATCCTAAATAATTGCACAAACCCGTTATAACCTTTAACTGTGATATGTTAATGTCTTCTAGATCTTTTAATTGATTAATGGAATTATAATAGTTTACTAAACTTCGTTCTCCAAAAGGGAATCCAAAATCTTCAGTAATATAATTAGATAATATTATTGCTAAATGATTTTTCGAAGGGTTCTTAACGCCTTTGATTGTTTCATTTTTTTTTTGCTTTTTCAAAAGCGGCTTTAAGAAGTCGCCTATGCATTAGTCCCAATTTATTATATTTTTTAGTTAGTACTTTTTTCTATTTTTTTTTGGAAAATTAATTCCAACGACTTTCTATAACACTTCAATTCAATTTCCAATCAATACAAAACCATCTTCATTTATTTGTTTCAGAATTACCACCGCCACCACCGCCACCACCAGGAGGAGGAAATAACGGAGGATAATGGATAACTAAATTTAACTTAGTACATTTGAGGAATGAAGCACAACGTGTCATTCCTCTTTTTTTATTTAGTGATCACAGCATTTTTACTGACCAATAATGGTAATTGTTTTGGTCAGAAAAAAGGTGATAGTTTACAGTATTATGTGGACCTCGTTAATCAACCTCAAACATCGAACGATTTAACGCAATCATTTCAATTTATAAATGATGCAAAGGAAGATGCTCTACAGCTAAATGATAGTCTAAAAGCCATCTATTGTTTGTATCAAATAGCAAGTATTGAATATAAGGGCGGTTTCTATGTTGATAGTGAAATATCTGCAACCGAAGGCTTAAAGTTATTGAGTAATATAAATCCGAGTCCTTATACAATTAAATTAAACAAAGGGTTTTACACCTTACTTGGGATGTTGTATCGTGAACAACGCAATGATACGATGTCTAATAAAATGTATAATAGCGCATTGAAATATGCCGAATCCTCCTTAGACAGTTTAACGCTTTATAATAATAGGTCAAATCTATATAAAGACAAAGAGGAGTATGCTCTTGAAAAGAGTGAATTACTTAAGGCTAAAGCTATAATAACTAGGGTTTCTGATACTTTAGCAAAAGCTAGAGTGTTGGACAATTTAGGGTTCGTGAATCACAAATTAAATCAAAGTAATTCCTTATCATTAATGCAAGAAGCACTTGAACTTCGAAGGGCCATAAATGATCCTAGAAGTCTATTTACAAGTTACATTAATTTGGCTGAGCATTATAGTGAAATTGAGGCTGAAGTTGCAAATGAGTATGCCTTAAAAGCTTATGATATTGCAAATCAATTAAATAGGGCTAATTATAGACATAAAGCATTAGCCATGCTTATCAATTTTAATCCCAATGAATTTGCAATTGTTTATAAAAGACTCAATGACAGTATCACGCTAGCGAATCAGCAAAGCGTTAATAAATTCGCGTTAATGAAATACGATACCGCTGAAAAAGAGGGTCTTCTAAAAGAAAGTCAGCTTAAATCTGAGAAGCAAAAGAGAAAGACACAATTGTACCAAGCCATTGGAATTGTAATGTCTCTATTTGGTGTTTTTCTTTTTATCATTATTAGAATACGTCATAAAAAAGAAAAGCTTCAAGAAATCTATCGCACCGAATCCCGAATCTCCAAAAAAGTTCATGATGAGGTAGCTAATGATATCTATCATGTCATGACCAAGTTACAAAGTGAAGATGACGTCAACAATGAAGATGTATTAGATCATTTAGAAAGCATTTATGTAAAAACAAGAGATATTTCTAAAGAAAATGCAACGCTGCATGTCGAAGAAAATTTCAACGATTTAATAAAGGATTTACTCATAAGTTATAAAACTACAGATCTTAATGTTATAACTAAAAATGTTTCTAAAATGGATTGGAAGGACATTTCAGATCTCAAAAAAACAACAGTATATAGGGTATTACAAGAGCTAATGACCAATATGCGTAAACATAGCGAGGCGACTATTGTTGTTGTAAGTTTTGATAGAACAGGTAATAAACTAAAAATCCAATATAAAGATAATGGTATAGGTTGTAAACTGGTTAAAAGCAATGGATTACAAAATACGGAATCCCGTATGGCTTCAATAAAAGGTTCTATTAGTTTTGAATCTCATATTAACAATGGTTTTAAAGCCGTAATGAGTATTTAAACTATGTTTTCAAAAGTATTAGTGTCCGATGATTTAGGAAGTATAAACAAAGGCGTGTTAACTGTATTAGAGACTTTAGCAGTTGAAGAATTCCAACAAGTGCAATATTGTGATGATGCTTATATTAAAATTAAGCGAGGCATTCATGACAACGAGCCATTCCAATTATTAATTACAGATCTTTCATTCAAAGCAGACCACAGAGAACAAAAATTCAATTCGGGCGAGGAATTGATTAAACAACTTAGGATTGAAAATCCAGAATTAAAAATCATAGTGTATTCTGTGGAAGACCGATTACAAAAAGTAAGAAGTTTGATGCGAAATCAAAAAGTAAATGCCTACGTATGTAAGGGTAGAAGAGGGCTTATTGAATTAGCAAACGCGATTCATGAAGTATACAATAATGGGACTTTCTTGTCGCCTCAAATTGAGCAAGCACTGCATCCGAAAGCGGAATTAGAGATTGAAGATTATGATATTGAGCTTATACATCATATGGCTAATGGTTTATCTCAAGATGAGATTAGCCATGTATTTAAAAATAAGAACATTTCACCGAGTAGTCTAAGTTCTATCGAAAAACGTTTGAATAAACTTCGGATTCAGTTTAAAGCCAATAACGCCATACATCTTGTCGCTATTGTTAAAGATTTGGGGTTAATATAACGTGTTCTTTGCGGAAACCCGTAAGGAAAATTCATTTTTACTTTACAAATTGCAGCACATTAATTATTGTCATAATTAATGTTATGGGAGTCTTGAGGTACGCCGTTTTTGGTGTGCCTCTTTTTTTTGAAATACTACGGAATCCCGTAAGAAAACAATTATAGTTCTTCGTATCATTGATTTGCTATTAATTAATTCTTAGGGAGAATTATTTTAAGGAGCTCCGCATTGTTATCAATGCGGAGTTTTTTTATTACTTTCTCTTACGGATTACCGTAAGAAAAATTCTTCAGCGAGGATTAAGTTTGAATGAGCTAATCAATAAATTTTTTAAAACTATTTTATATGAAAAAACTTGTATTACTTTTTATTATTATTATCTATTTAATACCAAAACAAACAAAAGCACAAAGTGATGGGGCAATAGTAGCAGCCGGAGCGTTAGTTGCGATTGGAGTTGGAATTGCAGCTGTCAAACAAATGGAAGAGAGAGCCGAACTAACTGCGACCCAATGGATATTGTCTAATAATCCTGAGCTTACTAGTTTTTCTTTAAAAACACTTTCCTTTGATGGTAAAAAAGTGAAAGATATGTCAGCAACTTCTCTTATAACTTATACAATACAAGAGTTTACACCTACTAACAAACCTGAGCTTGATGGAAGAAAACAAGTTTTATTTGGGTTTACAAGTCAAGGGTGGATTACTGAATATGGAATTGATTTTAATAAAGTAAAATGGTCTTTGGTTGATGATAAAGAATGGATGAAAATGATGATTTCATATGTAAAGGTAGCTTCAAGTGAAAATGATGAAAATATTGTTATGAATATTTTAAAAGAGGGAAAAGTTGTAAATAAAGGTGTAAAAGCAAAAAGTAAGCTAGTTGTACCATTTTATAAATTAACAGGTGATATGTATGTTGTAACTGATTATTCTAACGACATGAAATTAATTTATAACGAAAGATCTCTAGGAATATTTTTAAAAGAAACACGTAATCTTGTTCAAATTGGAAGAGGAGATATTATTGAAATACATGATTTCTTTTTTGATCAAGACTAAGCATTATTCATGTCTTTGGCTTCTTCATTTTAACAAATTATTGTTGACACTTTTATCGTAAATACAATGTTATTAATTAGAAAGAAAAAGATTTTGAATTCCCGGGTTATGAAAATTTTCAAGTGCTTTTTTAGGGCTATAAATACCTGAAAATCAAATCATTGTATTTTGCAATATTCAAAATCGTGTTCCAAAACGTGTTCAGTTTCGTGTTCACTATTGTTGTTAATAATCGATAGTGTAAATTAAATAAAATTATGAGAAGTTAAGTATTAATTGTAGGAATTTTATTAGAAATATGTATATTTAGATTCTCCCTTATATTACATTCTTGTTGACACATAATTGATAGAAGAGGAACACAATTTCTTAATCTCCAGCAGTGTATTGGATAAGGAATAATGTTCTTAATTATAGGTTGATCTATACCTGACAAATGTCATGATATTAGAATTAGATTAGCAATAAATTTGAAAATAAACAGAAGGATAAAATGTACTCTTTTCGACAATAATTGAAGGGGTATAAAGGCATTATATTCGCATAGAACACGTTGTGGTTAATATTAGCAAACCCTTGAAATTAAATAAATATGATTGAATTTTTAAAAGAAAATTATGAATGGTTATTCGGAGGAATTGGAGTAGCTGCCTTGTTTTTTGTTTTAGACAAATTTGTTTTCAAAAGTAAAACCAAATCAGAAAAAGGAAATAAAAACAAGAATAAAAATTCAATTACAATAAATAATAATATAGGAAAACAAGAAACTGAAGAAGAACAAAAAACTGAAGTCAAAAAAGATAAATCCAACTTGCGAATTTTATTTATTGATGACCAACATACGAAATTCAAAATGGTCTCAATACTAAAAAAATCTGGTTGGAAAAACACAAATTCGGTAAAAGACATAACCGATTTGGATGATTACAAGGCAAAAGAAGCTGATATAATATTCGTTGATATCAATGGAGTTGGAAAAACTCTTTTTAAAGATGAAGGATTAGGATTAGCGTCTGCAGTAAAGAAAAAATATCCGGAAAAGAAAATTGTTATTTATTCGGCAGAAACAAAAGGAGATAGATTTCATAAAGCATTAAGAGAAGTAGATGATTGTTTGTCTAAAAATGCAGAACCTTATCAATTCATCAATTTAATTGAAACTTTATGTCAATAAATCATTTTTCAGTAATTGACAACGAAAGTGAAGATGTTGCTTCAAACTTAACCGAAAAGTGTCAGACTTGTTACTCACAAACTGAACATAAAGGAAAAGTTATAGATTGTCCATTGTATCTTACCAAAAGAAGAAACGGTAAAATAAATAATAGTAATGGAGTTACTTTTCTTTGTTGTGCAAAGACAAAAACAACTAAATTATTTAAAGAAAAATTAGATGCATTAGCATATGCATATCACGATTTAAAAATACCAATTGAATCAATTAAGACAAATTTAAAAGTTAGTGAGCAAAAAAGAGTGAACAGATTAGTTCATAATTTAACAACGATTAATGGAAAAACAATTCAGGAAGTATATGATTTAGTTCCACAAGAAGTTCTTACTTCTGACTTTAATTCCCAAATACCTAAAATCACAGAAATTATCAAAGCTAATCCAAAAGATACTGCACTTATGTTCTTGAGATTAGCTAAACATAATATTCATATGAAATCTGAATTTTCTATTTATAAAAAACTCGATAGAGCAAATCCTTCAATAGAAAAAAGGAATCATCCAATTCATAAAGTATTAATGAATGTTTTACATTCCTTTTTTGTCGACTTTTCAGATAAAGAAGTATATGTTAATGTTGGAGAATGTAGAAGTTCAGTTTATTGTGACTATGAAACTTTGCAAGTTGCATTATACCATTTGATAGAAAATGCCTCAAAATATGTTAAACCAAAATCTACCATTGATATTCTTTTTAATGAAAAGGATAATACAATAAATGTTCATTTTAAAATGACCAGTTTATATATTGAAGAAAAAGAATATCCTAAGCTTTTTATTGAAGGCTTTTCTGGAAGTGAAGCTAAAAAAACGTATAAAGATGGTGAAGGAATTGGAATGTGGAGAATTAAACAGATGCTGGAATTAAATGACTTTACAATAGAAGTTAACCCAGGAAAAATAATTGAGAATCTAAATGGGTTTAGGTTTTCAGATAATGAATTTATTATTGGATTAAAAAAATACTAACCACAACAACGTGTATAATTAATTACTTCCGAATTTTCGCGCGGAAAACCCTCACTTCAGAATAATTAGTTTCTTTCTTTTGTGCTACTTTTTATAACTAGGACAGATATGTTTCTTAATCATATAAACAGTAATCTTCTTCAAGGTTTTTCCAGTGTCAGGGTGTAATCCTAAGGAGGTAAAGTATTCTAATTCACCTTTTGAATTCTTTCCATACCATAAATTTTCACTACCATCGATTTTAAAAAACTCAGTATTACAATCTATTTGTATTTTTTTAAAGAATAAAATACGATCTTCTTTATATATTTTAAGTGAACCGTTGCTTATTTTTTTTGAATCAAACTCTACTTCGACGTAATGATCCGTTTGCCATTCCATCCATCGTTGTTGATTGGTTAAAAAAGTAACTGACAAAGTAACGATAGCAATTAAACAAATCAAAACCACAATTTTATGCTTCTTTAAAAAACTTAGTGGTTTAGTTTTAGTTCGTTTTTCTGATAATCCCTTTACATGAATTTTCTTAAAGTCAGAAAAATTGTCATAGCCCAAAAGATTACACATTGCATCAACTACTTGAGGTTGTTTTATTAAAGTGACTTTATTCTCTATTGCGTCTTTATAATACATACTCAAACTTCTTTCACCAAAGCTAAGTTTATGGTTTTCATAAATGTAATCTGAAAGCAATTTAGCAGTCGCAAAATTTGAGGGAGTTATCCCAGTATCTTCATTAGTCTTTCTCTTTATTTCTTCAAACGATTTGATGATTAACTCTCTATGCATTATTTACAGTTTTTATAGATTTTAAAGTTAGTTATTCTATTGGAAGAAACATGGAAAAATATTTCCATAAACTTTCCGAAACACTTCCATACAATTTCCGTTCATTCCTAAATCATCTTCATTTATTTGCTTCAGAATTGATAACCGCCTTAGCGTAATAAGGTTTACGAACTTCAATTCTAAGTCGGAGTCGCAAGGTAAAGTTGTGTAATCGTATTGAGAAGTAGTTACACTTCTTTACTAAGCACTCCATACTTCTCAAAACGAGAGGGACGTCCTCTCTTATAGCACAATTGCTAAACATTAGAGCATCTGAGAAAACCTCAGACGGCCACACTAATGTTCAATTTCAAAATTTTAATAAAATGAAGAAAATATATTTAATATTATTTACGGTTTTCCTTAATATGGTAATGATGTCATGTACACCAGAAATCATCGCTGAACAAGTTAAAGAAGAAGTAGCCTGTTGTGGCGACGATGGAGAATTACCGCCACCACCGCCACCGCCACCAGGAGGAGGGAATAACGGAGGATAATGTATAACTAAATTTAACTTAGTACATTTGAGGAATGAAACATTACGTATCATTCCTCTTTTGTTATTTAATATTGCCTGTCTTTATACTTCTGTATAGTCAAAATAGTTTTGCACAGAAAAGTAGAGATAGTTTACAGTACTATGTTAAACTAGTTAAGCATCCACAATCTGCAAATGATTTTACCAATGCATACCAATATTTGGTTAAATCTAAAGAGAAATCATTAATAGAAAAAGATAGTCTAAGAGCAGCATATTGTTTATATCACATTGCGAGCTTAGAATATAAAACAGGGTTTTATATTGATAGTGAAGTCTCTTTGACTGAAGCTCTTAAATTATTGGATCGGATGTCTTATAGTAATTACAGTTTTGCATATAGAATGGGCATATACAACCTACTGGGAATACTTTATAGAGAACAGAATAATGATGCCATAGCATTCGATTTGTTTAATAGAGCATTTCAACTTGCTCAGTCGGCAAAAGATAGTGTGACGTTATACAATAATAAATCTAACATATATAAGGATTTAAACCAATATGAATCTGCTAAAAAAGAGTTACTAAAAGCATTAACTATAGTGCCTAGAGTTTCAGACACATTGGCGAAGGCACGTGTATTAGATAATTTAGGTTTTGCCTATTCCAAGTTAAATCAAGAAGAAGCATTACCACTAATGCAAGATGCGCTTGAATTGCGACAATTGGTTGATGATTCAGAGAGTTTATATATAAGCTATATACATTTGTCGAAGCATTATAAAGAAAGATTGAATTTAGTTCTTGCCAAAGAATATGCCATGAAAGCTTATGACATTGCAACAAAATTAAATAGTATATCATTTAAGAATGATGCCTTAGCAAATCTTATTGCGTTTAATTCAGATGAGTTTGTTAGTGCATATAAAACTATCAATGATAGCCTTACATTAACTAATAAGCGGAGCGATAATAGATTTGCAATGATGAAATATAATACATCAGAAAAAGAGCGTCTCCTTAAAGAGAGTCAACTGAACAATGAAATACAATTGCGGCAAACACAATTATATCAGGCAATTGGAGCTGTAGTAATTCTTTTGGGTATTTTTCTGTTTTTCCTATTCAGAATGAAACATAAAAAAGAAAAGCTTCAAGAAGTTTATCGCACCGAATCTCGCATCTCTAAAAAAGTACATGATGAAGTCGCCAATGACATCTATCATGTCATGACCAAATTACAAAGTGATATTAATAACAATGAAGATGTATTAGATCATTTGGAAAATATTTATATAAAGACAAGAGACATCTCTAAAGAAAGTGCTACGGTACATGTCGATGAGAATTTTAACGATCTTATCAAGGACTTGCTTATGAGTTATAAGACTGCTGAACTCAATGTTATAGCAAAAAATGCTTCTAAAATTGACTGGAATGGTGTTTCGGATCTTAGTAAAACAACAATATATAGGGTATTACAGGAACTATTGACCAATATGCGAAAACATAGTGAGGCAACAATTGTAGTTGTAGGTTTTGAGAAATCAAAAAATAGAATAGAGATAAACTATAAAGATAATGGAGTAGGATGTAATCTTTTTAAAAGTAATGGATTACAAAATACGGAATCCCGTATGGCTTCAATAAATGGTTCCATTAGATTTGAATCTCAAATTAACAATGGTTTTAAAGCCATAATGAGTATTTAAACTATGTTTTCAAAAGTATTAGTATCAGACGATTTAGGAAGTATAAACCGAGGAGTATTAACGGTGTTAGAGACTTTAGACGTTGATAAATTCCATCAAGTGCAATATTGTGACGATGCTTATATTCAAATTAAGCGAGGCATTCATGACAGTGCTCCCTATCAATTATTAATTACAGACCTGTCTTTCAAAGCGGATCATAGGGAACAGAAATTCAGTTCAGGTGAGGATTTAATTGTGAAACTAAGATCCGAGAACCCTGAATTAAAAATTATAGTCTATTCTGTTGAAGACCGTCTGCAAAAAGTAAGAACATTGATGCAAAATCATAATGTAAACGCGTATGTATGTAAAGGTAGGAGAGGGCTCATTGAGTTGGCAGGAGCGATTAAAAAAGTATATAATAATGCCACTTACCTATCGCCTCAAATTGAGCAAGCACTGCATCCAAAAGCAGAACTAGAGATTGAGGATTATGATATCGAACTTATACATCTTATGGCTAATGGCTTATCACAAGATGAGATTAGCCATGTATTTAAAAATAAAAACATTTCACCGAGTAGTTTAAGTTCTATTGAAAAGCGCTTGAATAAACTTCGTATTCAGTTTAAAGCCAATAACGCCATACACTTAGTAGCTATAGTTAAAGATCTAGGCTTAATTTAGAGACGTCAATACGGAAAGCCGTAAGGAAAACGCTGTTTTTTTAATTACTCTTGTAATGTTATAATTAATTAATCTTAGTTATATAGGGAGAATCTTTAGGCATACGTATATCGTGTGCCTTTTTTTTAAGGATTACGGTAAGCCGTAAGGAAATAATTACAATTCTTATTATCATTGATTTGCTATTAATTAATTCTTAGGGAGAGTTATTTTAAAGAACTCTGTGTTGCTACCAATACAGAGTTTTTATTATTACTTTGGCTTACGGATTTCCGTAATCTACAACTGTTTAATTATGATATGTTTGTTATTACTATATAATTTATATCATATTATTTTCAAATGTAATTGGATAATTTTCACTGAAATAATTAGATTATACCAAAGTGAATAATTTTTACTTAGCATAAATTTAAAAAATGATATAAATTCTAAAAATTAATGTTTATGCTGCGCTTTTTTTTATCTTTAAGTTCTCCCCACTTATTAATTTTCATAGATACTGTTATATTAAAATTGTAAATACAATATCAAAATTGAGTATGTGAAATTGAAACCCATGTTATGATAATAAGCGTTTGGTAACACCCTAATGCAAAATTATCATGGGGATTTTAGAAAAAAATAAATTTAGAAATTTATGATTAGATTAAAATATTTCTTTTTGTCCCTAGCAATTTTAATAATTACCACAAGTTGTAAGCGTGATTACCGATCAACTGAATCATCTTTGCCAGGTGAAGATATTCCCAGAGAAGTTATTTCTTCAGAAAAATTTAATAAAATTAGCCATGTAACTTTTTACCTCGAAAATTCAGGAAGTATGTTTGGTTATGTCAATGGAGCTACTGAATTTGTTAATGTGGTAAATGACATTGCTCAATATCCCAATTTGGTTAATTCTCAAACGCACTTTACATATAATATGATAAGTGGGAAAGCAAATGGGTTTGATAATAAAGGAAATGCCCTTCATGAAAAATACAAATTAACTACTCATCCAATTGGGAATGATGCAAATATTTTAAAATCTCAACTCACCGAAAAAGGGTTTACTAAGACGACAAGTAAATTTAGTGATTTGAATACGATGTTTAAAGTTGCTCTCACTAAGGCACAGAAGGATAGCATCACTATTTTGATATCTGATGGCATATATGATGTAGGTGGATCGGACAACCCTTTAACAGCTTTAAAAACTGAGGGAGCATCGACCAGAACCGTATTTATAGAAAGACTTGGACCAGAAGATGTAGAAACTTTACTAGTTAAATTGGAGTCGCATTTCAATGGATGGTATCACCCTGCTAATGTAGAAGATACTAAAGGTAAAAGTGAAAAAATAGATCATAAAAGACCGTATTACATTTGGATATTTGGAAATAGTGATCTGCTAATAAAGTATTTTCCGGAGGAGCGATTGAAAAACCTAATGGGGTTTGTTGATCTTGCGCGTTTTCGTAAATTAGATATTCAAGAATTATCTTATTCAGGTATTGGATATAACAATTTTGGTTTTAAACTTGATTTTAAAGAGTTGAATACTTTCGAACTCTATCACAATGTTACTGATAATTCCAATTTTAATATAGCAGTAGATTTTTCCAAATTAAATTACTTGCCTAAAACATATTTAACTTCAATCTTAAATTATTCTTGTAAATGTGAATATAAAGTTGTAGAAGTTGAGGCTATTGGAGACTCTCCAAATAGTGATTTAAAATCCTACTTAGAAACACTTCCTTTTGCAGCTACACATATAATTAAAGTAGCCTCAATTACAAAACAGCCTAAAATAGGAGATGTTGTTATTACTTTGAATAATGCATTGCCAAGTTGGATTAATGAGGCTAATACTGATAATGATTCCCCATTGGATAATAATATATCTCAGACCTTTGGTTTCAATACTTTAATTAATGGGATTGATGAAGCTTACAAGGAGGTTTCTAGCACAAAGTATTTAGCTGAGTTTAAATTAAAAATTAAAAATTAATAATATGAATTTCGCACCATTTTATGAGTTCTTTGAAGAGATGTTTGGCATGTTTGACAATGATTTTTCTATAATTTTTCAAACTTTATTTACTAAGGGAGGATACAATGATATGGGTTGGATATTGTTAGGAATTCCACTTGTATTTTTAGGATTGTTTTATTTTTTATGGAAATACCCTTACCATACTAAATTACATTATTGGTTATATCTTGGCTTTATAGCACTTATAGTTGGTGTGGTTACTTTTAGTTCGGTTAATCTTACTTTGGCTAACTTTTTGGTTCATACAAATCCTCTTTTTGTAGAGTTTACAGAAGGTCTCATATTATTCTATGCTATTTTGAACGCCTGTCTTTCTATATTGGTTTCATATATTTTTAGTTTGGGTTTAAGATTAAAAAGTAAAGTTCAAAAGCATTTACCTCATTAAATTAATAAATTATGGCAAAGAAATTATACGTTTTCGGAATAGGAGGAACAGGCTCAAGAGTTATCAAAGCACTTACCATGCTGTTCGCCGCTGGCTGTAAGTTGGGTAACGATTTTGATACTGTTGTACCTATAATTATAGACCCAGATACCGGTAATGGAGATTTAAACAGAACAAAAGAAATACTGAAACTGTATCAGGAAATTAGAAAAAATATCGATTCGCCTGATGATTTTTTTGCACAAGAGGTAAAAACAGTCGCTAATTTAGTGACCAACTCAGACAGCATAACTGGAGATGGATTTCAATTCATGCTTAATGGTACTGCAGGAACAAAATTTAAAGATTTCATACATTATTCCAATATCCCTTCTGAAGATAAATTGTTTTTAGATAGTTTATATTCTGAACATAATCTAGAATCTGATCTTGATGTAGGATTTAAAGGAAATCCAAATATGGGATCTATTGTATTAAATCAATTTACTTCTTCAAAAGATTTTGAAAGATTTGGGCAATCCTTTAGTCCTGGTGACGCCATATTTATAGTCAATTCAATATTTGGAGGAACTGGAGCGGCAGGATTTCCTCTATTGCTAAAAAGTCTAAAAAATGGCGCTGAAATTCCTAATAGTGCACTTATAAAACAAGCAATTATTGGAGGCCTTACTTATTTACCCTATTTTAAATTAAATAAAGGTGAAATTGATTCGGATACGTTTCTTGAAAAAGCAAAATCAGCGATTGATTATTATAACCGAACCATTATAAATCAAAAACAGATTGAATCCATTTATTTCTTAGGAGATGTTGGAACGACTTCAACTTACGATAATCATGCTGGTCAGCAAGCACAAAAAAATGATGCACATTTTTTAGAACTTGCAGGAGCACTTGCTATATTAGATTTCAGTTCAAATGCACAAAATCTAAGTCCAGGTCAAACTAAAATAAAGGAATTTGGTATTGAAAATGACACAAATCCTTTGACTTTTGATTCCTTGAATACCATAAATTCCAAGCAAATTAAATTTTATTTACAAAAGTTTAGATTTTATACTGAATATCTTAAAAAGGGCTTGCCTCGTGCATTAAATGTATCGAGATGGACAAAGAAAAAAACTCAACTTACCAGAGATTATTTTGATAGTCCAGAATACAAAAACGAAATAGCTAATTTCAATGCCCATTTTAATAATTGGACACAAGAATTAGAAGATAATAGTCCATCTTTTGCTCCCTTTAATTCCATAATAAAAAACAATGATAACGGAAGAGGGCTTTTCAAAACTCTTGACACCTTAAATTGTTTGGAAATTGATCAAACACCTATCTCTGAGTCACAGAAACATAATCAACTTATTAAACTTTTTGGATCGACTACACAAAAGGTTATCGAAAAGCAAAAACTTTAAAAGATCTTACCATGGTAAAAAAAATATTCAGATTACATAAAGACGGAAAAACAGCTCATTCAGGATGGTTTGATAGCGGCACGATTACTAGTGCAAACTTAAGTACTATTATTACGGACGGAAAACATATTTCGACATCTATCCCAAGTCCATTTGCTAGAATTGATCTTGTTAAATCAGCATTTCAGTGGGTTGCGGATAACGGAATAGAGGGAGGCACTGCACAACATAAACTAGTCTCTGATGCGCTAGATGTAGGTCAACTGTTCTTTTTATCAAACTTGTATCCTCAAATAGATATTATAGAATGGAACCCAAAACACCGGTTTACATCCCTTAAGAATGGAGTTCATGAAGACCTTATTGAAACACTCGAAACATATTGGGCTCAAGATGGAAGTATTTATAACTTCAATAATGTAAATAGATTGTTTTTTATATTATTTGATAAACAATTAGTTGGTTGTACTTCTCCATCTACATTATTCTTTGCGGCACCAGATGCTAATTCTGATAATTTAAATATGAATATTAATCGAGGAAATGACAAACTACTTGATAACATATATGCATCATTGGCAACTCGTGAGTGGTCTTATATAGAATATATTTTTGCTTTATCCGAAACTCCAAATTTTATAAAATATTTCACACATCAAGGTCAAAATGAATTTTATAATTATTTACAAAAAGTAAAATTAGAGTTGCAACCTGCGGATCGATTAAAAGTTGATAATATCAATGCTTCTAGTATATCAAAATACGAGAAGTGTCATGTATCAGGAGCTCCAAATAATTATTGTGATGTTTTAGGGGTGCCTCTTGGGCTACAGGTCCATAGTTATCATTCGATAGCTGACGAAAGTGATTTTGTCATAAACAGTAATTTAAGTAATAAAAAGCCATTAGTGCTCCCTTTTGATATGTATTCTGAAAATCTTTGCTTCACTACAAGTGATGTTAAATGGAACCCAGAAACTATGCGTAATAAGGTTCCCTATAGAAACGTACTATCGGAAGATCAATCCAAAATACCTGTTCTAGGAGATGAATATTATTGGTTATCTATTGGAAATTTCTTAGAAGATCATATCGTTGAAATGCCTTATGAACTTAATAGTAAAAAATTCGAATTATGCGGTTCAAAAAGACATTTAATGCCATTAACTAAAACCTTTTTTGAATTTTTCAAGGTTGAAGATGTTGATGAATTATTAAAAATAAGCTCGTTGTCTGCAGGAGGTGTTGAGGTTAAATTGGAGATTCCTATAAAATCTGGAAGAAAAATTTTGTATAAAAAGATATATGGTATAGATGATATTGTTAAGCCAGAGATTCATTTGGCTATATTTCCTTTTGTAAAAGTAGAAGACTTCCCTGTTAAGTACAACATAGGTATTATTGATGGAGATATTGGTGAAAATAGTAACAATGTTATTAAACCTATTTTTCTGAAATCTGGTAATATAATTGAATCTTCGCCGGAAGTGGTCAGAAGTCATGGTGGAAATCAAATCAAAAGTTCGTATCGAAGTACAGAAAGTTATTTTGATTGTATACAATTAACTATCAACTCATATAACTGTATGGTTATTCCAAAAATGCCAATCTATAGGTCAAATAATGTGGACTATACTTTTGCAATCGACTTTGGTACTACAAATACGCATATTGAATATAAAAAGACGGGAGAAACCCTACAACCCTTAAAAAATGAAATGCCTAACACAATATGGGCATCGCTATTGAGTAAGTCAGCCAAAGTTGACCCTATATACACTTTGAATGAGGCCACATTTAATCAGGAAATTATTCCACATTCTATAGGCACTGAAGACTTAAGTTTCCCTGTTAGGACAGCACTTGTTGAGAATAAGGATATCAATTATAATAATGAAAGAGAATTATTTAAGCACATTAATAATTTCTTTTTACTGGAAAAAACAACTATCCAACAACATTTAGAACTTACAACAGCCTTAAAATGGAGCAATTATTCCAAGGCAGAAGATAAAAAAAGAGTTGAGTCCTATGTAGAATATCTCTTATCTATTGTTTATTATAAAGTATTGCTATCAAATGGAAAACTTGAAAACACAAAAGTTATCTGGTTCTATCCAATTAGTATGACTTCTTTTCAGCAGGGTATCATTGAGGATATTTGGAAAAAGACCTATAAAAAAGTTTTTGGAGATTCTGCTAATCCTGAAAACATAACCAAAATGGCTGAAAGTATTGCGCCTTTTTATCATTATCACAACGATAAGGGAATAATTGGGTTGTCGGTATCCATTGATATCGGAGGAGGGTCATCTGATATCTCAATATTTGATGATGGAATGCCAAAAGTAATTTCATCCTTCAGATTTGCGGGAGATGCAATTTACGGTGATGGTTACGGTGGAAGTCCCAGCGTAAATGGATTTGTGTTGGCATTTAAGGATCGAGCTTTAGAATATCTTAACGACAATTCTGATATTGAAAAAAAGGAAAAGACTAAAATTTTAAATAATATTCTTGAAGTAAGAGGTAAATCCAATGATTTTAGTAGTTATCTATTTGCTTTAGAAAAGAGTTCTAATGGATTGTTCAGTTACTCATCTTTGATTAAGCAGGAAATGAATATTAAACTCACGTTCCTGTTGTTCTATGCGTCTATTGGATTTTACATTGCAAAAATATTGAAAAAAGAAGGGTTTGATGTCCCTCTTAACTACTTGTTTAGTGGAACAGGATCAAAGTCTTTAAGAATAATTGATCCCTCTCCCAATCTAGACCATATTTCAAGTTTGATGAAATACATAGCTGAACAAGTGGTTGGAGTGAAAACTAATAAGGTGGTTTCCGTACTATCGGAAATCCCAAAAGAGATCACTTGTAAAGGAGGACTTAAAAGTACAGTAGGCAATGAGCCGAGCATCAAATATTGGTTGGGAGGTAAAGAAAACTCAAATCTTGATCTATTATTAGATACTGAATCGATGGCAAGGGCACCTAAATTCAATGAGGTCAGGGATGCCGATACAAATCTCATTGTAGAAAGTATAGAAAAGTTTTATGCCATTTTAGATTCCTATTTTGAAACAGTTAACATAAATAATGTTTTTGGTATAAAAAGAAAAGCCTATGACACATTTAAGGCTATGAGAACGGATCATTTAGATGATTTCTTAAAGAAGGGTATTGAATTGAAAGTTGAGAGTGAAGGTGGAGACTCGAATGTACCTATTGAAGAATCTCTTTTCTTTTATCCACTTATAGGTGTTTTAAATAAGTTAGCCTTTGAGTTAGCTTCAAAGGATTAAGCGTATGAAATATGTTTTAGTTTTTTTATTCTTTTATTCTGTAGGGATACAAGCCCACAATTCTTCTTTTTTCAAGAATGATAGTACCACTTTTGTAAATAAAGCTACAGTAGGGATTCCAAAACTGTTATATGCCTTTATGGAAGATTGCAAATCTACTTCTGAGAATTTTGGTGAAGGGAAAATAGATGAAAATGAAGAAAAAGGAATGACACTCTTCAAATTAAAATTTCTTGATAATTATAAGAATTTTGATAATTCAACTGAATTATTTGATGGTATCGATTCATTTCTTGTAAAGAAAGAAAATGGATGGAGTTCACAAGGATATACGATTTTTCAAGCTTTAAGAGATAATTATACAAGTGAAATAAATTCTGCAAATTATAATTTAAGTGCTGTCCTTGATATTGGTGACATAACAAAAATATATATTAAAAAACTCGATCTGCATAAAAATGATAAAATTCATTGGGATGAGGTATCGAATATATTTTTTTTAAAAGAAACGAAATCTGCATATGAAGAGGAAAAAGAAAATCAAATAAACTCCAATGGAACTGCACAAAATAGTAATTCAAATTTAAGAGTTAGAGTAGTAACACCATCAGAAAACAATTATATCAACATCTATAATTATCTGGGCTACTTTGGCGTGTTCGTGTTTGGGTTTTTATGTGCAATAATGTTTTTCAATTATAAAATCAGAAAATTAATAGGTGAAAAATATTATGATTATAAAAGACTTTATAGAAATAACTATCGAGGGTTTTCACTAATCCGTTTTGATGTAATAAAAATATTAAAGGAAAGAAAAGAAAACTATCAAAAAGAAGCAGAATCCAAGCCAATTCCAAAGCCCAAATCAAACACTGGTAATAGCATACCAGAATGGAAACAAAAGGAATTAGCAAATTCTCAACCACGATCTAAAAGCTCTCAGAATGTTGAAGAACCAATTCAAGAGGTAAAGGCTCAAATTATTGATTCGGATGTTAGTTCAAATCAAGAGTCGTATAGGACTGTAGCTAATGAAAAGAGAATTACGGTATTTTATTTTAGTGCACCAGAACAGAATGGTTCTTTTTTATTAGAAAATGCATCCAGTACAGCAACATCAAGATCTTACTACAAAATAGAATATGTTGATGATGATAATATGGGAAAACTGATTTATCGCTCAGGGAATTTAGATATGTCTGCATTGTCCCAAATGGATTTTATTTTAAGTCCTGTCTGCGATATTGAAAATTCATCAATAATAAACCCAACTGTGATTTATGTTGAATCTCCAGGGAGTGTTATCAAAGAAGGTGATTCGTGGAGAATCGATCAAAAAATTAAATTGAAAATTTCTTAATATATATCGAAATGAAAATGTTCCTATTTAATATAATAATTCAGGAAAGGGGTGGTTTTTGGACTACTAACAGTTTTAATATTGAAATAGGTCTGCTTGTGGCGGTTGTGATTCTTCAAGTTTATTTTTTTGCTAAAACACTAAAAGACACCTATTTATTAAGAGAAATATTTAATGACTATCTAAAGGAAATAAAAGTAAAGTTTGATAAGAGTACTTTAAAAATATTAGAACACACTGAGGAAAGTAACATAATAGAAGAAGGTGAAGAAGACTCATTATTTGATCCTCGACAAAATGAAAATATTATAGATATTTCTCTGCTTGAAACTTCAGGAAAGAACGACATAATTATACGAATCAAAGAAACTATTAACACATATTTGATTAATAACTATGGAGCAGCAGTGAATTTCAGTATTATAAAAGATATTTTAGATAGAGAAGTAGATTTAAAAGATGGTGAAATCTCACAATCCATGCCTACTCCTTTATATCTTGGCCTAGCTGCGACAATGTTGGGTATTATATTCGGGTTTTTAGCAATGCCAGAGATTGATAGTAAAGATGAGACCTTTTTTTCTGGAATTAATGCTCTAATACACGGCGTAAAATATGCTATGGGAGCAAGTCTAATTGGTCTGGCCCTTACGACAATATTATCTTCAGTGTTTTATAAAGACGCCAAGAGAAAAGCTTTAAAAGATAAAAATGATCAACTTTCCTATTTACAAGCCAAACTATTACCAGAACTTATTAAAGCTGAAGACACAGGAGTGTCAGGTTTAAAAGCTAGTTTGGATAGGTTTGCAAGAGTTGCTACTAAAATTTCTGATAACGTATTATACGCTTCGAATCAAACAGGTGAGAATTTAACTGTGCAGCAAGAGATGATGGATAAATTTGAAAAAATGGATATGATAAAAATATCTAATGCAAATTTAAATCTTTTCGCAAAACTTGAAGAGAATATGGACTCCTTCAACAAATTCTCAACGTACATTACTAATATGGAAGCAATCTCAAGCAATTTAAATGATTTTGCCTCAAGAACGGTAGCAATTGATACTATAGCGAATCAAATAAGTTCATCTTTAGAAGATTCCAAAAAACTTTCACAATATCTCACCTCGCATCTTGAAAAAATTGAATCATCAGGGACACATGCTTTAAATGCGGTTAACTTTGCCGACTCTAACTTTAGAACAGCTATTGAAAAACTTGAGAAAGAAATAAATGAGCGTATTAATAAAATTAATGCTCGTGCCATTAGTCATGAAAGTAATCTAAAAGAAATCTATGAAGGAATTGGAAAGTCACTAGGTAAAGTAACTTCAGCGCATATTAAAGAATTTACTAAATCATATTCTGAAGCTGTTCCTCAATTTGAACAGTTAAATAATTTAAAGGAACTAGTTCCAATAAAAAATGTTATTGAAAGCAACGCAGAGATTATAAAAACCTCTGGAGATTCCCAAAACGCACAACTGCTAAGTAAGATTTCTGAGCTGAATACTACGGTTAATCATTTAAAGAGGGATTTCAATACAGCATCATCTAACTTCAGTGCTACCATGAATAAGAAAAAGCCAAGAAAAAATAAAGATGGAGATAAAATAATTGAACTAGAAACTAAAAAAAAGAAACCAACATTATTTACACGCGTTGGAAATTCATTTCGTTTCAATAAAAAAAGTAAGACTCAAAGTAAAGTAAATCCAGAAAATAAACCCATCGATAACTTTGAAAATTAAGAGATGATTCTATGAAAAGTAGCAACTTTTTTTGGGTAAGTTTTTCAGATTTAATGACCAGTTTATTTTTTGTAATGATGGTTCTTTTTGCAGTTAGTATTGGATATTTGCAATTTCAAAAAAAGGCGACAGATGAACAACTCCAAAAAATTAAAGAAATTCAAACAGCCGTACAAAAACTACCAGAAGAGTTTTTTTCCTACCAGCCTAAGTATAAAAGATTCAAATTGAATAGAGAGATACTATTTGATCCTTTAGATCACAAAATAAAGAAAGAGGATAAATATTATTTGGTAAAAGTCGGAAAATCTTTAAAAAAATTAGTCGATAGTTTAAATTCAAGTGAAAAGTACAGGGGCCTAGATATTAAGTACCAAATTGTAATCGAAGGAATGGCTTCTAGAGATGATTATACTGAAAATTTTGAGTTAAGTTACAAAAGGGCTTTGTCTCTATACAAGTTGTGGAAAAGAAATAAAATAATATTTGACCCTGAAATTTGTGAAATTCAAATTGCTGGGAGTGGTACAGATGGAGTGCGAGAATATTCAGGAATTGAAGAAAATAAAAATCAACAGTTTTTAATTCATATAGTTCCAAAAATCGGAAAAATTGATTTTAAAAAATAATGAAGTACTTAGATAAATTAATAAATATTTATATCTTGTTTTTTGCGCTATCATTATTGTTATATGGCTGCAATGGCTGTTCAAGATATGAAATAAATGAAAAGGCTAATGCAAGGAATAGCTCTAGGGATTATTCATCACCTGAAACAAAATTAGATGAATCAAATATTCCACTGATAAATAGCAACACTTCTTCTTCAAATAATTCTAACCTAACACTTATGGAGTTATTTAAAAAGCATAAATCAGCAGTGTTTATGATTTTAACTTCTGATGGAAAAGATGGTAAACAAGGATCAGGTTTCTTTATTTCTGCTAGTGGTATTGGAGTTAGTAATTTTCATGTATTTGAAGGCACAAATAAAGGACTGGAGATCATTAAATTAGAATCTGGTGAAGAATTGAAAATATATGAAGTTTTGGATTCAAATAAAGAAGATGATTACATTATATTTAAAGTCAATTCGGATAATCATTTTAACTTCTTCAACGTTGCTTCCAATTTACCGGAAATTGGTGAAGAAGTTTTCGCCATTGGAAACCCTAAAGGATTAGAGCATACCTTGTCTAAAGGAATTATTTCGGGATATAGAGGAAATAGCAGAGAGATAATTCAAACTACAACAGAAATCACCCATGGTAGCAGCGGAGGACCATTACTAAACATGACAGGTGAAGTAATAGGAATAACTACTATGGGAATTGGTGAAGCCAATTTAAATTTTGCCATTAATATGAATACAATTCCGATTACTTCAAACATTATAAAAAAGGAGAAATAACATTAGATTCATGAAACTAAAGTTTACTTTAATACTGATTATAATCATAGTTGTTCTTTTTTCTTGCGAATCAAGAAACAAAAGTAAGGTTGAAAAATATTCTCCTAAATCAGAAATCATTGTTGAAAATAATAAAAAAATCAACAATGAAAGGCCTCAAAAACGGAATAATCAAAATACAAAAAATTTAACAATTACTACATGGAACATTCGTGATTTAGGTAAATCTAAAGACGTCGAAGAAATACTCAAAATCGCAAAAATTATTAGAAATTTCGATATTGTGGCAATACAAGAGGTTGTTGCTAAAGATCCAGCAGGAGCACAGGCTGTAGCCAAAATTGTAGATGAATTAAATAGAATGGGCAATAAATGGGATTATCGTATAAGTGATCCTACTAAAAGCCCGTCAGTATATATGAGTGAACGCTATGCATTCCTTTGGCAAACATCTAAAGTGAAATTATCTGGTCGAGCCTATTTAGATGAAAATTTGGAAGAAAAATGCCATAGAGAGCCGTTTATAGGGAAGTTTCAATTAAAAAAAGGAGGTGATCCATTTTTTGTAGTTAATTTTCATTCTCGTAAACACAACGATAATCCTGAAGATGAAATCATATTTTTTAAAGATTATCCAAAAAGGCTAAACTCAAATAAAATAATTATTGCAGGTGATTTCAATTTAAATGAGCGTCATGAGGTATGGAATAATCTTTACTCACTAGGTTTTAATGCTGCTGTTAAAAACTCAAAAACTACTTTAAAACGTAAGTGCACTATAGGTAATTATTTAAGTCATGATATTGACAATATTTATTATTCAAATGATATCTCATTAATAAATTCAGGAGTGATTGATTTTATTGAATCTTGTAAAAATTTAAAAGCGGCAAGAATGATCTCTGATCATTTACCCGTTTTTTTAGAATTTTATCTTAATTAATAATAATGAAAAATAAGAAGCTTGTCTATAAAATATTTTTAAGCATTTCCCTTTGTTTCGTATTTATCGCGATTACTTCTTTTGATTCAGTTGAGACCAGCGTCTATATCTGTACAGGAAAATACAGTAAAAAGTATCATTATTCTGAAACATGTCGCGGGTTATCCAATTGTAAGAGTTCGATTAAAAAAAGTAACGCTAAATGACGCTAAAAGAATAGGCATAACGCTTTGTGGTTGGGAAGATTAATTTTCTCACTTCTATAGAGTGAAAACATGACTAATTTAAATCCGTTTTTAACTAAAATATTGATCTTGATGTATCCTTTTTTTATACCTTTAAATTCTCCTTTTTAATTAGTAGTAAATTTATTTTATTGTTAAGTGATTTCTTTTTTAAATAGAAAGAAAGATTTAGGCTCCTATTAACTCAATTTCTTTACGATGGCAAAATTTATTACTGGAATAGAATTAACAAACGAAGTTTGTGATATTATTAAAGAAGCAAAGAAGCATCTTCTAATAGTATCTCCTTTCATTCAACTGGATGATTATTTTAAAAAATTATTTGATAAGCATAAAAAGTTTCCTGAAAGACATCTTATAATCGCTTTTGGAAAAAATTCTAAAAATCCACAAAGAAGTCTTAAAAATGAAGACTTGAACTACTTTAAAGATTTTCCGAATATTTCAATTATATACATCCCAACTCTTCATGCTAAATACTATGCAAATGAAGGAAAGGGTATAATAACTTCAATAAACTTATATGATTACTCCTTTGATAACAATGTAGAGTTCGGAGTATTAAGTGAAACTAAAATTATCGGAGGAAGCGATGTTGATAAAGAAGCTTGGGATGCTACCACAAAAATTCTTAAAGACAATTACGCGGTCTTTGTAAAAAGGCCAAATTTTAAGAAAAAATTTTTAAGAGGAAAGGATTATTTAGGGTCAAAAATTCAATTGGATTTGACTAAAATGTTACTAAATGGTAAAATACCAAATAAAGTTAATGTTTTTGATTTTGAAGAAATCAATTTTATTGATGAAGAGGAAGAAGTAGAAATAGGAAGTAGAGAGGAATTTATGAAGAACAATTCTAAACAACAATCTGAAAGTGTAATAAATGATAATTTGCTATCAGCAACAAATCTTGGTAAAATTAAGAACAAATCGTTTGATGAAGTGATTGAAATTATGTGTACGAAAAATTATTTACATGATAAGAAAACAATTACCAATGAAGGTGAAAAAGCAGGAATACAATTTAAACAAAATTCAAAAGGTAATAAATGGATCGTTTATCCAGAATCTTTAGCTGAAATTTTATAAATTCCCAGTTCATAAAAAACTTAATGACCGAACAAAAAGCAAAACTCGAACAACAACTCTGGAACATCGCCAATACCCTTCGTGGCAAGATGGATGCCGATGATTTTAGAGACTATATATTAGGCTTCATTTTTTACAAATACCTCAGTAAAAAAATGGAACTGTACGCCAACGAAATTCTAGCACCTGACAACCTTACTTTTGATAAAGTAGAAGGCCACGAACAAGAAGTCGCTTTAATGGATGCTATTAGAGATGCAGCACTAGATAAACTCGGTTACTTCTTAGCACCATCAGAACTATTCTCAGAACTAGCAAGAAGAGGAAACGCAGGCGGAAAGCACCAATTTATTTTGGGTGACTTAGCCAAAGTACTCACGCATATTGAGCAAAGTACGATGGGTTCTGAAAGCGAAGAAGACTTTGGCAACCTCTTTGAAGATTTAGATTTAACCAGTTCAAAACTTGGTAAATCTGAGAACGACAAAAACGAACTGATTGTAAAAGTACTTTCGCATTTAGAAGAGATCGATTTTGACATCGCCAATGCCGAAAGCGATGTCTTAGGAGATGCTTACGAATACCTGATTGGTAAGTTTGCCTCCGGCGCAGGTAAAAAAGCAGGAGAGTTCTACACACCACAGCAGGTATCAAAAATATTAGCACAACTGGTTACACAAGGAAAAGACAAACTAAAATCGGTTTACGATCCTACTTGTGGTTCAGGTTCGTTGCTGTTACGTGTAGCCAAAGAAGTAGATAGCAAAGGCTTGCAGTTCTTCGGACAAGAAATGAACCCAACTACTTATAACTTATGCCGAATGAACATGATTATGCACGATGTGCATTACAAACGCTTCGACATTAAAAACGAAAACACATTAGAAAAACCACAGCACGAAGACCTGCGTTTTGAAGCCATAGTAGCCAATCCGCCATTCTCTGCCAAGTGGAGTGCCAGTCCGTTGTTTATGAGTGACGACCGTTTTTCGGCTTACGGAAAACTAGCACCAAGCTCTAAGGCCGATTTTGCCTTTGTGCAACACATGGTACATCAGTTATCCGATAACGGAACCATGGCTGTAGTGCTGCCACACGGCGTATTGTTTAGAGGCGCAGCCGAAGGACACATCCGTAAGTACCTCATAGAAGACCGCAACTACCTCGATGCCGTAATAGGTTTGCCAGCCAACATCTTTTACGGAACCAGTATACCTACCTGTATTTTGGTCATAAAGAAAAACAGGAAAGATAAAGACAACATCCTGTTTATAGATGCTAGCCAACATTTCGAGAAAGTTAAAACACAAAACTACTTGCGAGAAGAAGACATCAATAAAATAATTGATACCTATAACGCATACGTATGTCATCCTGAGCCTGTCGAAGGATCTAAAGCGAATATTGAAAAGTATTCTCATGTAGCCACACTTCAAGAAGTAGCAGAAAATGACTACAACTTGAATATACCTAGATATGTAGACACCTTCGAAGAAGAAGAAGAACCTGTAGATCTGGCTGCTGTTGCTCAAGAACTCAAAGCCATAGATACAGACATGGCCACTACCGATGCCACCATAGCCGATTACTGTAACCAACTAGGCATAGACACACCCTTTTGACCTCGGCTCCGCTCGGTCAACGAATTAAGATAAATGAAAGGATATACATACATATTGAAATGCGCAGATGACAGTTACTACACTGGTAGTACTAAAGATTTGGATAGAAGATTGGAACAGCATCGTAGTGGGGAAGGAGCTAAACATACAGCTTCTAGATTACCAGTGGAATTGGTGTATTCAGAAGAATATGAAAGAATAGACGAGGCATTTAACAGGGAGAAGCAAATACAAAATTGGAGCATAGCGAAAAAAGATGCTTTAATTAACAACCAAATACAAGAATTGAAAGAGATGTCTAAATGTAAAAACGCAACCCATTATAAAAACGTGCTCGGTGATCGAGCGGAGTCGAGATCATGAGTACCGCAACAACACATATCGAAACCGAAAAACAACAAGCCTGTCCTGAGCGTAGTCGAAGGGTTCCCGAATTAAGATTCAATGAGTTTAATGGAGATTGGAGTGAAAGTAGATTAAATGATGTCGCTGAGTTTAAAAAGGGAAAAGGGATATCTAAAGCTGATATATCTGAAGATGGAGTTCTTGAATGTATTCGTTATGGAGAATTATATACAACCTACACAGAGTTAATTCAGGAAATTGTTTCTAAAACAAATTTACCCGCAAAAGATTTAATATTAAGTGAGTTTAATGATGTTATCATTCCAGCGTCAGGAGAATCAAATATTGATATTGCTACAGCTTCCTGTGTTCTTAAATCTGGTGTAGCTTATAGTGGAGATTTAAACGTTATTAGAAGTAAAATGGATGGTATATTTCTTTCATTTTATTTAAATAATAAAAGGAAATTTGACATTGCGAGATTAGCTCAAGGTGTTTCTGTCGTTCACTTGTACAGTAGTCAACTAAAAACTTTAAAACTAAATTTTCCATCCCTCCCCGAACAACAAAAAATAGCATCCTTTTTATCTGCGGTAGATGAAAAAATACAGCAACTTACTACCAAAAAGAACCTGTTGGAGCAATACAAAAAAGGCGTAATGCAACAACTCTTCTCACAACAATTACGCTTTACTCCAAATTTAGATGATGTTGAAGATTTATTATCACAAGGCATCGTCGTTGACCTTGCAGCCAATTATCCAGATTGGGAGGAGAAAAGGTTAAATGAATTTTGCACCTTCTTTTCTGGAGGTACACCATCTAGCACAAATAAAGATTATTATACTGGTACTATTCCTTTTATTGGCTCTGGAAATATTTATGATTCAGAAGTTTTCAGTTTTATTTCAGAAGAGGCTCTGAATAGTTCTTCTGCTAAATTAGTGGAAAGAGGTGATTTGCTATACGCACTCTATGGAGCTAATAGTGGTGAATCTGCTATTTCAAATTTGGAAGGAGCAATAAACCAAGCAATATTATGTATTAGAACAAAAGAAAGTATCGAGTACTTGAATTACATACTCGTTTTAAATAAAGATAAAATTGTATCCAAGTATTTGCAAGGTGGTCAAGGGAATTTATCGGCTCAGATAATTAGGAAATTGAAATATAAATTTCCTTGTCTTGAAGAACAACAAAAAATCGCTACTTACTTATCGAGTATCGATACCAAAATAGAAGCAATAAATAATCAAATAACCCAAACCCAAACCTTTAAAAAAGGGCTGTTGCAGCAACTATTTGTTTAAAACTAATATTGGTACTATGGAACATACAAATCAAATTGTTATTTATAATTCAGAAGATGGACAAGCTCAATTAGATGTTCAATTTCAAGAAGAAACAATTTGGTTAACCCAAAAGCAAATGGCATTATTGTTTGAAAAAGATTCAGATACGATAGGCTTGCACTTAAAGAATATTTTTAAAACAAAAGAGCTCGATAAAAAAGGAACTACCGAGAAATACTCGGTAGTTCAAAAAGAAGGAGAACGAGAAGTAAAAAGAAGTTTATTACATTATAATTTAGATGCTATAATTTCTGTTGGGTATCGAGTAAACTCTAAAAGAGGTACACAATTTCGTATTTGGGCAAATAAGATTTTAAAAGATTATTTGGTTAAGGGTTATGCTGTTAATGAAAAACGACTAAAAGAATCGCAGCAAAAATTTATTGAACTAAAGCAAACTATAAAATTACTTGAGAATGTTGTAAGTCAAAAACAATTAGATAGCCAAGAAGCAACAGGGCTCTTAAAAGTAATTACAGAATATGCTAGCGCATTAGATCTTTTAGACCAATACGACCACCAAAAACTTACCATAACAGCCAAAGCAGATAAGGATGTTGTAAAACTAACTTATCAAGAGGCTATAGCCCAAATTATATTATGGCGAGATACCCATGATGCTGGAGGTTTATTTGGTAACCAAAAAGATAAATCTTTTCAAAGTTCACTTCAAACGGTTTATCAAACTTTTGATGGTGTAGACTTGTATCCAAGTACAGAAGAAAAGGCAGCAAACTTGTTGTATTTCGTAGTGAAAAATCATTCTTTTTCTGATGGGAACAAGCGTATAGCTGCAGGACTGTTTGTCTTTTTTTTAGATAAAAACAATAAACTATATAACAATGACGGCAGCAAAATTATTGCAGATAATGCATTGGTAGCCATTACCATCATGATTGCTGAAAGTAATCCAGATGAAAAAGATACTATGGTGAAATTAATCGTTAATCTTATGACAAGTATGTAATATGAGTTTTCAATCTAAAGCCAATTTAAAGCCTACACCAGATTATGCAAAAGGATGCCCTAAATAAAGTTATAAAATCCACTAAACGAGTTATTGAGCATCATAACGAGGTCTCAAAATTAAAAGGTGAGAACTTTAATGTGTTTTCTATTCTTAATATGGAAAGTAAAGAAAATGGGACACACTCTGCTTTTTTAGGAGAGCTGTTAAATCCAGAGGGTTCACATGAAAAAGGCAATGTGTTTTTGAGATTGTTTTTAGAAGCCATAAATAATACTACAATTCAGGCAGATACCGCAGAGCTTGTTTTAGAAAAGCATATTGATAAACGCGATAATGAAAATAAAACGGGTGGACGTATAGATATTTTTATTTCAGACAAGTCTGGTAATTATGTAAGCATTGAAAATAAAATTTATGCTATTGACCAAAACTTGCAGTTAAAACGCTATCACAATTATAAAAAGGGTAGCAATAAGGTGTATTACCTCACACTTTATGGTGAAGATGCATCAAAAAAGAGTAAGGGTGATTTAAAAGAAGGTATAGATTATTTTTGTATATCGTATAGTAACACCATTATAAAGTGGTTAGATAGTTGTTATAAAGAAGCCGCAGAACAACCTATTTTAAGAGAAACAATAAAACAGTATTCCATTTTAATTAAAAAACTAACAAATACTTTGAATACACAACAAGAACAAGAGCTAGCAGATGTAATTCTAAACAATTTATCAGAGTCAGAGTATATTGCTAATAACTACAATAAGGTATTAAATACTATCCGAGATAATTTTAGAAATGCCATAGCTACTTCACTATCAACCAAGTTAGATAAGTCAAGGTATGAAGTACTTATTGGAGATGCTATTCACAAAAATTATGCACAACTTTGGATAGATATTAAAGGCGAAAAAGAAGCACAATTAAGATTTGGTATAGAGACGTTTAGTGGTAAATCTATATCTCATGGAGATATGTTTATCGGCATTTTAGATAAGCATGGCAAGGGAAGTCAATTTCCGTCACTATCACATTTTGAGCGATTAAGCGAGTGGTGGCCACACTTTAAGTATCTAGAGAATAAGGAGGAGCAAACTTTCAGTATGTCTAATCAAAGCATATTAAAAGCAATACAGCATGTTAATTCCGATACGTTTAATGCCTTTGTAGCGCTTATTAGCAACCAGATTGAGGCATTTGTAAAAGAGAACGAAGAACATGTATTTAAATACATAAATCAATAAGATTTAGCATGATAGCCTACGTTGTTCAAAAAGGTAGATTTCTAGAAATCTATGATGATAATAATAGACGCAGAGAAAAGCAATATGTGTCTGGTGATCTCGTTGGTCATTCTCAAGAGATTGTTCTGGTGCAAGTCAATGACTTTTACGAGGTGTATGATGAAAACCTAAAGCGAGTATCAAAAACCTTTATCAATGCGGATAGGTTTTTAAGTGTGTCAGGTAATACGTTTAGTGTAATGAAGGAAGGTTATGCCCAAGTATATGATGCAAATGGTAAGTTTTTAAATAAAAAATATATAGGATAGACGTATGGCAGTAATTTCAAATGTAATAGATGTACCTAAGCAAGCTGATGCTAAAGACCAATTAGGAATTAGCAGTTATAAAGATGGTTTAGTCAACTTTGTGAAAACAGCTCAAACACCAATAACCATAGCCATACAAGGCGAGTGGGGAAGTGGAAAGACTTCATTAATGAACTCGGTAAAACATGAGTTATGTGATGATAATAGTGCGTTTTATGGCATTTGGATAAATACTTGGGAGTATGCTTTATTAAGCAATGAGCAGGCTACAATGACCAATATTATAAAGGGCATTTTAAATGAAGTTATTACGGTATTAGAAGCTAACAATATTAAAGATGTAGATAAACTTAAAAAACGGGCTACCTCATTTTTATCAAGTGTGAGTAGGGTTGCTGTAAAAGCTGGAGCAAATATGGTCACTGCTGGAGTTGCAGGTAATGTTACCGATGAATTGTTTGGGAGTTCTACCAGTGGTAGTACTATAAAAGAATTGCATACTGAGCTGCAAAAACATATTAAATTATGTGTTGAGAAAGTACCTAATAAAAAAGGGTTTCTGTTCTTTATTGATGATTTAGATCGTATCAATCCACCCATGGCCGTTCAAATTTTAGAATTGCTTAAAAATATTTTCGATTTAGAAGATTGTATTTTTCTATTGGCAATAGATTATGATGTGGTAGTAAAAGGATTGGAACCAAAATTTGGAAAAAAAACAGACGAGAATGAACGCGAGTTTCGGTCATTCTTTGAGAAGATTATTCAACTCCCTTTTACCATGCCTGTAAGCAGGTATAATGTAAGGGATATTATTATAGATAACCTTCTAAGTTTGGGTTACTTTACTCAGGAAGAATTGACCGATAGTTTTCAAAATAGCATACAGGAAATTAGTTTGCTAACCGTGGGTAAAAATCCAAGAGCTATCAAACGCTTATTAAATGCTTTGTCACTAATTAAATGTATCAACCAGTCTGTGAATAATGAGTCAGGGTCTAATACCATAGACGGCTTAGTAAATTACAGTGTGTTTAGTATTCAAATTGCATATCCTTTAATTTATAAGGTTTTATCTGAGTTCCCAGATTTTATCAATTGGGGACAAGAGGTGAAGACTGCATACCGTTTAAATGTTTTGGATAAAGCAGAACAGCAAAACTTAATAAATAACGATTTGTTTGATGAAGAATGGGAGCAAGTCTTATATCAATTGTGTCAAAAAGACGCCTATTTAAAAGTGCGTGTGGCGAGAATATCAAAACTATTAAACAAAATAAAACAAGCCATTTTTGATGCTGATGAGGATTTGGAAACTATCATGACTAATGCTTTCGAGATTGCATCGGTAACCTCTATTGAGGCAGATAGTGGCCAACAAACCGAAGATATTCATAAATCCAGTTTTTTAAAGGCTTTTAGAAAGCAGTTTTTTACAGCTTTTCAAGAGGCTTTACACTCACAGGGTTATGAGGTAATAAATACTCAAAAACGTGTACAATCTAATCTGAAATTTGAAATCCAAAAAGATGGTAAGCGCTATAATAACCTATTTGTATCTATTATTACCAATAAAAAGGATTACAGAATAAACTTTAGATACGATTTTTGGTACTATGCGAAGGTAGATGTCCAACCTTTTGAAGACGCACTAGAATCTCATGAAGACATATATGCAGGATTAAAGGATACCTATAATTCGGCATTGCAGCGTTTTGAAAACTTAGAGTTTCCTGAACATGTGAAAAAATGGAACGGTATAAGCATCAACGATGGACATTATACCGTTAAATTTCATGTGAATGCCTTTACAGCAAACCCTTGGGGGTTAGTAAATAATCAAGAGGAAATGAATGCATTGATAGAACAAATAAAGCTATTTGTAATGTCATTGTCCGAGATAAAAAATGAGTCAACGGTATATTAAATTAATTTAAAACAAGATATGACAAGTCACCAGTCAGAAGCCACTTTAGAAAACAACCTCATTAAGCAATTAACAGGCTTAGGTTATAGCGCTGTGAAAATTCCTGATGGTGATGCACTGGTTTCTAATCTTAAAACTCAGTTAGAAACTTTCAATAATAACACCTATACTGACAAAGAGTTTGGTGCCATTCTCAATCACTTGGCCAAAGGCAATGTGTTTGAAAAAGCCAAAACTTTAAGAGACCGTTTTAGTTTTACAAGAGAAGATGGAGAGGTGATTTATGTGCGTTTTTTCGACTCTGAAAACTGGCTGAACAATTTGTTTCAAGTAACCAATCAGGTCACCCAAGAAGGCTCTTTTAAAAACAGATACGATGTTACCTTGTTGATTAATGGTCTGCCATTAGTACAACTAGAACTCAAGCGCAGAGGTATTGAAATTAAAGAGGCTTTCAATCAAATTAATCGCTACCAAAGGCACTCGTTTTGGTCTAATCATGGTTTGTTTCAATATGTACAACTCTTTATTATAAGTAATGGTGTAAACACCAAATATCTAGCCAATAACAAATTACAATCGGTAAAACAAACCTTCTTTTGGGCTGATGCAAACAACAAAAATATTACAGAACTCACCCAGTTTGCAAGTGCTTTTTTAAACCCTGACCATTTAGGGAAAATGATAGCGCAATATGTGGTGATGAATGAGGCGCACAAAAACATGATGATTCTGAGACCATACCAATATTATGCTTCAGAAGCCATCATTAAACAAGTGTCAACATCAAACGATAATGGCTATATCTGGCACACGACTGGTTCTGGTAAAACCTTGACTTCGTTTAAAGCGAGTCAAGTGGTCATGGATTTACCAGATGTTCACAAAGTGGTGTTTGTGGTTGACCGTAAAGATTTAGATTACCAAACCATGAAGGAGTTTAATGCCTTCAAAAAAGATAGTGTTGATGTTACCGATAATACGCATTCTTTAGTCAAGCAACTTACAGATGACACCAAATTAGTATTAACTACCATTCAAAAATTAAACAATGCGGTGTCTAAAGCGCATTATGAAAACAGGTTGGCCAACTTACAAAACAAAAAACTGGTATTCATTTTTGATGAATGTCACCGAAGCCAGTTTGGTGAAACTCATGGAAGAATTACAGAATTCTTTGCAAATAGTCAGCTCTTTGGATTTACAGGAACACCGATATTTGCAGATAATGCCTCCAAAAACGAATTAGGCAAACGCACCACTAAAGATTTGTTTGGAAACTGCCTGCATAAATACGTGATTACCGATGCCATTAGAGATCAGAATGTACTTAAATTTGGTATTGAATATGTAGGAAAGTATAAAAACAAGAGTAATACATTTATTGACATAGAGGTTGAAGCTATTGATAAAAAAGAAGTGTTTGATGCTCCAAAACGCTTAGAGAAAATTGTAGATTATATCATAGCCTATCACAATCAGAAAACCTTTAATAAAGACTATTCAGCCTTATTTGCAGTGAGCAGTATCGATAATGTCATAAAGTATTACGAATTGTTTCAAAAGAAAAAGGAGGAAGGCTTACACGATTTAAGAATCGCCACCATTTTCACCTATGGGACTAATGAAGAAGATGAAGATGCACAAGACTATCTACCAGGTGATGAGTTACCAATGGCGGCAGAACCTAAAGCAAAATACATATCAAGTCATACCAGAGATAAATTAGAAGGATTTATTGGTGATTATAACAAAATGTTTAAACAAAGTTTTTCTACGAAAGACAGTAAACTTTTTGAAAATTACTTTCAAGACATTAGTAAGCGTTTAAAGGAACGCGAAAAAGCAAATTTTAATGATGAAAAAGATAGATTAGATATCGTGTTAGTGGTCAATATGCTACTCACAGGTTTTGATGCTAAAAAAGTTAATACCTTATACGTCGATAAAAATTTAAGGCAGCATGGTTTAATACAAGCATTTTCTCGCACCAATAGAATCTTAGGAGAACAGAAATCTCAAGGGAATATTCTGGCGTTTAGAAACCTTAAAAAAGCAACGGATGATGCCATTACTTTGTTTTCTAACAAAGAGGCGCTTGAAACCGTACTTATGCCGTCCTATGATGCAATCGCTGAAAAGTTTGATGAGGCTCTTAAAAACTTACGAAACATTGCACCTTCTTATGAAAGTGTAGATGATTTTCCTAGTGAAGAAGAAGATGCACAATTTGTTCAGGCGTTTAGAAAGTTGATGAGAAGCATGAATGTATTGCAGTCGTATACCGATTTTGAATGGGATGATTTAACTATTGATGAACAGGAATATGAAGATTACAAAAGCAAATATTTAGATCTCTACGATCGCATAAAACAAGATTCAGCAAAACAAAAAACATCCATTCTAGATGATATTGATTTTGAATTGGAACTCATTCATCGCGACCTAATAAATGTCGCTTATATACTGAAGCTTTTAGCGCAACTTAAAGAAGCAAAAACTTCAGAAGCTCAAGCACAGAAAAAAGCTATAATGGATTTGCTTTCAGGTGATATCGAGCTTCGTAGCAAACGAGAACTTATTGAGAAATTCATTGAAGAGAATTTACCATTAATATCTGATGTGGATACTATTGAAGATGAGTTTGAAAAGTACTGGCAAGATCAAAAAGTGTTGGCATTAGGTAAACTTTGTGAAGAAGAGTATTTGGATAAAGCTCAATTTAAAGCATTAATCGATGCCTACATTTATAGTGGGCAAGAACCTATTCGTGATGAGGTTTTTAAATGTTTAGATAACCGTCCTAGCATACTTAAAGCACGTGAAATTGGTGAACGTATTATTAATAAAATGCGAGAGTATATTGAGACTTTCGTTAATGGAATGGTGGGTTAAATAAATAAACCCATACAAAACAACTACTGATTATCTTTAGTATAATGATGTGTTTTCCCAATTTCAGGTAACAATTGTACCCAGAATCAACGGTTGTTGCAACGGTTGTTGACTGGGATCAACGGTCATATCAACGGTTGTTGGAAGTCAAATTTAGGTTACGTTTGTACCTTAAATCAATGGGTATTGATTTCTTGTCAATGGGTATTGATTTTCTGCCAATGGGTATTGACTTTTCAGCACGAGGGTATTGATTTTACTTAATTATGACTACGTCTGTAGTCATAACACTTAAAAGGAATGCACTTACGCTTGCTGAACATTAAAAATGGATTCCAAAAGAAACAAGGCGGTCTCTATTTCGGCTATTTAAAAAAAACACGTAAGAAAAGTATGATTTGTTAAGAACTTTCAGTTTTCAACATCTTTTTTGGGTGAGAACTTTTTATTGAGTTTTTCAAAATATTCATTCGGTATTGTTGTAATTTTATTTGAATTAAACAATGTAATAATTCCTGTTTATGACCGATGATTTAGATGATTTCTTCGAACAATATTTGAAAAACGATCCAACGTTTAAAAAGAAATATGAAAGCTTTAAAACCGCTTATAATGATATCGAAGCATCTATAAATCATGGATTATATTTAAAAGAAATTGACGAAACAATTCCAATTAGAGAGATTAATATAATGGTTGAACGCATGAATGATATATCTAAATACAGAATATCAAAATATGGTATGTATAGAGATAGTGAAGATTATTTAGTAAAAACAGAATGGTTCTTTAATTTGTCGGAAAATAAACAGAATAAGATTCGTTTTGATTTTTATAACAATATTGTTTTAGGTATTCATGGAGTATTATTTAGGGCTTAGGTTTTAGTTTGAGCATGTCAGAGGTTGTTATCTAGGGAGTTGTCAAAAAGATAAGTCCTAACATATTTAGTTTGGTATTTGTATCTTTAAAATATGAAATGGCCTAAGAAATATAAGGATTATTACGAGTACTATGCCAATAGAATGCCCTTGCCAACCTTGACAGGCCTTATTTTTATTATCATTTGCTTGGTGGCTTTTGGGATTTACTTTTTATTGAGCTAATGTTAATTTTTATTAGTTCTATCCTTCGTAATTAAAGAATAATTGGTTAAAGCATTGTATTGAAATAATATCAAGTAATTACTTTCAATATCGATTTGAACTATATAAAATTCAATATAGTTGACTAAATGTTGACTAGAATTTAAATAAAAAACCGTAACATATTGATTAACAAAATTATTACGGTTTTTATCTGCGGAGAATGAGGGAATTGAACCACAAAAAGAGAGTTAATATTAAATACAGTTTCCAGTAGAAATGTATCGGCGACTTCTTCGGTTAAAAATTAAGACGTGTTTTATCAAGTAAATAGAAATTCATAGCACTGTTTTTTAACCCAGTGCTTTATTGTAGCACACTTTTATTCGATTAATAACTTTTTAAGGACCTTCTTATGTTGACTCTGAATGGTCAAAAAGTAAAGCTGTGGGTTTAAATTAAATTCAAAAGTATTTCTGCCTGCAATCAGTACAATGTTTTCATGAACAACCTGTCCTAAAGCGTTGTGTATAGTGAGTGTTCCTGGGTTTTGAATCTGTATCGAAAACTGATTAGACGCTGGGTTTGGAAATAGTTTAATAAGTGCATCCGTCTCAGGCTCACTTACGGATAAAGTAGTAGTATTTAATTGAAAAGATAAATCAGCTGACCAAATTGCATCAATAAACCCATCATTATTGATATCTTCTGCATGTAATACAGTGATGCTAAGTGGTGTTCCTAGTTGTATTGTACTTGCAGGGTCGAAATTTCCCAAGCCATCATTGGTATATAAGACAAAATTAAAGTCTTTGGGGATGATAATATCTAAATCACCATCAGCATCAAAATCATTAATTGAAGCACCATACCTGGTATTTGGATTACCATCGATCATTTGTAAGTTAGAAAAATTACCATTCCCGTCATTTTCCATCCAACGGATCCCAGAAGCATTGTCAGCTTCACTAAATAAGTCAAAATCACCATCATTATCAAGATCAACTAATTCTAAAAAAAGGTTAAAATTGCTAGGTATTAAGTTTGTTCTGGTTGTATCATAGCTTATGATGCCATTGGTGTTTTTGTAAATTGAAATATTTGTGCCTCCTGTGATGATGTCCTTGAAGCCATCGCCATCAATATCTTCAATTGTGATGTCAAAAAAATCTTCTATGGGACCTGTTATTGTTTGTGATGTAAAGTTTGACAAACCATCATTGTAATATATGTTAAGTGTCGTGCCACCAATAGCTACAATATCTAAATCGGAGTCATTATCAATATCGGCAACTTGAATATCACTATCAAAAAAAGCAAAATTATCTATGGTGTTAGCGGTGAATGTGGTCGCATTGTTAGTGTACACAATGACTGAATTAGTGGCATCTCCAATACTCACAATATCTATCCACCCATCGTTATTGAAATCTCCCGTAGCAATTTTAGTAATTTGGTTGTTTCCAGGTTCGATAATTGTTTCAGGCCCAAATGTTAAACCGCCTTGGTTTAGATAATAGGAAATAATGCTTGTGCTAAATTTTCGAGTGACTATAATATCTTTGAAGTTATCATTATTGATATCTGCAGTAATAATACTTGTAATTAGGGACGTATTTGTATCTATCAAATTCGGACTTGAAAATTGACCAAAAATAGTGCACATAAATAGAAGCTGTAATAGGGTAAAGGTGAGTAGAACGTTTTTCATATATGAGTTTTTTAATATATAACAACTCAATTCGTTTTTCTCCTGATGTAGAATTGATGAATTTTAGAGATCAAGTTTTAGTATCAATAGTTGATAATATATAATGCCAAACTTATATTCTGATAGTCAATCCTTTATTCTGATGATACTGAAAAATATGCCGTAAAAACAAAAACAGTGTAATTGGGAAAATTTAAATAAAACATAATAATTCCGTTCCAATGTATCAAAATAGCATAATCCGCTCTTTAAAGCCATAATTGGTGACGTTTGTTACCTGCAAAACGTTTTCAAGGTAACAAACGTAACCTAAATGTACAGTTCGATTGGCAAACATACAGTTCGATGTACAGTTCGATGTACAGTTCGATTGGCAAACATACAGTTCGATGTACAGTTCGATGTACAGTTCGATTGAGTAAACATACAGTTCGATTTAGTAAATGTACAGTTCGATATACAGTTCGATTTAATTTTTATGTGTTTGAGTTCAAAATAGAAAGTCTAATCTAACAGATTATCCAAATCCATCCTTTAAAAAACAATTATTGCGCACGTTTTTCATTTAATCTCAAGGTTAGCGCACGTTTTTTTGTTGATACATTCAAATGCGCACGTTTTAATTAGTTAGCGCACGCTTTTTAAATTGAAATTATACTCTTTTTTTAAAACTCCGTTTTCGAATTTAAGAGCCTGAGGTTTATTTGCCAATACATAATGCTCTACTTTAAAGTAATTTGATTACACCTGTAGCCTGCAAAACGTTTTCAAGGTAACAGATGTAACCTAAACATACAGTTCGATTAAGGAAATGTACAGTTCGATGTACAGTTCGATTGAGTAAACATACAGTTCGATTTAGTAAATGTACAGTTCGATTTTAATTTTCAAGGTAACAGATGTAACCTAAATTCGTGTTGGAATCGTGTTGGACTAATAATAAACACTAATGCTATTTCGAATAAATAACAACATTCTCGACCAAATCAAAATATGGATATTCACCATTTAAATTAGGTGCCATATTTTTAATTAAATGGTATCTGTTATTTAATTTTTCTAATAATTCGTTAAGTTCTCCTTTAGTTGCAGGCTTGTTTTTCATAGCAGCCATTAGTGCTTTTATTCCATCTGCTATTAATGTTCCAACCACTACATTACCAACTCCAGCTGAGCTCATTGCTTCAACTTTAGATTTTGATGGTGCAGGAGCAACTGGTGGAACCTTTATAGGTGGTTTTATTGTTGTAGGATTTGCTTTGCTTGTCTGCCTTAAATGATGTGCTTTTGATCTACAAGTAGCACTACAGAATTTTTGAACACGTCTTCGTTTAGGAATAAATTCTTCGAAGCAATAGTTGCAGGTGTATTTATGTTTCTCCATTTAGCGTAAAATAAACGTTTGTTTGACGCATAAAAATTAAATTTTGATGATTTTTACTTTATTTTGACTACATCTGTAGTCATTCAACTTAAAAACGAATGCACTCATTCTAACGGAACATTAAAAACAGTATTCAATAGAAATAAGTCAGCCTCTTCTTCGGTTATTAAAACAGTTTTCTTTATTTGTTTTTTTTGAGGAGTATTCTCTGGCTTGGCATCAAATAGATTTGGAACTTTTATTTTAAAATTTGGGTCCGAAATACGTTTTTTGATCTCCTCTTCAATCAACTTAGCAGGACTTAAATTAAAATGATCGTAAAATTTATTTTGATGTTTTTCAAATGCTAGGTATTGTATTCTAAACAAATTGATGACGTCCTCAGGCGTTTCTTTGATAAACTTTGGTAGATTATCATATAACCATTTCGTGATATAACAATGCGTATCTAAAAATTCTTTATATTTTTCTATTAAGAATTTAAACTGACTAGCATCGTACGTTTCTTTTGCCTCAAAAAGGGTAAACATGTTCTGATCTAGAATCGTTCCTTTTGTTATTATTTTACCGTGATCCAATTGCTCTAGATCAATAGAGTTTTTAAATTCCTCTTCAAAGTAGGCAACAGTATTATAATGCTCAGGAGTAATAGAACTTAACATAGCTATTGTCTTGCTATGTTCTTTTAATGTATCTGGAACATAAAACAGATACCAACGGGTTAGATTATCACGAATTATATCAAAAGTAGCAGTCATAATTTTACTTTAAAAGGTGTGAATAATCATCAGGTATTGCGGCATCAATATCTCTCAAATACTTTTCCAACGATTCCATTGTGGAATGCCCTGTGATGAGCATTAATTGACTTTTAGCTGCATGTGGTGAAGAATCTTCTACCATAGCACGATATAATTTTGTTATAAACGTATGTCTAAAACTGTACAAGCCGTAATTTTTACCGAGCTGAAAATGCTCCTTAACCACTTCTTTATAGCGTTTAGAAAAGTAATGACGTCTATTACCTTCCGTAGCATCCCAAGTATCTCCAATTTTATTTGGTGTGAATAAAAATGCTTCTGGATCCATCTTGCTTAAATCGGGAACTTCTTTCACTAATATTTCAGGAATGCGTTTTGTTTTTAACGGACTGTTTTTTGCCTTAAATTGAATGATGTTTTCTTTTAGGTTTATGTCCTTTATTTTTAATCTACAAACCTCAATTGGTCTAAGAAGGTTAAAGGATATAAACTTGATATAAAGTAACAATATCGGATCCTTTGTTTCCAAATATTTAAAAATTTCAGTTTGCTTTTCAAGAGAGTAGGTCTTATTTCGTTGAGGTATGGATTTTAAAGCCTTTATTTTCTTAACAGGATTCACTATGATGATATCATTGTCTTCCATGGTTTGCATTAAACTGCTTAAATCCGTTCTATAGTTATTGTAGCTTCTTGAACTCGTAACCGATAGCATCGCATTTAGAAATGAACTTATAACCTTTTTATTGACCTGACCAATATGAGTGATATCCTTTTGATGTTCCTCAACCCAGCGCATGAATTTGTTTGACCGTCCCTCATAATCTTTCCATGTTCTCTCACCAATTACGTTCTGTTTTAAGTTTAAGCTAAACGCAAAGGCTTCTTTTAAAGTCATGTTAGTATCATCTTCTACTAATGTTGATTTTACCACCTCCGGAGTCGATTCTTCAGGACGTGATGTTTTAGCTTGTTTTGGAATGAATTGAGGAGTTGAATTAGACTTTGATGAATCTTGAATTTCAGGCGTTGAAAATCGCTTTGAGTTATCCTCAAAAGGATTATAACCTTCTCGTAATAATCGAAGCAATCGTCTTCTATACATCGATAGGATAGTAAGCCGATCCTCTTTAGTCTTGTATAGATTCACCGTTCCATAAATATTTTTCATCCGCTCAAGTTTCCCTGTTTCAGGGTTTCGGAATGAAAAATAGACATACCAACGCTTGGTTAAATTACCATTTGCATTGTAGATTTTTGGGGTTGAAAAAAATTTCTTACTTGACAAATTGTGTTCTAATTCGTATTCAAAAACGTGTTCACTTTCGTGTTCGAAGGTAATAAATTCATTTAAGGTATTCATAAAAAAAAACGGTTTAGAGTGAACTAAACCGTTTGTTTATGGGGATTTCTTATATTGTAGCGAGAAGGGGGCACGATCCCCTGACCTCCGGGTTATGAATCCGACGCTCTAACCAACTGAGCTACCTCGCCAGGTAATTGCGGCTGCAAATATAAAAACAATATTAATGTCAACAAACAATATTTGTCTTTAATTATTTTATTAAATTAGTTTTAAACTAAACAATTAATGTATATATTGGCATCATAACAAAATATGCTTATGGAAGAGAAAATTAAGTTTGAAATGGAATTTCCTATACACGCTTCGCCCCAGCTTTTATTTCAATATATATCTACACCTTCGGGTTTATCAGAATGGTTCGCTGATAATGTAAATTCAAGAGGAGAAATTTATACTTTTATTTGGGATGGTAGTGAAGAAACTGCCAAAATGCTAAGTAAAAAAAGTGGAGAACGTATTAAGTTCAGATGGTTAAATGATGAAGAGGAAGGTGCTACCTACTATTTTGAAATTAGAATTCAAGTGGATGAAATTACAAAAGATGTGTCATTGATTGTCACCGATTATACAGAGGATGATGAATTAGAAGAATCGAAAATGCTTTGGGATAATCAAATTTCAAGTTTAAAACAAGTTTTAGGGTCGGCATAGTCTTGCTCTAATTTAAATTATATATTTGCCTTGATAATTTATATCAAGGCTTTTTTTATGATAAACAGTAACGGAGAATTACAAGATATGGCAACCGCTAAACTCTCAATGGAGAATAGAGGTTATAAATATGGCGATGCCCTTTTTGAAACTTTAAAAGTAGTTAACGGACATATTTTATTTTTTGAAGATCACTATTTTCGGTTTATGGCTTCCATGCGCATATTACGTATGGAAATTCCAATGGAATTTACTATGGAGTTTCTTCAAGAGGAGATCTTAAAAACAATTGAGGCTAATAATTTATCGAATCATACATCTAGAGTCCGAATTACTGTTGATAGAGGTGAAGGTGGCAGGTATGCTCCAATTAGCAATACTATTAATTATAATATCATAGTAGAGAAAATTGAGAACCATTTTTATAGTTCACAGTTAGAAAATTCAAACTCTGTTGAGCTGTATAAGGATTACTTCGTAGCGCCTGGATTGTTATCTACTTTAAAGACAACAAATAGAACAATTAATATATTGGGAAGTATTTATGCTGAGGAAAATGGCTTCGATAATGGCTTGCTTTTAAACACAAATAAGCATGTTATAGAAGCCCTTAATGGGAATTTGTTTTTGGTTAAAAACAACTGCATTAAAACGCCTCAAATTGAAGACGGATGTTTAAAAGGCATAATGAGAAAGCAAATTATAGAGATTGTGAGTAAGTTGGAAGATTATGACATTGAGGAAGCCTCTATATCGCCATTTGAACTCCAAAAGGCGGATGAATTATTTATTACTAATGTGATTACAGGTATTCAACCAATTACCAATTTTAGAAAGAAAACGTATTCCAGTACAGTGTCTGAGCTACTGACGGAAAAATTAAATATAAAAATTAGATTGCTTAGTTAAAACTAGGATTCTCGGGTGCATTCGACCAAATACTGTAGTCACCGCCAAGCTCCAGCATTTTTTCCTTCCAGAACGATTCACAGCACTTCTCTATCAGCTCACTTTTGTAGCTGTTGTCAACTATAAGCCAAGAATTTGATATCATTTCCGCTTCCAACTGATTTGGCTCCCAACCGGAATACCCTAGAAAAAATCGTATGTCTGTTGAATTGAGCTTGTTTTTTTTGATTAATTCTAAAACAACATCGAAGTTACCACCCCAATAAATACCTAAAGAAATCTCTATACTGTCTGGTATTAATTTTGGAATCTTGTGAATAAAGTAGAGATTATCTTGTTCTACCGGGCCGCCATTAAATATTTTAAAGTCCGCAATAGTTTGAGGAATTAAATCCTTTAAAGTGTATTCTAATGGTTTGTTCAGAATAAACCCTATTGAACCTTCATCTGAATAATCTGCAAGTAAGATTACAGATCTATTAAATGATAAATCGCCAATAATAGAGGGTTCGGCAATTAATAAATGTCCTTTTTTGGGCTTTATTGGAATCATAGGATTAATGATTATGTATTAAATCTAAAGCTTATTTTATTAAAAACCAACATTTTCACTTAATAAATAATCGAAAACAAAAAAGCCCACTTTAGAAAAGTGAGCTTTTATATTGTAATCAAAAAAGACTAGTTTACTGCACCACTTAAATCTGATCCAGCTTTAAACTTTACTACGTTTTTTGCTTTGATTTGTATAGTCTTTCCTGTTTGAGGGTTTCTTCCTTCTCTTGCTGATCTTCTAGATACTGACCAAGAACCAAATCCTACTAAAGAAACTCTGTTTCCTTTTTGTAAAGATCCTTCGATATCAACTAATAATGAATCTAATGCTTTTTTAGCTGCTGCTTTTGTAATTCCAGCATTTTCTGCCATACCATTGATTAAATCTGTTTTGTTCATAAAATTTAAATTTTTAATTATTAAAAAATAGTTGGGTTAAACATAATTGTTAATCCGTATACAAAATTATACGGATATTCGACTCACGCAAGTAATAGCAAGGGAAATACGAATATTTGTTAATAACTTTGAGTATTTGTTAATAAAGACTATGTATTTTATCGATGTTTTCATAATATCAATAAGAATAAGGGTTTAGAGCATTTTAGCATCTTCAGAAAAATTAAAACCATTTAAAAGTGATTTTACATCCATTTTTCGTTTTCCTGGAAGTTGAATTTCCTTTATAATAAGGAAGCCACTTTTTACAGCTACTTTTATTTCGCTTTTGGTGCTGATTATCTGACCATTAGCTAAAGTGTGTGCTTCCGTTTCTTTTTCAATGTTGAATATTTTGATGCTTAAAGTATCAGTGTCGTTCTTTAAATAACACCAAGCTGAAGGAAACGGATTTAAGCCCCGAATTTTATTGTAAATATGATCTATGGAATCATTCCAATCTATTTTACAGTTGTCTTTGTGTAATTTGTAGGCCGTTTTACTAAGTTCGGTTTTCGACTGAATTTTAGTATTAATGTGGCCGTCTTCAATCAATTGAACCGTTTCCACAACCAATTGACTTCCCAAATGCATTAATTTATCATGTAGACTTCCAACGGTTTCTGAATTTAAAATGTCAATCTCCTCCTGTAAAATAATGGCACCTGTGTCAATTTTTTCATCTATAAAAAAAGTGGTAACACCTGTTTTAGTTTCGCCATTTATAATAGCCCAATGTATAGGTGCTGCACCGCGATAATCTGGAAGTAAGGACGCATGAAGATTAAAAGTGCCATATTTTGGCATACTCCAAACGACCTCTGGTAGCATTCGGAACGCCACTACAATCTGTAAATTAGCGTCTAATTCGTTTAATTCTTCAATGAATGCTTCAGATTTTAGATTGGTAGGCTGTAGAATATTTAGCTTATGAGACGTAGCAAAAGTCTTAACTGCAGATGAATTAAGCTTTCGTCCGCGTCCTGCGGGTTTGTCTGGTGCAGTAATAACACCTACCACATTATAGTTGTGCTCTAAAAGTGTTTTTAGCGTGGCAACAGCAAAATCTGGTGTTCCCATGAATACGATTCTTAATTTATCTGTCATTTAAGTATGTTTTATTTTATACCTGTTGGTATTTGTAAGTTCAATGATGTTATGTTCTAACATGAGCCTTAAAACGTCTAATACCTCATGCTTATTAAATGGCAATAGTTCTATAAGCGCTCTTGAGGTTAAGGGTTGTTCTTCAAGCGCAATTATAATACCATTTTTAATGGTCTTAATATCAGTGGATGACTTTGTCTGGTTCTTTTTTAAACAAACTGAGCAATTTTCGCAAGGCGTGCTACTGAGTTCACCAAAATAATTTAATAATTGAATGCGTTTACAAACACGATCATTATTAATATAATCAATTACAGCATTAACTTGTGACGATCTAAGTTCATTTTGTTGTTCAATTTCTTTTGCAATTCGGTTTATTGTTTTATCATCTTCTCTCGGCTCCAAAAAAGTAATCTCCGAATCTGTATTGGAAAATTGAAATTCGACGACCTCATCTTTCTTTAATTGTTGCAATACATGAAGCACATCTTCTTCCGTCGTTGAAGCTTTAGACGCAATTGTTCTAATATTTATCTTCAGAAGGTGCTCAAAAATTCCTCCGTAGGTTCTTAAAATAGACTTTATAATAAGGTGTTGATGCGTCTGCCGCTCTAAGTATCCAAAGAGGGCCTTATTGGGTATTATAAACTGTAACTTGGTTTGGTAGTTAAATTGTTGTGATAGTGTTATAATACTATTCTTGTCTAACATTTTAAGCGCATTAAAAGTCGTCGCACTCTTAAAATCATAAGCTTTACAAAAATCGTTAAAGTCTAATTGATGCTGAGTTTGTTCACCTTCACCATAAGAGATTTGAAAATAGTTACACAGCTTTCTATAGACCAATTTAATAAAATCGACATCAGGAGAGGTCTTTAAAAATTGATTTTTTAATTGTTGTTCATCTGCTTTTCCATTAAGAATAACAGCATAGGATTTTTCATTATTTCTGCCTGCACGTCCAATTTCTTGGTAATAGCTTTCAATACTCTCAGGTAAATTGAGGTGAATGACCATCTTAACATCTGGCTTGTCAATCCCCATGCCAAATGCAGAGGTTGCTATCATAATTTCTTTTCGATTATGTAGCCATTGTTCTAGGCGTTCATGCTTTTCTTTAGAAGTGATGCCACCATGAAAGAATGTACAAGAAAATCCTTTAGATTCAAGAAACTTATGGGTATCCGTTGTGGCTCTCCGACTTCTTACGTAAATTATTGAAGACCCCTTGTGTTTCTTGAGGATTTTCTCAAGTTGGTAGTGTTTGTCTTCAGCATTAATTATATGGAGTGCCAAATTAGATCTGTTAAACGACCCTCTAAATATTTTTGGAGCTATAAAATGGAGTTCATCAATAATATCTTTGACTACTTCTGGTTTTGCGGTAGCCGTAAGTGCGATCACATTTACTGAAGGTTGCAACTGCCTTAAAATGTTGATATTTCGATAGGCAGGTCTAAAATCGTTTCCCCATTGACTAATGCAATGTGCTTCATCTACAGCTATTAAATTAACGTTCATTTGTTGAATACGCTCTTGAACAATCGTTTGTTGCAACCGTTCTGGTGAAATATATAGAAACTTATAATTTCCATAGATGCAATTATCAAGTAAAGTGTCTAAATCTGAGAATGACAATCCACTCGTAATTGCCATGGCCTTAATGCCTTTTTGATTTAATGCATTCACTTGGTCTTTCATTAAGGCGACAAGTGGAGAAATTACGATGCAAATTCCATCTTTTATTAACGCAGGAATTTGAAAACAAATTGATTTACCACCACCCGTTGGTAAAAGGGCGAAAGTATCTTCATTGTTGAGAACTGCATTTATAATATCCTCTTGAAATGGTCTAAAAGACGTGTGATTCCAATAGCGTTCTAAAATTTCAATAGGATGTGACATTTTAAGTAGCAATACGATTTAAAATAAAATTGCTGCGCTCTTCTACAGTTCCAAAAGGAACCTCAACAATTTTATAATTAAAATCTATATAAGTTTGTTTCAAATAATCATGAATTTGTACCGCTTCTTCAAAAGTTTCAAACCGCTCGTTGTCTGATTTATAAATGGCTTCCCATGGTGGTAACAAAAACACCGAATCATAAACATGAGTTTCACAGGCATTTTTAAAAGTAGTGTCATACGCTTGATTGAAAAAAGCCATATAAGCCAATACATCTGGAATTCCTCGATCAAAAAAGCTAATGTGCTTATCTAAGACATTAGATTGCAAAAACTGTTCAATTCTTGCATTCAACAAATTGATGTTAAATTGCATTGGGTCATTTACAAACGCTATCGGATTAGAAACATGAGTTAAAGAATTGCCTTTCTGTTTGGCTTCTAGAGTCATTAATCGAATAACTTCATCAAAACAATGAAACTCTTTGGTTTTCAAAGCATTAATAATTGATGTTTTTCCAGTTCCAGGACCACCAGTAATAACAATTTTTCGCGTATTCAATTTGGCATTATTTTAGCTGTAAAAATCGTAATTAAAATAATGAATAGCAATTACATCGTGAAATTATAATAGTTATCTAATAAATGCAAACTAAAATGTATCTTTGTAATTGAATAAATAGGACTATGAGTACAGAACAAAACCCCGAAGAATTCTATAAAAATTTAAGAGCACAACTCTATGAAACGGCAAGCTGGCCTTCAGAATATTTGTATAAGTTTATTGTAAAAACAAATACCGATGGTATTTCAAAAGTTGAAAACTTATTTGATAATATGGGAGCTGTTATCAAAACTAATGCTTCAAAAAACGGGAAGTACACGAGTGTTTCTATCCATGTTTTAATGAAAGATCCTGATGCAGTTATTTCTAAATACAAAGACGTAGCGGAAAATGTTGACGATGTAATTTCGTTATAAATTAAAGGCATATTCCTATATTTTTTTGTATTTTGCACACTTGCAAACAAACTACTTGCATAATAGATTAATACTACACATTTTTATATTTTGATAGACGATTTAGAATACAACACAGAACGCGAGCATTTAATCATTCCTGAGTATGGAAGACATATGCAGAAAATGATTAATTACGCAAAATCAAGAGAGACCAAAGAAGAACGCAATAAAGTCTCTAAAGCCATCATATCTGTGATGGGAAATTTACAACCACATCTGCGTGATGTTCCAGATTTTCAACACAAGCTTTGGGATCAGTTGTTTATTATGGCAGATTTTGAATTGGATGTCGATTCGCCTTATGATAAGCCACTTCGAGAAGAATTATCTGCGAGTCCAGAGCCATTAAAATACCCACAAAATTTCCCTAAATATCGTTTCTATGGAAACAATATTAAGACCATGATTGACGTTGCCGATACTTGGGAAGAGGGTGAGCTAAAAGAAGCTTTGGTATATACGATTGCAAATCACATGAAAAAGTGTTTTTTGAATTGGAACAAAGACACTGTTGAAGATGACGTTATATTCCATCATTTATTTGAACTTTCAGATGGTAAAATAAACCTTAAAAACAGTGGTGAAGACTTATCTGATTCTACAAGTTTAATGCGTTCTAAGAAAAAGTATAGTTCTAATACTTCAAAAAAGACTCATAAGAAAAGCAATAGTTCGAACAGGAATAGAAAACGCTACTAATACTTTATGGCTACATTTATTATAGAAGGCGGTCACCAACTTAAGGGACAAATTCAACCTCAAGGAGCAAAAAATGAGGCCTTACAAATTTTATGCGCGGTTCTATTAACTCCAGAACGCGTTACTATTAATAACATTCCTGATATTGTAGATGTCAATAAACTTATTGCATTACTTGGAAAACTTGGTGTTAAGATTAATAAGATTGGATCGGGTTCATATACCTTTAAAGCAGATGATGTTAATCTCAACTATTTAGAATCGGCCGAATTTAAAGAAGACGGGAAAGGTTTAAGAGGATCAATTATGATTGTTGGACCCTTATTAGCGCGTTTCGGGAAAGGATATATTCCAAAACCAGGAGGTGATAAAATTGGACGTCGTAGATTAGATACGCATTTTGAAGGGTTTATAAATCTTGGTGCAAAATTCAGGTATAACCGTGAAGATCATTTTTATGGTGTAGAAGCCGAAAAATTGAAAGGGACGTATATGCTCCTTGATGAAGCTTCGGTTACAGGAACTGCGAATATTGTAATGGCTGCTGTTTTAGCAGAAGGTAGAACTACAATTTATAATGCTGCTTGCGAACCCTATTTACAGCAATTGTGTAAAATGCTCAATAGAATGGGCGCAAAAATTAGTGGTATTGGTTCTAATATGCTGATTATTGATGGTGTAGATACTTTAGGAGGTACGGATCATAGAATGTTGCCTGATATGATTGAAATAGGCAGTTGGATTGGTTTGGCAGCGATGACTAAAAGTGACTTAACTATTACGAATGTAAGTTGGGATGATTTAGGTCAGATTCCTAATGTGTTTAGAAAAATAGGAATTACTGTCGAACGACAAGGAGATGATATTCACATTCCCGCTCACAAAGATGGATATGAAATTCAAAGCTATATTGATGGATCAATATTAACAATATCTGATGCACCTTGGCCTGGGTTTACACCAGATCTTCTAAGTATAGTTTTGGTTATTTTAACGCAAGCAAGAGGTAGTGCGTTAGTACATCAAAAGATGTTCGAAAGTCGCTTGTTTTTTGTAGATAAGTTGATTGATATGGGAGCGAAAATTATTTTATGCGATCCGCATAGAGCGACTGTAATTGGTCATGATTTTAAATCGTCTTTAAAAGCAACAACAATGACGTCTCCAGATATTAGAGCAGGAGTTTCACTTTTGATTGCTGCTTTATCAGCCAAAGGAACTTCGACAATTCATAATATTGAGCAGATCGATAGAGGTTACGAAAATATTGATACACGTTTACGAGCCATAGGCGCGAAAATTAAACGTATAGATTAAAAAAAAAGCTTCGAAATTTTCGAAGCTTTTTTTTTAATGTGTTTATTTCATTCTGAATAGAAAAACTGTTCATCTACAATTTTACCATCATTTACTTCATAAACACAAATTTCTTCCATTTGTGTTCTACCACGATCCTTAAAGGTTATATCAAAATCCATTTTAATTGTAAAATGATTACCGGCAATGATGGGATCGGAGACTTCGCCACTGTGAAACTCTTGGACATTATTTAACCAGTCAACACTTTTTTTTCTAACAGCTTCAATTCCTTTTGTTTCTACTTCTTCAGGCATCCAGTGCATCTCTTTACTTATGATGTTAGGTCCGTAAAGCTCTTCTAGAGCGTCCATATGTTTGCCTTCTCGACATAAGTGAACGAGTCTGTTAGCTACTTGTTGCGTGTTCATTTTTATTGGTTTTATGGTGTTCCATAAGTTAAAGAATTATGTCTGTAATTTTCTTAAAAATATGTTAGGATATTTTAAGCGATCCTATATTAAAAAAGCTTCGATATTTATCGAAGCTTTTTTTTATACCAATTGTAAGTATTATTCCTTGATTACCTTGTGAACATAGATGGTTTCATTTGTAGTTAAGTTTACAAAATAAACACCACTCTTAAAGTTTGATAAATCAATCGAATTTTTTGTTTCTGATAATGAAGTGTTACGCATCACAATTTTTCCTGTAATATCATAAATAGCAACAGTCACATCATTTAATTGTTGCAGCCCTTCAATAGAAATTATATTTTTAGTTGGGTTAGGGAAGACCTTAAAAATAGATGCTTGTGATTCATTAGTTGATAGGGTAGCTCCTTCAATTATTAAAATAGATTCATTGATATTTGGATTGTTGACCTCGTCAATAGTGCCTGAAGGCCATTTAACAACTAGCTTCGTAATAGCCGTGTTTGTGCCTATTCCAAAATGTGTCATTAAAGAATTCATTGTTCCGTAGCTTTCACCCGAACGTACTTCTCTAATTTGAACGCCCCAAGCGCCATGAAGTTCAACTCTTGCTCCAATACCATTGATGTTACTTGGTCCGCCTTGAAGTCTTATCTCACTCCAGTTATTTGCATTTCCATCATTTAAGTATAATACATCTGGATTGCTTGAATAGTTGTTATAACCTGTTGCAAAACCTGCCATTACATCAATAAATCCATCATTATTTAAATCACCTACGGCCGCACTTTGAATTCTAGATGGACCTGAAGGTAGTGTAAATGGAGATGCCATTTCTGTGAACGTCTTATCTCCATTATTTTTAAACATATAATGTGTATTGCTTCTTGCCGTAAGAAATAAATCGATATAACCATCGTTGTCAAAATCTTCCATCATAACCTGAATACCACCGCTTCCTAAATTGGTTAAAGCCGTAGTCATTCCAGAAGTAACCGTAATATCTGTAAACGTACCATTACCATTATTCTGATAAAGGATACATAAGGAATCGTGATTTATAACGAAACAATCTAAATCTCCATCATTGTCGATATCTTCAAAATTAGCTGACCAAGATTGGGCATAAGGTACTAAGCCAGCAGCAACACCAACATCGGTGTAATTTCCATTTCCGTCATTTTGAAATAATAAGTTAATACGTCTTCCGTCATTAGCATCGTTTACACCTAAGCGACATTTTGATATATATAAATCCTGATCCCCATCATTATCATAATCGGCCCAAATCGTTCCGTAATTCCCTGAATTATCAGATGAAACTGTAGAAACTGCGTTAATAAGACCATTATTTTGAGTCATATTTCCATTACCATCATTACTATAAGCAGAACTTACACCATCGTCATGACAGGCGAAAATATCTATAGTTCCGTTATTATCGATATCTGCAAAGTTTGTGTTTTGAAGAAAAATACTTGGACCACCTAAAGTTGTTACTGAGTAGTTAGTTCCGGTACCGTTTGCCATTAGTAACTTTAAACCATTATAAGCGCCACCTACAAAAATATCATTAAAGCCATTTTTATCGACATCAGCTATGGCCATTCCCCATTCACTACCACTTCCAGGAATACTTCCATAATTTAATCTTGTGAAATTTCCGCCACCTGCAGTTTGATATTCCACCTGAAGATTTCTAGCATCGTCTAATCTTATAATATCATCTAATCCATCACCATTCATGTCTGAAACGCCTATGGCACAGCCACTTGTTAAACTGGAATTGACTAGTAAGGTATTGGAATTTGTAAAAGTAGTTTGTGAAATCCCTATTACAGGTAAGCACAGTAAAGCCTTAAAAAGTAATTTTTTCATCATAGTTTGGTTAAGTTGCAATTAAGGTATAAATATAGCAGTTTTTTAATAAACGCCTATAAATCAGACTGAAATACTCAAATAGTTAACACGAGATTTATGCAATTTGTTGAAGGCGAATTAGAGATGTAAATACTCCATTAAACGAAGAGAAGAAAAAAGATGCGTTTCTAATTTATGGTTTTGTTAACAATGTAGACAAAGACTTATTCGTAAATTTATGGTTCTTAAAAACTAATCATTAAAACTAAATAAAAAGATGAAAAAATTACTTTTAATTGCTTTTGTATTTGCTATTTCTTTAAATGTAAATGCACAAGTAGAGACACCACAACCTAGTCCGTTTACTAAAATTGAGCAAAAAGTAGGATTAACAGATGTCACTCTTGAATATTCTCGACCAAACATGAGAGGACGTACTATTTTTGGAGATTTAGTGCCTTATGGTAAAATGTGGCGCTTAGGAGCAAATGCGAACACTAAAATCACTTTTAGTGATGATGTTACGGTAAAAGGACAAACTTTAAAAGCAGGTTCTTATGCAATCTATGCAACACCAAATGAAAAATCTTGGGATGTTGTATTTTATTCAGATGCAAGTAATTGGGGAACACCAAGAGAATGGGACGAATCTAAAGTAGCCGCTAAAGTAAGTGCAGAAATTTATCCATTGCCAATGGCTATTCAAAGTTTTACAATGGGATTCGATGATTTAACAAATAATTCTGCAACTATTGGAATGCTTTGGGAAAATGTATATGTAGGAGTTACGTTTGAAGTACCTACTGACGTGGCTGTTTCAGCGAGTATTGAAAAAACTATGGCTGGTCCTAGTGCAAACGATTATTTTTCTTCTGCTGTGTATTATTTACAAGAGGGAAAGGATATTAAGCAAGCTATGACTTGGATTGATGCAGCTGTTGAAATGACTAAAGACAAGCCACGTTTTTGGTATATGAGACAACAATCTTTAATCCATGCTAAAGCTGGTGATAAGAAAGGTGCTATAAAAGCAGCAAAAGCATCATTAGCTGGAGCAACAGAAGCTGGTAACGCTGACTATATCAAAATGAACAATGAGTCCCTTAAAGAATGGGGCGCTATGTAAATTAGTGTTAATTATTTTTAAAAGGCGCAACAATTATTGTTGCGCTTTTTTTTTGTTAGTGATGTAACATAACGTGAATTTGAAATATGTAGATACATCTTCAAGAATGATATGAGTTCTACATGACTAGAGCATTGTAGTAAACGAATAATGAAGCATTAGGATTAATAATGCATTCATTTTAAATTGTTTACCTTAGATTAAGGAACTCATTGAATGAAAAAAGAACTTTCAATTTTATTGATTTTACTGGTATTCTTTAATGCAAGATCACAGCAATTTTCAGAAGCGAAATTTTTAAATGCGCAAAAATCATCCCATAATAATTATTTAGGGATTAAATACTACACGCTCGATGATGGTCTTTCACAAGTTTCTAGTAATGACCTCTTAAGAGATCGTCTAGGATTTATTTGGATTGCAACTGCAGATGGGCTCAATCGATTTGATGGTAAAGTGTTTAAACATTTTAAGCATAATGAAACAGATTCAACTTCTATTTCTGGAAATTTTATCAATAGATTATTAGAAGATAATTCGGGAAATATTTGGGTTGGAACTAATGGAGATGGGCTGAATTATTATGATCAGAATATGGATGCCTTTCACAGAGTAATACTAAAATATTCTCAAAATGAAAATGAATTCATCTCTGCATTGGCTAAAGATAATAATGGATTCATTTGGGTGTCTTCTAGGACTTCAGGGTTACATAGACTTCGTAAATTAAAAGATGAATCAATAACTCAAGAAAACTTTTATGCCAATCAAGCATTGAGTAGTTTATTAGTCGACAAATACAACAATTTATGGATTGGTAGTTTTTCGGGGCAAATCTTTAATATAGATTTAGATAAGAAGCAACCATTAGAAAGGAAACCACTTTTTACAGTTTCAGGTAATGTACAAGCGTTTTATCATACGCATAAATCTTTATTAATAGGAAGTGATACAGGGTTTTTTATATACAATCTACAAAGTAAAGAGATACAGTCAATCCAACTTGGCAGCAATGATAATTTTCAAACTAAACACGTGGTATCATTTTTAGAAGCAAGTGACTCTACGGTTTGGATTGGAACAGGTAGTGGATTGTTTCTGTTTGATTGGAAGGAAAAAGTAGTACTTAACAAAATAGAATACTCTGATAGTGATATAATAGGACTGAGTAATAATACAGTGCAATCATTATTAAAAATATCTGCCAATCAAATGCTTGTGGGTACGGCTAACTATCTTAATTTAATTGATTTTAAAGCGCCTTATTTCAAAAATATATCAAGAGATAAAAAAGGCGCACATGTATTGAATGATAATGTGATTTTTTCAATTTTTAAGGATAAAAATGATCTTTGGGTTGGTACTTCAGATGGTGGTCTTAATTTAATAAGAAATGGCAAAACATTTTATTTTAAAGTGAATCAAAATGATCCTACAACAATTTCAGGATCTGTTGTAAGAGCAATTGTTAAAGATGCAAAAAATAAGCGTTTGTGGTTGGCAACCACGCGAGGGTTAAGTTTAATTGATCTTAATTCATTCGATCCGCTGCATCCAGAATTTAAAGTTTTTCGTCATGATCCTAACAATTCAAATTCCATTAATATGGATTTTATAAAAGACATTGCATTGGATCAAAATCACAATCTGTGGGGAGCTACATTTGGGCATGGAATTTTTCGTCTAGAAATTCTTGAGTCTAATAAAGTAATAATCAATAGGTATAAAAATGAAATAAACAATCCGAATACCATACGAAATGATGTGACTCAATGTATTCGTGTTGATACAAAAAACAATGTTTGGGTAGGGACACAAGGAGGGCTAACTCAACTTAGCTTTAAAACTAGCAATTATGAGAATCCAGAGTTTACGAATTATTATAAAACATCTCCCAATGAAAAATCGCTATCTCATAACACTGTTTATGATATTTTAATTGACAAGGAAGAACGATTATGGCTCGGCACTAGAAATGGGCTTAATTTATTTTTGGGTGATAATGAATTTGAATCTTGGACAGAACAAAGTCAGTTTCCGAATGCCTTAGTTTATAGTGTGCAAGATGATTTAATGGGGAATTTATGGTTGGGTACAAATGATGGACTGGTGAAATTTGAACCCAAAAGAAATAAGTTCATACATTATAGTGTTAAAGATAATATTCAAAGTAGAGAATTTGACATTCATGCTAGATTTAGAGATGATGACGGGAATATTTATTTAGGAGGCATTGGTGGAATCACTTATTTTCAACCTGAAGAATTGGACAATATTGACAAAACAGAACGACTATATTTTTCACAATTAAGAATCAAAGATCAAATCATAAAACCTGATAAAAGGTCTTATGATTTATTGGAAAGTTCCATATCTTCAAGTCATAACTTGGTGTTTAATAACAATCAGTTTCCCTTTTATTTACAGTTTTCATCCATTGACTTTAGATTGTATAAAAATATTGAATATGCCTATAGATTATTGCCACCTGATACAGAATGGAACCTTCTAAAAGATCCAGAAATTCAGTTTTTAAATTTGCCTCCAGGAGAATATACCTTACAGGTGAATGGTTTTTCAAGAGGCATTGAATGGGAGCAACCTCCATTAGAAATGAATCTTGATATTCTATCCCCTTGGTGGTCAACAACTTTAGCTTATGTTATTTATTTTGGATTGCTAGCTGCTATTTCCTATTGGTTTTATAGATTTCAACTCTCTAAAAAATTAACACTGGCTGAAAGTCATCGATTAAAAGAGGTAAACCAATTAAAAAACAGCTTATATACCAATATCACGCATGAATTTAGAACACCGCTTACTGTTATTCTTGGTATGGCAGAAACCTTGAGAGAAAGTGTCAAAAATAAAAACTTAAAAAACGCAGATAGATCATTGGACTTGATACATCGTAATGGAGAAAGTTTGTTACTTCTAGTTAATGAAATGTTGGACTTGGCGAAATCTGAAAGCGGAACTCTAGAACTAGAATTGGTACAAGCGGATGTCATACCCTTTGTGAAATATATAAGTGAAAGTTTTAATTCTTTAGCTGAAAAACATCAAATTAATCTGACTATATATTCTGAAATAGAATCATTAAATATGGATTTTGATGCTAATAAACTAACGTCCATCATTTCTAATTTACTAACCAATGCCATTAAATTTACGCCTGAATTTGGTAAAATAATTGTACATATTAATCAGGATGTGCGCAAAAAAAAAACCTATTTATTCATCAAAATTAAGGATACTGGTATTGGAATCTCAAAATCCGATTTGCCTAATATCTTTAATCGCTTCTACCAAAGCGACACAACGTCTTCTCGAAATCATGGAGGCACTGGAATTGGTTTGGCATTAACTAAAGAACTTATTGATTTAATGAAAGGGAGTATAACTGTAAAAAGTAAACTGTTAAAGGGAAGTGAATTTAGTCTACTGATACCTGTAACAAGAAAAGCCAATTCCACTAAACTTAATGATATCAATACAAAACCGGAAGCTTCCATAGTCAACTCATTTCCTGAAAAGACAGAGCAATTTCAAGACCTGAATTCTGATTTTCCTTTGGTGCTTATTATTGAAGACAACATGGATGTGGCGTACTATTTGAAAACGTGTCTTTTAGACTCCTATGATTCCATTCACGCTATTAATGGCCTAGTGGGTATAGAAATGGCATTAGAACGTATTCCTGATATTATTATTAGTGATGTTATGATGCCTGGGAAAGATGGTTTTGAGGTCTGTGCCACTTTGAAATCTGATCCACGAACCGATCATATTCCTATCATATTATTAACAGCAAGAGTAACTGTAGAAGATCGATTAACTGGATTATCCCATGGTGCTGATGCCTACCTTTCTAAGCCATTTAATAAAAAGGAATTATTTACGCGATTAGAGCAATTAGTGTCTTTAAGAAAAAAACTTATTGGAAGGATTCAAAAAGAAGGTTATCGTTTATTATTAAGTAAGCAAGACAATAACCCCAAATTACAATTCCTTCAAAAAGTAGTAAAACTAATTCATGAAGATATAGGTAACTCGAAATTTGGCGCCAATGAACTAGCAGGAAAACTGCATATTAGTGAATCTCAAATCTATCGAAAAATTAAAGCTCTTACAGGAAAGTCAACAGCTATTTTTATACGTTCCATTCGCCTTGAGTATGCTAAAGAGTTGCTAGTAAAAACTGACAAGACCGTTTCTGAAGTGGCTTATGAGGCTGGATTTAATAATCCGTCTTGGTTTAGTCGTGCATTCAAGGAAGAATTTGGATCTGCCCCTAGCGCTTTAGATAAATAAGAGGGTTTAAAACTTAAGTCTAAAACGTTATTTCTTCATAGTTCGAATATAGGCAACAGTATTTGAAATTCACAAATACTCCGAGAGATTGGCTAAATAACACATGCTATGGCTGAAGTGTTTTTGTAGTCTTGTAGAAGGCTTTATTTTTTATAGGCTCAACTTTTGAGATTGGTCCATTGAAGTTTGCCGTAATTAGCTATGTTACTGTTAGACTTCCACTAACAGAACCTCACAATATTATATGAATTTATAATCTCGTGAGGTTTTTAATTTTATTGGTAAATTGATGTCATGACATTGAATTCAATATAGGTGTAATGATATGCTTAAATACTGCTAGAGGTTGACTTAATAGTGAACGGTTTTCTGTAGGTAATAAACTAGTTTTATGAATTATTAATTAAAACCAGTGTATTATGAAAAGAGTTATTAAATTAAGTTTCATGATTTTACTAGTCCTATGGTCATGTAACAAAGAGGAGTTGTTAGAAGTAAATGAAGTTGAATCAGAAGCTACTTCTGCGAATAGGATGCCAGATAAAATCTTCATTTGTCATTATGAAGCGGAACCACAAACTTGGAAGCAAATTAGTGTACATCCAAATGCTTTAGAAAATCACCTTGCACATGGAGATATGTATAATGAGTTTTGTCCGGATTTTAGACTGGACGAAGATAATGACGGTATCACAAACGATTTGGAGCAGTGTCCAGATACACCAGAAGGGGAAGAGGTAGATGCAGATGGTTGTGCCGAAAGCCAAAAAGATGATGATGGAGATGGTGTAACAAATGATATAGATACATGTCCAGACACACCAGATGGAGAAATTCCAGATGCAGATGGTTGTGCCGAAAGCCAAAAAGATGATGATGGAGATGGCGTAACAAATGATGTAGATACATGTCCAGACACGCCAGATGGAGAATCTCCAGATGCAAATGGTTGTTCTGATAGTCAAAATGATGATGATGGTGATGGCGTGCCAAACGACTTAGATTTATGCCCTAACACACCTCCATTAAACGCACAAGAATTTGAAGTTGTAGATCAAAATGGATGTTTGGGCTATGGAGTCACAAATGATGCCAGTCATAGTCAAATTATAGGAAGGCGTAATCCAGGAACAGGAACCTCAGGAGATAGACTTGCACAAGGTCAAAGTGTAAATCTGCATGGAGATTATTCGCTAAATTCATTTAGTATTAAATTTGCTATGGGTTTTAGTGATATTGGAGATCCAGATAATATAGTTTTAGGTAATCAAGCCGAACTTATTCTACAGTTAAGAGATGCAAGTGGTGCAATCATTACTACATTAACTAAAATAGTTGATGATTCATTTCAAGGCGGATGGGTTAAATTTAATTTTAATCAACCACAAATATTAACGGCATCTACAACTTATAATTTTACGTGGTATATAAAAGATAGTTTCATAAATAATCTTAGGAGTACCGTAGATCTGGTCAGAGATTACGATGCTTATAATTTAGGTACTGCATATGGTGCACATACTTTTTTGGAAGATGATAGCGAATTTGATGATTTTAGCAGGTATACAAATCTTCCTGATATTTATAGTCAATATCCAGAGAGTGATTGGTTATTCATATTAAAAGGAGATTTTATTAACTAGAGACTTTAATTTGGAAAATCAATACCCTTTAGAGGTGAAAAGGGTGTAGATGATTATAAAATTTGTATTTTTTAAGAGGGATGAAGAAAACTTCATTCCTCTTTTTTATATCGTTCTTTGTGGTGTTTGAATTCGCTCAGTTTGATGATATTCGAGCCTAAACATTTGACTTATTTATAGCAGGTTGATTGTAATAAGAAGTAGAAAAGTTGTCATATGACAACTAAGATATGTTCTTTTAATCAGTTGTTTCTAAGACAAAAATGTCTTCAACTGGCTTTTTAAAGAGCTTCGCTATTTTTAAGGCTAATACAGTAGAAGGGACGTATTTGTTTTTTTCTATGGCGTTTATGGATTGCCGACTTACACCTATGGCTATGGCTAAGTCCGCTTGAGTCATATCGTGAATGGCGCGCGCTACTTTTAAAGTGTTCTTCATGAGCTAAGATTTTAATTTTAAAAAGTTAAAGCGACCAATGAAAAATAGTAATGGCGTGAACATATTAAATACCAGGACGTCAAAAAATGTAAAATCGTAAACAAAAACTATGGCTAAAATTAAGACTGCATAATTAAAAAGTAAAGCCCATACTAACGAGTCTTTTCGCAATTTGTAAATAAATTCATCTTCTATCTCTTCTTTAGAAAATCCCACAAACAATCCACCAATAATTATGGCTAGAGCAGACAATTCATCAAGAATACTGTTTTCAACTATCCTGAAAAAACCATCAGATTCGCTAGACATAAAGCCTTCGTTATAAATAGATAATACATTGACGCTTAGAGCATCCGATTCGTAACCTGTAAAAAGAATAAATAATCCTGTGACTATTCCTAAGCTAAAAAGAATCCAACCCGGAATTTTATACCTGTTGGGTAATAAATAGAGTGTGTTCATAATTGTTCGATTTTAATTGATTCTTCGAAAGTAAAGAAAACTTTACACATAGTCAATTAAAATTTACAAAAAGTCAACTATATATTACTTTTTAGTTTAAAGCATTACCCAATATCCGAAGTAACTTAAAATAGATACGATACTCAGTAAAACAACTTTATTACCAGGTTTAATAGATTTAAATGAAAGCATTAAGGCTATACAAATCACCAATAAGCAACCTACAAAATTCAACCATAAAAATGGAAGGTTAATGTATTCGTATTCATTCAATAGAAACAATCCAATAACAACTATCTGTGTGATTAATGCAGCAATGAAAACAGCGTTCGATTTAATGGTTTTGAAGAAAAATGCCAGTAGAAAAATTCCAAGGACATTACCATAAAATATAGAACCTATAATATTTACCAATTGTATTAAATTCTCAGCTAGATTTGCTACACAAGCTACTCCAATAGCAACAATTCCCCAGGCAAGTGTAAACCATCTCGAAGCGCTTACCATTTCAGATTCCGTTTTTTCAGAAGTATTACGTTTGTATAAATCGATAGTTGTAGTAGAGGCTAGGGCATTTAATTCGCTTGAGGTACTAGACATGGCTGCGCTCAAAATAACGGCAAGTAGTAAACCGATGAGACCTCTTGGTAAATTATTCAGGATAAAATGAATAAAAACATAATCTTTATCGTTGCTTTCAACTTTTATTTGTCTAGCTTCAGAAGCTTTTTCTATCAGTAATTTTGCTTCTTTTCGCAGTTTGTCACTTGCCTCATTGGCAAGACTGATGCCGATACTAAGTTCGTCTGATTTGGATATATTATAGGCATTGATAATATCTTTTTTATTTTTAAAAACAGCCTCTTGTTTTTGTTGTAAGGCTTTATATGCATCGGCATATTCCGAATTCAAAACCAGTTCAGTTGCAGTGGGGTTGAAGTTGATAGGCGCTTGGTTAAACTGATAAAATACAAAGACCATCACACCGACCAATAAAATAAAGAATTGCATTGGCACTTTAAGCAATCCATTAAATAGTAAACCGAGTTGCATTTCCTTTAAAGATTTCCCAGACAAATAGCGCTGCACTTGACTTTGATCGGTTCCAAAGTAAGAGAGCATTAAAAAGGTTCCTCCAATAATACCAGACCAGAATGTGTAGCGATTATTTAGATCAAATGAAAAATCTAGAACCTCCATTTTCCCACTAGCTCCCGCAATATCTAAAGCTTTCGTAAAAGTGATGTCTGCGGGAAGTTGGTTGATGATTAAAACAAAAGCGATTATCATTCCAGTGAAAATCACGATCATTTGATGCTTTTGTGTCACATTAACAGCTCGTGTGCCTCCTGAAACCGTATAAATAATAACGAGTATTCCAATGATTACATTAAGTAATAATAGGTTCCAACCCAATACGGCTGATAATATTATGGCTGGCGCAAAAATGGTGATACCAGCTGCTAATCCACGTTGTATTAAAAAAAGTATAGCGGTAAGCGTACGTGTCTTTAAGTCAAAACGACTTTCTAGATATTCATAAGCAGTATATACTTTTAGACGATGATACAAAGGAATAAACACCATACAGATGACTACCATAGCAATTGGTAATCCGAAATAAAACTGTACGAATCCCATACCATCATTAAACGCTTGCCCTGGTGTTGATAAAAAAGTGATGGCACTAGCTTGTGTTGCCATTACAGATAAACCAATAGTCCACCATTTTGAGGTGTTGCCACCTCTTAAGTAATCTTGTACGTTCTTACTACCTCTTGTTTGCCAGGTACCATAACCTACAATAATCAACAACGTGCTTATTAATACAATCCAGTCTAATCCTTGCATAATTAAAAGGCTTTTGTGATAAGGTAGAAGACTATAATGTAGATGGCATTAGCAACTAGCACCAACGTATACATTCTTTTCCATTTATATTCTTTCATTAGTCGTTGATTTTTTTGTCTAGTTTGATATTGTCTTTACCTATAGATAACATATTCGCGAATAGGCGATATGCTCCAGAAACACCTTCTGGAAATTCTCTAAAAAAGCTCAGCCCAGTATAGATATAATGTCCTTTACCATGTTTAGCAACTAGTAAACTTCCGTCCTTTGGTGATTCGCCTTTATCATTCATTGACAATAGAGGCGTGAATTCTGATGCCCATTCATTTGGGAAATATAAACCACGTTCTTGGGTCCAGCCTTCGAAATCTTGTGCCGTTATTTTGTTAGGATAGTTCAATAACGGATGTTCAGGATTTAGCAATCTTACTTCAGCATTTTCATCGGTAACACGATCTCGAGATAATTTCAAATCAAATGGTGCTAATGCATCAACTTTCAATCTGTAACTAGTATTGTATTGTACAATCATATTTCCACCTTGCTCTACAAAATCAAATAAGAGCTCTTGTTTATACTTAAGCTCATCTACAGTATTATAGGCGCGAATACCCACTACAATAGCATCAAATCGACTCAATACTTCTGCATTAATGTCACCAGGGTTTATAACCACTACATTATATCCTATTTGTCTTAAACTTTCCGGGACAACATCACCAGCACCTGAAATGTACCCAATGTTTTCCCCTTTTTTCTGAATATCTAGACGTACAATCTTGCTTCCACTAGGCAATAAAACAGTTTGAAATGGGATATGTTCGTAATCAATTTCAATGAGTTCTTTAGTATAGATTTGGTCACCTATATGAACCTGAGGTGTAATTAAGCCCTCACTTTGATATTTAGGAGGGATAACGGTGAAAATTAGCGTTTGTGATTCGCCTTTATACTCAATTTCTACACGCTGTTTTTCTGGATAAATACTCCAGTCTTTAGGGTGTGATATTTCGACATAACCTTCCAGTTGGTCGCGTCCCGCTTTCACAATAACTTCAATTTCTTTTTGTTGATCATTTTCAAATATGAACACCTTTTCAGCAATTTGAGCTGAAGCCTCTGGAATGATTTCAAATGGTCTATAAAGTTCACCTTTATCTGGTTTTGAATATCTATAGATTATGGCTTTTCGAATTGAAAAAGGAACGCCTTCAATGGTCAATTTAAAGTCTATATTAACGGCTCTTGGCGTTTCAGGCAACCCTATTAGTTGCTTGTCGGTAACCTTATACATCCCTAAACTTCCTTTCTCATTCAGCCAATAAGGGGCTGAGGTCTTTATGGATTCAGGAAGACTTATGTCTTCTTTGAAATTCAGCTTTACATTTGGCTCTAAGGCTATATTTTTTGTGTATTCAGTTGCGTTTGATGAGATGTCTAAAGTATGTAAAGTGATGTTCGCATTTGATCTATTGAGTGCTTCAATATTTACTTCGAAAGTATTGCCCGGACTCATATGTGGTTCGCTTGCTGAAGCTTCTAAATATAAACCAGTACAAGCTTCAATAATAGCTTTGATTTCTTTTGTTTTGATAGTCCTCCAATGGGTGTCCTCAATGGTTTCAATGAGTTGATATGCGCGTAATAATTCTGCTAAATGCACTGAAGGATCCTTGAAATTGAAATTGTTCTCAATAGCATAAAGAATGTTACCAATCGCATTGCCATCTTTTATTCTATTCCAAGACGTATCGATTCCAGAGAAGACATTCGATTTGTCTTCGGGAAATTCACCTTTAAGAAATTCTATGTATTCTTGACGCGATCCACGTTGTGATAAACGCCCAAATCCTTGACATAAATGTTGGCTACTTGCAATAGAAGCCAGTTCATTATTTGAAAGCCCTTTTAATGGATAATAAACACCAATATCCACATGTAACATATTGCTCTTATCGGCTTTTTTAAAATTTTCTTGACTCCCATAAAACCACCAACCCGTATTGAAAAACAAACGTTTAGGCTGCCAAGTGCTAACAGTTTTAAGTTGGTCTGTAAACTTTGAAGAGTCATTTGCTAAATCAAAAGCTTCTACGCCTAACATGGCAGAACTCGTATGGTGACCATGTGTACTTCCAGGAGTTCTATGATCGAATCGATTGATAATAATGTCTGGTTTAAATTGTCTAATAGCTAATACAATATCACTTAATACGTCTTCTTTACTCCAAATTGCTAAGGTCTCATCAGGATGTTTAGAATACCCAAAATCATTTGCTCTTGTAAAACGTTGTTCTCCTCCATCAACACGTCTAGCGGCTAATAATTCTTGCGTTCGCATAACACCTAATAGCTCTCTTATTTCAGGACCAATAAGATTTTGACCACCATCACCTCGAGTTAAAGAAAGATATGCCGTTCTGGCTTTAACTTCGTTAGACATATACGAAATTAATCGCGTATTCTCATCATCTGGATGTGCTGCGAGGTATAAAACAGAACCTAAAAAGTTAAGCTTCTGAATAGATTCGTAGATATCTGTAGTACCTGGTTTTTTAGGCTTTTGTGCGTGTAAAGAAAATGTAAAAAGGACTAAAACGAAATAGAGTAAGGATCTTTGCATGATAGTGTTTGGTTAGCTGAAATCAAATATAGCAAAGTAAAATAGCTCGATAGTGACTTTTAATTTTTCTTTAACTTATGAGTAATGGTTTTAGCTTTTATTTATCAAACGCATCTTTTTTGATGAGTGTAACGGGCTTTTGAAGTAACAAGTTGTTTGGATAAGTTACTAAATTCCCATTATCTTGTCTTAGGTGAATTTGAAATGAGCGGATATCTTCAATAACTGCTTCTATTTCATAATCTTTGTCATGAATCTTTATTTTATCACCAATCTTATAAGGAAAAGAAAAGAACATAATTATACCTGAAGTGACATTACTCAAGATTGACCAAATTGCAAATAAACCAATACCTATAACGGCAAATACAGATGAAAAAACGAGTGCTAAATCTGTAACGCCAACGCCTAGTATATAGGCTTCTACTAATATTGCTATTAATAAGAAACTTACTGTTATATAGCGCCCAACCAATTTAGCGCGACCCACATGTTTCTTTTTAGAATTTCCAATAATTCGTATCACTAATCGTGCAGCTAGTTGGATAATGAAAAATATCCCGAAAACAATTAAGGAATTCACAACCTCGTTGTGGTAATTAGAAAAAAAGTCAGACATAATATTGCTTTTTAGTAGAGGCAAAGTTAAATCAGAAAATGGAGATAATTAAGTAAAAAATCGAGTTTTTGACAGTACGGTCAAGCAAATTAACATGTTAGGCTCAATAGGGTTTTATAAATTAAATGTGTCGGTAATCCCATGACATTGAAATAAGAGCCTTCAATTTTTGTGACACCAATTTGACCAATCCATTCTTGAATGCCATAAGCGCCCGCTTTATCAAGCGGTTTACAAGCTTTCAAATAATATTGAATTTCACTATCAGTTAACTCCTTAAACGTTACTTTAGTGATAGCATTAACCGTCTTTTGAAGAGTTTTCGTGGTAAAGCAAACGGAAGTAATGACTTCATGGGTGGCATTGCTTAGAGATTTTATAATTTGAAACGCATCTTCGATATTTATTGGTTTTCCTAACGCTTTATTTTCATGCCATACAATCGTGTCGCTAGTAACTAAAATGTCATTTTCGACGAGTTCTTCCTTAAAAGGCAACGCTTTTAATTGTGCGAGATAATCAGAAATTTCGAAATGTCTCAATCGTTTTGGGTATTCTTCCTTTATAGGTTTCAATTGTATTTCAAAATCAAGCCCTAAGTCTTTAAAAAATTGCTGACGCCGAGGTGAGCCCGATGCAAGGATAATATTATAATTAGAAAGATTAGTGTCTAGCATTATTTTAAAATAATTGGATATAAGAGTAAAGATAACATACCAAATAGCATTATAAGTTTTAGTACATTACTGATATGATGGAACTCTGATTTTAGTTTTGCTGAAAACGATTTTATACTCACATATATTAAAGGAGCAATAATAAAAAGTAAAAAATAGCCAAGCGCGATTTGATGTGTATACAAATATGTCATCATAAAATAGATGACTGCTATTATTGGTAGCAAACTGATTGCACTTAATATTTTTGAAGCCCGTTCTCTGCCAATAGCAATAGGCAAGGTGTTCATTCCAGCTTTATGATCACCATCTACATCTTCTAGGTCTTTAGCGACTTCTCGCACTAAATTAATTATAAAAGCAAAAATTGCATAGTCTAAGAGAATTTTAAAAAACGTAAGTTGGGTGTCTTGATTTTCTTGAGTAATAGCAGGTATGAGTTCAAATAAACCAACAATGATAATACTCAATGCAACCAGCATAGAAATTACAAGGTTGCCAACTAGAAGCATTTGCTTTAAATAGCTAGCATAAACATAGAGTAGTGCTGAAATAATAACAAAGAGTGCAAAAAAACCACTTTTATCAACTAAATGAGATAAATAAAATCCAATGGCAACTCCAATAACATTTAGTGAGATAAAAAGATTGTATGCCATTTTTTCGGAAACAAGTTTCCCTATAATCACTTTTTCAGGTTTATTTATGGCATCTGTTTCGATATCAAATATATCATTGATGATATTTCCTGCGGCTGCAATACAAAGAGTAGCTGCGATAAGAAGTCCAAAACCAAACCTATTCAATGTTATACTCACATTAAAAGGTTCAAACAAGGCGTATTTAAGTAATAATTGCACAATAGCAATCATGACTAAATTCTTCCAACGAATTAGTTTCAGTATAGACATTAATAAAGTGGGTTAATTTTCGTTTTTATTAGTGATTTTTTCGATTTTATCAGCAATACTTATGATCGCAACATCATCAATTTTTTTCATTCGTAAAATTAATCCTACTTGAAAATCAAAATAGTAAATACCATCTTTCTGGGTTACAATTATTTCCATGACATTATTGCCAATGAGAATATGTTTTTTTTCATGAGTCAATTTCCAGTCATAGATATCAATAAACATCTCATCGTCAAATGTTGAAGGCGCTTCCGGGTTTAATTCAATTGTAAACTGATGATCAGCACTAAAAAAGAATTGTGCTCCAGAAAACCCTTCTTTTACCGAATTAACGCGCTCTTTTTGTGTCTCATTTTCAAATTCTAAATTAATAGCCACGTGTTCAACTTCCCAAACACCTTGAATGTTCTTTTCACTAAGAGATTGCGCAATTGTTGTTCCATGACAAATAAATAGAGTACATACGAAAATTAGATATTTCATGTTTGTTGCGTTAAGAGTTAATCATACTTGGCATCATAGCTACCGTTCCATTTGCCTTGCACTTTTAAAACTTGTTCAATCACATCTCTAACTGCACCTTTTCCACCATTTTTGTGAGATATATATTTAGAGAGTGCTTTAATTTCGGGAACCGCGTCCTGTGGGCAAGTAGGTAATCCAACAAGCTTCATTACAGGAGCATCAGGAATATCATCTCCCATGTATAACACATTTTCTAAATTAATAGTATTCGCATTTAAATAGTCTTTGAGTTGTTCTATTTTATTATGTGCGCCAAGATAAATGTCTTTAACACCTAAACCTGTTAAACGTACACGTACACCTTCATTTGTGCCTCCGGAAATAATGCACATGTTAAATCCCTTGTCTACCGCAGTTTTTATGGCGTATCCATCTTTTATATTCATACGTCTTAGCATTTCGCCTGAAGTGGTAACCGTAATGGTGCCATCGGTTAAAACGCCATCAACATCAAAAATAAAGGTGCTAATATGTTCTAGATACTCTTTATAACTTTTATCGTCCATGTGTTTTTTTAATTGAAGAAGTAAGGAGTTCATAAATAGCTTTATGATGCTCGTTATCCAATAGTTTTAAATGCTTATTTATGGTTTTCTTATCATTGCGCTTAGCTGGGCCAGTTTGTACTGAATAAGGTGATAGCTCTTGTACTTTTTTCGCAGTTTCCAAAATGAGCGGTTTTAAGATGTCAAATTCCACGCTTTGAGATTCCGTAATTTCATGCGCTACGCGAAAGAGTTGATTGGTGAAATTATTTACATACACGGCTGCTAAATGTAATGCGCGGCGTTGATCACTATTTACTTTATATGTTTTACTGCCAATGGCAGCAGCTAATTCTTTTAAAACAGGGAGGTCTTTCTTGTCAATGGTTTCTATGCAAATAGGCACATTTGCAAAATCCATAGAAGCATTTTTAGAAAAGGTTTGTAAAGGGTAAAATACGCCACGTTTATACGATTTGTCTAAGTCGTGAATACTAACGCTTCCAGAGGTGTGTAAAACAAGCTGGTTGCCAGTAGGAAGTTTCGAAGATACCCCAGCAATTGCATCATCACTGACTGCTAATATATATATATCTGCCGCTTTTAGGCTTGTGATATCGTCAGTTGTCTCTGTCAGATTTTTATAAGGTTCAAGCGGCTTAAGGCTTCTGTTAAACCATTGTTTTACAGAGATTTCTGATGCTTTATGGAAAGCTTTAAATAAATGCGTAGCAAGATTGCCTGCGCCAAGAATAACCACTGAAATCATAGGGCTAAAATACGCATATATTTTTTTTTAACTCAATGAAACACTTTAAAAATTTACTTAGGCACAACTAATGGTTACGGCATGTGTATGACCACTTCCACTTGTTGAATCTAAATTGATTTGTCCATTATTTTGTAAGCTACTGAAATTTTCAGTCGACACTGTTACGTTGTGAACGTGTCCTGCCGATCCTTCTATACTATAGGTTTTTTCGGCTCCAGCTTCTACATCGTTACGAGACACCGTTAAACTATGTCCGTGATTTGATGAAATAGAGCTTGCTCTAGCACCATTTTGCAAACAATTTGGGTCATTTCCTCCAGGATCGTTTGAATTTGAATCGTCAGATCCAGAGCAGCTTATTATTGCATACGCAGGAATAGCTACCGCAAATACCCCAATTGTGGTTTTAATAAATGTTTTTCTATCCATGATGTGTGTGTTTAAGCTATAAAACGAATTGATCAATAGCTGTTTTATAATATAACAACTAACTTTGTGCTATTCCTGAACGCAATGAATACCAATATGTCTAAAAAAGAAATTCAATCTAGAACTGATGTCCGTGAATTAGTGTCTTCCTTTTACGATAAAGTGAGAGCTGATGATACTCTTGGACCTTTTTTCAATCCGATAATTGAAGATTGGGATGCGCATATTGAAAGACTTACGTCATTTTGGGAAACCAGTTTATTCATGACCAAGAAACTGGAGCATAAATACCATGGAGATCCTTTAGGCGCTCATGTAAAGGTTGATCAAGAAAACAATAATAGTATTACAGAACTTCATTTTGGGCTCTGGTTGAATCTATGGTACCAAACATTGGATGAGCTTTTTGAGGGCGAAGTGGCTGATAATGCTAAGCATCGTGCAAGAAAAATGGGAACATTTTTATATTTGAAAATTTTTGAAGCTAGACAATAAAGAGTTAGCTGTAACTTTAACAGCTTTTATTTTTCAAATACTATTTCAAAACAAACAAAAACCTTAAATTTGCACGACTAAAATAAGCGTCTATCACTATGCAAAAAAAACTTGCTAATATATTTTTCTCCACACGCCTTACTGCCATTTTATTTCTTGTTTTTGCCGCTTCTATGGCTGCTGGTACATTTCTAGATAGTAGTATGGATACATCGCCAACACCATACACACGTAACTTGATTTATAATTCTTGGTGGTTCGAAGCGATTATGGTGTTTTTTGTGATCAATTTTATTGGTAATATGTTCAGATACCGATTGTTCTCAAAGAAAAAGTGGGCAACACTTAGTTTGCATCTTGCCTTTATTTTTATTCTATTAGGTGCATTTATTACACGTTATATTAGTTATGAAGGAATGATGGCTATTCGTGAAGGAGCTACGGAAAGTACATTTTTATCACAAAAAACATATGTCACAGCTTATATTGATGGCGACTATATAATTGATGGACAAAATCAACGTCGCATTGTCGAAGAGGCTGTAGATTTCTCACCACGAATGACCAATCATTTTAAGGTGAACACAGACTATAATAATACACCAGTAACTTTTGAATTAGTAAAGTTTATTGCTGGTGCTGAAAAGGATATTGTACCCAATGAAAACGGAGAGGAGTATCTCAAAATTGTTGAAGCGGGAGGAGGGCGGCCTCATAATCACTTCTTGAAAGTTGGGCAAGTACAAGATATTCATAATGTACTTTTCACCTTAAATAATCACATTGATGGTGCGGTTAATTTAACATATAAAGACCATCAGATTACCATTCAATCACCTTATGAAGGTGAGTATATGACTATGGCTACCAAGGTGACTGGAACTTTAGTAAAAGATAGTATTCAACCATTAATTTTACGATCGCGCTATGTCATTGGTAATATGCAAATGGTATTTCCTAAGCCTGTTGTTAAAGGTGTATTTGATATTGTGGAGAAATCGAAATTACTTAAAAACGATGAAGATGGACTCGTTTTTAATGTGACTGCAAATGGTGAAACTAAACAAATGAAACTTCTTGGAGGTAAAGGAAGCTCAAATGCCTTTGAACAAGATTCTGTTGGTGGTCTCCAAATTGCTATTAAATATGGATCTAAGACCATTCAATTGCCATTTAGTATAAAACTCAACGATTTTATAGCTGAACGTTATCCAGGTACAGAAAATAGTTATTCATCCTTTGCCAGTGAGGTCACCGTTAGTGATGAAACCCAAGACAATTATAATTATCGCATTTATATGAATAATATTCTTGATCATGGTGGCTACCGTTTCTTTCAAGCGAGTTTTGATCCAGATGAAAAAGGAACTGTGTTGTCTGTAAATCATGATTTATGGGGAACTCGGATTACGTATTTAGGTTACTTTTTATTGTACTTCGGAATGCTTGCCATCCTATTTGCAAAAAGGTCTCGATTTGGAGATTTAAAACGCAAGCTTAAAAAAGTAAAAGCTAAAAAAGCTAAAACCTTAAGTCTATTGTTTTTATGCGTAGGCTTACAAGGGTTTTCACAGGTTCATTCTGAAAATGATGGTCATGATACCAAGCCAACTAAATTGCAATTAGATTCCGTATTGCGTGTTAATATCACTCCAAAGGAACAGGCAGATACATTTGGACGTTTGGTAGTTCAGGATTATAGCGGTCGTATGATGCCAATGAATACCTATGCATCTGAAATGCTCCGTAAACTGAGTAAGCGAGATGCTTATGAAGACTTTGATGCCAATCAAGTTATTTTATCAATGCATGAGAGCCCATTGCTCTGGTATAATGTGCCTATCATTTATTTAAAGCTTAGAAAAGGGGATTCTATACGTCAAATTATTGGTGTCGATAAAAGCGAAAAGTACATTGCACTAGTAGATTTCTTTACGGAAGATGGGGCTTATAAATTAGAACCTTATTTAGAGGAAGCCTATAAAACACTTACTCCTAATGGATTTCAAAAGGAATTTAAAGAAACGGATCAACGTGTCAATTTATTGTATAATACAATTGAAGGCCGTGCATTAAAAGTTTTTCCGATTCCAAATGATGATAACAATAAATGGATATCTCCACTAGAATTTAGAGAAGGCGACTATCGTTCACAAATTAAGGATTCCCTTTACGGTAATTTTATCAATAGTAGTTTTAATGCGTACTTGTTTTCAATGTATAATGCTAAAACCTCTGGCGATTATTCAAGTGCAAATAGCATTTTAGAGGGTATTAAAAAAACGCAAATTCAGCAAGGTTCGGCTGTGATGTTGTCTGACAATAAAATTGATGCCGAAATCACTTATAACAAGTACGACATTTTTAAGAAGTTGTTTAGTTGGTATATGTATGCTGGAACACTAATGTTCATTTTAATTATCGTTCAAATATTTAGTGCTAAAAGTAAAGTGCTGAACATTTCTATCGCTGTATTTAAATGGACTATTGTAGGGTTGTTTTTATTACATACAGCAGGCTTAATTGTACGATGGTATATTTCGGGACATGCGCCTTGGAGTGACGCCTATGAGTCTATGATTTATGTGGCTTGGGCAACGATGTTATTTGGATTAGTATTTGGAAGAAAGAGCGACTTAACAATGGCAGCAACTGCTTTTGTAACGGCCATGATTTTAATGGTAGCACATTGGAATTGGATGGATCCTGCAATTGCCATGTTGCAACCGGTTTTAGATAGTTACTGGCTGATGATTCATGTGGCAGTTATTGTAGCCAGTTATGGTCCTTTTACTTTAGGTATGATTCTCGGTGTGACTTCATTATTACTGATGGTTTTCACTACTAAAAAGAATAAGAAAAAAATGTTGCTCAATATCAAAGAGTTAACCATAATAAATGAAATGGCCTTAACTGTTGGGTTAGTAATGCTAACTATAGGAAACTTTTTAGGAGGTATGTGGGCTAATGAAAGTTGGGGACGTTATTGGGGTTGGGATCCAAAAGAAACTTGGGCACTGATAAGTATTATGGTGTATGCCTTTGTAATTCATATGCGATTGGTTCCAGGTTTACGTGGGCGATTCGGATTTAATTTCGCATCTATCATTGCTTTTTCTAGCATAATATTTACATATTTCGGGGTGAATTTTTACCTTTCAGGTTTACACTCATACCAATCTGGACAGCAGATTGCTAGCTATCAAATTATAGCAATTGCTGCTGCTATTATTGCGGCTTTAGGGATAGGTGCTTATGTGCAATACAGAAGACATTATAGGAAATAGCATTATCTTCGACATATAACAATTGTAGTATGCGAAAAAACAGCAAACAAGAATCTTGGATACAAATTATAATTGAGCTTTTTGAAGCTTTTTTTAAAAGTTCACGCAGCACACCAAGAACCTGGCACCAACATGTAGTACCATATCGAGATGATTGGGCTGTACGTCGTGAAGGCAATAAGCGCATCACGTCTAAACACAGGCGTCAAGATACTGCCATTAGAAAAGCCAAACGATTGGCCAAAAAGCACAATGCCGATGTTATTATACACAGGCAAGACGGCACTATTCGTGATCGGATTAATTACGACTAAGGTTTACGTAATTGGTTTAAAATAAACAGATAAAAAGACACCCTTGAAAATATAAATTCACAAGGGTGTTTATTGATTGTTTTGATTGATGTGTTATCGCTAGATAACCAGTTTATTAACTGTAACGCCTTTTCGTGTTCCAAACAAATGTTTTTGTCGTGTTTGATGTAGCTGTAATTCTATTGTTGTTTAAAGTTCTCATGCTATTAAAATTTAATTGATGGTTATTCTTATGTTTTAGTTATATCGTCTTTTCGAGTTCCATACAAACGTTTTTGTCGTGTTTGATGTCGCTGAAATTTTATTGTTATGTAATGTTCTCATTTTGTTTTATTTGATTGTTTATACTGTATAGACGACTTCATTTCTAATATGTTACACCTGTTAACCCTTGTTAACAGACTTTAACAATGTATTAAGAAAAGAGTTGTGATTTGATACTGACTATGAAGTAGGATATTATTCTAAAACACTTTCAAAACTTTGGCAAATTCGATTTCCCTAAAACTAGAAATTACCAAATCGGCTTTCGTATAGTTTTGATTTTTAGAATGTGGGCTTTGAAAGCCTACACAGTAGATTCCGGCGGCTTTCGCAGCAGCAATCCCGTTAGTAGAATCTTCTATAACGATGCATTCACGTCTAGTATGTCCAGAAGCCTTGGCAGCATTGATAAATATTTCTGGATGGGGTTTCGAAGCTTTTAAATCTGCTCCCGAAAGTTTGGCAACGAAGTATTGGTCTAATGCAAAACGCTTAAAAATACGGCTGATATTTGGCATGGATGCCGAAGAGGCAAGGACTAAAGTAAGTCCGTTGTTATAATAGTCTTTAATTAAATCTAAAACGCCATCAATAAGCGCAAGCGACTCGTCATGTTCAAACAAATATTTGAAATGTGCTCGTTTTAAATCCATCATCGTTTGAGGCCCTAGTTGGAGCTTAAATTGTTCTATGAGCTGTTTGCAAATGCTAAGCGTGGATTGTCCAGTAAAAGATTGGTATAGCGCTGCTGAGACTTCAATATTAACATCATTAAACATCTTGTAGTAGGCTTTGTGATGGAGCGGTTCGGTATCTACAATAACACCATCCATATCAAATAATACGGCTTTTAGCATGAGGGTTGGTTTAGTTGATACGAAGATATATAAAGAATTGGTTTCCACAAACCTAAAAATAAGTGGTAGTTTTGATGTTCAAATTAGACACATTTAAAGTACAATGGCTAAGAAGGGCAAAGAGAAAAACACAAAAAACAAGGCAAAACACAGTCGTCTTGTTGCACAGAAAAAGAATAAGAAAAAATCTGAAGAATCACTTCGTAAAGAGCGTCTACGGGCAATTGTAAAAGGAGCTAAGCCAAAGTCAGATACAGACTAGGCTTGCAGTTGTCAATTTATTCCTGAGTATTTGTAGGGTCTATGATTGTATACGTAATATGTACTAAAAAAAACGACAACTTGAAGCGATGTCTAATGTTAAGTACCTCTATGTTTAGGAAGGATTTCAATTAAAAAAACACAATGCAATCAAAAACCATATCATTCAAACAATTATTTAATTATTTTAAAATAGCCGTTACTGGTAAAGAAAAGGAATTCACTACTGGCAGCATTCGTAGAGCTGTATTCATGCTTTCTATTCCCATGATTTTAGAAATGCTCATGGAATCAATTTTTGCTATCGTCGATATATTTTATGTGTCTCAAGTTTCGGTAAACGCAGTAGCTACAATTGGACTAACAGAATCGGTTATTACTTTAGTGTATGCTGTAGCCATTGGATTGAGTATGGCAGCCACTGCAATTGTGGCTAGACGGATTGGTGAAAAAGACAATGAAGGTGCTTCTCAGGCTGCTGTGCAAGTAATTATGTTGGGTATAGCCGTTGCTCTTATTATTAGTGTATTTGGAATTTTATATCCTAAAGAAATTTTAGGGCTTATGGGTGGTGAACCCGATTTAATAGCCGAAGGCTATGGATATACTCAGGTGCTACTTGGGGGGAACATTACTATTATGCTGTTGTTTTTAATCAATGCCATTTTTAGAGGAGCAGGTGATGCTTCGGTTGCTATGTGGACGTTAATAGTGTCCAATGGACTCAATATCATATTGGATCCTATGTTTATTTTTGGCTTCGGACCAATTCCAGCTTACGGTGTGGAGGGCGCTGCAATAGCAACTACAATTGGACGAGGGACAGCTGTGGTTTTACAGCTCGTTATTTTATTCTATGGATGGAGTAAGATAAAAATAGGTATAAAAGATATTGTTTTGCGTACCAGTATTATGCTGAATATCATTCGGGTCTCTTTAGGAGGAATTGGACAGTTTTTAATAGGAACATCATCATGGGTGTTTTTAATGCGTATTGTGAGCGAGTTTGGTAGTGAGGTGTTAGCGGGATATACTATCGCCATTCGAGTGATGATGTTTACTTTAATGCCAGCATGGGGAATGAGTAATGCAGCTGCAACTTTAGTCGGACAGAATCTTGGTGCCAATCAGCCAGAACGTGCCGAAAAATCTGTTTGGAAAACAGGGAAATATGCTGCTATTTTTATGGGTGTTGTATCTGTAATATATTTGGTTTTTGCTCCTGAAATTATTAGTTGGTTTACTATTGAAACAGAAGTAATCAAAAATGGAAGCTTATGTTTAAGAGTAATTGCTGCTGGTTATATCTTTTATGGTTATGGGATGGTAATCATTAACGCTTTTAATGGGGCAGGTGATACCAAAACACCTACCTATATTAATTTTGTTTGTTTCTGGCTGTTTCAATTACCTTTTGCATATGCATTTGCCGTAACTCTTGGTTATGGTCCATTAGGTGTATTTGTTTCCATTACTTTAGCGGAGGTGCTTATTGCAATTGTAGGTATGATTTGGTTTAAAAAAGGACGATGGAAGACCGTGAAAGTCTAAGCAATTATTCGTAATTTTAAGGTTAAGACTAATAATCTGGATAAGAAAAAAAAAGTAGATACATTAATTGAAAATGAGTAAGACAACATTAAAACACAGATCAAAATCCGTATATAATTTTGAGAAGCTCTGTGCTGTTCATCCAGAATTAATTCCATTTGTTTTTGTTAACGCTTATGAAACGAAGACTATTGATTTTGGAAGTCCGAAGGCAGTGAAAGCTCTAAATACGGCTCTGTTATTCGCTAAGGGAAAGATTAAGTATTGGGAATTTCCAGACTCTAATTTATGTCCACCAATACCCGGAAGACAAAGTTACATTGATCGCATATCATTATTGCTAGAGGCATCAGATATAAATAAAAACGTAACGATTTTGGATATAGGCACTGGAGCAACATGTATCTATCCTTTGTTAGGAAATATAATATATAATTGGCGGTTTGTAGGAACAGATATAGACGAAAGATCGTTGAAAAATGCGCAAAGTATTCTTGATAAGAATGGCATACAAGATGTAATCGAATTGAGGATACAAAAAGATGCTTCGCAAATATTAACAGAAATAGTAACTCCAACAGATCGGTTTTCGGCTGTAATTTGTAATCCGCCGTTTTATAAAGACGAAGCAGAAGCTGAGGCAGCTAATGCTAAAAAAATAAAAGGTTTAGGGAAAGATGGTAAGGAGGTTCGGAATTTTGCTGGCACAAATAATGAATTAATTTATAAAGGAGGAGAAAAGGCTTTTTTACATAATTATTTATATCAAAGTTCGCTTTACAAAACCCAATGTTTTTGGTTTTCTAGCTTAGTCTCAAATAAAAAAAAATTAAAATCTATGCAAGCATCTTTAAAAAAGTTAGGTGTTTTTGAAATGAAACTCTTAGACCTACGACAAGGTAATAAGCAATCCCGAGTTTTAGCTTGGACATTTTTAAATAAAGCAGAGCAAAAAATATGGAAGCAATAGCTTAATTGTAATTTGTAATAATATAATATATAACTATGAAATTAGATATACTTGCCATTGGAGCACATCCAGATGATGTGGAATTAGGTTGTGGAGGGACCATAGCTAAAGAAATAGCCAATGGGAAAACTGTAGGTGTTATTGATTTAACACGTGGCGAACTTGGTACAAGAGGAACGGCAGAAACGCGAGATGAAGAATCGGCTAATGCAGGAAAGATTTTAGGTGTAACAGTTCGTGAAAACATGGAATTTGCAGATGGATTTTTCGTTAATGATAAAACACATCAATTAGAGCTTATTAAAATGATTCGCAAGTACAAGCCAGAAATTGTATTGTGTAATGCGGTTGACGATAGACATATTGATCATGGAAAGGGGAGTCAACTGGTAAGCGATGCTTGCTTTTTAAGCGGATTAATGAAAATAGACACCAAACATGAAGATTTGGATGGTTGGCAAGAACCATGGCGTCCAAAACAAGTGTATCATTATATCCAATGGAAAAACATTGAACCAGATGTACTTATCGATATTTCTGGATATATTGATCAAAAAATGGAATCTGTGCTCGCGTATAGAACCCAGTTTTATGATGCTAACAGTGAGGAGCCAGAAACTCCAATTTCGAGTAAGAATTTTACTGATAGCATTATTTATCGTGCAAGAGATTTAGGTCGCATGGTAGGTGTGGAGCATGCAGAAGGCTATAATGTAGAACGTTATGTTGCGGCGGATAGTTTTTTTGATTTAAAGTAAAATAATTCATAAAAAGGTTTTGTAAGAAAACTGAAATCGTTTACATTTGCAGTCCTAATTAAAATGGTGGTTGTAGCTCAGTTGGTTAGAGCATCGGTTTGTGGTACCGAGGGTCGTGGGTTCGAGCCCCATCTTCCACCCAATAATAAAGCCTTCAAAGCAATTTGAGGGTTTTTTTTGTGAGTATAATTAATGAGAGTATATATAGGCAAACAAAAAGCCTTTCAACTTAGAAAGGCTTTTACTCAAATATTTATGTGATGCTATTCTGAAGTTTTCACCGTATGTTTTTCGTCAACTGTAATTCTATCTTCGCGATTAGCCAGTTCCCAAGCTGTATAAAACACGAGTCGCGTTCTGTTTTCTAGTAAATCATATTCAATCTTGTCAGGAGTATCCGTTGGCTTATGGTAATCGTCATGAGATCCATTGAAATAAAATATTACAGGCACATTATGTTTAGCAAAATTATAATGGTCTGATCTGTAATAGTAACGATTCTTATCCTTTTCGTCATCATATCTATAATCTAAAGTGATCTTCGTATAGGTGTTGTTTGCTACTTCAGAAATCACTTTTAGTTCTTCGCTTAAACGATCAGAACCAATTGCATATACATAGTTTCGATCTTCTGTATGTAATTTGTCTACGCGACCAATCATATCAATATTTAAATTGGCAACCGTTTGTTCTAATGGAAAAATAGGATCATTATCGGTATAATGTCTTGAACCTAATAAACCTCTTTCCTCAGCTGTAACATGTAAAAACACGATTGAACGCTTGGGCGTATCTCCGTTTTTAACAGCAGTTTGAAATGCTTCAGCCATTTCAAGTAACGCAACTGTACCAGAGCCGTCATCGTCGGCACCATTATAGATGTTTTCGCCTCGAATTCCTTCATGATCCAAATGGGCTGAAACGACTATGAATTCATTTGGTTTTTCAGACCCTTTAATAAAAGCGACTACGTTTTCTGATGATACAGGTTCAGTTTTGTTTTTAATAGTTAGACTTAAATCGGTCTTTATAATTTGCGCAGAATTACTTGTAAGTATTTCACGAAACATAGATTGACCTAATGCTTCACTAATTAAAAACATAAGCATGTTTTTGTCTTTTGTTACTAAAGACACCCTTCCGCTTTTACCAGATTCAGCTAGTTTAGAATAATATTTTGAGTAATAAGCATGAGCCAAATTATCAACAACTAGCACAGCTTTGGCACCTTTTTCCTTAGCAATGTCTCGTTTTGCATTTCGAGCTCTACGACCAGAAGACCATACAGTTTCATCAGTTGCTCCAGATGTGACATAGGTCCCATCTTTATTTTGTGCTTCACCAGCTTTGATTAGTACAACTTTATTTTTAACATCAATATTATTATAATCGGAGTAGGAGTCCGTTTCAATACCATAACCCACATAAACGATTTCATCCGCGGTAAAAACCTGAGTGTCAGCGGTGCCAACTGAAACAAATTCATCAAACATTGTTGCAGATTCTCCATTCAGAATAAATTCAATCTCAGGGACAAATTGCTTAACTAAAGGGACGTCTTGAAAATAATCAGTTTCAGAAGGTGGAGAAGAAATGCCCAATGTTAGGTATTGTTGTTTGAGAAATTCAACGGCTTTCTTTTGACCAGGTTCTCCAGTTTCACGACCTTCAAACTCATCAGAAGCGTAGGTGTAAAGTAAGTCTTTGAGTTCTGATGAAGTAATAGTATTTCCGTATTCTAAAGGACTTGCTGTAGTTTTAGTTGCGTTTTCTGATTCGTTTTGATGTGACGATTTGCAACTAACAAAGCAGCTTAAAATACTGACAATTAATATATAGTTTTTCATTAAAAAGCTATTTTATTTATTAGGGATGTGCGAACTTACTAAAAACGAGTCGATAAGTTTTAAAATCACTTAGGTTTTTAACACAGTATTACCAGAATCATTAAAATGTTATTAAGATTTATCGGCAATTAGACGAAATTCAGAATTAGCGATATACCAAGCCGTAGAAAAAATAAGTTGGGTACGTTTTTCTAATAACTCATAATCTAATTTTTCAGCTGTGTCCGTAGCTAAATGATAATCGGCATGTTCGCCACTAAAGTAAAATATAACAGGAATGTCATTTAACGCAAAATTATAATGATCAGACCTATAGTAATAACGGTTGGTGTCACTGTCACTATTTAAGGTGTAGTCTAAAGTTAGGTTAGTGAAATTTGAATTTACAGCTTCAGAAATATAATGCAATTCAGTACTTAAACGATCAGCTCCAATGATATAGATGTAGTTTGGGTTATCTGCATGATTTTCATCGACTCTGCCAATCATATCAATGTTGAGATTTACTACGGTTTCATCTAATGAAAAAACTGGATGATCAGAATAATATCGCGACCCAATAAGACCTTCCTCTTCGCCAGTAAGATGTAGGAATAGAATACTTCGTTTAGGGCCAAAACCTGCTAGCTCAGCTTTTTTAAAAGCCTGTGCCATTTCTAGAAGCGCTGCAGTACCTGATCCGTTATCATCAGCACCATTAAAAATAGTAGCATCATCAATTCCTAAATGGTCGAGATGTGCAGAAATAATTACGATTTCTTCTGGATATTCTGACCCTTCAATAAAGGCAAGAATATTTTGTGAGCTTTTTATACCATCTGGAAAATAGGGTTCTGGTATTTGCTGATAGTAATTTTCTTGACCTAAAGGCGAACCAATATTTTCACTTATATAATAATCTTTTAAAAAATGAGCTGCTTTATAATGTCCTTGTTCTCCAGTTTTTCGTCCCTCGAATTCATCCGAAGAAATATGATACACATGATTACTTAGCTCTTGTGCTGTAATTGAATTCGCATACTCATTAATGTAATTTGAATCTTCAAAACGTATGTTGTCTTTTATATCTTGAATTTTTTCAGTGTGTCGTTTGGAGGCGCAAGTACCGACAAGGGATAACACAGTGGCAAAAAGAAGGACTTTCATATAATACTGGACTAATGGTCAGTCAAATAAATAAAAAAAAAAGGGAATACCATAGCGTTCCCTTTTTTTTTAACGTTAGTTTATTTTAATCGAGTTCTATATCATCAAGATTTAAACCTTCGAGATCCTCAATAGCCTCTTCTTCTGAAACTTTTTCTGTTTCTTCAAACTTCTGAATATCTCCAACTTCAGCAGTATTGAAAACGGCTTTATAGATGGTAATTGTTAAAGCTATAATGGTTAATAGAAAAATATATTGAATTACTTTTCTTGATTTCACCTGTTTTTTAGAATAAAACAAAACCACCAATCCGCAGACCAAAGCCATTAAACCTGGAGCTACTGCTAGATTTGATAATGGTGTTACAGCAAAAACAACTGCAATAATTGAGGTGATAAAACCGAGGATTATAAAAAGTTTTCTCATAATATTTAATGTTTTAATCCTGAAGCAGATTTAATTGAAAGCGCACCATTGCCAACTGCTATTTTAAACGTTGCATAGACAGGCACCTTATTTTGGTCTGCAGTTAGCCATAATACATTAGCATTGTTTCCTTTGAGGATGCTGTTATTCATACTTATGGCTAGTTTATAACATTCTTTTTTTCCAAGACGTGTTGAAATAGTTTCTTTACCTAAATATTTGACATAAATAGTTTCTTCTTGATTATCAAATAAGACTTTGAAGCTTTGACTATCTCCAATATTTGTTTCATGAATATCTAAATTTCTTATATGATAAATAGTAGTTACTATATCTTTAGTATCAGCGCCAATTTGCACTGTGGAATTGACATCATACGTACCACCTATTTTTTTCTTTTTTCGCTTTATACTTTCTACAGTTTTGGTTCTATGGTTGAATTTGTACTGCATAAATTTATAGTACGAACCTTCGTTTATATCTCTTTTATATAAATAGGGTGTAAGCGTGTTAGGATTCACATAACTTTCATACAAATCACGAATTTTAAAAAAACCGTCCCATTTGCTATAGGTTGTAGCCTTACATTTCAATTTTAGAAGTGTGGTTTTAGAAGTTTTTACTTCGCTAGTTTCCATTGTAACTTCGGCAATTTCAGTAAGTAGACCTGACATGTTATACGATGCTGAAAATGTGAGTTTTTCACCTGCTGCAATAGTGTTGTTTTGACTAAAACTTATTGAAGTTACAACAAATGATAACATAAATAATAAATAACGTTGCATAGAAAAAATTGTTTTTTTATAACGATGATAATAGCATTTATTGTGCCGAAAATACAATGCTTTAAAATATGAAGCTAATTTTTCTCAAAAGTATTTTAGGAGATGTTAATAATTGTTAGGTGACTTTTATCATAGTTTTTGCCATGAACTATACCTAAATTCATTGAACAAAATATTAGTGCGATGAAAAACATTCTCTTACCCACAGATTTCTCAGAGAATTCGATTAATGCAATTAATTATGCGTTGCGATTGTACGAATATGAACTTTGTCATTTTTATGTGATTAATGTAATAAAAGTTTCCTCTATCATAACAGACGATTTGATGGCAATGCAACCGTCTCAGACTATTTATAACTCTTTAATTGCATCTTCCAAATCACAGGTAAAAAAACTTATTAAAAACTTGAAAAGCAAATACAGTAATGTGATGCATACGTTTCATGCTGTTGTTGATTATGATAATTTTATAGATGCGATAAATCAGGTTGTTAAAGAGAAACGTATTGACCTAATAGTTATGGGTACAAAAGGAGCTTCAAATGTTGAGAAAATATTGTTTGGGACCAACACCGTTCATGTCATGCAACGTGGTAATTGCCCTGTGTTATCTATTCCTAGTAATTATAAGTTTAAACCATTACGCAAGATTGCCTTTACATCAAATTATTCAACACATTATAATGCGAATGACTTAGAGCCACTTATTTCATTGGCTGAAAATAACAACTATATGATTGATATTTTGCATATGAAAGTTTATGATCATTTGACAGAATCTGAAGAAAACAATCGCGCATTTTTAGATGTTTATTTATCGAATGTCGAACATGCTTTTATTAGTTTAGAAAACAACAATCTTTTTAAAACAATAGAAAATTATGTCGACAAAAATAAAATTGGTCTTCTGGCGATGATGAGCAGAAAACATTCTTTTTTAGAACGTTTATTTACAACACATGCAGTCGAATCCTTCGCATTTAAAATTAATATTCCGTTTTTAGTGATGGAAAATACTGGGGGATTATATAAGAAATAGTCCAAAATAAAAAACCCATAACAGTTGTTATGGGTTTTTGCGGAGAATGAGGGATTCGAACCCCCGGAGGTGTGACCCTCAACAGTTTTCAAGACTGCCGCATTCGACCACTCTGCCAATTCTCCTTGAGTGCCTCATCAGCTATTCGCTGAATGCGGATGCAAATATAGAACCCTTTTTTATTTCTTTCAAGGAAAACTACTAATTTTTTAAAACAATATTAATATGACTATTCAATTAATTTATGGAAGAAGTTTGAATTGGAAGCGAATCATATATTACTTTTGATGAAAATTGAATCTATAGCATGGATATAATTGAACAATTAGAGTGGCGATACGCTACGAAAAAATTTGATGCCCGTAAAAAACTTTCACCTAAAAAGGTGAAGATTTTAAAAAACGCATTTAATTTAACAGCCACTTCATTTGGGTTGCAAACCATTAAAATGGTTGTGATTTCAGAACAGGAGCTGCGATCATCTTTAGTGAAATATTCTTATAATCAGGATCAAGTGAAAGAAGCCTCGCATCTTTTAGTGATTTGTATTCATGACGATATTTCAGATGCCGATATCGATGCGCATTTTGATAATGTTGTTACAATTAGAAATACACCGGAACACATATTGTCTCCGTATCGAGAAGAATTAAAAGCAAAAATGAAAGCAATGACCAATCAAGAGCGTCAAGAATGGTCAATAAAACAAGCCTTTATTGTCTTAGGGAATTTAATGACAGTTTGTGCCGTAGAGAAAATAGATTCATGTCCTATGGAAGGGTTTATTGCAGAATCTTATGATGAGGTATTAGGATTAAAAGCTGAAAATTTGAAATCTGTGCTCTTGTTACCAGTAGGGTATAGGGCAGAAGATGATATGTTTGCTTCTTTCAAAAAAGTGAGAAAGGATATTAAGAATGCGATAATTGAGATGTAAAGTATAAAAACTTTTGTCTGTGTTAGCGATTAGTTATATTTGCTAGATTCTTATAAAAAAAACTATGAAAAAGATTTTACTACTTGTTATTTGTGTATTTAGTTTGAATATGTTCGGACAAGACACAACAAATAATTGGTCTAACGATTATAAAACTGTTCTCGAAACGGCTAAATCTCAAAATAAAGCCATTGTATTCTATTTTATTGATGCTGATAATTCTGAAAAAGATAGACTTATTCAATCTGAATTATTTGGATCTCAAGAATTTAAATCTTTGGCGTCAAAAGTAGTTTTACTAAAGGTGTATTCTTTAGAAACTAGTGGATTGTCTGAAGCTCAAAGAGCATACAGTAAGCGTTTAATAGGACATTATAATCCACAAAATAAATTTCCAGCTAGTGTCACTGTAGATGCCAACGAAATGGTTATAGCTACATTAAATGAAGATATTAACACTGCAGGGATTACAACGTACTTAACTGTACTAAAATCAGGATTATAATTACATGCCAGGATTTGAACTTTTCGGTGACGCCGAACGAAAGGAAGTAAACGACGTCTTAGATAATGGTGTGCTAATGCGCTATGGCTTTGATGGAATGCGAAATGGACATTGGAAAGCAAAAGCATTAGAGCACGAATTAGAGGCGCAACTGAAGGTTAATCATGCACAATTGGTTTCTAGTGGTACTGCCGCAGTGACCATTGCAATGGCTTCTGCCGGAATAGGATCTGGTGATGAAGTAATAATGCCAAGTTTTACATTTGTTGCAAGTTTCGAAGCTATAATGATGTTAGGCGCAATTCCAATTTTAGTAGATATAGACGACACCTTGACTTTAGATCCGGAAGCGGTTAGAAAAGCAATTTCCCCTAGAACAAAAGCAGTGATGCCAGTTCATATGTGTGGAAGTATGGCCAATCTGGATGCATTACAAGTTATTTGTTCAACTCATAATTTAATTTTGATTGAAGATTCTTCACAAGCTACAGGTGCTACTTATAAAGGTAAGCCCTTAGGGAGTATTGGCGATTTGGGCTGCTTATCTTTAGATTTTGTAAAAATAATTACCAGTGGAGAAGGCGGTGTAGTTGTAACGAATAATGAAACTTTTTACAAACATGCAGATCATTACAGCGATCATGGGCATGACCACGTCGGAAACGATAGAGGAGCGGAGACACATCCGTTTTTAGGATATAACTTTAGAATTTCAGAATTGAACGCTGCCGTAGGTTTAGCACAATTACGACGATTGCCAGAATTCGTGGCTATTCAAAAGAAAAATTATAATATTTTAAGAGAGGCACTATCTCAAATTCCAGAACTTAAATTTAGAACTGTTCCTGAAGGAGGAGAGGAAAGTTACTCGTTTTTAAGTTTCTTTTTACCAAATTTAGAAACAGCAAGAATTGCTTCTGACTCTTTAAAAGAGGGTGGCGTTGATGCTTGTTTTCATTATTATGACAACAGCTGGCACTATATTAGAAAATGGCAGCATCTAAAAGATTTAAAGACACTTTACCCATTGTCTAAAGAGGTTAAAGAAGGGTTGAAATATCTCGAAACCAAAACTTTTGAGCAATCAGACGCCTATATTGGAAGAAATATATCTTGCTTGATAAAATTATCTTGGACAGAAGAGGAGGTAAGAACTCGAGCTTCTAAAATGGTAGATGCTATTAAATCTGCACTATAGAATTGATTTAATAACTTACGTAATCCACTATTTCTAAACCATAACCTATCATTCCAACACGCTTAGCTTGTTGCGTGTTTGAGATGAGACGTAATTTATGAATATTTAAATCGTGAAGTATTTGTGCGCCAATACCAAAATCTTTAGAATCGATTTCTATGCTTGGTGCTTTTACGACTTTTCCTTCAACTTGTGATTCTCTTAAAACTTTCAAACGTTTTAAAAGATTCATAGACTGTGCTTGTTGATTTATAAAAATTATCGCGCCTTTGCCAGCCTCATTAACAACGTTAAACATACTGTCTAACTTTTGTTCAGCATTATTAGTTAAGGTGCCTAAAATATCGTTATTTACTAATGTCGCATTTACTCTGGTAAGCACGGCTTCATCTGCAGACCATTTGCCTTTTGATAAAGCTATATGTATTTGATTATTAGTTGTTTGCTGGTATGCTCTTAAACGATAACTTCCAAAACGAGTTTCGATCTGAAAATCTTCTTTTTTCTCGATTAAAGAGTCATGTTCCATTCGATATGCTACTAAGTCTTCAATAGAAATAATTTTCAGATCAAACTTTTGAGCCACCTTAGTAAGTTGAGGTAATCGAGCCATTGTACCATCTTCATTTAGTATTTCTACTAAAATTCCAGAAGGTTTAAAACCAGCCAATCGGGCCAAATCTACTGCTGCTTCTGTATGACCAGTTCGTCTTAAAACACCTCCGTTTTTTGCACGTAAAGGAAAGATATGTCCAGGTCTTCCTAAATCAAATGGTTTGGTAGTTTCGTCAACTAATGCTTTTATAGTTTTAGAACGATCATGAACAGATATTCCGGTAGTACAGCCATGGCCAATTAAATCAACTGAAACTGTAAATTGTGTGTGATGCAAAACCGTATTATTTTGTACCATCATATTTAATTCTAATTCCTCACATCTGTCTTCAGTTAAAGGTGCGCAAATTAAGCCGCGACCATTAGTAGCCATGAAGTTGATCATTTCTGGAGTAACCATTTCGGCAGCTGCAATAAAATCACCTTCATTTTCGCGATTTTCATCATCTACCACAATAATGACCTTTCCTTGTCTTATATCATTAATAGCTTCTTCAATAGAATTCAGTTGTATTTTAGGTGCTTTTGTCGTCATGTCTAACATTGTCTCAATAAATAAATTATTTGCAAAGATAGGCTTATTTTATATTTTCTATAGCGCTTTTGCCTAACTCTTCTTTGATTTTATTTTTGATTAAAAAGTAAGTCACTGCATAAAAGGGGATGCCTATGAGCAATAAAAATGGATTAATTTTTTTATCGTCTCCGACAGCAATTTTATTGAACTTTGAAATTTGAACAGAAGAGACGATAACATATATCACAAAGAACAGCAAAGCAATAAAACTTAAATCCAAAGCAGAATCTGCCATTTGGGGGAAGTTATTGTTATTGAAAATAAAATGTAGAAGGACAAGAATGGCAGCAATGCAATATGATAATACAGCTGTTAAAGCATAGTCCTTAGTGTCTTTTGCAACCTGCTGTAGGTTTTTATGTTTATCGCTAATTGCTACGCCTTTTGTTTCAAGATCGTCCAGAGAAAATCCTTTATTGACGAGAGTTTGATAAGCAACAAATTTAGCTTGTTTGCTATAATTGCTTGCATCCGAACCTTTAAGGATACTAATTAATTTACCGTTTTCAAACGTACTAAAATATTCAAATTCTTGAAATATCTCACTATTAGATCCTAATCTTTTAGATTTTAAAACTAACTTTTTTAGAGGATTTAATAAATTATCAAATTCAAAGAGTCCTCTATCTTTTGTGGCGCGTCGTGTTAAATAAATGCTAAGTGGCAGCATGATTAACGTAGAAAGCCAAGTAGCAAAAACAGGATTTAAAGAGTCATCATGAGAACTGTTCTTAGCAAAAATACCGATGAAATGATACGTTAGAAATAGCAAGATGGCTACAATCATTGGGAGGCCAACACCTCCTTTTCTAATAAGAGCTCCTAATGGTGCTCCAACAAAGAATAATATGATACATGCAAAGCCCAATACAAATTTTTCATGTAGTGAAATCACATGTTTATTAAGCCATTTGATTTTTTTGACAATTGTTTTATCATTTGTCTGTATTATTTGATGTGTACTATTTACTGTGTTAAGCGCTAAATTTATCAGCTGCACTTTATTGTTAGTGTCAAACATGTCTAAGACATTACCAGAATAAACAGAATCTCTAATAGGATCTATATTCTGATTTAAATTTGCAAAAGCGGTTCGATTATATAGGGTGTTAGAAAAATGCTCTAGATCGTTAGTTTTGTTATTATATAAACTATCTATAGTGTAATTTAAATCAACAACACCAAGCATATTATACCTGCTACTAGACTTAGTTTCATCCAGGTCACGTTTGTTAATGGCTTCGAGGTCAACATTAATTATGTATTTTTCGAATGTACTTTTTACGTGAGGTTTTTTACTACGTTCTTTGGGATTCCTATTAAATATTTCATCGTAATAGTTCCCGTCATAAAGAACAAGTTGTAAAATACTAGAGTGTTCACTACTTACTAGTTCTCCAGTCTTAGAAGCTATTACTGTATAATTCCCTGATCTGCCAGCTGTTTTTTTATGAATTATTACATGTTCTAAATATTGCCCACGATCGCCACTTTTTTGTTCAACTTTGATATTGAAATCTTCACCAATTTGATTAAACTGCCCTTCAGCAATTATCATAGCTGGTTTTAGCTTTTTAATGTTTTGTCGTAAGTTAAATGATTTAAACTCAGCCCAAGGAATTACATTATTAGCAAAAAAGAAAGTTGTAATTGCAAGACCAATTATGAATACGCTCAAACCTCTCATAGCACGCTGTAGTGAGATACCCGTTGATTTCATAGCTGCAAATTCATAGTTTTCAGCAAAGCTTCCGAAAACCATAATTGAAGCTAATAAAATGGTGAGTGGCAATACAAGAGGAATAAGTTTAGGAGAAAAGTAAAGTAAAAATTTCCCAATAATTAGAAAATCTAAGTCTTTACCAGCTAATTCGCTTATATAAAGCCAAATCGTTTGTAATACAAAAATGAGCATAAGAATTACAAATACGCTCAAAAAAGTTTTTAAGTAGGTCGTTAGTATGTACCTATCTAATATTTTCATTAATTATAAGGATGGTTAACCTAATCTAATTTGTTAATGTAATAGCCTTCGTATTTGCTTTTGTCAAATGTAAATAAGGTTTTTGATATTGGCTCATTAGTTTTAAAAGAATTAACAGTTAAAGTTGTTCGTGTACCGTTTTTACCTATTTCAATTAGATTGTATATGTGTTTCGTTTTTGCATCGATACCCAACAATACTTGTTTGATTTCAGAATTAGTATCAATAGGATTCAATTTTATATACTGTATTTTACGCCCTCTAACATCCTGAATAATATCCATATCGTAAGTGTATCCGTCTTCATAAAACGACAACATTTCACTTGGGGTTATGGTGCTTTCATCTTCAGAATTATCGGATGAAACGGTAACCTCTTCATCTTCAGGATTGATTGTATATAAGGTTTGACCATCATAGATACGAGTAATTCCAAGAACGTTTAAGATGTATTTTTCGTCTTCAATCACAACATTGCCACGTGTTTCTTGGTTAATGTCTTCGCTTGTATTGTGTAGGACGTATTTGAAGTCTATGCTAATATTTTCATATGCTTTTACTTTAGTGCTTACCTCATTTAACAAGGCTTCTGCATTAGTAGAGTTTTGTCCATACCCCGTAATGCCTATTAAAAGGGCTACTACTATTATAATTCTCTTCATCATATTATTTCATTTTTGGTCGATGCTATCGTCCTTCATTTTCTAAAAGTTGGTCTAATGCTACAAAATCTGGAACCAACACTTGTCTAGCTTTACTACCTTCAAAACCGCCAACTATACCAGCTGCTTCAAGTTGGTCAATTAATCGACCAGCTCTATTGTAGCCAAGTTTGAGTTTACGTTGTAGTAATGAAGCCGAACCTTGTTGTGCGGTTACAATAATCTCTGCTGCTTCTCTAAATAGTTTATCTCTGTCGTCTATATTATTATCAAGACTTGTGCCACTTTCTTCACCAACATATTCTGGGAGTAAATGTGCGTCTGGATAGGCTTTTTGAGACCCAATAAATTCAGTCATTTTTTCAACTTCTGGTGTGTCTACAAATGCACATTGAATACGAATAATTTCATTGCCTTGTGTATATAGCATATCACCACGTCCAATAAGTTGATCTGCTCCTGAACCATCCAAAATGGTACGCGAATCAATTTTTGAAGTAACTCTAAAAGCAATACGCGCTGGGAAATTCGCTTTTATAATCCCAGTTATAACATTTACTGATGGACGTTGAGTTGCTATAATTAAATGAATCCCAATGGCACGCGCTAATTGTGCTAAACGTGCGATAGGAGTTTCTACTTCTTTTCCAGCAGTCATGATCAAATCTGCAAATTCATCAACCACTAAAACGATATATGGTAAAAATTGATGACCATCATTCGGATTTAATTTTCGAGCTTTAAACTTTGTATTGTACTCTTTTATGTTGCGACACAATGCATTTTTAAGCATCTCGTATCGATTATCCATTTCTATACAAAGCGAATTTAAAGTATTGATTACTTTAGTGTTATCTGTGATAATAGCATCTTCACTATCTGGTAATTTTGCCAAATAATGCCGCTCTATTTTATTGAATAGTGTAAGCTCTACTTTTTTCGGATCAACAAGAACAAATTTAACTTCAGCGGGATGTTTCTTATATAATAATGAAGTAAGTACAGCGTTTAGACCTACAGACTTACCTTGGCCCGTTGCACCCGCCATTAGTAGGTGTGGCATTTTTGCTAGGTCAACCACAAAGGTTTCATTACTAATTGTTTTCCCAAAAGCAATTGGTAATTCCATATCAGTCTTTTGGAATTTTTGCGAAGCAATTACTGAGCGCATAGACACAATAGTCGCATTTTTATTAGGTACTTCAATACCAATTGTACCTTTACCAGGAATAGGTGCAATGATTCTTATTCCTAATGCAGCAAGTGATAATGCTATATCATCCTCTAGGTTTTTAATTTTTGAAATTCTAACGCCCGCATTGGGTACAATTTCGTATAAGGTAACAGTTGGACCTATAGTGGCTTTAATGTTGGAAATTCCAATGTTATAATTATTTAAAGTTTCAACAATCTTATTTTTATTTTCTTCAAGTTCTTCTTGGTTTATTGTGATGCCTTCTGTGTCATACTTTTTAAGTAATTCTAGAGGTGGGAACTCAAATTTGCTTAAATCTAGTGTGGGATCAAATTGACCAAAATCTTCTACTAGTTTGTTTGAAAGATTATCGGTTTCTGAAACTTCTTCTGCAATTTTTTCAACTTCAATTACGACCTCTTCTTTCGGTTCTTCTAGTTTTGGTTCTTCCTTTTTTACGACTTCCATTTCTAAGTCGAGTGCTTTAGATTCAGGCTTAGAATGTTTTTTTATCGTAGGCTCCAAATTTTCAAGAGGAATTTCGAAACTTGATTTAATTGCCTCCGCTTCATTAGATAAATCATTATCTAATGGCACACTAATTACGTCATCATCATTTGAGGAGGTTTCAAAGTCTTCGACCATATCTTTCTTAGCACTCTTGAAAAGGTCTACAATATGTTTTCCAGTCACTTTAAAACGAATCGCTAAATAGGTGATTAATCCGAAAAGCAGAAGTAAAGCCACTCCAATTTTCCCTACATAGTCTTGAAGAAATGTATTCATTTCAAACCCAATAGTACCTCCAAGCACATTATATTTATGAGAGAAAAACCCAAAGAATATAGACAGCCAAATGACTATTAAAGTTCCCCAAATCCAGTGTTTTCTCAGTCTAGATTTGTTGATATCTAATGTTACATACACACCCGAAAGGAATAGTAATCCCGAAAATATAAAGGATGCAATACCAAAACCACGTGTAATAAATAAATCACTTACCCATGCACCTAATTTATTTAGCCAGTTTTCTGCATGAGTGTCTCTGGAGGCTAGTTCTGTAAGTGTACTCTGGTCAGCTTTGCCAGTAAAGAAGAAAGATAAAAAAGCAATAAATAAAAGTATGCCAAGGATAATTAATAAGCTCCCAAAAATAAGTTTTTGTTGGCTCGATAATTTTAAGTTTGGCTTTTTAAGTTTAGAAGTTGGTTTACTTTTAGTTTTGGTTTTCTTCTTCGCCATTAACAATTAGTTAGATTAAAACAAAAATACAAATTACTAACGTTTATCCTAACGTAATTAGTATTAAAACACCTTTGGATAATAAATGATTATGGCTACAATCACAGCGCTAATAGAAGCTATAAAAACAGCGCCTGCAGCAATATCTTTAATGCGTCCAATTTTATGGTGATGTTCGGGATGAATAAAATCTGCAATATACTCTATGGCTGTGTTAACGCCTTCAATACTCATCACTAATCCAATGCATGTCATTTGAAATAACCATTCTGTTGCGGAAATAGTATAATAAAAACCGGCAACAGTAATTAATAGCGCGATTACAAATTGAATTTTTATACTCGATTCCGTTTTTAAAAGGTAAAGTGCACCATTAAAAGCATAGCCAATACTTTTTAATCGATTGACTAGAAAGGATTCTTTCTTTGACATAGTTTACAATGCATTAAGAGCCGCTTCATAATTTGGCTCTTGTCCAATTTCAGGAACCTGCTCCGTATACTTTATGACGCCATTTTCGTCTATAACAATTACACATCTTGAAAGAAGTCCATCAAAAATACCATTAGTCATCATTAATCCATATGCTTTACCAAAAGCACCTTCTTTAAAATCAGATAACATCACCACATCAGTTAATCCTTCAGCACCACAAAATTCTTTTTGAGTGAAAGGTAAGTCTCTTGAAATGCAAAGTACTTTAGTGTTTCCTAAATTACTTGCTTCTTTATTGAAGGCCCGAACTGAGTTGGAACAAACACCTGTATTGACACTTGGGAATATATTTAGAATTAACGTATGCCCTTCAAAATCGGTCATTGTTTTTGTTGAAAGATCTGTAGCGACAAGCTGAAAGTTTTCTGCTTGAGTATTGATTTCTGGAAGTTCACCTGATGTAAAAACCGGGTCGCCTCCTAAAGTGATATTTGCCATAATAGTGGAAATTTGATTTAAATACTAATTTACGGATTATATGCCAGTTTTGAATTAAAATCTTATAAATTTATAATCAATATTTGAAGCATATCACATTGAATACAACTAAACAAAACATCTTAGATTTACAACTTATTTCAGAAGCTCTAGAACCTTCAGAATCTCAGAGAAATGCATTTCTGGATCAAGTGAAAGCTTATGCGAACCAATTTATAAATACAATTGGCGAAGCTAGAACTTATAATTCTGATAAAGAAACTAAAAACGCTTTAGCCATTGACTTTCAGACTAAGTCTATGGAAGACATTCTAAAAACATACAAAGAAGAAGTAGCTACTAAAGGTATAAACGCAGCCTCAGGTGGTCATATTGGATATATTCCGGGAGGTGGAATTTATGCCTCTGCAGTGGCAGATTATTTGGCAGATGTTACCAATGAGTATGCTGGAATGTATTATGCGTCTCCTGGAGCTGTTGCTATTGAAAACGAAGTGTTAGATTGGATGAAGTCTATTTTCGATTTTCCAAAATCGGCAATTGGCAATTTAACATCAGGTGGTTCCATGGCAAATTTAATTGCACTTACAGCGGCCAGAGACAAGCATAAGATAAAGTCGGATAAAATAACAAGTAGCGTTATTTACGTGAGTGCACAGGTCCATCATTGTATTCATAAAGCGTTGCGAATTATTGGATTAGAAGATGTGATTGTTCGGTATGTAGATTTGGATGAACATTCTCGAATTATTGCAAATGATTTAGATTTTAAAATAAAATCTGATATAAGCGAAGGTTTAAATCCGTTTTTAGTTATTGCTTCTGCGGGAACAACAGATACAGGTGCAGTAGATCCATTGAAAGCTATTGCAGAATTGGCAAAAGGTAATGACTTGTGGTTTCACGTCGACGCTGCTTATGGTGGTTTTTTTATTCTTACAGAAGAAAAGAAAGATAGATTTATTGGTATTGAGGAGGCAGATTCTATAGTGATAGATCCACATAAAGGCTTGTTTTTGCCTTATGGCTTGGGTGCTGTTTTGATTAAAGATAAGCAAGCGGTGTATCATTCAAATCATTATAGAGCAAATTATATGCAAGACGTTATGGACGATTCTGCACCTGTAAATCCAGCAGATGTTTCTCCAGAGCTCACAAAACCATTTAGAGGTTTGCGATTATGGTTGCCGTTACAGTTGCATGGAATTGCCCCTTTTATAGCGTGTCTTCAAGAGAAGTTATTACTCACTACCTACTTCAGAGATGAACTACTAAAGCTTGGATTCATGTTAGGGCCAGAACCTGATTTATCCGTGAGCTATTTTTGGTATCCTACAAACGATGAAAATGAAAATGAATTTAATGAACGCTTAATGCAAGCCATTCATAAAGATGGGAGTGTGTTTTTAAGTTCAACTACCATCAATGGTAAATTCGTCATTCGAATTGCCATTTTATCTTTTAGAACTAAACTTGAGACCATAGATCGTGCTATTGAAATGATTTCTATAGCTTTAAAATCACTATCTTAATTCTGCCCCAAGCTGTTTTTCGAAATTAGTTTGAAGTTTTTTCATGATTTTGTCAATCTGCTTATCGGTAAGCGTTTTGTTTTCATCTTGAAGTTTAAAACTCACGGCATAACTTTTTTTACCTTTTGGTAAGTTTTTACCTTGATATACATCAAATAAATCAACATCCTTAAGAAGTTTTCTTTCGGTATTCATAGCGATGGTATCAATTTCTTCAAACTTAACAGCGTCATCTAAAAGTAGCGCAAAGTCACGTCGTACCTCTGGATATTTAGGGATGTCTTTGAATTTAATATCATTATGCTTAGCCATATTAATGACATTGTCCCAATTGAAATCACCAAATAAAACTTCTTGTCCAATCCCAAAATGTTTCAATACTTTTTTGTTAACCAAACCAAAGTCAACTAGTTTTGATTTTCCTATCGAAAGACTAATGCCTTCACTAAATACATCATTTTTAATCGGTGACACTTTAAAACGAGATAGACCAAGTCTTTCCAGAACTGCTGTGATTACGCCCTTTAAATAAAAGAAATCACTACGATGTGAAGGCGCATTCCAGCGCTCATCGTTTTTGTTTCCTGTAACAAAAATCGACATATGTTTATGTTCTTCTCTGCCATCATTGTATTGATGATAGGTCTTTCCGAATTCAAATAATTTTAAATCTTCACGCTTTCTATTAATATTATAACTCACAGATTCTAATCCTGAAAACAGTAAACTTTGACGCATCACGCTTAGATCATTGCTTAATGGATTAAGCATAGTGACATTATGATCGTCGTTCAATTGTTCGCTTAACTTAATGTAGTTTGGCGTTGTTAATGAGTTGGATAACATTTCAAAAAAGCCTTGAGCTGCCAATTGATCTCCGACGCTATTTTGTAATTTGTAATCTTCAAATTTGGAAGTATTAGATATAGATGCGTTTAATTTTTCGGTAGTATTAATGTTATTATAGCCATATACACGTAAAATTTCTTCAATAATATCAGCCTCTCGTGTGACATCATTTCTAAATGCAGGTACTGTTAATCCCAATCCTGTCTCGGTTACATTATTAATTTTAATATCTAAAGACATTAAAATGCGTTTTATAACTTCACGTGGAATTTCTTCTCCAATTAATTTCTTAGCATTTTCAAAGCTTAAGCGTACTTGAAAATCTTCTATTTTATTTGGATACATGTCTATTAAATCACTTGTAATTTCGCCACCTGCAATTTCTTGTATCATGAGCGCAGCACGTTTCAATGCGTACTCTGTTATGTTTGGATCAATGCCACGTTCAAATCTAAATGAGGCATCAGTATTTAAAGCATGACGTTTTGCAGTTTTCCTAATGCTAACAGGGTTGAAATAGGCGCTTTCCAAAAAGATACTTGTTGTGCTTTCGGTTACTCCAGAATTAATTCCTCCAAAAACACCAGCTATACACATTGGTTTTTCGCCATCGCATATCATTAAATCGTCTTCATGTAACTCGCGTTCAACTTCATCTAATGTGATAAATTTTGTTCCTTTTTTAAGGGTTTTGACAACGACTTTATTATCTGTTATTTTAGCAGCGTCGAATGCGTGAAGCGGTTGGCCTAATTCGTGCAAAACATAATTGGTAATATCTACGATATTGTTTTTTGGAGCTAATCCAATAGCTTTTACTCTATTTTGTAACCAAATTGGTGACTCTTCGACTTTGAGACCAGAAATTGTAACACCACAATATCGAGGTGCTAATTCTTTATTTCTTACATCAACATCTATTTTTAATGTTCTATTATCGACATGAAAAGAACTGACTGAAGGTGTAATTAACTCAGTGTTTATTTCTAGCTGTAATAAACCGGCTTTTAAATCTCGAGCGGTCCCCAAGTGACTCATGGCATCGGCTCGGTTTGGAGTTAATCCGATTTCAAAAACATGATCATTTTCAATGTCAAAAATATCAGCAGCTAAAGTTCCAATTTTGATATTCTTATCCAGAACCATAATGCCATTGTGAGATTTTCCCAATCCCAATTCGTCTTCAGCGCATATCATCCCGTGACTTTCTTCTCCTCGAATTTTTCCTTTTTTGATCTTCCAAGCTTCGCCATCTTCTGAATAAAGCGTTGTGCCAATAGTGGCAACAGGTACTTTTTGTCCAGCTGCAACATTTGGGGCACCACATACAATTTGCAAAGGTGCATCAGTGCCTATATTTACAGTGGTCACTTTTAACTTGTCTGCGTTAGAATGTTGTTCGCAAGTGAGTACTTCACCAACAACTATACCCTCTAATCCTCCTTTTACAGATTGATAAGTTTCTATGCCTTCAATTTCTAATCCTAAATCAGTAAGAAGCTCTCCAGTTTTTTCTGGACTCCAGTCTGTATTGATGAATTGTTTTAACCAATTGTACGAAATCTTCATTGTCTATCTTTAAATCAAGGAGCAAAGATAATAATACTATATAGTAATAGAAATGCAATATTATTTTTATTTGTAAGTATTTTATCTTTATTTCGATTATTAATTAGTTAATGTTAAGTTATGCTATGAAAAAAAACCTCCTTTTAGCTATATCGATAGCCTTTTTATCATGTAATAAGAACGCGCCAGAATCATTGTCTATTGGTGTTTGGAGGGCTGAACTACAGTTAAATGATGCTAATGTGTTGCCTTTTAATTTTGAGGTTACTTCGAATCAGTCTCTCAAAATATTTAATGCTGAAGAAATTATCTTAGTTGATGAGATTATTTATAAAAATGATTCTATATACATTCAAATGCCAGTTTTTGAAGGTTATATTGCTGGTAAATTAAGTCCTAATAAAATCGAAGGCAGTTTTATAAAAGAAAGTTTAGACCGTGTAGTACCGTTTGAGGCGAAGTTAAGTAAAGAACCTCGATTTAAGATTAAAAAAGTAGAATCTAATCATGAGATTACTGGAAATTGGGAGGCAATATTTAGTGAAGGAGTAGAAGAAGATGAATATGTGGCTAAAGGAATTTTTAATCAGAAAGGCCAAAATGTTACAGGTACTTTTAGAACAACTACAGGCGATTATAGATATCTCGAAGGCGTGATTGATGGAGATCAATTAATGCTATCAACATTTGATGGTTCACATGCATTTCTATTTAAAGCAACTTTAAAAGATAATACAATGCATGGTCAGTTTTACTCAGGCAGCCACTGGGAAGAGCCTTTTGTCGCCAAAAGGAATGAGGCTTATGAGTTGCCAAATGAAAATGAGTTGACATTTTTGAAAGCAGGCTATGATGCGCTTGAATTTACGTTTCCCAACGCATCTGGTGAAATGATTTCGCTTTCGGACGCACAGTTTAAGAATAAAGTTGTAGTAGTTCAAATTATGGGTACTTGGTGTCCAAATTGTTTAGATGAAAGTAAGTTCTATTCAGAGTATTATAATGAAAATAAAAATAAAAATTTAGCTTTTGTTGCTTTGGCGTTTGAGTACGCTAAATCGGAAGCGCTCGCATTTAAAAGCATAAAGCGATTGAAAGAACGAATTGGCATTGATTACCCAATTTTACTGGCTCAATTTGGTACTTCGAATAAATTGAAAGCTCAAGAAAAACTGCCAATGCTTAACCAAGTCTTGTCATATCCTACGTCTGTTTTCATTGATAAAACCGGTAAAGTAAGAAAGATTCATACTGGTTTTAATGGGCCAGCTACTGGAGAGAAATATACTGCGTTTAAAAAGGAATTTAAATCCTTTATAAGTGCGCTTCAATCAGAATAATAGTTAGTTTTCATTCTTCTTAACAAATCGTTAATTAACAGTTTAAGTTTTCTTTTTAACGTTCTGCTAACATGCAGCCCGTGTTAATAGTTCTAATTTAGAACCAACTAATTAAACCAAAAGAAATCATGAAAAACATCAACATTATTAAAATTTTTGTGTGCTTAGTATTCGCTTTTAATATGAATACATTTGCACAAATCAACACACCACGCGGTAGTCAACAAGCTACTATAACACAACGTGTAGGAATTTCGGATATTAGTATTACGTATTCTAGACCTAGTGTTAATGGACGCGAAGTTTGGGGGAAATTGGTGCCATTTGGCATGAATAACTTAGGATTCGGAACCTCAAAAGCAGCGCCATGGAGAGCAGGTGCTAACGAAAATACTACAATTACATTTTCTCATGATGCGAAAGTGGAAGGTAAGACTATTAAAGCAGGTACCTACGGTTTGCATTTTGAAGTAAAGGAAAATAATCAAGCAACTCTAATTTTGTCACATGATAATGCGGCTTGGGGCAGTTTCTTTTATGATGCTAGTCATGATGCATTGAGAGCCGAGATTTCAACTAAATCGACATCGCATAGAGAACTATTGACATTCGAATTTAATTCGGTTGCAGGAAATACAACGGTGGCTTCTCTAATCTGGGAAAAAAAAGAATTTCCCATTACAATTGAAATGGATGTTGCTAATATTGTACTAAATGAGTTTAGAGATAAATCTATAGGACGCACAGGTTTTCAGAGGCAAAATTGGGAGCAAGCTGCTAATTATGCGATGAATAATGGCGGTGATTTAAATGAAGCTTTAGGCTGGATTGATAATGCTATTGCAGGACAGTTTTACAGCCAAAAGACATTTAATAATGTAGCAATCAAAGCTCAGATTTTAAATAAAATGGGAAAGCCAGATGAATACGCAGCAATGATAGATGAGGCAGCAAAAATGGCGAATACAGCGCAATTGAATGCTATTGGGTATCAAATGTTAGGTGCAAAAGATTATGAAAGAGCGTTAAAATATTTCAAGCAAAACGTCGCAAATAATCCTGAAAGCGCCAATGCATATGACAGCTTAGGTGAATGCTATAAAACAATGGGAGATAAGAAAAATGCTATTAAATCATTAAAGAAAGCATTATCACTAAATCCCGCTGCGAATGTAAAAGCTAATTCCGAAAAATTACTTGCTGAATTGGACTCGAATTAGATTCAATCAATTAAATCACAAATAGTTATGTAATAAGCTCAATCGAAAGGTTGGGCTTTTTAACTTATATAATTCCAGATATTTTTGTATTTACCAAGCTGCTTATAGGTATTTAGAATTGCCGTGTTTTCTTGTGTAGCGAGTGAAGGATCTGTCGCTAGGACTTTTTTTGCAAAATATCTTGCGCTTTGTAGAATATCCTTGTCTTTTATGAGATCGGCTATTTTTAGGTTTAAAATTCCACTTTGTTGAGTGCCCATTATGTCTCCAGGGCCCCGTAAGCGCAAATCAACTTCTGCGATTTCGAAGCCATCATTGGTTTTACACATGGTCTCTAGTCTAACTTTACTGTCGTTACTTAGTTTGTGACTCGTCATTAATATGCAAAAACTTTGTTCTGCACCACGGCCAACACGGCCTCTGAGTTGATGTAATTGAGAGAGGCCAAACCTTTCGGCACTTTCTACGATCATTACAGATGCATTAGGCACATTTACACCAACTTCAATGACAGTAGTAGCTACCATGATTTGAGTTTCTCCTTTTACAAAACGTTGCATCTCGTACTCTTTGTCTGCTGGTTTCATTTTACCATGTACGATAGATATTTGATAATCTGGCAGTGGAAAATCACGAACAATGCTCTCGTAACCATCCATTAAGTCTTTATAGTCCATTTTAGAACTTTCCTGAATTAATGGATATACTATATATATTTGACGTCCTTTAGTGATTTCATCTCTAATAAATTTAAAAACCTGTAAACGATTTTTGTCATAGCGATGAACCGTTTTTATTGGTCGTCTTCCGGGAGGTAATTCGTCTATTATTGAAATATCTAAATCACCGTAAACAGACATTGCAAGGGTTCTTGGAATTGGTGTGGCAGTCATGACCAAAATATGAGGAGGGAAGGTGTTTTTTTCCCATAACTTACTTCTTTGTGCAACACCAAATCGATGCTGTTCATCTATAATAGCAAGGCCTAAATTTTTAAATTTCACTTTGTCTTCAAGTAATGCATGCGTACCAATTAACAGTTGTAAATCGCCATTTTCTAGAGATTCGTGAATTTTTTTTCTTTTTAAAGTAGTACTTGAACCTGTTAATAGTTTAATATTGATATTCAAATCTTTACATAGGTCATGTAAACCGTTGTAGTGTTGGACTGACAAAATTTCAGTCGGCGCCATTAAACAGGCTTGAAAACCGTTGTCAAGCGCGATTAACATTGACATTAACGCTACTATGGTTTTTCCAGAACCCACATCTCCTTGTAGGAGTCTGTTCATTTGTGCTTGGCTACCTAGATCTTGTCGAATTTCTTTAATCACTCGCTTTTGCGCCTTGGTCAAATCAAAGGGTAAATGTGAATTAAAAAAAGTGTTAAAATAATTTCCTACAGTTTCAAATGGAAACCCTTTTATTTTGGATTTATGAATCAGGTTTTTTAAAATTAGTTGAATCTGAATATAAAATAATTCTTCAAATTTTAGACGAAATTGAGCCTTCGATAAAAGATCTTGGTTCTTTGGAAAATGAACATTAAAAAGAGCCTCGCTTTTTGTGATGAGTTTTAATTCAGTAAGAATAGGTTCGGATAAAGTTTCTACAAATCTACCGTTGGTCTCTAAAAAGAGTTGCTGCATTATTTTGCATATAACCCGATTGCTAATACCTTTATTTGATAATTTCTCGGTTGAAGGATACACAGCTTGCATTGCCGAACTTAAATTTTTATTGTGATCTTCGAGTAATTCTATTTCTGGATGTGGCATACTGAATTTTCCGCTGTACCAATTGGTTTTGCCAAAAATGACATACTCGGTATTTAAATTCAATCGCTCTCTAATCCACTTCTGTCCTCTAAACCATACGAGTTCTATGTTGCCAGTTTCGTCTTGAAAAGTGGCAACAAGGCGTTTGCCTCGCTGTTGAGCTATTTCTTTAAATCCAATGATCTTTCCAATAATCTGAACATCGGCACTATTGCGCTGGAGCTGATTAATCGTATAGAAATGGGTTCTGTCTATATATCGATTAGGAAATAGATTAAGTAAATCTTGATAGGTATGAATTCCGAGTTCTTTGCGCAATAAGTCAGCGCGATTTGGCCCTACACCTTTTAAATAGTCTATTGGAGTTTGAAGGTTTGTTTGCATTTAATATGAATACTTTGTCATTTCTTTTTTTTGACGAAACTAAAGTACATGATTTAAGAAATAAACACTAATATTTTATAAATTGCATGCATCTAATAAAACACAACTAAATGAAACAGCATCACATTTCAAAATTACTGACTACGCTATCGTTAATTATTGTATTAATATTTACGATCAATTGTAGTAGCGATGATTCTTCTGGGAATAATTCAAATCCAACACCACAATTAGTTACAACTGGAACAATAGTTGCATTTACAGATACTGATGTGATGAGTCATTCGGCTTCTCAGTCCATTCAAATTGGAGGAAATGATCTAAATGAAAATGTTAATGTGGTAGCATCAGCTAATTACCAGGTTTCAATTGATGATGTTAGTTTTACTAATCAACTTACCATTACTAAAGATGCGGCAAATGCAGGAAACACAACTGTTTATGTAAGGTTCTCTCCAGCAGAAACGGCTATTGGACCTATTACAGGAAGTTTAGCTATTACCAGTAATCAAGCTACTTCAGTAACGATAAATTTAATTGGAACTGGGATAAGTATCACGCCAGTAATCAGTACTAATTTCGCAGATTTGATTTTTGAAGACACTGAAGTTCAGAGCATTTCGGCAGCCTTAAGTCTATCTGTTAATGGTGATAATCTGGACACCGGGATTTCATTAGAGGTTACTGAAGGGTTTCAAATATCTTTGGATAATACTGTGTTTACAGATGCTTTGGAGATTTCAGCTGCCAACGCGAATAATGAAACCATAGTTTATTTGAGATTTATGCCAAGTATTGCCGGTGATATTACTGGAACATTGACTCTGCAAAATGCAGAAGCAGACACTGTTGAAATTGATTTGTCTGGTGTTGGCTTACCTGTTATACATAATTATGTGACATTTAATAGTGAGCGGCTTGCATTTGGAGGTGGCTATAATCAATCATCGACGCAAACATTCAATTTGCATAATGATTTAACTAATATTGCTCAGGTAAAAATGTATATTAAGTTGAGATGTCCTTCTGGTGGTTGCGATGAATGGGATGTCTACGCCAATGTAAAAGTTAGAGATGTTGCATCTGGAGAAATGTATGAACTAGGACGTTATATAACGCCATACTGGAACGACAATAGTCAACTAGAACGTGGGTTTGAGTTTGATGTGACGGATTTTAAGTCATTGTTGACTGGATCGGCTGAGTTAAGAATTAGAACCGAGTGTTGGAATGATAGAGGATATGAAGTTACAGTCGATTTTGATTATATTGAAGGAACACCTGATTATCCATATTCTGCAGTCTCAAGACTTATAGCTTACGATGATTGGTCATCCTCAGGAGTACCTTACGGTGTAGCTCACAATATGGATTTAGATAAATCTTTTACGGTGCCTTCAAATGCTGAAAGTATTCATTTAAGAACTATAATTTCTGGATGGGGACACGCAACACCTAATGATACTGATGGAAGGCCTTGCGCTGAATGGTGTTATCGAACTCATGATATCAAAATTAATGGTTCAAATATGTTTCAGCATAATTTGGCGCCATTAGGATGTGCTTCAAACCCAGTTAATAATCAAGATCCAGGTAATTGGCAGCCAGATAGAGCGGGTTGGTGTCCAGGAATGGTGGTTCCTCCTAGAATTGATAATTTAAGTAGTATTGTTGCGGGGAATACGCTTAATTTTGAGTATGACTATGAAGATTGGGTTAGTGATGGTTTAAATGGAAATGCCTTCTACGCCACATCTACTTTTGTCATTGTTAAAAGTAATACGCCAATTACAAAGCCAAATGTCGTTGAATAATTCTTCTTATTTATAAATTTTACTGTAGTTAATTATGCGCGCACTTGTTATATCTGGTGGAGGAAGTAAAGGAGCGTATGCGGGAGGCGTTGCGCAATATCTTATAGAAAAAGAACAACGTAATTACGATATATTTGTCGGAACTTCGACAGGAAGCTTGTTGGTGCCACATCTCGCGGTAAATGATATTCCAAAACTCTATAGCATGTTTACCAATGTGACTCAACAGGATATTTTTAGTGTTAGTCCTTTTGTTCAGCGTAAAAAAGGAAATCGAGAATTCGTTTCTATTGATTTTGTTAATTCGCTTTGGCAATTTATAAGAATGAAGCGCACTTTTGGGGAAAGTAAAGCTTTGATGCGAAATATTAAACGAAATTTCACGCTTGAGGAGTTTGAGCTCATAAGGGCGACGAAGGAAGATGTAATTGTGACTGTGACGAATCTTTCCAAGAATCAGGTTGAGTATAAGTCTATTAAAGAGTGTTCATATGAAGAGTTTTGTAATTGGATATGGATTTCGTGTAATTATGTGCCGTTTATGTCATTGGCAACTGTTGATGGCTTTGAATATGCTGACGGAGGGTTAGGCTGTGTAGTGCCAATTCGAGAAGCAATAAAAAGAGGAGCCACTGAAATTGATGCAGTTGTTTTAGAGGCTGAACATATGGAGAACCTTAAAGTTCTTGGGAAAAACCCATTTTCTTTGATGATGAATTTGTTTGGTCATTTAATGGATCAGGTAGAAAAGCACGATATTGCTATTGGTAAACTAGCTGCAAAAAATAATAATGTAAAACTTAATTTATACTATACCCCGTCGAAGTTAACAGAGAACTCATTGATTTTTAGTAAGCGTCTTATGGTGAGTTGGTGGCAACAAGGATTTGATTATGCGAAAAAGAAGCATACAGAAAGCAGTTCTATGAATGCGATCAAAGATTAGATTACCACATTTCGCTAACTTCTTGTTTAATATATGACAGTGCAGCATCACTAGGTGCTCGTTTTTCCATCATTTCAGTGAGAACAACTTCTCTGAGTTTATTTGCAGTATCCGTTTTTTCTAATAAACTTGCTTTTCTAATCAATTGAATTGTGGCATTTTTGGCGGCTGCAATAATGTTCCAACAATCATCACTTAAATATATTTGCTGTGATAAATTATGTTCAAATTCTTGTTCTATTGAAGCTATAAGTAAGGATTCATAATCTTCTTTGCTTGAGGAAGTTGGAATTATTCTTATTAGTAATTTTGAAGGAGTGATGCGTTCCAAAAATAATGCCATACGTTCATAGGCTTGTAGACGTAATGGCATCGCATTAATTTGCATGTCTTTATGTAATAAAAAACGGCGACGTCCATCTTCATTCTTTGTATGTTCCTTAAAAAAGTAATACGCAATCATTCCTGTAATTAATGCTGGAACAGCATATAATAAGACTTCAAATATTTTTTCAACTTCCATATTTATATTGATTAGTTTGATTGATGATTATATTGACCGCCCAAATATAGACAATCTTTTAAATCTTGCATAGACGTAAATGGAACAAGTGTTTTTTCATACATATATGTTTTGTTTAATTCTTTAGACAAATGATGATCATCTACATTAACATCGATATCATCCATTTTAAATTGACAAGGATGCTCGTATCCAGCTGCATGCGTGATTTCAACAAGCTCTTTTCTAAAGGTCTTAAAGTATAACGCAAGTCGCTGTGATTTTAGTGTAGGATCAATTCCATTTTGTAACCATTTGCTTTGCGTAGCAACACCACTCGGACAGCGATTTGTATGACAGATTTGAGCTTGAATACAGCCAATGCTCATCATTGCTTCTCTAGCAACATTGATACAATCAGCTCCCATGGAAAATGCCATAGCGGCTTTTGCAGGAAAACCTAATTTACCACTACCAATAAAAACAATACGCTGACTAAGACCTTTAGATTTAAAAAGTTTATAAACATCGCTAAATCCATATACCCAAGGTAAAGAAACATGATCAGCAAAACTTGGAGGAGCCGCGCCAGTACCGCCTTCGCCACCATCAACAGTAATAAAATCTGGACCTCTATTAGTCTTTATCATAATGTCTGCTAATTCTTCCCATTGTTCTAATTTTCCAATTGCTGCTTTAATTCCTACAGGTAATCCCGTTGCTTCAGCTATAGATTCAATGAAGTCCACCATTTCTGATACATTTGAAAATGCTTTGTGATTTGGAGGCGAGAGCACATCTTTGCCAATTTCAACGCCTCTAATCTCAGCAATTTCTTTAGTTATTTTTGCACCTGGAAGCACACCACCTTTACCAGGCTTTGCACCTTGAGAAAGCTTTACTTCAATTGCTTTGATGAAGGGATTGTCTTCTACTAGTTTAACCATCTTTTCCATAGAAAATCCGCCATCATCTGACCGTACGCCAAAATATCCAGTACCGAAATGAAAGACCACATCTCCACCATGACTGTGATACGGTGATAATCCACCTTCTCCTGTATTATGATAAGCGCCTGCTATTTTTATTCCTTTATTTAAAGACGCTACGGCTTTAGCAGAAAGCGAACCAAAACTCATTGCTGATACGTTAATGATAGAAGCAGGTCGATAGGGTTTTCTTCGTTTATTATGCAGACCCATTACCTTCGCGCAAGGAAGAAAATTTTTGTCAATACTATTTGGATGATTCTCATCAATTTGATACGGCATCATCGCATTATTTATAAAAATATGCTGATGGGCATAAATATCTCTGTCGGTTCCAAATCCTTCATAGTTATTTTCCTTTTTTGCAGATGCATATATCCAGCTACGTTCTATGCGATTAAAAGGAAGTTCTTCCCTGTTATTCGCAACAAAATATTGTCGCATTTCGGGACCGATACTCTCAAAAACATAGCGTAAGTGACCCAAAATCGGAAAATTATGACTTATCGTGTGTGTTTTTTGAAAAAAGACATCTCGTATAGCAATTAAAGCTAAAACGATAAAAATCCACATCCACCAGGATATACGCGATAAAAAATCTATAACAGTTTCCATTTTTATTGATTTAAATAATCTAAAGTAATTTGAGTTAATGCTTTTACACCTAAAAGAAGCCCACTTTCATCAATAAAAAAGTCTGGAGTATGATGCGGATGTAATTTAGTATCTCCTTTTGCCATACCTCCTAGATAAAAATAAAACCCAGGAACGACCTCTTGAAAATATGAAAAATCTTCACCAATAGTTTCTGCTTTTATTTGTACAACATTGGTGTCTCCGGCCGCATTTTTTAAGGACGGCAGCATTTGATTGACTAGATCGTGGTTATTATAAGTAATTGCGGTTTGATTTCTAAATGAAATTGTAGCTTCTCCACCATAAGCTTTAGCAATTGTTTCTGTCATTTCTGTCATTCGCCGTATTACCAAAGCTTTCATTTCTGGGTCTAAAGTTCTAACGGTTCCTATGAGTTCTGCACTTTCTGGAATGATATTGAAACGAACACCTGCCGTGATTTTACCAACAGTTATAACAGCAGCTTCATTAATTAATTTCGATTCACGACTAATAATAGTTTGCAAGCCATCAATAATTTTAGCTGAAATGAGTATAGGATCTACACCAAGCCATGGAGCAGCACCATGTGCTTGCTTTCCTTTAACATTAATAACAAAACGTTCTACTGCAGCCATTGCACCGCCAGGTTTGTAATGTATTTGTCCAACTTCTACAGCAGATCTAATATGTAAACCAAAAATGGCATCTACTTTTGGATGTTCTAAAACACCTTCTTTGATCATTAATTTTGAACCTCCTTCTTGACCTGGAGGAGGGCCTTCTTCTGCAGGCTGAAAAATGAATTTTACCGACCCTTTTATTTTGTCTTTATTTTTAGATAATATTTCTGCAACGCCCATCAAAATTGCTGTGTGGGCATCATGACCACAAGCATGGGCTACTCCGGTTTCTTTTCCTAGAAATTCAGTTCTTACGGTTGATTTATATGATAATTCACTGTTTTCAGTTACAGGTAATGCATCAATATCTGCACGTAAAGCGATAACCTTTCCAGGAAGATTTCCTTTTAGAATTCCAACCACGCCAGTAATAGCAATTCCCGTTTCAACCTCAATACCTAGCGCTCTTAAATGAGTAGCAATGGTTTCAGCAGTTTTAAATTCGCTATTAGATAATTCAGGATTTTCATGAAAATGACGTCGCCACTCAATGACTTTAGATTCAATATCTATGTATTCTTGTTCAATATCCTTTTGAGCGAACGAAGTTGTAATTCCTATGAATAGAAAAGCGTATAAAATTTTCATAAAACCTGTGATTTTTTTTCAACACGAAATTTAGAATCCTAAATATATTCAAAAATAACCGCTCAAACTTCAAGTCGCAATAATTGTTTATAATTATTGATAAAAGGCAAGTCATAAAAGCGATACAATACTTATTTTTAAGCCTTAAAATGAAAATGTATTGGAGAAGTATTTAAGTCAACTAAATGAGGCGCAATTAGCACCAACACTGCAAAAGGATGGGCCAATGATTATCATTGCTGGTGCGGGTTCTGGTAAAACACGTGTATTGACTTATCGTATTGCGTATTTAATGAGTCAAGGTGTGGATGCATTTAATATTTTGGCATTAACGTTTACGAATAAGGCTGCCAAGGAAATGAAAGGGAGAATTGCTGATATTGTAGGCACTAGTGAAGCAAAAAATTTATGGATGGGAACCTTTCATTCTGTTTTTGCTAAAATATTACGTTTTGAAGGACATCACTTAGGGTTTCCGAGCAATTTTACGATATACGATACGCAAGACTCTCAAAAACTATTAGGTTCAATAATTAAAGAAATGGGCTTAGATAAGGATATTTATAAAACTAAGCAGATTTACAGTAGAATTTCATCTTATAAAAATAACTTAATTACGGTTAAGGCTTATTTGAAAAACTCAGAATTAATTGAAGCTGATACTGCAGCTAAGCGTCCACGATTAGGTGAAATTTATCAAAACTATGTCGATCGCTGTTTTAAGGCTGGTGCGATGGATTTTGATGATTTGCTATTGCGAACAAATGAACTATTAACGCGTTTTCCTAATGTGTTAGCTCAATACCAAAATAAGTTTAGATATATATTAGTAGATGAGTATCAAGATACCAATCATTCACAGTATCTTATTGTCAGAGCATTGTCTGATCGGTTTCAAAATATTTGTGTGGTTGGAGATGATGCACAGAGTATTTATGCTTTTCGTGGCGCAAATATTAATAATATTTTAAATTTTCAAAAGGATTACGATGATGTTAATGTCTATAAATTAGAGCAAAATTATCGTTCAACAAAAAGTATAGTAGGAGCAGCAAACTCTGTTATTGAACATAACAAAACTAAATTAGATAAAATCGTTTGGACGGCGAATACGGAAGGTGAAAAAGTGAAAGTCCATCGGTCATTAACAGATGGTGATGAAGGACGCTATGTTGCAAGTACGATTTGGGAAGCTAAAATGAATAACCAACTCCCTAATAGTGATTTTGCTGTTTTATATCGTACCAATGCGCAATCTAGATCAATTGAAGACGCACTACGTAAGCGAGATATACCTTATCGTATTTATGGAGGACTCTCATTTTATCAGCGCAAAGAGATTAAGGATGTAACAGCGTATTTACGTTTAATATTGAATCCGGCTGACGAAGAAGCTCTAAAGCGTGTGATTAATTACCCTGCTCGAGGAATTGGGCAAACTACAATAGACCGATTAGTTATTGCAGCAAATGGCTTTGGGAAAACTATTTTTGAAGTACTTCAAAACATTGACAAAATTGACATTAGTATTAATAATGGAACAAAAAACAAGCTAAAAGATTTTGTGACGCTTATTGAGAGTTACCAAGTAATGAATCAATCGTCAAATGCTTTTGATTTAACGGAACATGTTACTAAGTCAAGTGGTTTAATTAGAGAAGTTAATAAAGAAGGTACTCCAGAAGGTCAAGTGCGTTTAGAAAATGTAGAAGAATTATTAAATGGTATTAAAGATTTTGTTGAAGGTCAAGTAGAATTAGCTGATGCGGGTGATTCTCTAGCCGAATTTTTAGAAGATGTGGCCTTAGCTACAGATTTGGATGCAGACAAAGGAAATCCAGACCATGTTGCTTTAATGACCATTCATTTGGCAAAAGGATTAGAATTTTCACATGTATTTGTTGTAGGTCTGGAAGAAGATTTATTCCCAAGTGCCATGAGTATGAATACAAGAAGTGAATTGGAGGAGGAGCGAAGGCTATTTTATGTAGCATTAACTAGAGCTGAAAAACAAGCATATTTAACTTATACCTTATCACGTTATCGATGGGGTAAATTAATAGATGCAGAACCAAGTCGTTTTATTGAAGAAATTGATGATGAATTCGTAGAGGTATTAACTCCTATACAGGAGCAACGTTTTAATCCAATGTTGTCTGCTGATATTTTTGGAGATGTCGAACCTGATAAAATTCGATTTAAACGCCCAACTAAAAAGAAGAAAGATGCTAAACCACCTAAGTTTATTCCACCGGCGAAATTAAAACCTATATCTAAATCGAATGGTAGTGATAATACGAATTTATTTGATGGTAAATTAGCTGTTGGGAATATTGTTGAGCATATGCGATTTGGTAAAGGAGAAGTTCTTAAAATAGAAGGTAAAGGTGCTGATGTGAAGGCTGAAATTAATTTTGAAAATGGAGGGCTGAAAAAATTATTACTGCGTTTTGCTAAACTAGATATATTAGGTTAAATCAATACATAATGGCTGAGATAATTAGATTATACGAAGAAAATCCAAACCCTAGAGATATCAAAAAAGTAATTGATGTTCTTAAATCTGGTGGTTTAATAATTTATCCAACCGATACCGTTTATGGTTTGGGTTGCGATATTACTAAAACTAAAGCACTAGAAAAAGTAGCTAGGATTAAAGGTGTTAAACTCGAAAAAGCTAATTTTTCTTTTATCTGTCATGATTTAAGCAATTTAAGCGATTATGTTAAACAAATAGAAACATCTACTTTTAAAATATTAAAGCGTGCACTTCCAGGACCATATACATTTATTCTTCCTGGAGCTAAATCCTTACCGCATCCTTTTAAGAAGCGTAAAACTGTTGGTATTCGTGTTCCTGATAATAATATTGCTTTGGAAATCGTAAAGCAACTAGGTAACCCAATTATATCAACTTCAATTTATGATGAAGATGAAATCTTAGAATATACAACTGATCCTGAGTTGATTTTAGAAAAGTGGGATAACCTTGTGGATTTAGTGATTGATGGTGGCTATGGAGATAATGAACCTTCGACCGTTATAGATTTATCGGATGGTGAGCCATTCGTTATTAGGGAGGGAAAAGGCGGATTGGATATATTCTAAAACAAAAAAGCCCAACCTTTCGATTGCGCTTTTCTATTATTTATTTTTGTATTAATTCTCAGCAGATAAATTTTTCATTTCTTCTTCAATCATTTCATAAAACTGATCTATTTTTGGGAGTATAACAACTCGAGTACGTCTGTTTTTAGATCTGTTTTCTGACGTGTCATTATCAGCAAGAGGTACATAACTACTTCGTCCAGCGGCAATTAATTGTCCAGGATTCACTCCTAATTCTTGCAACACTCTAATAATAGACGTTGATCGTTTTACACTTAAATCCCAGTTGTCTACAAGAACTCCTTTTGAATATGATTTACTGTCAGTATGTCCTTCAATCATAGCTTCAAAATCTGGTTTGTCATTGATTACTTTTGCCACTTTAGCCAAAACATCTTTAGCTTTTGAAGTAACATTATAACTGCCACTTTTAAATAATAATTTATCAGCTATAGAAATAAATACGACTCCTTTCTCAACATTGACTTCAATGTCAGGATCATTAAAACCTACAGCTTTTTTTATGCTCGTAACAATAGCTAATGTAACACTGTCTTTCTTTGTTATAGCGTCTTGTAAACGTGATATTTTAAGATCCTTTTCACGAAGACTTTCCAAAGATTTTTCTAGGTTTTCAGCACCTTTTGTCGTTAAGACAGTCATGTCCTTTGAGGTTTCAATTAAATCTCTATTTGTCTTTCTTAAATCAACCAATTGATCTCTTAAGGCATCAAGACTCGCATTCGATGCTGCTGCATCAGATAAACAGCTGTTTAATTTCACAGTTGCTGTGTTCAATAAATCTTGAGTTTCTTTTTGTTTTGCTTCAAGTGATGTATATTCTTTCTTGGATACACATGAACTTAATAGGAATAATGTAGATAAACTAAATACGATAAGTTTTTTCATAATGTTCTAAAATGTTTTTCTGAATGATTGAATCAAAAGTATATAAAAATAGATAGCCTTATTAAGGATTAACAAAACTTTTACTAACTAACTTATAAACTTTTATAATGTCTCTTATTATTTACGAAATAGGACCAAACAATAGATGTTTCTTTGGCATAATTTTTTTTCTGAGGAAGTGCTTTTCGCTGTTTTAATAATTGCGAGAGATGCACATAAAAACTAAAATGTGCTTCAATGATAGCCAACACATGATTTAACTTAAATTCTAAAATAAATTTAACACCAGCGATGCCGTCTAAAAGTAAGCGTGTGAATACCAGAGTAAAAATATTTCCACCAGCATTTTTTGTAAGTGTAAAGAGGCTATTTCTAAAATTAAGATATGTTTTTTTGGGATTGGTGTTTTTAAGAGTTGCTCCTCCTACATGAAACACTTGAGATGCTCCAACATATTTGGTTGTGTACTCTAAATTATAAGCCCGCCAACACAGGTCAATTTCTTCCATGTGCGCAAAAAAGGATTCGTCAAATCCATTAAGCGCTTGAAACACAGGTTTTCGAATAAATAAACAAGCACCAGAAGCCCAGAAAATACCTGTAGTGTCATTAAACTGTCCTTTATCTTTTTCAATTGTATTAAAAATCCGCCCTCTACAAAACGGATAAGCATAAGTATCAATAAATCCACCTGCAGCTCCAGCATATTCAAAATGAGTTCGGTCTTTATAGTCCAATATTTTTGGTTGTATAATAGCCGTTTTTGGTTCTGAATTAAAGGTGTCAATAATTGGAGAAAGCCAATTTTCGGACACTTCTACATCGCTATTTAAAAGGCAGAAAACATCAGCTTCAATCTGTTTTAATGCATCGTTATATCCTTTTGCATAACCGCCGTTTTCAGTATTTTGAACAATGGTTATGTTTGGGTAATTAGATATAATAAAGGAAACAGAATCGTCCGAAGATGCATTATCAGCTACATATATTTTGGCTTCAAGAGAATGCGCTATAACCGATGGTAAAAACTGTTCCAGTAGTTTTTGTCCGTTCCAATTTAATATGACAACTGCAATTTTCATGAGGTGTAATTAGGAATGTCATTTAAAAATTGATAGCGTTCATTTTCAAAATCCATCTGACAATAATAGTGATTTATTCCGTTAGTCACCATTAAATAACTGGCATTAAGGGTCAGATTATATCGCGCAATTTGGTCGAATGTACTTTGATTGATTTTTATTTTAGCAGATTTACATTCAACAATTAAATGAATGCTACCATCAGGATTGAAAACAACAATATCATAGCGTTTACTCAAGTTGTTTATGCTGAGTTCTTTCTCAACATTTATTAATGACATTGGATAGTTCTTTTCATTAATCAGGTATTGTACACAATGTTGTCTCACCCATTCTTCAGGTTGAAGAATTATAAATTTTTTGCGTATAGCATCGAAAATAGAAACTTTATTTTCGCTATTTTTGAATCGAAACGAATATGTAGGAAAATTTAATTTTTGCACTACACAAATTTGGTGATTTTTTTTCAATGGACGAAGTCAAACATATAGTAACTGATATAAAAAAGGGAAATGCCAAACCCATCTACTTTTTAATGGGTGAGGAGCCTTACTATATTGATAAAATTTCTGATTTTATTGAAGACAATGTTCTTGCTGAAGAAGAAAAAGGATTCAATCAAATGGTATTGTATGGTCGAGATGTGTCTGTAGATGATATTATTAGTAATGCGAAACGCTATCCTATGATGGCTGAGCGCCAAGTTGTGATTGTAAAAGAAGCCCAAGATTTATCACGTACCATTGAGAAACTAGCGAGTTATGCCGAAAACCCGCAGCCTACTACGATATTGGTAATTAATTATAAATACAAAAAGTTAGATAAACGTAAGGCATTATTTAAAGCGATAAGCAAAGTAGGAGTTGTTTATGAAAGTAAAAAGCTATACGAAAATAAAGTCGCTGAATGGATAAGACGTGTGCTTTCTGGACAGAATTATAGTATTTCCCCAAAAGCGGCACAAATGCTTGTTGAGTTTTTGGGAACTGATTTGAGTAAGATAAATAACGAGTTGGAAAAGCTAAAAATCATCTTAGCAGAAGGCACACAAATCTCTCCAGAGCATATAGAGGAAAATATAGGAATTAGTAAAGACTATAATAATTTTGAGCTTAGAAAGGCTATTGGTGAGCGTAATTCGTTAAAAGCCTTTAAGATTATTAATTATTTTGCCGAGAACCCAAAAGACAATCCCATGGTTGTTACGGTATCTTTATTATTTAATTTCTTTTCACAGCTTTTACACTTTCATGGATTACATGATAAAAATCCAAGAAGTGTAGCGTCTGCACTTAAAATCAATCCTTATTTTGTAAATGAATATATTGATGCTGCACGTAATTTCCCAATGAAAAAGGTGAGTAGTGTAGTTGCAACCCTACGTGAATTTGATGTAAAAAGTAAAGGTGTTAATTCTAACGCTGTGCCACAAGGTGACTTGTTAAAAGAATTATTGGTTAGAATACTGAATTAATTTCTTTTATGGATTAATAATAGCAACTATTCTCAAAGGTGCGCCACTTCCACCTTGAATCTTCATAGGTAAAGCTATGACTTTAAATCCATCATTAGGCAAAAGGTCTAGGTTGGTTAAGTTTTCAAAAGCAGGAATGTTTTCAGACAATAAAATGACATGGCTTTTAAAATATTCAGATTGACCATAATCGATACTCGGCGTATCAATTCCAATAGCATTTATAGTTCTATTTTCAACCAACCATGTTGCAGCTTCTGGGGAAAGACCCGGAAAGTGTAACTGTTTAACGGCTTCAGGACCACGCTGATCTGTGCCGAGATACTTGATTTTGTCGGGATAAAATTTTGAAAACCCAGTTTCTAAAAGCACGATACTACCATCTGGAATAGTTTTGTTTTCAGTTTTTTCCCAATCTAAAAAATCCGCAACATTTATTAAATAGTCAGGATTAGTCAACACCTTTTCAGTTATGTTGATTTTTATGGCATTACCTATTAAGTTCTCAAGCGGGATTTCATCCACAGATTGCCCTTTTTTCGCAAAATGAATTGGCGCATCTATATGAGTTCCGCCATGTTCGGCAGTACTGAAATTATTGGCTGAATAATAAAACCCTTTATCTGTTTCTCCTTTAAAAACGGTGTCTAGGTGAAATTCTTTAGCAGTCACCCAATAAATGGTTTCATCAGAAAACACATGAGATAAGTCAACTAATCTGCCTTCTAATGTTTCAGCTGTATCGTCTTTGATCAATTCTTGAGAGGATGAAGTTTTTTTGTTACAGGAACAAAACATTAAAATGATCGTAAGTAGTTGCAGTGTTTTCATTTTGTTAGATTTTGATGAACCTTAATTTGGAGAAAATATAGGGTCTGCTTGATGAATAAATTTATGGATCTGAGCTAAATGTTTTTTGATTCGCGAATTAGCTTTTGGATTAAAGAAATTTGTCCCAAATGATAATAACTATGTTCTATTACACCTTCAATATTTCTGCGATAACTTCCATATTTCTCATTTACAAAATAGGTTTCAAGTGTATCGTCTGACATGAGTTCGACATGATTGGCAAACTGTTCAGCATTCGACCACATGCTATCTAATAGGGACTCCCATTTTTCTTTAGAATTATATGAAGGATGATCAAAACTATACTTATCTCGAATGTCTAAATTACCACCTTCAAAAACATTCAGAATACCAGCAATGTAATAATTAATATGAAAGGCTAGCGCCGCAATAGTATTTAATGCCCCGACTTTTGTAGTGGCTTGCTCGTAAGTGGTGTTCGATAATAAATCCTTAAAATTGGTATTCGCAATCCATTTTCCATCTAAGAGGACATCTTTAAATCGATTTGCGAGTTGATTAGAATTTTCCATGAGTGTTTTGATGATTAAGATTTATGAAATCATGATGATTGAATTCATTTTTATTTAAATCAGTTAGAACTAATATTGCAATTCAAGGTAGTCTTATTTTTATGTTTTGATTATTTTTAAGGATAAAAAAGCCCATTTTAATGTCAAAAGAATGTAAAAGAAGTGTCAACAATTATTAATAGTCATGAAATTGTTTGTTATTTACATAAATTATGAGCAATAGAAATATATATTCATTTAGGGTTTTATATGTTGTCCTTTTGATGACTTTGATACTTTCATGTTCGAGTGAAAAAAACAAGGAGTTTTCAGAAATTGTTAAAATATCTTTAAGAGATGTCGGACATCAGTTACTACTTTCCAATCAAGATTCTACGTCTTTGGTCTTACCAATAGTTGCTTTGGAAAAAACACGGTATAAATTGTCTTTTCAAAATCAGCTTTCTATTGACCCAGATAGCTTGGTGTCTATTGTGAAAAGTAGTTTTCAAAAATCAGAACTTTCTAAATATTATCGTGTTGAGGTCTTTCAATGTTCAGATCAAGAGGTTGCATATAGCTATGAAGTTAAAGACACCGAGGAAAGAGGAGTTATTCCTTGTAGCGGTCGGATTCTGGATGAAGGCTGTTATAGCATTGAAGTGAAGTTTACTAAAATGACGACTTCTTTTTTTGGTAGACATATCCCATTGATGGTATTGTTTACTGGTGTTTTAGGTTTTTTGGGTTTCATAATACTTAAAAGAAAACAAACTGTATTGAGAGAAGAACATATTGAAAATCATGCCTCTATCGGTAGTTTTCGATTTTATCCTGAACAAAATAAACTAGTCAAAGAAGCTATTGAAATTAGCCTCTCAAAAAAGGAATGTGAGTTATTGGAAATTTTTGTAGCGCGTCCAAATCAAATTATTAAGCGTGATGAATTGGAAAAGAGAGTTTGGGAGGATCAAGGTGTAATTGTTGGTAGAAGTCTAGATACTTATATTTCTAAACTCCGAAAGAAATTAAAAGATGATGATACAATTAAATTAACTAATGTTCATGGTATTGGCTACAAGTTGGAAATAGATCTTTAAAAGTGATTTTAGCAAATGGATTAGTGACTCTTTAATTAATACTCTAACTGTTCAACTATTTTTCTAGCTGTGACTGTGTCATATATAATTTTAAGCCTACTAATCTTATTTACAGTATCAAATTCTATAACATCAACAACATCAAATTCTACGTTTTGATGGTTTTTTAGTGTCCATTTATAATTAAAATAGAGTGCGATGTGATGTGTATCATTGTCTTCGAAAAGTCCAAGAAATTTGAGTTCAGAATTTGTTGTGTCACTATTCAGTTCTTGATAAAATGCTTTAACATTCATGATACCATAAATTGGAGAATCGATAATTGCGTCTTCACGAAATAAGTTTACAACTTCCATAATGTTACCGTTTTCAAGGAATTCTAAATATTTAAGAGCAATTTCTTTTTTTGTCATAATATTCGATTAGTCGATTTGGTTCTTCATGGGTTGAATTATAGTGAACGCGTTATTCGTTTAAATTTTCAAGTGCTAAATTATAATCATATTGTAAATCTTCGTGTAGCGTGTTAATAATTTTTTTAATCATTACAACTTGGCGATCATAAATATTGGTCAACGTGACATTGTGAGAAATGGATGGACTAAATGCTTTAAGCTTGTGGCAAAAGTAGAGTAGGAGTTCCACTTCGGTTTCCTTTTTGAGAGAATAACGCGCAAACTTCTTTATAAGTCTTAAAATCTTGCGGACACTTTTTTTAATATAAAAATAACTATCGGTGTTAATTGCTTCAAATTGTGCATCCACTTCTGCTTTTACGGTTTCGATATAACCATCTTCATCGTGGGACTCAAAAAGCAAATAGGTGAGTAGTTCTTTATTTTCTTTTTTGAATTTAGATAAGCGCAAACAGAGATCCATCAGTTCTTCTGAGGATCGATGCTGCAATTCTTTCTTTATGGTAACAACTGAAACCGCTTTCATTTAAGATCCTTTCAATAAATTAATACTAACTGTGGCTAACTCTGAGTTTGGAAATGTTGTAAAATAGTTTGGATCAGGATGTAATCCTGCTTCAGATGCTACTTTGTTGAATACGTCTGCTTCCAAAATATATTGATCTGAATACCCATGTGTTGCATCATAAGCTGTAGCAGCTGTTTTTCCGATATTCGCAGCCGTTAACTCTGGGTTTATGGTGTGTAATTCAATTATTAATAGTCCAAAACGTTCCACAAAAGGTTTCCATTTTTGTAGATGTTCTAGCAAAGAATCTTCGACTAAATTGTTTCCAATTCGCTTACCTTTATACGTGTAAGCCCCTGAAGATGTACTAATTTTATCAGTTACTTGTTTAGGAGGATCCCAAATTCGATTATGGTCTAAAAACGTCCGTACGTTGAGTAAATCTTTTAGTTCTATATTATAATCGTCTTTTAAATCCTTAGCCAATAAATCAGGACGGCCAATGTCTCCCCAAATTACTTTAGCCCAAATGTCAGCTTTAATCAAATTGGAGCGTGTCACTTTTAAAGCGGCCTGATTAAAATCTGCTCCAACCAAAAGCAACGGGTGTTCTTCCAGCATTTTTCCACGTTTAGTCTGGTATTCTATGACATCAAATATATGTTGAATAAAAGCGCCATTACCACAACCCATGTCAAGAATGCCTTTGGGTTGCTCATCAATAGGCTTATTGAATAGTTTTATTATGACTTCATCAATTACTTTGAAATAAGTAGAATGTGCACCTCCAGAACCCCAAACATTCATTTCTCTATCGACATGCTTTTCAGTGTCGTCTGGAGAATCAGTTTTTAAAATTAATGGGTTGCCAAAAAGTAATTCATCCAAATGTATAAATGTCGGTATATATGATACAGTAACACCATAAGCACTAGCACGTTTTGCGAAAAACAGGCCTTCATCAGTAAACTGATACGTATCCTTCTTTTTAGTAAACCATCCCAAATGGGTTAAAAAATCAAGAATTTTCTTAAAACTTTCAGGATCCTTATGATATTCTTGAGCGCGAAATGAGGCTTCCATAAAATATTTGTGGAATAATCCATTGACACCCAATAGTACAATTATTGGCGCAACAATAACACCTTCGATGTGTTTTAGAATCTGATATTCAATTGAATTGTCTTCAATATTTTTTAAGCCGTAGTTGGATTCAAATTTTTTGAATATACGTTCTAAAACGATAAATGCGTCAGCTCCAATACGTTCGTTTGGAAAATTAACCGAATAGGTTAGAAGATTTACCGCATCTTCATATAAATGCACCAAGCCAAAAGCTTTGTCACTATTCTCATTTACCTCATAACTAACAATATCTTTTTCATTATCGAGATGCTGGGTTAGCCAGCCTTGTGCACATAAAATCCGTAATCCTACATTGAGATAACCTTCATTTGCATTAAATTTTAAAACTAAATCTGATATCGATACATTTTTTTCGTCTAAGAGATATTGTAAAACACCTTTTTTATGTAATGCATAAGCTGTTGTTGCTGTAGCAATACCATCAAGGTGTCTAAAAATAGTGCCTCTTAGCTGTACTTTATCCGATTTTGTGAGCATGGTTTTTTTGTTTGACACTAAATATAAAAAAAAAGCACTTACGAATTGTAAGTGCTTTTGTAATGTTTTGGTAAATTTTATTAATTGATAAAAGGATTACTCCATTTTGGGTCCGTATAAATTTCATTTCCAGCAAGGGTTTGTAAAAATACTTGGACAGCATCTTTTTCTTGAGCTGTCATATTAAGTTGTTGCGGATTGCCTCCAGGTGTCAATCTAGGATCCAAATTTGTGTTTGCGGCAATATTGATATTATCATAATGGTTTAAAACCGTCATAATATTTGTTGAAACACCTATGTGCATAAATGGACCATTGGCATCGCCATTTGATTTCAGTACATCTCTTAAACTTGGAGCTCTTGTGACAGTAAAATCTACTCCAGTACCACTTGCGGTTCCAATAACGCCATTATTTAATGAGTTTGGATCAATATCAAACTCTGGAGCTTGATGACAACCAGCACAACCAATACCGCCATTTATTCGACTTCCCATAGTATCGAAAACTGGTGGTTGTAAGAATAAGTTTTTACCATTGTTTTCTTGTGCAGTAAAATTAGGAAAGGGTTGGGCGTTGTTTGCAGTTAGAAGTCTTCCTTCATCATATTTACTATCGAAAGATTGTATGCTTCTTATAAACTGAGCTAATGCGTTTTGAATTTTTAATTCAGAGATTTCAGAAGAACCAAATGCTAAATTGAATAGCTCAGGATAATATTCTATGGCTTCTAATTTTGTGACTAAATCCTCAAAATTTAGATCTCCATTTTCACCACTAAATCCCATTTCCACATGATCTTGTATGGGCATTGTAGTTTGCTGTTCTAATGAATTGGCGCGTTCATCCCAAAAAAATCTGTTTTCATTTGCAAAACGAACATTAACTAACCGCATAGAATGTCTTCCAGTAATACCATCAACGCCAATACTTACGGCATTGTCGTCACTAAAGGCAAATTCTTGTTTATGGCAACTTGCACAGGAAATCTCATTGTTTGTTGATACATTGACATCATAAAACAAAACTCTTCCCAGTGTAGCACCTTCATTAGAAATTGGATTATTGGTAGGTGAATTGTCCTTAGTGATATAGACTGGAATATATTGGTCTGAATAATTTGGTAGGACATTAAAATTAATATTGAAAACGCTCGATAAATCAAAAGCATTGTTAGCTGGAGCATCAGATGAATTAGTACTGTTATCACTTGAACAGCCCATAAAAAGTAGTATTAATCCGAATAAATAAAACCTCCTCATCAATAGTTAGTTTAAAAGTTAAAATCTTTTAGACTATGAAAATAATGAAAGGTTTAATGTCTTATCTCAATTTAGGATAATCTTTAGGATTTACTTCATTCATAACGTCATAAACGGCTTCAAAAATATCCTCGTTTGATGGTTTTGAAAAGTAATCACCATCAGTCCCATATGCAGGTCTGTGAGGTTTAGCTGCTAATGTTTTAGGTGGACTATCTAAATATTGGAAGGCGTTTTGGGTATTTATTATTTCGTTCAAAATATAGGCTGAAGCACCACCTGGGACATCTTCGTCTATAATCATCAAACGATTCGTTTTAGTGATACTTTTAACAATATCTTGATTGATATCAAATGGCAATAAGGATTGCACATCAATAATTTCAGCATCAATACCAACTTCTTGTAGTTCTCTTGCAGATTGTTCAACCATTCGTAATGTGGAACCATAGGAAACTAGAGTTATATCTGATCCTTCTTTAATGGTTTCAACAACACCAAGAGGTGTTTTAAATTCCCCTAAATTATTAGGCATTTTTTCTTTTAATCTGTAACCATTTAAGCATTCAACAATTAGTGCTGGATCGTCGCTTTCTAATAGTGTATTATAAAAACCAGCAGCCTTAGTCATGTTTCTTGGGACTAAAACGTGGATTCCTCTAATTAAATTTAAAACACCACCTAACTGTGAGCCAGAATGCCAAATACCTTCTAATCTATGGCCTCGAGTTCTAATAATTAATGGTGCTTTCTGTCTTCCTTTGGTTCTATATTGTAAAGAAGCGAGATCATCACTCATAATTTGAAGTGCATACAAAATATAATCGAGGTATTGAATTTCGGCGATAGGTCGTAATCCTCTCATTGCCATTCCAATACCTTGCCCTAAAATCGTTGCTTCTCTAATACCGACATCGGCAACACGAAGCTTACCATATTTTTCTTGAAGTCCCTCTAAGCCTTGATTAACATCACCAATAGTTCCGGCATCTTCCCCAAAAATAAGTGCTTCTGGATATTTATTAAAAATAGCATCGAAATTATTTCTTATGACGAGTCTTCCATCTACATCTTCTGCCGTCGCATCGTAAGTAGGATCCAAGCTGTCAATGTTTAATGCAGATTGTTTTGATTCGCTATATAAGTGTGAACTATAATTTGGTTGTACGGCATCAAGGTATGTGTTTATCCAAGATTTGAGATGATCTCTTTCAAGTGAATTTTCTGAAACTACATAGCGAAGTGCTTTTCTTGTAGCAGACAGAATATCTTTTCTGTTAGGCTCAATAATGGTTTTAAGATCATTTACCAATTTATTAATGAATACTTTATTTGAGGAGGTATTTGCTAGATTTGAAAGTAAGTCTAGCGCTTCTTCTTTTTCAGCCAAAATAGGTTCTAAAAAGGCAGTCCAAGCCTCTTTTTTGCCATCTCTAACTTCTTTTTTAATAGTTTTAGAGATAGCATCTAGCTCATCCTGCGTCACAATGTTATTGGAAATCATCCATTCTTGCATTTTAGTGATGCAATCATTTTCTACTTCCCAAGCTAAACGTTTTTTACTTTTATAACGTTCATGAGAACCCGAAGTTGAATGTCCTTGAGGTTGCGTTAATTCGACCACATGAATCATTACTGGCACATGCTCTTCTCTTGCTATTTTAGAAGCTTTCTGATACGTTTCAATAAGCGCAGCATAATCCCAACCGTTTACTTTTAGGATTTCGTATCCTTTATTTTTTTTATCTCTTTGAAATCCTTTTAAGATTTCAGAAATACTCTCTTTAGTTGTTTGATGTTTCGCATGCACAGAAATACCGTATTCATCATCCCAAATATTAATAACCATAGGAACCTGCAATACTCCGGCAGCATTAATAGTTTCAAAAAATAAACCTTCACTTGTACTTGCATTTCCAATAGTTCCCCACGCAACTTCATTTCCATCCACGGAGAAATTTGTGGTGTCTATTCCTTCAACCTGTCTATAAATTTTAGAGGCCTGTGCCAATCCTAGTAGACGCGGCATTTGTCCTGCTGTTGGCGAAATATCAGCACTAGAGTTTTTCTGTTTTGTCAAGTTTTTCCAATTTCCATTTGGGTCTAAACTATGGGTTCCAAAGTGCCCACCCATTTGTCGCCCTCCAGACATTGGATCAGCTTCTATGTTGGTATGTCCGTATAATCCTGCGAAAAATTGTTGAATGGTTAATTGACCAATAGCCATCATAAATGTTTGATCGCGATAATATCCTGAACGAAAATCACCGTTTTGAAAAACCTTAGCCCAAGCCAATTGTGGAATTTCCTTTCCATCACCAAAAATCCCAAATTTGGCCTTGCCCGTCAGAACTTCACGTCTTCCTAGCAAACTACATTCTCTACTAGTCACAGCAATTTTATAATCATTGATAATTTCTGATTTAAAATCATCAAATGTTATGTCTTTTGTAGCGTTAGATTTCGTTTGCATGATAAGAGGAATTTATTGACAGCAAATTTAGTCAAAGTTTCTATTTTATACAACGCATTATATGGTTATATTTTTAGGAATACTTTAATAAAAGCGTGCTTTTATTATTAAATTATCAAAAATGACTATAAAACGGCTTTTTTGTTAAAGATTGTTTAATACCATTTTCTTCTAAAAAGACCTAAAAGCGCTTGAGGATCTACTGTAAACTTAAATCTTATTTTTTGATCGTAATGGGGTTGACTAATTTCCCATCCTAAGTTTGAATATATCGGAAAATAGATTTCGAAATAATCGGTAACAAGGTTTAATCGAATTCCTGAATCATACACAAAATCGGCTTTGTTGTTTTTGTTTTTCACTAAACCTAAATCACCATAACCTTCAATATATTTCCATAAGGTCGTACTTGTATTTATAGTGGACATCCATTGATTTGCAAAAGGTGTGTCTAGCTTAGATTTAAATCCACCTTCAGCTATGATTATTTGTTGACTAAAAATTCCTGAATCTTCGGACCTACCTAAATAATTGTAGTCGAATAAGTAATCCGTTGGTCTATCTAATGCAAAGCTGAAATAATCCGAATTCACATCGGTTTTGTTATAAAGAAATACGCCTGTAAAAAACCGAAAATTAAATTGTCGGTTGCTTTCAAATAGTTTGCGGTATTCAAAATTAAAACCAAGTTTACCAAATGACTTTGATAATTGAAAGTCAGTATTCCAACTTGAATAGTCTACTAACCCTGGATTAGAGCTTACAAATCTAGCATTGAAAACACCGTAATCGGGTTCATCCAAATCTTCAATGATAGCATTTTCCTTAATATCTCTCGCGATATCTAAATAGCGAAATACTAAAAATTGAGTTTTATTAGATCTAAAGTTACTGTCATCTCTAAATCTAAATGATAAGCTTGGTGATATCCTTGTTACAAATGCATTTTCGGCGAAAGATGAATAGCTATAACGAATTCCGTAGTTTACATTATAAAGATTACTGTTCTCCAATAGATGCGTGTAAGATACTGTTGTGGATCCCGTTAAAGATTTTGATTTAAAAGCATATTTCGGGGAGATTTTATAAGAGAATCGTTTTCGTAATAAAGTAGAATTATAAGTTTTCAATCCTACTGTTAATCCGTCATATATATTTTTATATTCTACAACAGGCATAAAAAAGACTTGATTGTAATTGGGGTCTTCTATGTCTTTGAAAAATCTAAATTGCAAAGGTTTATTATTAAAAAAGAGCCCTTTCATGGATTTCCAGTTATCTCTTAGATTTATTTCTGGAATCACATTATCATAGTTTAAAACGAGTTTGTTAAAATTGTTTCTAGGCAAAGTAATGGTCTTCTCTTTGCTAATGTTTTCAATCCAAGTTTTGGATATTATAGAATCATTATTTAATGCAAATAGCGAAACAGGTAAACTATTTTGTCTTTTATTTTTTATTGTTAGTGTAACCGTTGAATCTTTATTCTTAATAACACGTTTTATTTTAAAGTCAGCTTTTTTTCTTGTATTCAGGTAATCTGTAAAAAACCAATCTACATTTTTATTTGTGTTTTTATTGAGAAGTGATTCAAAATCATCAGAAGACGTAAGTTGCAGTTTTGAAGTATTTAAATACTCAATAATTGTTTGTTCAAGAACGTCAGAATTCACGAAATCGTCTAAATATTTTAAGCCTATTCCTGCTTTGTATTTACCAGCAAGATTGGCATTAAATTTAAGTAATGAATCTTTAGATATTGTTAAAGATTGATCTCTATTGTTTCTGGCCATTTGCATGTAGAACAAATTATATTGCGAATTAAAATATAAATCTGAAATGTGAAATGAACGAACCCCCCAAATGTCTGAAAATGTTCCAAGAAGCTTCATATCAGGATAATTCTCTTCGACATATTTCATTAAAAAATAGATTTGCAAACCGTCCTTGAGCCAATAATCTTTTCTTGGATTTAACAGTAAGGTGTTTTCCAAATGCTTATTTAAAATTGTTTTTAGAAGTTTAAGTTCATATTGAAAATTATCAGGAAATGGACGTATGAAATTTGGTAATTGATTAAGACCATAAAGTGGATCTTTCCTATAATCAGTTTCTGTAACGATCAGACGTTTATGAGGATAAGCGCCAAGATTTTTTTTTACAAAATTTAATATATTATCTGTAATAATAGCTTTTTCAGGTGGTGGTAACCCGTCATCAGCTATGTTTGTTATTAAAGTAGTCTTGTCGGTTTTTAAAAATTGAAAATCTGAATTCTTTTTTAATATTAAACCAGTATTCACACGATTGTTTCCACTTAAAAAAACAGTTTGTGTTGTGTCCGTTTTGATATGGTTGAGCATATCTAATTCCGAAGTAAGCGTGTAATTAATTGGACATTCAATCTGAAAAGTAAGATTGGCTTTTGGAATGTATAAGTCATTTAAATTTTTGTTACTATAATAGCGCCATTCGCCATCATATACCGCAGGTGTGATGTACCAATATTTTAAATCAAAATCTTCAAGATCTGAAATTCCATACTCAGTAAAAGTATCATCAGGAACTCTAATATTATATTTGAGGACGAAATTATGAGTCTGAGAGGGTAACAGAGGTGTGTTTAATTCAATTTTAATAATATCAGGATGTCCATTTAATCTTGCATAGTCGATATTGTCATTGTCGGAATTTCTTATGGATGTGATAATGGTATATCCACGTTCTTCACTTTTAGCAAAGTGAAATTTATTATTGAATTCTTCAGTAAAACGTTTGGCTAAAGGTGTTTTTTTGGTTGAATAAGCATTGTTCCAATCATTTAAAAACATGACATTCAATGTGTCCTTGCTTGTATTTTGATAGGTGATTTGCTGTTCAATTCTAATAGTTTTAGAAGGAATGTCAAACTGAGCTTTCAGTTTTATATGGTTTTGCCCATAGACCAAAGCCGTTGTTACAAAAAGGTAAATTAAGATTAGATGGCGTAATTTCAATGTGCTATTATAAACTTTAAAGGTTTGGAATTTAATTCTGGAATTGAAATATAATATAAACCATTTGATAAACTCAATACATTAACATTTATTAGAGTGGTGAGCGTTGTATTAATGGTTTCCTGGGCGAACACCCCATTAATTGCAAACACTAAAATTGTTATAGTGCTAAATATTCTTTCCTTCATAATCTATAACTCCACGATTGGATTTAATTCTTAAAAATTTGGACTTAAGCCGTATTCTTTATAGAATCCGTCTAAAATTGATATAACCTCATCAGAGGTATCTACAAGATGAATTAAGTCTAAATCTTTTGCGCTTATATTATTAAATTTAGCTAATAACGTTGATTTTACCCAGTCAAGAATTCCTTCCCAAAAATCCGTTCCGACCAAAATAATTGGAAATTTTTCGATTTTATTCGTTTGAATTAGTGTAATCGCCTCAAATAATTCATCTAAAGTTCCAAAACCACCTGGCATTACAACAAATCCCTGAGAATATTTAACAAACATTACCTTTCTAACGAAGAAATAATCAAAATCCAAACTCTTATCGCTATCAATATATGGGTTATCATGTTGCTCAAAAGGCAATTCAATATTTAACCCAACAGAAGTACCACCAGCAATGTGAGCTCCTTTGTTTCCTGCTTCCATTATTCCAGGACCTCCACCTGTAATAACACCATAGCCATGTCTAACAATTTTTTCTGCAACTTCGGTCGCTAATTTGTAATATTTATCTTCTGGTTTTGTTCTTGCAGATCCAAAAATAGAGACACAAGGCCCTATTTTGCTTAATTTTTCATAACCACCTACAAATTCGCCCATAATTTTAAATATGGCCCAAGAGTCATTAGTTTTTATTGCATTCCAACGTTTGTGATGTTGTTCTTCTCTCATAGTGTTTTTTTAATTTTAATAACTGACTAATTTAATTCTTTTTTAAGAAACTTAGCTGTATAACTTTTTTTATGTTTAATTATGACTTCTGGACTACCTACTGCAACAATTTCTCCACCACCTTTTCCACCTTCATATCCAACGTCGATAATATGATCTACCGTCTTAATGACATCTAAATTATGTTCAATAATTAAAACAGTATTTCCTTTATCAGCTAATTTATTAAGGACTTGCATAAGGACTCTAATATCTTCAAAATGCAATCCCGTAGTAGGTTCGTCAAGAATATAGAAAGTGTTTCCAGTGTCTCTTTTACTGAGCTCAGTTGCTAATTTAATACGTTGTGCTTCGCCTCCAGATAAAGTAGTACTCTGCTGTCCTAAAGTGATATAGCCAAGTCCAACATCTTTAATGGTTTTGAGTTTTTTATGAATTTTGGGGATGTGTACAAAGAAATCTACACTTTCATTAATTGTCATATTTAGGACGTCGCTAATCGATTTTCCTTTGTATCGAATTTCCAAAGTCTCTCTATTGAATCTTTTTCCTTGGCAAGTTTCACATTCAACATAAACATCTGGAAGGAAATTCATTTCAATAACACGTAGTCCTCCTCCTTTGCAAGTTTCACAGCGTCCACCGGCTACATTAAAACTAAATCGACCAGGCTTATATCCTCTTATCATGGCCTCTGGAATTTTAGCAAATAAACTTCTTATTTCACTGAAAGTACCAGTATACGTAGCAGGATTACTTCTAGGCGTTCGGCCAATTGGTGACTGATTAATATCAATAACTTTATCGATATGCTCTAATCCTTTTATGCTTTTATAAGACATTGGTTTTTTAACACCATTGAAGTAGTAAGCATTTAGAATAGGATAGAGGGTTTCATTAATTAACGTCGATTTTCCACTACCTGATACGCCAGTTACACCTATCATTTTGCCTAATGGAAAATCAACCGAAACATTTTTTAGGTTGTTTCCAGTACATCCTTTCAGTACTATTTTTTTACCGTTTCCTTTTCGACGTGATTTTGGAGTTTCAATTTCTTTCGTTCCGTTTAAATATGCAGCAGTAAGCGTGTTATGAGTTTTTAATTCCTCTGGAGTACCGATACTAATAATTTCGCCACCATATTTTCCTGCCTTAGGACCTATGTCAATGACATAATCTGCATGTTCAATCATATCTTTATCATGTTCTACTACGATGATAGAGTTTCCTAAATCTCTAAGAGAAATCAGTGATTTTATTAATTTCTCATTATCGCGTTGATGCAGTCCAATACTAGGTTCGTCTAATATGTATAGCACTCCAACTAGCTGTGATCCAATTTGTGTGGCAAGTCGAATACGTTGCGCTTCACCTCCAGAGAGTGATTTTGAACTCCTATTTAAGGATAAATAATCCAGTCCAACATCAAGTAAAAATTGAAGTCTTGTTTTAATTTCTTTTATAACTTCTTCACCAATTTTTAGTTGTTTATCTGAAAGATGCGCGTTTAAATTAATAAACCAATCTGCTAAATCAACGATGTCTTTATTAGCTAAGTCGGAAATATTCTGGTTGTTAATTTTAAAATAAAGCGATTCTTGTTTTAAACGGGAACCATGACAAGAATCGCATTCAACTTTGTCCATGTATTCCTTCGCCCAACGTTTTAGAGACGTCGTTTCAGAATTTTTGTATTGATTTTCAATAAAATTTGCGACACCTTCAAATTCAATTTTATAATCTCTTGTCACTCCAAGCGCTTTACTTTCGACAGAAAATTTTTCATTTCCACCATAGAGAATCATAGTTTTGGCGTCTTCAGGGATGTCCTTATAGGCATCATTTAATGAAAAATCATAGCGTTGTGCAATAGTTTCAAATTGTTTAAAAATCCAACTATTTTTTTGAGGTCCATGCGGAACAAGAGCTCCACTTTTGATAGATAACGAGTCGTCAGGAATTATTTTTTTTTCATTGACCTGATAAAGTTGCCCAATGCCATTGCATTTAGAACACGCTCCTTTTGGCGAATTAAATGAAAAATTATTTGGTTCAGGATTTGGATATGAAATGCCCGTAGATGGACACATTAAATTACGACTAAAATAACGGACTTCATTCGTGTCTTGATCAAGGACTATTAGCACATCATCACCATGATACATCGCTGTGTTAATAGTTTCAGTAAGACGCTTGTCATTATCGGTAGAGTCATCAATTTTCAATCGATCAATAACAATTTCAATATCATGCGTCTTATATCTGTCAAGTTTCATCCCTTTCACCAGGTCTTTGATTTCACCATCAGTTCTTACTTTAACAAAGCCTTGTTTGGCGATTTGTTCAAATAATTCTCTGTAATGACCTTTTCGAGAGCGTACTACTGGCGCGAGTATATTAATACGTTTGCCATTAAATGATTCTATAATAAGCGCTTTAATCTGCGCATCGGTATAGCTTACCATTTTTTCTTCAGTATTGTAACTGTAGGCATCACTAGCACGCGCAAATAATAGCCGTAAAAAATCGTAGATTTCTGTGATTGTACCAACTGTAGAGCGAGGTGATTTGCTAGTTGTCTTTTGTTCAATAGCAATTACAGGAGAAAGACCATCTATTTTATCAACGTCAGGACGTTCCAATCCGCCTAAAAATTGTCTTGCATATGCTGAGAATGTCTCAATATAACGCCGTTGTCCTTCGGCATAAATAGTGTCAAAGGCCAGCGATGATTTTCCGCTACCAGATAAACCGGTTATAACCACTAGTTTTTCTCTAGGAATGGTAACATCGATGTTTTTTAGGTTGTGTACTCGGGCACCTCTAACCTCAATATGTTCTTCGAATTGGCTCATAGTTTGGCAAAACCGCAAAGTTACAATTTTTGTTCGTAATTTTAAGTGAAGGTTTTCTCCAGATTTATTATAATTGTGAGACCATTAAAATTAGATGAAATGAAATTATTAGGCATTAGCTCAAGAATTGATCACCCAGATTATGGAAAAGGCGTGGTTACTAACGTGACTTCAAAACATTATTGGGTTACATTTATTGAAAACGGATTAGAAACCATTGACATAAACTCTGAATTTGAAGTCATTGAAGCTGCAGATGGTGACGTAGATACGGTTAGTTTTTTTGATGTTGAAAGCAGTTTGGTAGAAATTTTGAGAAAATGGAGTGATCCATCAGAAGTGATTTCTATATCAGATAAATGGAAAGGAGGCAAACTTATAATGGAACCAGGCGATACCAGTCTTAAAGCTAGCGAAGTACCCATTGATAAGTTTTTTCATAAGATCACTATGGTTAGAGACCGATTGCGAGTTATGGAACAAAAAGTAAATTCGAGTAATTTAGAGGAGCATGAAAAAATAGATTTGCAACAATACATTACCAGAATCTATGGTAGTTTGACAACGTTCAATGTTTTATTTAAATTAAAGACTCAGCAATTTATAGGACAGAGATCAAATTAAATTATCAAATTACTTTACGCTTTTAATGTCTCCATTTTCTAATCCTAAAAATAAAAGTTTATGAAAAGTAGGAAGCTGTGCGCCGCTTTCTGTAACAGTCCAATCTGACCATGATGCTTCTAAACCGTCTATAGGCAAAAGAGAAGTCCACATTTGAAAACTTTTTGGTTTTCCACTCTTATCAATATGCCATAAATAGGAGTCTCCTGGTGTAGAGCCTCCCGCTGTATACGTTACAAGCAAAGCTTCTTCACCATTATCTAAAGTTACAATACTCCGTTCGGTACCTTTATCAAATATCTTATAAGGTGCGACTAGCCAAAAGGAATCGTTATTAAAGTAATCTATAGCCTCTTTTATGAGTTCATTGGATTGTTCATTATCAGTTTTAAAATTATGGATATAGACTTTGCTATTTGAGTAATTCTTTAAATTAAGAGCTACTTTATAATCTTTCCAATAAACGATACATTTATTCTCCTTTTTGAACCATTCATAATGCCGCCTGTTTTTGAATGTCCATTCTATATAATTGGTGTTTTTATAAGCTTCGAAATCTAAGGCAATAAGCATATTTTTTGCCATCATTTCTGCGCGATCTCCTTTAATACCAATTGGTAAATCTTCATTGTATTTTAAATGTAAAATGCCGTAAAGAAGAAGGCTTGGTAGTGATATAAAAACGATCACACCAACAATAATTTTTAAAGTTTTTTTTAGTTTCACAATTCTGTAATTAACTTATAAATTTAGCGGGTTTTTATTAACTCACAACTAAAAACGTTGATTATCAAATAGACTCGGTTAAAACCCTGCTGCTGTATCATCTCCCCGATGATCTGCACCTCCTTCAAGAGTGCCGTCTTCTAGAATTAATATAGCGTCAACCTTAGCTGTAATTGGTGTAGCATTCTTATTTATAAAATACCCTTTTTCGGCTAATTGAGACTCAATCTCTGATGTAAACGTAAGATCTTCAACTCTTATTTCATCTGGTAGCCATTGATGATGAAAACGTGCGGCATCAACTGCTTGTTGCATGGTCATATTATAGTCTTCAACATTTAAAATGGTCTGTAAAACCGACGTTATAATCGTAGATCCACCTGGTGTACCAAGAACCATATGTAAGCCTCCATCTTTTTCAATAATGGTTGGTGTCATTGAACTTAACATGCGCTTCTGAGGTTCAATCTTATTCGCTTCAGCACCAATTAAACCATAATAATTTGGAATTCCTGGCTTGCTACTGAAATCATCCATTTCATTGTTCAAAAAGAAACCTAATTCATCTACATAAAGTTTCGAACCATAAGCACCATTGAGTGTTGTAGTCACTGAAACTGCATTTCCAAACTGATCCACAATAGAATAATGGGTAGTTTCATTACTTTCATAACCTTCAATAGTTCCATGTGAAAGTGTGTTTGAAGGTGTTGAAGCTTTAAAAGTAAAAGATTGCATTCGTTCATTTAAATACATATCACTAAGTAACATAGAGGTTGGAACATCTACAAAATCAGGATCACCCAAAAAATAACTTCTATCTGCATATGCTCTTCGTTCAGCTTCAACAATCACCTGAACTGCTTTTAAGGAATTATGACCATAAGATTGAAGGTCATAAGGCGCTATCATGCCTAGAATTTGAGCTAAGCAAATCCCGCCACTAGAAGGAGGAGACATTGATATGAGCCGCAGGTCTTTATAGTTAAAGGTGACAGGGTCTCTCCATTTAGCAGTGTATAATTTTAAGTCTTCAAGAGTCATTATTCCGCCTCTTTTTTCTAAATAGTTAACTAAAATCTCAGCAGTTTTACCGGTGTAGAATTCATCTTTTCCATTTATGGAGATGCGTTTTAATGTTTCTGCAAGAGCTTTGTTTTTACAGGTGTCCCCTGATTTTAATGTATTAGAATATAAAATATCTTTGTTATTAACAGCTTTAAAAATACTGTCTTTTTCATTAAATCGAATCCATTGTTTTTCGCTTATTACAAATCCATTATTTGCTAAATCTATAACGGGTTGAAGAATGTCTTTTATAGGAAGTGATCCAAATTTTTCATGTGCAGCAAACATTCCAGCTATTGTTCCTGGAACACCCACAGCATATGATCCGATTGTACTTTTGTTTTCTATAACATTTCCTTCAGAATCTAAATACATGTCTTTAGAAGCTGCTAATGGTGCTTTTTCTCTAAAGTCTAAAGCTCCAATATCTCCTTCAGCAAGGCGGTATACCATAAATCCTCCGCCACCTAAATTACCAGCAAAGGGATATGTTACCGCTAAGGCCATTTGTGTTGCAATCATGGCATCGAATGCATTACCCCCTTTTGCGAGAATTTCAGTACCTATGTTTGAAGCTTCAGAACGTGCCGATACAATCATGGCATTTTCTGTAATGAGCCCTCTTTGGGAGGTCTCTGAGCTTTTCTTGCAAGAACTAAAGCAAATAAGTAGTAAAAATAGCATTGACACTTTTTTCATAAACTGGAATTTATTTTGGAGAGTTCATTTAATTTTTGTTTCGAAAAGACCATTAATTCATCAAAAAACATGGTGAACTCATTTTCAAATTCGTCGTAGAATTCTTTCAATTCATTTACAGCTTCATTCATTTTAGATTTATTATTGGTGCGTCTATTCATGCCTTCTAGTACGCGTTGAATTCCTTCAACCTTAGAATAGCTAAGCAACCAGTTGCCAGAAATCATATAGGGTAACATTTTTTGAGTTCGAGAAGGTAACAGTTCGAAATGAGTTTCTAATAAAGTGTAAAATTGACTCGCATATTCCTCCAAAGGAATATTTGAATATTTAGACCAGTTTTTAGCAAGATAATGATCGTAGAGAATGTCAACAATTACACCGCTATAATGACTGTAGTTTTTATGAAGACGTTTGGTGCTTTGTCTAACAATAGGATGTGCATCCGTAAACGTATCAATATGTCTATGCAAAAGTATACCAATTTGAATATCATTGGGGAATTCTTTATACGTTTTGCCCCGTATTCCATCAGCTATGAAATTGCCAATTGTTATAAATTCATTATCACCAGACAAATAAATATGTGCTAAAAAGTTCATTCAATAAATATATGTATTTTTAACCTTTAAAAGTTAAAATTTGAATCGACTACCAAATTTGGATCCATTACGTTTTGTTTTAGCTTCCATCGTAATGCTTTATCATATACCCCAATTGTGTAAAAATCAAGGGCTTCCTTATTTTGATGATTTGCACATATTTCATAAAGGTATAGAAGCAGTTTATATGTTTTTTGTTCTTAGTGGTTTTTTAATAATTAGGCTCATTTACCGAGCTAAACAGAATAATACATTTTCAATAGGACATTTTTACATACGTAGAATTCTTAGGATTTTCCCTTTGTATTATTTAGTAGTCATCTTTGGTTTTTTGTTTTACAATGTCGTTTTACCTGCATTACAGATACCATTTGAAATAAATTATAGTTTTGGGGAAGGCTTGTTTCTAACCTTGTTTTTCTTACCTAATATCTTTGCAGAATTGTACTACCCTGGAGGAATATTGGAAATATTATGGTCCATTGGTATTGAGGAACAATTTTATTTAATCATTGCACCTTTATTATTTTTTACAGATAAAGGAAAAATACTTAAAATATTACTCCTCTTGACTTTTTTGTATTTCGTTATTTTTCATGTGAACTATTTCGACGTGTTGCGAAAATTCAATTTTGTTTATTTTATGTTGTTTTTTGGAGGAATCATAGCGATTTTGGAAGAAATGAGAAAACTAGAATTCTTGAAAATTTCACCCATTATTCCAATAATTATTATTGGATCGACAATAGTTTACTTTACAACAAATGTGTTTGATTTTAATAGTATATGGATTAATAATTTATTCATGAGTAGTTTATTCGCACTTTGTATTCATTCGTTAGCATGTAATAATTTTAATACGACTATAACAATTAAGGCACTAATTTATTTAGGACAAATTTCTTACGGTATTTATATGTATCATATTATAGCTTTGAATCTGGTCGTTTTTGTGTTTTTGAAAATCGACTATTTAAAAACTTTTAATGAGATTTCAACCAGAATCTTAATATTATTATTGACTTTTGCGATAACAATAGCTATGGCACATATATCATACAAATATTTCGAAAGCTATTTTTTAAAACAGAAAAGCAAATTTAGAAAATGACATTAATAAAATCAATCTCAGGAATACGTGGCACTATTGGTGGAGCTGTTGGTGAAAACCTTACACCAATTGATGCTGTAAAATTCGCATCGGCTTACGGGGTATGGCTTAAGCAACAACGAGATAAAACACATTATATAGTTGTTGTAGGTAGAGATGCCAGAATTTCTGGAGAAATGATTCAGAATTTAGTTATGAATACCTTGATTGGTCTAGGTATTCATGTGGTTGATTTAGGGCTGTCAACAACGCCTACTGTTGAAGTGGCAGTGCCTCTAGAGCATGCCGATGGAGGCATTATCTTAACTGCTAGCCATAACCCTAAACAGTGGAATGCATTAAAGCTGTTAAATGCGAAAGGTGAATTTTTAAATGGCGTTGAAGGCGCAAAAATTTTAGATATTGCAGAAAGCGATCAAATGCAATTTTCGGATGTAGATAACTTAGGAAAAATTACAAAAAACCAGGCATATATAGATTTGCATATAGACGAGGTTTTGGATTTAGAACTTGTAAATAGAGAGGCAATTGATGCTGCTAATTTTAAGGTGGTAGTTGATGGTGTTAATTCTACGGGAGGAATTGCAATTCCATTATTATTGGAGCGATTGGGAGTTCATGCTGTTAAATTATTTTGTGAGCCAAATGGAGAATTTCCACATAATCCAGAACCACTTAAAGAGCATTTAGGCGATTTGTCTGAAAAAGTTGTAAAAGAACATGCTGATTTTGGAATTGTGGTAGACCCTGATGTAGATCGTTTAGCGTTTATGGATGAAAATGGCGACATGTTTGGTGAAGAGTACACCTTAGTAGCTTGTGCGGATTATGTGTTAAGTAAAACACCGGGAAACACGGTAAGTAATATGAGCTCTACAAGAGCTTTAAACGATGTTACTGAACTGCATGATGGAACCTATGAAGCTAGCGCAGTTGGTGAAGTAAATGTGGTTGAATTGATGAAAAAAAATAATGCGGTTATAGGTGGTGAAGGTAATGGAGGTATAATATATCCTGAATTACATTACGGACGAGATGCATTAGTAGGTGTCGCGCTTTTTTTAAGTCTTTTGGCTGAAAAAAAAATAAAAGTGAGTGCTCTTAGAAACTCTTATCCGAGTTATTATATGAGTAAGAAAAAAATAGCATTAACTGAAGGATTAGATGTTGATGGTATTTTGGAGACAATGGCGACCGCTTATACACAAGAGAAATTGAATACTATTGATGGCGTTAAAATTGATTTTTCAGATAGCTGGGTGCATTTACGAAAAAGTAATACCGAGCCAATTATTAGAATATATACTGAGGCTCCCTCGCAAATGGAGGCCGATAAATTGGCCCATAAAATAATTGAAGAAATTAAAGCTATCGCAAATATTTAGTATTTTTGTAATTCAAAATAGTACGCATGATCACCTCTGAAACTACAAATTCGAAATCAACTCACTTAGAAACTTATTTCAATCAGTTTCGACAACACATTATTGGAATTGATCAAGAGTTTGAATCCCCATTTGGACTTAAAAAAATAATCTATACAGATTGGACTGCTTCTGGGCGATTATACAGGCCTATTGAAGAAAAAATTTGCAACGAATTTGGACCTTTTGTAGCGAATACTCATACAGAAACTACGGTTTCAGGAACTGCGATGACTAGAGCTTACCATCGCGCTAAACATATAATTAAAGATCATGTAAATTGTAATGATGATGATGTCTTAATTGTATCAGGAAACGGAATGACTGGTGTGATTAATAAATTTCAAAGAATTCTAGGTTTAAAAGTGCCTGAGAATCTTCAAAAATATACAGATATACCAGAAGAAATTCGCCCTGTTGTTTTTATTACACACATGGAGCATCATTCTAATCAGACGTCTTGGTTAGAAACCATTGCTAAAGTTGAAGTGATTCCTCCAGGAGAAGATGGTTTGTTTAGTATTGAGAATTTAAAAGTTCTACTTGAAAAGTATAAAGATTGTACTCTTAAAATTGCTTCTGTTGTAGGTGGGTCTAATGTAACTGGATTAGAAACACCATATCATGATATCGCAAAGTTAATGCATCAAAATGGCGGTGTTTGCTTTGTGGATTTTGCGTGTTCTGCGCCATATGTTGATATAAATATGCATCCAGAAGATGAAGAGAAAGCATTAGATGCAATTTTCTTTTCTCCACATAAATTTTTGGGAGGCCCAGGATCCTCAGGTGTTTTGATTTTTAATAAAAAGCTTTATAAAAATATGATTCCTGATTGTCCAGGAGGAGGTACTGTAAGCTGGACTAATCCTTGGGGTGAGCATAAATATATTGAGAATATTGAAGATAGAGAAGATGGTGGAACTCCCGGATTTTTACAGACAATAAAAACTGCATTAGCAGTTAAGTTAAAAGAAAAAATGGGCGTTGAAAAAATGCTACAACGCGAGCATCAAATTGTAACTACTGTTTTTGAATCATTAGGATCTATTGATAATATAAAAATTTTAGCAGGACAGCATCAAGATCGACTGGGTGTCATATCGTTTTATATTGATGATATGCATTTTAACTTAGGAGTGAAATTGTTAAATGATCGATTTGGGATTCAAACTCGTGGTGGTTGTAGTTGTGCTGGTACTTATGGTCATTATTTGTTACATGTAGATTATGAAACGTCTCAGGCATTAACCAATGAGATCACAATTGGAGATTTTATGAGAAAGCCAGGTTGGATTCGCATGTCTATTCATCCAACAACAACAGATAAAGAGATTGAATTTGTTTGTGATAGTATCAAATTATTGGCAAAAAACCATAGTAAATGGGTTGAAGACTATAATTATATAAAGACTACCAATGAGTTTTTACACAAGTCTTTAAATGGAGCTGATGTGCATGAGACGCCAGTTAATTCTTGGTTTCAGCTTTAACCATTTATTGAAATTTCTCAGGTACTTTATTTCGATGCTTCCAGCGTTTGTGAGTCCATAAATAGTACTCAGGGGCTTCGTGAATTTGCTGTTCTACAAGTTTGAAAAAAAGCTCAGTAATCTCGTAATCCTTATAGTCTTTTGGGTTCAAGGTAATAGTCTCAAATGTCGTTTGATAGTAGCCTCTTTTTAAACGTTTCACTTTAAAGTATACTACAGCCATATCAAGGCGTTTCGCTAAGGTTTCGGCACCCGTATGTAATGGAACCTTAATGCCCATAAAATCGTGCCAATGCATTGCTTTATTTGGTTTAGCCGTTTGGTCAGAAACAAATCCATTGATGGTTAATTCTCCTTTTATTTTGGATTTTAACAATGTTGGAACCGTCTCTTTAGTCGTGATCAAATGACTATTGTATTTAGCTCTGATGCGTTTTATTAAGCGATCAAAATATTTGTTATGAATACGTTTGTAAACGGCATACCCTTTATAATTGATATAAGTTTGAAGGATAAAAAGCCATTCCCAGCTGCCATAATGTGCGCACATTAAGGCGATACTTTTATTTTGTTTTTCAATAGAATGAATTTCCTCTAGATTAGTAAAGGTCATACGTTTCTTTATTTCTGCCTCAGATATGGTAAGTGATTTGATGGCCTCAACCATCATATCGCATAGATGATGATAGAATTTTTTAGTAATCCTATTGATCTCTTTTTTGGATTTATCAGGGAATACAAGCGCCAAATTATCTTTTACTGTTTTTGTCCTATATCCAAAAATACGGTATAGAAAAATATAGATAACATCAGAAAAAGCATAGAGCAATCTAAAAGGAAGTATAGAAATTACCCATAGAAATGGATAAATTAAAATGTAAGCAAGAAATTGCATGAATTAGTTTTAGATTTGCAGGAACAAATATATGTTATATTATAATTAATCGTTTATAGTTTATGGGTAATTTAAGTTTAGTAACAATAGTCATAATTGCAGCAAATGTTATTATTTCGTACAAAGGGTTTAACGATTATGGTTTTTTTGAACGTTACAAATTTAATGTTGGAGGTGTTAGAAGAGGTGAACAAATCCGTATGTTTAGTTCTGGGTTTTTACACGCAGATACAATGCATTTGTTTTTTAATATGTTTACCCTCTATTTTTTTGCTGATGTAGTGGTACATCATTTAGAGAGCTTAAACTTTATTATTATATATGTAGTCAGCTTGGTTTTGGGAAGTCTTTTATCACTTTATTTTCATAAAAACGAATATCATTATAGTGCAGTAGGAGCAAGTGGTGCCGTAACCGGAGTATTGTATTCGGCCATCTTACTTGAACCAAATATGAGTCTATATATGTTTTTTATCCCAGTACCAATTCCAGCATATGTGTTTGGAATTGGTTATTTACTGTATTCTATTTACGGTATGAAAAATAAAGTAGGTAATATTGGGCACGATGCGCATTTTGGAGGCGCAATAGGAGGATATGTTGTAACTTTGATACTAGCACCTTGGTTGTTTGAAACTAGTTTGGCTATGGTTGGCTTGCTGGCCGTTCCAATAATTATTTTATTTATTATGCATAAAACCGGAAAACTATAAAAAAGCCTTCCATTATAGAAAGCCATTTTTTAATTTAATAATTCTCCAATTTTTTGCCCGAGTGCTGCGCCTCGTAAATTTTTAGCTACAATTTTTCCGTCTTTATCTAATATAAACGTAGCAGGAATGGATTGAATATTATAAAGTTGAGCCACAGGATCATTAAAATAGTTCAAGTTAGACACATGATGCCAATTAAGATTGTCTTTTTTAATAGCGTCTAACCAGCGGTTTTTTTGACCAGGTTTATCCAATGACACACTAATTATTTCTAATCCTTTAGCGTGATATTGTTCATAGGTTTTAACTACATTAGGGTTTTCTCTACGACAAGGTCCACACCACGAGGCCCAGAAATCAATTATAGTTACTTTTCCTAATATATCATCAAGTACAATTGTATTTCCGTCTGTAGACGGTGCTGAAAATTTTGGGGCTACCTTACCAATATTTAAAAATGCTAAACTCGCGTTTTTCTGCTTTTTGAATTCTAACTTATTAAATACTTCAGTACCAAATGGCGACGCTCTTAAGTCACTATCCAAATTATTAAAAGCCTCAACGAGTTTATCAAAATCAATGGATTTAGACTCTATCAATGATGCTATAAGAGTTAATGAAAACAAATTGTCGTTATGCTTATTAATGGTCGCTAATGGAAAGGTGTTCATCTTTGCTTTAAGGGTTTCCAATTCTGAAGTAATTCTAGCAACTTCAGCATCTTGCTTTAAAGCTCTTTCCTGTCTTAATTCTATATTTAAATTTCCATTCTTTCTACGTAAATCTAATATTTCGGCTGAATATGATTTAAACAAATCATTAGATTTTGTGCCAGTAACTTTAGAACCGTAGATACTATCCTTATTTACTACAACAGAAATGTCGGCATTTTCTAAGATGAATGGTAAACTTTTTGCGACTCCATTAACAAAGAAATAGTGAACTCCAGGAGCTTCCGTTTTACCTTCAAACTTAAAAGTTTCATTAACAATAATTGCGGTGTCCAAATTAGATTGTTTACCTCTTTCATCTATAGTTTTCAAGTAAACTCTTATGCCGTTATGTACACCTTTAGCAGTACCAGCAATAGCATAGCCATCTTTAGTTTGTTCAGCTTTGTCGCATGTTGATATTAACAAAAAAAGAATTAAAAGATAAAGTGTGTTTTTCATAGTATTTAATTTTAAAGAGTTACAAATATAATAAGTTCTACAGAAGATAATCATCATTAATTACTAATTAAATCTTAAAGAATTAACTCGCAATTATGAAAGAATCGCAATTTTGCAATACTTTTACTAAAAATTAATCTTTATGTCACATAATGATACTATTGTTGCATTAGCCACAGCGTCAGGAAGCGGAGCCATTGCGGTTATTAGGCTATCTGGAGAAAATGCTATAATAATGGCATCTCAAAGCTTCAAATCTGTATCTGGAAAAGATTTACTCGAGCAGAAAACGCATACGATTCATTTGGGACATATTATGGATCAATCTAGAACTATTGATGAAGTATTAGTTTCAGTTTTTAAGAATCCAAATTCATATACTGGTGAAAATGTAGTAGAGATTTCGTGTCATGGTAGTTTATATATTCAGCAAGAAATCATACAATTATTTTTAAGAAAGGGCTGTAGAATGGCCAATGCTGGTGAGTATACACTTAGAGCTTTTTTAAATGGAAAACTAGATTTGAGTCAGGCCGAAGCGGTAGCCGATTTAATAGCAAGCGAAAATGAAGCGTCTCATCAAATTGCAATGCAACAAATGCGTGGTGGCTTTTCATCAGAAATTTCTAAACTCAGAGAAGAGCTCTTAAATTTTGCTTCATTAATAGAATTGGAACTCGATTTCGCTGAAGAGGATGTTGAATTTGCCGACCGTTCTCAGTTTATGGAATTAATAGATCGTATCCAATTTGTATTGAAGCGATTGATAGATTCGTTTGCCGTTGGAAATGTTATTAAAAATGGAATTCCAATAGCTATTGTTGGAGAACCAAACGTGGGTAAATCGACATTGTTGAATGCACTTCTAAATGAAGATAGAGCTATCGTATCGGAGATTGCTGGAACTACTAGAGATACTATAGAAGACGAAATTTCTATTGGAGGGATTGGATTCCGATTTATTGACACGGCAGGAATTCGAGACACTGAAGATATTGTTGAAAGCATTGGGATTCGAAAAACCTTTGAAAAAATAGAACAATCTCAGGTTACTGTATATTTATTTGATGCACTCAATAGTTTTGAGAATTTGCAACAAGTTAAAATTGAAATTGAAAAAATTAAAAACAAATATCCACAGAAACCACTATTAATTATTGCCAATAAAATTGATAAACTTGATGATCGTAAATTGGCAGCGCTAAATACCGAAATTCCAGAGGTAAAGCTATTATCTGCAAAAACGGGGTTTGGGGTTGAAGCATTAACTGATTCTTTATTGAATTTAATAAATACAGGTGCCTTAAGAAATAATGAAACCATAGTTACCAACACAAGACATTATGACGCATTATTAAAGGCGTTTGAAGAAATTCAAAAAGTGAAGTATGGATTGGAATCTGGTTTGTCAGGAGATTTGTTAGCAATCGATATAAGACAAGCTTTATTTCATTTTGGTGAAATAACTGGAGAAATCACGAATGATGACTTATTAGGAAATATTTTTGCCAATTTCTGTATCGGAAAGTAACTACGATTAACAAACAACTACTAAAAGCATAATGTAAGCACAATAAAACCTTTATTTACAAAGGTTTTGTTGTTTTGGTTTAATATCTATTAATAAGTCTTACATGTTAAATGGGTACAAATTTGTACCTTATTTGTACCTTTATAGGGTTCGAGGTACAAAATTCATGATATTACCCTATTCTTATCTCGTTTTTTGCACCTAATTACACTTAAAGACATCTAACGACACTTAAAGACACTTAATTGAATGAGTAGTAATATTGAAATAACTCGAATTTGTAGTATACGAAAGTAATTTTAAAACCATCTAATTCAAATTCATCTTAAAACCTCATTGTTTGGCATGATGTTGTGTCATAATTATCTTACGTATAGTTTTTAGATCCCTCCTTATAAACACTACAATTATTGTATATTGTACGAAATTCAGTAGGAACAGTGAAGTTTAAAAAAATTATAGCACAAGTGTTTATTTTATTGTTTGGTTTGATGTTTAGTCAAACTATGGCCCAGGAATTACCTCCAATTGAAATATTTACTCCTAAACAGTATGGGGGTGAAAATCAGAACTGGGCAATATCTCAATCAAAAAAAAACTTAATTTATATAGCGAATGACGAAGGGCTATTAGAATTTAATGGAGCTAATTGGAAATTATATCCTTCGCCAAATAAAACCATAATGCGATCTGTTCATGTTGTTGATGAAAGGGTTTATACTGGTTGCTATATGGAATTTGGATATTGGAAAAGTAATAATTTTGGGAAATTAATATATACCTCACTTTCCAAAGACATTCAAACATCACTAATAGAAGATGAACAATTTTGGAGCATAATTTCATTGGATAATTGGGTGTTGTTTCAATCTTTAAATCGTATTTACATCTATAATACAAATGATTCGAGTTTTAAAATTATTGAATCTAAGACGCGATTAACTGAAGTTTTCAAGGTAGACGGAACCATTTATTTTCAAAAGCTAAATGATGGAATTTATAAAATTGAAAACGGAGAAGGAATTAAAGTGTCTGACCACAATATTGTTAAAGACAATATTGTGGTCAATATGTTTAGTTTTAAAAATAAACTTCTATTTGAAACACAAGAAGCAGGTTTTTATATGTTAGAAAACAACATGCTAACTAAATGGGATATTTCCGCAAGTGGAAAACTAAAAGATGTAAGCGTATATAGCTGTATACAATTGCACGATAAAAGTTTTGTGCTGGGAACAATTTCTCATGGTGTTTTTCTCATGACTCCTGAAGGAGAAATAAATTATCAAATTGATCAAAATACAGGTCTAAATAATAATACTATTTTGTCTGTTTTTGAAGATAATGATAATAATATTTGGCTAGGTTTGGATAACGGTATTAGCTGTATAAATGTGAATTCACCATTTAGCATTTTTTACGATGAAAAGGGAGAGATTGGAACGGTTTACGCATCAGCAGTTCATAATGAGAATTTATATTTAGGCACTAATCAAGGCTTATTTTTTAGAAAATTAAATTCGTTAGATTCTTTAAAATTTATTGAAGGAACTAGTGGACAAGTATGGAGTTTAGAACTAATAGATGAAACTTTGTTTTGTGGTCATAATATTGGCACTTTAATTGTCAATGATGATGAAATTGCGATAGTGGATAGAACTTCAGGGACGTGGAATATTCAATCTATTGAAGGGCGAGATAATTTGCTATTACAGGGGAAGTACGATGGGTTAAATATTCTGGAAAATAAAAATGGTGTTTGGCAATTTAGAAATAAAATAGAAGGATTTAATAATGCTTCAAGATTTGTTGAATGGTATAAAGAATATGAAATTTTTGTTAGTCATGAGTACAAAGGAGTTTATAGAATAATGGTTGACGATGACTATATGAAGGTTGTGAAGCTAGTTGAAGAAGCAAGTGTTAAAAAAGGATTACATTCTAGTTTAATAAAGTATTTAGACGAGATTCTTTATGCGTCTAAAGATGGTGTTTTTATATATAATGAATCTCTTCAACGGTTCGAAAAGGATTTGATATATAGTAGTTTATTTGAACAACAAATTTATACATCGGGAAAACTTGTAAAAGATAATACTTCTAATAAATTGTGGAATTTTACAAATCGAAGAATCAACTATTTATCACCTGGAAAATTAAGCGAAGAGCCGAGTATTCAAGCTATAGGATTGTCTAATTCGTTAAGAGAGAGTAAGACAGGGTATGAGAATATTACTTTTATAGGAAATCAGAGCTATTTATTTGGAACTTCTTTTGGTTTTATCATTATAGATTTAAATAGGCTAAATAGGCTAAATAGGCAAAGTCGCGAAGTAACTCTTAATACAATTACTAATAATGCACTTAATCAAACCCCTTCGGGTGTTAATAAATCCGTTGCTGGTCAATTTGCAAATAAAAAAAACAACATAGTTTTCAGCTATTCTGTACCAGAATTTGATAAATACCATATTGTCGAGTATCAATATCAATTGGATGGAATTTATAATCGGTGGAGTGATTGGTCAACAAACTCTAGTGAATCTTTTAAAAACTTGCCTCATGGAGATTATACATTTAATGTGAAAGCAAGAGTGGGAAATAAACAAACAACTAATATTGCTTCGTATAATTTTTCAATTGATAAGCCATGGCATCTCACTAATACCATGCTTATATTATATTTTCTTGGTGTAATTGTGTTAGTTTTCTTAATACATACGGCTTATAAAAGATACTATAAAAGACAAAGGGAGAAACTTCTTGAAATAACAGAAAGAGAATTAGAACTTAAAAAATTGGAAAATGAACAACAATTGATGGGTTTTAAGAATGAAAAATTGCAACATGATATTGATAGTAAAAATAGAGAACTAGCGATATCAACAATGAGTTTAATAAATAAGAATGAATTTTTAAATACAATAAAAAAAGAATTAAATAGTGTTGTTGATATTAACAATGTAAAGCCTGTTATAAAAATTATTGATAAAAATTTAAACAATACAGACGACTGGAAATTGTTTCAAGAAGCCTTTAATAATGCAGATAAAGATTTTTTGAAAAAGATAAAGGGTTTTCATTCTACTTTAACTCCAAATGATTTAAGACTTTGTGCATATCTTAGGTTAAATCTATCGTCCAAAGAAATCGCACCACTTTTAAATATATCTCCGAGAAGTGTAGAAGTAAAGCGATATCGTTTGCGAAAAAAAATGTGTCTTCCTCATGAGTCAAGCTTAACAAACTATATTCTCGAAATATAATTACACAACACTAGTCGTTTTTACCCATACATTACCACAACAGATAGCCAAATTAATAAAATTAGCGGTGGTAATTATTGATAATAATCTTCAATATCACGACCTTGTTTATTGAGAAATCAGCAAAAAACCCTGCTTAATTTTGTATTGTATATTTTTTGTTGTGCCTAATTTTGAGGATTCGTGAATTTTATGCGATAAGTTTACCATATAAAGTTTTATAACTATGAAATCAAAATTTTTATTCCTTACACTTTTAGGTATTACAGCATTTTCGTTCAGTCAAAATGTTTCTGTTTCTGGAACTGTTGTAGATAACATGAACATTCCTTTACCTGGTGTAAATGTTATTGTGAAAGGAACTTCTACTGGTACGTCGACAGATTTCGATGGAAAGTACACCATTAATGATGTTCCTATAAATTCAATTCTTGTATTTTCATACATAGGATTTCAGACTCAAGAAGTCACTGTAACTGATGCGCAACCTATCAATGTTATAATGGAGGAAGACGCAGAAACGTTAGGCGAAGTGGTAGTTATTGGATATGGTTCACAACGAAAAGAATTAGTAACAGGAGCTTATTCTAGTATTGATGCTGAAAAAATTGTTGAAACTAATCCAACAAGAATTGAAGAAGCATTAAGAGGAAATGCTGCGGGAGTTCAAGTTAACGCAAACTCAGGTTCTCCTGGTGCATCACTAAATATTAGAATTAGAGGTATAACTACTAATGGTGATAATTCCCCATTGGTAATCGTTGATGGCGTAAATATTGGTAATGACTTAAGTATTATTGATCCAAATGATATTGAAAAAATGGATATTATTAAAGATGCTAGTTCTGCAATTTATGGAGTACAAGGGGCAAATGGAGTTATTCTTATCACTACAAAAACTGGTAAGAAAAATAGAAAGACAAAATTTTCTTACAACTCTTACTATACTATTCAAGAATCAGATAATCAAATTGACTTGTTAAATAATTTCGAATATGCGGTATATGTTAATGAAACTGAAGCTGCAGATGGCAATCCGTTACCTTATCCAAACTTACAGAATTTAGATACCAATACAGATTGGCAGGATGAATTATTCGAGCGAGCAGCAATGTTTAATCATAATATTGGTATTACGGGTGGTTCAGAAACTACAACTTTTGGGTTTAGCGCTAGTTATTTTGATCAAGACGGTATCATTGCGAGTGATAAGTCCAATTATCAAAGATGGACGATTAAAAATAACTTTGGGGTAGATATTTCTAAGAAGTTAAAGTTAAATACATTTTTATTATATACTAATATAAGAAGTAAGGGAATTCCAGAGGGAGGAAGAGGTTCTACTTTATACTATGCCTTAAATGCCTCACCTCTAACACCCGTTTTTGATGACTCTACACCCTCCAACATTTCTGGAGGATATGCTTATATTGGACAAGAACAGGGTATCGAGATAATAAACCCACTTGCTCTTATAAATAATACATTTAATGAAGGTTTTGCTGATCGATTTACTGGTAAGATTGAATTAGAATATGATATAATAGATGATTTAAAAGCTACATCAAGACTTAATTTCAATTATTCAGATTTTGGTGGAAGATCATATTCTCCACTTTCATATTATGGTGCAGGAAAAGTAGTAAACAATGTACAGTTAGATGTTAATAATGTAGAAACCTTTGATCTTGATAGAAATGATGATGGGATAAGGGATTTATATAGTTCAGTTGCAGAAAATAGGCAACATTCGTTCGATTATACTTGGGAGAATTTTATAGATTACAGTAAATCTTTTAATGATAAGCACAATTTTAATGTGCTCTTAGGAACATCTATTCGAAGTGAGATATATAAGGGATTTTTCGGATCTGGACCTTTAAACAGCGGTCCCGAAGTTTGGGATAATGCTTATTTAGGGAATTCTAGTTCTATAATTCAAGTTGTAGATGGTGAAGTAACCACGAGTTTAGTCACATCTGCAGATGGTAGAAATGAAAACAGATGGTATTCATTTTTTGGGCGTATTCAGTATGATTATGAAGGCAAGTATATATTTTCCGCAATGGTGAGACGTGATGCTTCGACAAAATTTGGACCTAATAATAGAATAGGTAATTTTCCTTCTATTTCTGCTGGTTGGTTAGTGAGTAACGAAGACTTTTTTAATGTAGATATTATTAATAAATTAAAAATTAGAGGAAGTTGGGGAATTACAGGTAATGACAAAATTGGTAATTACAGATGGTTAGGTCTTCTGCAAGGGACAACTGGAGAGGCTACTTACCCTTTTAATGATTTATTATCATTTGGTAATGCTGTAGGTGCATTGGCTAATCCTGATTTGAGATGGGAAACAAATACACAAACAAATATTGGTGTAGATTTAGGTCTCTTTAATAATAAGTTAGACGTAACAGTTGACTATTATAAAAAAACCACTGAAGACTTACTACTAGTTCCTGAGGTTTCTGGACTTCTAGGGTCTACTGCAGGTGGTAGTTCTGCGCCTTTTGTAAATGCAGGTACAATAGAAAACAAAGGAATTGATTTAAGCCTTAGCTATAAGCATGATTTTAATGATGATTTTAATGTTAGCGTAGGTTATACAATTACAAGTATTAAAAATAAAGCACTTAAAGTTAATAATGCCGCTGGATTTATTCCCGGAGGTCTTTTCGGGCTAAACCAAACAACATCTCGTTTCCAAACAGGTTTGCCAATTGGTGTGTTTTACGGACTTCAAACGGATGGAATTTATCAAAACCAAGCTGAAATTGATGCTTTAAATACAGATACAAATAATGATGGAGCAATAAATAATTTAGATGCACCATTTCAAGCCAATGCAAGTCCTGGTGATATAAGATATGTTGATGTAGATGGAGATGGTAGCATAGAGTATGGTAGTAGTGACGACCAAACAGTTATTGGTAACCCTATTCCAGATTATACTATGGGATTCAATTTAAACATTAACTATAAGCAATTAGATTTCGGAATGTCACTATATGCATCAATAGGTAATGATATTGCCCGTAGTTATGAAAGATTTTTAACCTATAGTAACAAACCAAGTTTTTATGCAAATAGATGGACAGGAGAAGGAACATCAAATTCAGTTCCTCGTGCTTCAAGTACAGCATCTAATAATTACTTGTTTTCTTCATTTTTCGTGGAAGATGGATCTTATTTGAGAATCCAGAATATTCAGTTGGGTTATTCACTTCCAAAAGAGGTATCAGAAAAACTTCATCTAGATACATTCAGAATTTATTTCGCAGTTAATAATTTATATACGTTTACTAAATATAAAGGTTATAATCCAGATGTGTCAAATGGTAGTCCATTAGGAGCAGGTGTAGATCTAGGGCAGTATCCACAGGCAAGAACTTTTACAACAGGTATTAATATTTCATTTTAATTTAAGACATATGAATTTTAAAAAAATAACAGCTATAGTATTAATCATGACATGCATGTCATGTGAAGATTATTTAGAGATTTTACCAGAAGGTCAAGAAAATACTGAGAATTATTTCAATTCAAAGTCAGATTATGAAGATGCTTTGGTAGGTGTTTATGATTTATTATCAACAACGTATCTTAATAATATATTAGGCGAAATAGCATCAGATAATAGCTTATGTGGTGGAGATTCGCCAACTGATGTTCTAGATTGGCAGCAAATTGATGATATGACGCATACTGCAGATAATGGTGCTCTGCGAAATATATTTCAATGGATGTATGCAGGAATTAGTCGTGCCAATTATATAGTTGAATTTCAAGATAGAATTGATTTCGAAGGTAAAGATCAAATACTAGCTGAAAATCTATTTTTAAGATCTTATTACTATTTTGAATTGGTAAAGTTTTTTGGAGATGTACCATTGTATGTTGACGGTAGAATTTCTATCGAAGAATCGCAATCCATAGATAGAGCACCTAAAGCACAAGTTTATGCACGACTTGAAACAGATTTACTTTCTGCAATAAATAACCTTCCTTGGCAACAAGGTCAAAGTGGAAGAGCAACAAAAGGAGCTGCATTAGCATTATTAGGAAAAATATATTTATATCAAGACAAATTTGATGAAGCAGCTATAGCTCTTGATCAGGTGATTAACTCTGGTCAATATCAATTGGTACAAGATTTTGGAATTATATTTTTAAATTCAAATGAAAACAATTCAGAATCTGTATTCGAAGTACAATATTTCGGTGGTGAAGGTGGAAGTTTTGACTGTTTCCAATGCGTTGAAGGAAACGTAGCAGTTGGATTTATGGGTCCTAAATTTTCTGGTGGTGACTATGGCCCATTTACTAAAGGATTTGCTTTTAACCCTCCTACAGAAGAATTATATAATTCGTATTCTGCAGATGATATAAGACGTGATGTCTCCATATTAAACATGGATGCTTTTGTTTTAGAAAGACCAAATGTTACATTTAGTCTTGGTAATACACTTGATTATACAGGTTTTTATAACAAAAAATACATTCCTTATGCTGAAGCAAATCAAAACGATCAAAATTTAACGCATAGTAATAATTATCGTGCTATTAGATATTCAGATGTTTTATTGATGGCAGCAGAAGCTTTCAATAGAGGTGGGCTTGATGATGTAAAAGCAAGAGATTATGTTAACCTAGTAAGAGACAGAGCAGGATTGGATGACATTCAAACCTCAGGTAATAATTTAACTCAAGATATATTTAGCGAAAGACGATTAGAATTGGCAGGTGAAGGTCATCGCTTTTTTGACCAAGTTAGAACTGGTCAAACGAACTCTATACCAAACTTTACACCAAAAAATGTGTTGTTTCCTCTTCCTAGAATTGAAATCGAGTTAGCAGGAAATAACTGGCCTCAAAACACAGGATATTAAAAAATAAAAATTGGAAAAATGAAAATAGTAAAATATGTATTTAGTATTTGTCTTTTAGTACTAGCGATTTATAGTTGTTCACAAGACGACGATAGTTCAGATTTTGTTAATAGCATAGAAGCTCCAACAAATATATCTGCAAATGTAGTAGTTACGCAAGATAACACAGGTTTAGTGACAATTACTCCATTAGGTGAAGGGGTTACTAACTTTAAAATAGGATTTGGTGATCAATCAGAACCTGCTGATGGAATTAATCCAGGAAATAGTGTAAGTCACATTTATGAGGAAGGAACTTTCGAGGCTACCATTACAGCTATTGGATTAAACGGATTAACAACAACAATTGTACAGTCAATAATAGTGTCATTTCAAGCACCGCAGGATTTAATGGTCACTGTTGAAAATGATGCAGCAGTTTCAAAACAAGTTAATATAACCGCTTCTGCAGAATTTGCATTAAGTTATGAAGTTGATTTTGGAGATCTTGCTGGCACAACAATGATGTCAAACATAGAAGAACCAATTTCATTTATTTATAATGATGCAGGAATCTATACGATTACAATAACTGCATTTAGTGCCGCAATAGAGACTACACAATATGTTGAAGAAGCCTTTGAAGTAACAGAAATATTGCAGCCAGTAGTTCCTGCTCCAGTTCCAACAAGACCCGCACCTAATGTAATTTCTATATATAGTGATGCTTATACACCAATAACAGTAACTGAATTGCCAACGGCTTGGTCAGGCTCCGGTTTTGATGAAATTCAAGTTGAAGGAGATAATATTATACAATACTTTGATTTAGATTTTACAGGCATTGTCACAGATTATGGAAATCCAACAAATTTAACTACGATGGATTATGTTCATTTTGATTACTGGACTACTGATGGAGTTGAACTAGGTTTTAAAATTGTTAATACTGTAAGCGGTCAAGAAGATATTGAATCTGTTGGGACTGTCGTACAAGGTGAATGGGTTAGTATAGATATTGCTTTAAATGATTTTGACATGGATAGATCTCAAGTAACTCAGCTTCTTTTTGATAATTTAATTCCTGATGATTCAAGTATAACTGTATTTATTGATAATTTATATTTTTATGTTGACACACCCACCATACCTTTGGTTGCAGCTCCATTACCAACTGCAGATCCAGTAGACGTTATAGCAATATATAGTGATACTTATACACCAATAACAGTAACTGAATTTCCAACGGCTTGGTCGGGATCCGGTTTTGAAGAAATACAGATTGAAGGAAATAATACTATAAAGTATGCTAATTTAGATTTTACAGGTATAGTTACTGATTATGGAAATCCTACAGATTTAACAGCGATGAATACCGTGCATTTTGATTACTGGACTGCAGATGCTTCAGAACTGGGCATAAAACTCGTGAATACAGTAAATGGAGATGAAGATATAGAGTCTGTTGGAACAGTGACTTTAGGTGAATGGGTTAGTGTAGTTATTCCATTAGATGATTTTGCGATGGATAGATCCCAATTAACCCAAATACTTTTTGATAATTTGGTTCCAGATGATGCAAGTATTACTGTATATATTGATAATTTATATTTTTCGGCGGGAGTGCTAAATGAGCCAGTTACTGAAGCACCTATACCAACAATAGATACCGCTAATGTAATTTCAATTTATAGCGATTCTTATACACCAATTACAGTAACTGAATTGCCAACGGGATGGTCAGGCTCAGGGTTTGAAGAAATTCAGATTGAAGGCAATAATACTATAAAGTACTTTGATTTGGACTTTACAGGTATAGTTACTGATTATGATAACCCTACTGATTTGACAGCTATGACCCATGTTCATTTTGATTATTGGTCCTCGGATGCTTCTGAGCTAGGTATAAAACTTGTAAATACTGTAAATGGTGATGAAGATATAGAGTCTGTTGGAACTGTAACTTTAGGTGCATGGGTTAGTGTAGATATTGCATTAGATGATTTTGCTATGGATAGATCTCAATTAACCCAAATTCTTTTTGACAATTTGGTTCCAGATGATGCAAGTATTACAGTATATATCGATAACCTATACTTTTATAATTAAAAAATAACCAAATGAAAAATTTTAAATACATATTAAGTTCGTTTTTAGTGCTTGCACTATTTGCTTCAAGTTGCCAAGAAGACGATATTAGTATTGGTGATATTACAGCACCAACTAATTTAGTAATAACTGCAGAGGTTGTAGGAGTTGATGCGGAAAACCCATTTGGAGATGGAAGCGGATTGGTTAACATGACTGCTTTTGCAAATAATTCATTAAGCTATACCTTTCAATTTGGTGACGGAATACAAGCTGTTGTACCTTCAGGAGAGAATACGCATCGTTACAGTATAAGTGGTGTAAACACCTATACAGTTGTTGTAAGCGCTATTGGTACTGGTGGTGTGTCTACTACTGCTACTATTGAGATTCAAGTGTTTAGTTCTTTTGACGATTTTGAAGCAAAAGTATTTTTAAGTGGAGGTCTAGGATCTACAAAAACTTGGTATCCTAAATTAGACCAAGATGGTCACTTAGGAGTTGGTCCAACATTAGAACAAGATATTGCAGATGATGGAGGTTTAAATGGACATTGGTTTCCACAGTACGATTCTACTGACGCATTTGGAAAATGCGATAATGGAGATTCAGATTGCTTCTGTAATTTTACTTTAACATTTGCTTTAAATAATGAAGGGAGCCTCACATTCAATCAAAATAATAATGGTCAAACATTTTTTAACTGGGCGAGTGGAGGCGCAGTTGGACAAACATTTCCAGAATTTGCAGATACATGTTTTGAGTTTGATACCTCTGGAGAAAGTGAAGTAACACTTATACCATCTTCAACAGATTGGTCTCAAGTTGCTGATCCTGATTTTCCAGCACCTAGAGGAACAGTAATGAATTTTACTAATGATGCCTTTATGGGTTATTATACTGGAGTATCATCTTACGAAATTTTAGCAATTGAAAATGATTTTCTATATGTAAGGTTTTTCGATAATGAGAATCCTGTTATTGTTTGGTATCAAATGTTTACAACAACACTACCAGTAGAAGAGTTTAATACCATTTATAATAATTTAATTTGGTCGGATGAGTTTGATACTAATGGTGCTCCTGACAATTCTAATTGGACATATGACCTTGGAGCAGGTGGTTGGGGTAATGATGAATTACAAACGTATACTAACAATGCAGAAAATGTAACAGTTGAAGATGGGTTTCTTAAAATTACAGCGAAAGAAAATGGAGGGGAATATACATCTGCGCGTTTGAAATCTGAAGATATATTTGAATTCACCTATGGTAGAGTTGAAGTTAGAGCAAAATTACCTGCTTCAATTGGAACTTGGCCAGCAATTTGGTTGTTAGGTGAAGATTATCAAACAAATAGTTGGCCTGGTTGTGGTGAAATTGATATCATGGAACAAACTGGTCAAGATAAAAACAGAGTTTTATCTACTGTTCATCATCCTGCTGTATCACCTGGTGGAGGAGATTCCGCTAGTGTTATTTTAACTACAGCTACTACACAGTTTCATAATTACACGGTAGAATGGACAACAAATACAATCAGATTCTTAGTTGACGATACTACAATCCATACTATAGAAAACACACCAGACTTACCTTTTGAAAGTGATTTCTTTTTAATACTGAATGTTGCAATGGGAGGTGATCTAGGAGGAGATATTGATCCTGCTTTTACTGAAGACACAATGGAAATAGACTATGTAAGAGTATATCAATAAATAATTTTTTTGATAGCCTTTAAATAGGTTGGTAGCTCATTTACCAGCCTCTTTGAATTTTTGTCTGGCTAAATAAATTAGACAATAAAAAATATGATTTAAAATATTTCTATAAGATATATGATTGACGAATTATCAATAATGGAAAATTTGGACACTGAAACATTACAAAATAAAAACGCTATTGAATTTGTAACCATTGGAGATGAAAAATTCTTCAAAATTTCCAATAGTGACGCGATGCGATCATTTTTTATGAGTATTGTTAGTGATTCCAACCATTGGATGTTTATCTCAAGCAATGGCGGTTTGACAGCTGGTCGTAAAAATTCTGAATTTGCACTTTTTCCATATTATACCGATGATAAAATCTCCGAGTCTTCTGAAATTACTGGAAGCAAATCCATTTTCCTTGTAGAGACAAATAACAAATCTCAACTTTGGGAGCCATTTTCTGAACGTTTCGAAGGCCTTTATAATGTCACTAGAAATTTATACAAAAATGAATTCGGCAATAAAGTAATGCTTGAAGAAGTAAATATTAGTCTTGGTCTTACATTTAGATATGAATGGAGTTCGAGTAATATCTATGGATTTGTAAAAACCTCTACGCTAAAAAATAACAGCGAGAATGCCGTTAAAGTTTCACTAATTGATGGTATCCAAAATATCCTTCCTAGTGGTGTAGGCAGTGATTTGCAAAATCAAAGTAGTAATCTTGTAGATGCATATAAACGCAGTGAATTAGAAGAATCTACAGGTTTAGGTATTTATGCATTAAGTGCTATTATCGTAGATAAGGCCGAACCAAGTGAGGCGTTAAGTGCTAACATTGCTTGGTCTTTGGGTCTAGAAAATCCAAAATACTTATTGTCCTCATTACAAATCAAGGCATTTAGAAAACGCCAAAAAATTAATCTAGAGGTTGATATTAAAGCGGAAAAAGGAGCATACTTTTTAAATGCGAATTTTGATTTGGAGCCTAATTCAGATAAGAAATGGATGATCATTGCGAATGTTAATCAAGATCATTCGACTATAGCTAAATTGTCAGATAGTATTTTAAATGATAAGCAATTAGTTCATAAAATAAATGAAGATGTTGCATTAGGAACAAAACGTTTGATTTCATTTAATGCATCCTCAGATGGATTACAACTTACTGAAGATAAATTGAGAGATGCCAGACATTTTTCAAATACGCTATTTAATATAATGCGAGGCGGCGTTTTTGATTTTAATTATCAAATTGAAAAATGGGATTTTGAAACCTATCTTTTAAAAGCGAACAAAAAAGTTATTCGAAATAATGAATTAATCATAGAACAACTTCCTAATCTCTTTTCATTATTCAAACTACAAGACATTGCTAATGAAAGTGAAGATGCAAATTTTAGGCGACTGTGCTTAGAATATATGCCATTAAGATTCAGTCGTCGTCATGGTGACCCTAGTCGTCCTTGGAATAAATTTTCAATTAATACTAGAAGTGAAATTGACGGCTCTAAAATTTTAGATTATGAAGGAAATTGGCGCGATATATTTCAGAATTGGGAAGCTCTCGCACATTCGTTTCCTGAGTTCATTGAAAGCATGATTCATAAGTTTTTAAATGCTACCACTTTTGATGGTTACAATCCATATCGCGTGACTAAAGATGGTTTTGATTGGGAATCCATAGAACCGGATGATCCATGGTCATATATAGGATATTGGGGTGATCATCAGATTGTTTATTTACTAAAGTTTTTGGAATTCATCGAACAACATAAACCGGGTAAATTAGAAAATTATTTTGATACTAATTTATTTGTATATGCTAATGTTCCATATAAAATAAAAGAGTTTAATAGTATTCTAGAAAACCCAAAAGACACTATAGAATTTGATGAAAGTTTAGATGTTAAAATTAGACAAGAACGATTAGAACTTGGTGCGGATGGAGCATTGTTACGTGATGAAAATAGATTTATTATAAAAGTAAATTTCATTGAAAAACTATTGACAACAGTGCTTGCCAAGCTCTCTAATTTTATTCCTGATGGTGGTATTTGGATGAACACTCAGCGTCCTGAATGGAATGACGCTAACAATGCCTTAGTTGGTAATGGGGTGTCAATGGTAACGCTTTGCTATTTAAGACGTTTTTTAAGTTTCTTTAAGGAGGTCTTTGAAAACACTGAGAAAGATCAGTTCGAGATTTCTATTGAATTATTGGACTTCTATTCAGAAGTTTTAAATACTTTAGAATCACATGAGCATGTACTCGAAACAAGCATTAATGATGAAACTCGAATGCAAATCTTAACAGCATTAGGAAAATCGGCAAGTGCTTATAGAATCCAGATTTATGATAAAGCTTTTTCAGGAAGAAAAGCTACAATTTCTCTCAAAAGTTTGACGCGATTTGTAGATGTAAGTCTGGAGTTTTTAGAACATTCAATTCGTGCGAATAAAAGATCAGATAGATTATATCACGCATATAACTTAATGACAGTTACTGATAAAGGAGTTTTAATTTCACATTTGAGTGAAATGTTAGAGGGTCAAGTGGCAGTATTGAGTTCTGGTTATATACCTGCCGATGAATCACTTGAAATATTAGATGCACTAAAAAATAGCGCCCTTTTCAGAGACGATCAGTATAGTTATTTGCTATACCCAAATAAAGATTTACCAAATTTTATGGAGCGTAATACAATTCCAAATGAATTGGTTTCTAAATCAGTATTGCTTCAAAAACTTGTTGAAGATGATGACATTCGGATTTTACAAAAAGATGTAAATGACGAGTTTCATTTTAATGGTAATTTTAAGAATGCTGGCGACCTAAGAGATGCCCTAAATGTATTGGCTGAATCTTCATATATGTCACTTGTAAATACTGACGCAGAATTAGTTTTAGAAATTTTCGAAACAATATTTAATCATAAAGCATTTACAGGAAGATCAGGTACTTTTTATGGCTACGAAGGTTTAGGATCTATTTATTGGCATATGGTATCTAAATTACAATTAGCCGTTCAAGAAACTTGTATAAAGGCTATTGACAATAATGAAAATGATCAAATAGTAGGACGTCTACTAGAGCACTATTATGAAATCAATGCTGGAATTGGTGTACACAAGCCACCTTCATTATATGGTGCATTTCCAACTGATCCATACTCGCATACACCAGCAGGTAAAGGCGCACAACAGCCAGGAATGACAGGTCAGGTTAAAGAGGATATTTTATGTAGGTTCGGTGAACTAGGTGTTTTTGTAAAAGAAGGTAAACTTACCTTTAATCCATGTTTACTGCGTAAAGAAGAATTTATAACATCCTCAAAGACATTTAATTATTTAAATACATCTCTTGTCTCAAATCAAATAGACCTAGATGAAAATACTTTGGCATTTACCTATTGTCAAATTCCAATAGTATATAAACTTAGCAAAGAAGTAGGAATAGAGGTAGTTTTTAGTAATGATAAAAATTTGACTATTGATGTATTAAGTTTAAATGATGACATTTCTGCCAAAGTCTTTAAAAGAACTGGAGAAATCGGCCATATAATTGTATCAATCACACAAGATTTGTGTAGATAAAAATGAATCGAAAAGAGCAAAATATAATTCGTCAATTAGTACTACTAATTTTAGTATTTAGCACGATTATGGTTTTTAACTCCTGCAAAAATAATAATCATAGCGAGCGCAATAATAACAGTATGAAGAACAACTCTAGCCTTAGTGCAAAAGATATTTTAGGAAACCCAAAGTACCTGGCAATTTCTTATGGTGGTTATCGCAATAATACAAGAGATACGCAACCTGGTATAGCTGAGTTAAAAGAAGATATGAAAATTCTATCTGCCATGGGTATTGGGATTTTGCGCACTTACAATGTTCATTATGATCATGCTTCAAATATTTTAAAGGCCATACAAGAACTTAAGGAAGAAGATTCGAATTTTGAAATGTATGTCATGTTAGGCGCATGGATAGATTGTGAAAATGCTTGGACCGATCATCCAAATCATGACAAGGAAGATATTGAAACGAATTCAGCTGAAATAAATAAAGCTGTGACCTTAGCACATCAATATCCTGAAATAGTTAAAGTGTTAGCTGTTGGGAATGAAGCAATGGTGCATTGGGCATGGAGTTATCATGTGAAACCTGGAATTATTCTAAAATGGGTAAATCATTTGCAAAACTTAAAGGAATCTGGTGAATTATCTAGTGATTTATGGATTACAAGTTCTGATAATTTCGCGTCTTGGGGAGGTGGAGAATCAGCATATCATAAAGAAGATTTAGTGAAATTGATCAAAGCTGTGGATTATGTGTCTATGCATACTTATGCTTATCATGATACGCATTATACACCAGCATATTGGATAAATGATACTATAGATTACGCAACAGATATACAGAAAGTTGAAGCTGCGATGCTAAGAGCCAAACATTATGCAATATCACAATACGAAGGTGTAAAATCATATATGGATAGCTTAGGAATCGATAAGCCAATTCATGTTGGAGAATCTGGTTGGGCCAGTGTTTCAAATGGACTTTATGGAAAAAATGGTTCGAAGGCTACAGATGAATATAAAGCTGCACTCTATTATAAGCACATTCGCGATTGGACAAATGAAGCTGGAATGTCTTGCTTTTTCTTTGAAGCTTTTAATGAAAACTGGAAAGATGCACAGAATCCTTTAGGGTCAGAAAATCATTTCGGACTCTTCACAATGGATGGTAAAGCAAAGTATGCACTTTGGGATTTAGTTGATCAAGGTGTTTTTCAAGGTTTGACAAGAAATGGTAATCCGATTACTAAAACATATAAAGGCAACAAAGATGAACTAATGAAAGATGTTTTAGTTCCTGATATTAATATCGAAGTAATAAATAATTGAGACTATGAAAAATAGAGCTTTTTACATTTTACTCTTTTTTAGCATATCATTGATGGCATGCCAAAAGGATATTCAATTTGATAAAGTGTCTGTTTTGGAACGACAATTATTAGTTGGAGATGAAGCATATATTATTACCGGTATTTGTTATCATCCTGTGCCAATAGGAAGTAGTAAGAGAAGTTTTGAAACTATTGATAAAGATCTTGAGTTAATGGTTGAAGCTGGGATAAATACCATTCGTGTTTATGAACCAATTGATGATATAAATGTTCTAGACAAAATAGATGCTGCAGGTGTAAAAGTTATTATCGGATTTGGATATGATCAAAAAGGATTTTTTGATATAAAATCTGGATCATTTATCAACTACATAAACACATATAAGAATCACAACGCCATACTGATGTGGGAATTGGGTAATGAGTATAATTATCATCCCGAATGGTTTGATGGAGAGATAAAAAATTGGTATAACGCAATGAACGATGCAGCAGATCTAATACATGAAAATGATTCTAATCATCCAGTAACAACAGCTCATGGAGATTTACCAAATACATTGGCGCTGTCACTAAGTCCAAATATTGATGTTTGGGGAATGAATGTATATAGATGGACTAAACCAGAATCTATTTTTATTGAATGGGAAGCTGTGAGTTCTAAACCAATGTATCTATCCGAAGCAGGTGGAGATAGTTATATGACTGTATCTGCTGAAGGTTATGCTCAAGGAGAAAATCAAAAAGCACAAGCAGATGCGAATAAAATAATTTTAGAAAAATCATTTGATAGCAAAGGAATTTGTTCAGGTGTTGCTGTATTCTCATTTACAGATGGATGGTGGAAAGTGGGCGAAAATGATGTTCAAGATATAGGAGGCACAGCTCCCAATAGTAGTGGGGTTCCATTTGACAGAGATCCAAATGAAGAGTTTTGGGGTATTGTTGATATTCATCGTAATAAGAAAAAAACATTCGATGTAATAAAAGAAGTTTATCAAAAACAGAAAATTGACTAATGAGAACGAAATTATTATATATATCACTTTTTTTAATGGTTTTTATTATGAGCTGTAATGAAGAATCTAACGAATTAAATGTTGAGGTTTATGAAACTTCTGCAAGCGGAAATAGTCTAACAAGAGTTCAAGAATTTGCGAATTCTGACGAAAACGATAAAGTACAAATTAAAATAATCCCTGAGAATGTATTCCAAACCATTACGGGTTTTGGAGGTTCATTTACAGAGTCTTCAGCGTATTTGTTAAATAATCTATCAAAAGAAAATAGAAACAAAATTCTGGAAGCTTATTTCGGTGAAAACGGTGCTCGATATTCATTGACAAGAACTCATATTAGCTCTTGTGATTTCTCTTTAAACAATTATACATATGCTCCTATTGAAGGAGATTTAAATTTAGATAACTTCTCAATAGATGAAGATCGTGATGATTTGATTCCAATGATTAAGGATGCAATGGCAATTTCTAAAGAAGGTTTTAATATCATAGCATCTCCATGGACTGCACCTCCATGGATGAAAGATAATAAGCATTGGGTTGGTGGTAAATTATTACCAGAATATTATGATACTTATGCCTTGTTTTTTACAAAATATTTAGATGCTTATAAAGCAGAAGGAATTAATATTTGGGGATTGACACCAGTAAATGAGCCTCATGGAAATGGAAACAATTGGGAAAGTATGCACTTTTCACCAGGTGAAGAAACAGATTTCGTGCAAAATCATTTAGGTCCAAAACTTGAGGCTGATGGAAAAGGAGAGATTAATATTTTAGGTTATGATCAAAATAGAGCGGGATTAAAAGAATGGGTCGATGTCATGTATAAGAATGAAGTGTCATCAAAATATTATGCAGGAACAGCCATCCATTGGTATGAAAGTACTTATGATTACTTTCCAAAAGCCTTGCAATACGCGCATGAAAAAGCACCAAATAAATATTTAATAGAAACTGAAGGTTGCGTTGATTCTCAAATCCCTCAATGGAAAGATGACGATTGGTATTGGAGAAAAGAAGCAACAGATTGGGGTTGGGAATGGGCTCCAGAAGAGCAAAAATATTTACATCCCAAATATGCACCTGTGAATAGATATGCAAGAGATATTATTGGTTGCTTAAATAATTGGGTTGAGGGTTGGGTCGATTGGAATATGGTGTTAGATCGTCAAGGCGGACCGAATTGGTTTGAAAATTGGTGCGTAGCTCCAGTTATTGTTGATACAGATATTGACGAAGTTTATTTAACACCATTATATTATACGCTTTCGCATTTCAGTAAATATATACGTCCAGGTGCAAAACGAATAGATTTTAAATGTTCTGATGTTGACTTAATGGTGACGGCAGCATCAAATCCAGACGGTTCGTTTGCCGTTGTAGTCTTTAATGAAGGAATGGTTGCAAAATCTTTTCAACTCACATTGAATGATCAATCCTCATTAATTACAATAAATGCTCAGGCCATTCAAACCATAATATTAAATAAGTAGAACTACATATGTCAAACATAATAACACCAAAAAGAGATAAAGTACCCTTTGGTCAAAAAATGGCATTTGGCTCAGGGCACTTAGTACTCAATTTATTACCTGGAGCTTTAGCAGTTTTTATGTTCTTTTTGGTAACTGCTTTTGGAATGGATCCATTTTTAGCAGGTTTGTTGGGAGGTTTGCCTAGAATATTCGATGCTATTACTGACCCTATTATGGGGTTTATCTCTGATAATACGAAGTCAAGATGGGGTAGACGTCGACCATATATATTAGTTGGAGCTATTTTGAGCGGGATACTGTTTGCGCTGTTATTCCAAATGAGTGAAGACAATTCAGTCATGTTTAACTTTTGGTATTTCCTCTTGATGTCTTTACTGTTTCTTCTCGGAAATACTGTATTTGCTACACCGTTGGTGGGCTTAGGATATGAAATGACTTCCGATTATAACGAACGTACGCGCTTAATGGCATTTGCAAATACTGTCGGACAAGTCGCATGGATGTTAGTGCCTTGGTTTTGGGTTGTTATCGCAGATCCTACTGTTTTTCCTCTAAGTGAGGAAACATTAAGAGTGATTGGAGAAATGGGACTTACAGGCGATGAATTACAAAAAATAACAGACGAAAAATTACAAGCAACGGGGGTTCGTAAATTATCGCTAATGGTCGGGTTAGTTTGTGCTGTACTTGGAATTTTGCCAGCTTTATTCTGTAAAGGAATTGATGTTGGAAAAATGGAAAATAGAAAAAAAATAAGTTCTAAAACATTATCATCGAATGTCAAGGAATTATTTCAAGGGATTAAAGAAGTGTCTAAAAACAAACCTTTTATGAAGTTATGTGGAGCTACTTTTTTAGTCTTTAATGGATTTCAAATGGTGGCCTCATTTAGCTTTTTCATAATAGTCTTTTACATTTATAATGGTAGCTATGCTCTAGCAGGTACTTGGCCAGCTTGGTTCGCTTCACTCACTGCATTAATTACTGCCTTTATGGTTATTCCGATCATTTCTCGCATTGCAAATAAATGGGGAAAGCGGAAAGCTTTTATTATTTCAACAGTCATTTCTATTATTGGATACTCTCTAAAATGGTGGGGTTTTGATAATGAATTAAACGCGGAATTCAATCAGACAAGTTTTGGTCAAGGATTAAACAATTTTGTGGTTTCAATATTTGATGCAATCAATCCTTTTCTGGATAGCATAGGTATGTCATGGTTTAGTATGGATACTAGCCAAGGTGGTCCATGGCTTATGTTTTTGCCTATTCCATTTATCGCTTTTGGCTTAGGAGGATTATTTACTTTAATGATGAGTATGACTGCTGACGTTTGTGATTTAGATGAACTTGAAAATGGTATGCCTCGAAAGGAAGGCACGTTTGGTGCAATATATTGGTGGATGGTGAAGTTGGGGCAGGCAATTGCTTTGGTACTTAGTGGCGCGATATTAAACTTAGTTGGATTCGATGAAGGTGCTATATCTCAAACAGCCGAAACAATGGCAAAGTTACGACTAGCGGATATTATTATTCCGGTATCTACAGCTGCATTGGCAATTTGGGTGATGTGGAAATATAGTCTTGATGAAAAAAGAGCTCGTGAAATAAAAACAGAATTAGTTGAACGAAGAGGAGAATTATAACTTGAACGTAGAAAAATATTATGTCAATTAGAACAGAAAAAGTGATGTCATTGGCTGGAGTTAATTACGCCAATAAGACCAAGAGAGGGGTACAAAATTTATTCAAAAGAGTTCTTAATAATGGAATGCATGGCTTGTGTTTTAGTCCATATGAAGAAGGACAGAAACCAGGAACTCAAATAACAGAAGAACAAATAAGGAGACGTATAGAATTAATTGTTCCGTATACGAAATGGATCCGTTCATTTTCTTGCACAGAAGGTAATGAGATGATTCCACGTGTAGCCCGTGAATATGGATTAAAAACATTTGTTGGAGCTTGGTTAGGGGACAATTCAGAAATTAATAAACTTGAAATTTCAGGTTTAATTGAGTTGGCTAAAGAAGGTTTCGTAGATATTGCAGCCGTTGGAAATGAAGTGATGTATAGAGGTGATTTAACTGAAGACGAACTATTAAAATTCATGTATGAGGTAAAAGAAGCAATTCCGGGAATACCAATTGGCTATGTAGACGCTTATTATGAATTTACTAAACGACCAAAAATCACTGAAGCTTGTGACGTGATTTTAGCAAATTGTTATCCATTTTGGGAAGGTTGTAGCTTAGAGTATTCTTTAGTTTATATGAAGGAAATGTACAATGAAGCTGTAAGAGCAGGTAACGGTAAAAAAGTAATTATTACAGAAACTGGATGGCCAAATTTTGGTTCAAGTTTAGGAGGAGCTCATCCTTCACGAGAAAATGCAATAAAATATTTTATAAATGCACAGCTTTGGTCTGAAGAAGCAAACATCGAAATGTTTTATTTTTCTTCATTTGATGAGTCATGGAAAGTAGGATCAGAAGGTGATGTTGGAGCCTATTGGGGACTATGGGATAAAGACGAAAATTTGAAATATTAACACTTCAATTTTAAATAATTTCTGCATTATTTTGTACAATAAAATGTAGATTCAATAGGTTTATTGATGTTCAGTTCAATTTTCATATTAAATATCTTACAAGCCTAGCAATACAGATTGTTCTACGACCACAACATTACTACAACATCTGTCTTTCAGTTGGATTTAAACAGATGTTTTTCTAAATCTTTCATTGCTACATCGTTATATATAATAGGTGTTGTTTAACGAAATGATAAATTACAACCTCTTTTTTTGCAATGTATGTTTTTTGTAGTGTGCATTCTTAAGGATTTCACAATCAAACGTATCTATATTTACGAATAACGAAAGCTAACAATATAGTTTTTTAAAAATAATTAATTAAAACATATAATAGCATGAAAAAAATTACATTTTTAAGTATCCTATTAATCACGTTTTTAGGTTATGGTCAACAACAAATTTATAATCTAGGTTTTGAGCCTGGAAGTGCAGATGCTACTGCTGGAAATTGGACTACTTTTGAAAATCCTTCACCTGGTCTTTCAATTGTAACTAATTCAATACTGAATGGAACTAATACTTCTGGTACCACTCAAGTTTTAAGATTGACCATGGCACAAGGTTCAGCCTGTTATGCTGGAGCCATTAATTTTCATGGTGCTTTAGGTACTTGGGAGTTGGATGGAGCCGTTACAAGTAACTTAACTTTAAGTATGGATGTTAATAGAAGTGCCGGATCTGGTGCTAATGTTGGAATAAAGTTTGCAAATGCAACAGATGGTACTATTTTTCAAATAACAGGTAGTGAGGGAGCTGTTTCCGCTGATGGTGTATGGGAAACTCTAACATGGGATATTTCTGCTGGTGCAGCTAGTGGTGATAATGTGAACATAGATCAAATGGTTGTCTTTATAGATTTTACTTGTGATGGTGGTACAAGAACTGGAGATGTTGAGCTACTTGTAGACAATATTTCTTGGGGAGCAAACAAACTAACTGATCCACCAGCCCCAACATGCTCAGATGGTATTGAAAATGGTAACGAAACGGGTGTAGATTGTGGTGGTCCGGATTGTGATGCATGTATTGAAGATCCAACTGAGGGACCTGGAAATAATGGATCAACAGGTGCTGATTTTTATATCTATAGCGAATTAAGTGGAAACCCAAATTCTTCAGATTTTACTGGATTTAATTTAATTGCTTTTTCTGGAGGTGGTATGGTTTTTTCAGAGCCAGACTTAAATGGAGATACTGTTCTTAAAGCTGAAAACATTAATTTCTTCGGTAGTGGTTTTGGTGAAAACTTTAATGCTACAGGAACTTATACTTATGTTCATTTAAATTACTATGCTACAACTTCCACAGGGTTTAATTTTTCATTAATAGATAATTCATTAAGTGCAACAATATGCTGTGGAAATCCAGAAGAGCCTTTTTACAGGTTTGGAGCAGGCCAAGATGCACCAATTGTTTTAGGACAATGGGTAAGTGTATTTATTCCTCTATCTCACTATGCGAATCACCCAGATTTAGTGAGTGGAACTTGGGATGGTGTAGACCTTAAAGAAACTCTATTTACCGGAAATGGGACTGTGTATATAGACAATATTTTCTTTAGCACAACCAATAGCTTAGGTATAAACGAGTTTAATGTTGCTGAATTTAAAGTTTATCCAAATCCAACACAAAATGTTTGGAATGTAAAAGCAAATTCTATAATTTCTAAAATACATGTTTATGATGTATTAGGGAAAAGCGTAATGGTTTTAAATCCTATGTCTAATGAAGCTCAAATTGACGCATCATCATTACCGAAAGGATTATACTTTGCAAACTTAGAATCTGCAAAAGGAACTCAAAGCATTAAATTGATTAAAAATTAAATTAGATTATTTGAATAGTTGTAAAAGAGTGTGTTTTGCCATATAAACACACTCTTTTTTAATTTTAATAAAAATTCTTATGGTTACATTAAAAGAGTTGGCGAAACAATTAGATGTTTCAATATCAACAGTATCAAAAGCGCTTCACGATAGTGATGAAATTGGACGGGAAACCATTATTCGGGTTAAAACGTTAGCACAACAATTAAATTATAAGCCTAATAAAGTTGCATTAAGTTTAAAGAATCAAAAGACAAAAACAATTGGAGTTATCATTCCAGATATTCTTAATCATTTTTTTGCGAAAGTTCTTTTTGGTATTGAAAAAGAAGCGACTAAACATGGTTATAATATTATAACTTGTCTATCAAATGAGTCATTAGAAAAAGAAGTGAAAAGCATAGAACTTTTAACAACAGGTAGTGCTGATGGTTTGATATTGGCGTTATCTGAAGAGACAATCGTAAAATCTAAATTTACTCATTTTAATAAGTTAAAGGAGAATAACGTTCCGTTGGTGATGTTCGATCGCGTTTTAAAAGATTTTGAATGTGATAAGGTAATCATTGATGATTTTCTAGTAGCTCAACAAGCGACACAATTTCTCATTGATAAAAAAAGAAAAAATATTGCTTTTATTAGCGCTATAGATGAATTAAATGTTGGAAAAAGTAGAAAAGCTGGCTTTATTAAAAAGATAAATGATGTGTTCAAAAAAGAAAAGGTACCTTTAATTTTAATTATGAATGAGGATAGTAATTATCATGAAGAATTAGCAATGTTTTTTAAAAACAATTCAAATGTTGACGGAATCATTTCTGCCGATAATAAGTTGGGAACGATGGCATTAAATATTGCTAAAGATATTGGCTATAAAATTCCAAGCGAAATGTCAATTATAGGATTTGCTGATGAAATGACTTCGGAAATGTCTACTCCAAAATTGTCTTATGTTAAACAGAACGCTGAAATCATAGGGAATATTTCTGTAAGACTATTAATTGATAGGTTAAATTTAGAAGTAAATGACATTAATTATTTAACTAAAATTATTCCAGTAGAAATCTATGATAAAGAGATTTAAGAAAACATATTTTAATAAAGAGGTCGTGGGTTCGAGTCCCATCTTCTCCACAAATTTAGTGCCGCTTTTTCATGAATTATTTTGTGATAAATAACCATGAATAATTAATTTTATATGGTCTTAAAAAAATGCTTTTTATTAATATTAATTTTTTGTTTTAGTTCTAAAGCGAATGCACAGCTTATACCTTCGTTTGTAGGAGATGCTAATGATTTAGGTGGTGATTGCTATAGAATAACCCCTGATCTATTTAATCAAGCAGGAGCAGTTTGGTATTCAAATGCAATAGATTTATCAAGTGATTTTATAATTGACTTCAGGGCTAATTTCGGAACAAATGACGCTAATGGTGCAGATGGAATGACCCTAGTCTTTAAAGATTCGACAAACCCGATAATTGGTGGTTTAGGAGGAGGAATGGGATATGGAGGTATTTTAAACTCTTTAGCTATTGAATTTGATACATGGCAAAACAATGACTTGGCCGATCCATTCTTTGATCATATAGCAATTATTTCAAATGGGCTAAACAATCATACTTTTGCTGCGAATTTAGCAGGCCCAATTCAGGCTTCAATTACATCTACGAATATTGAAGACGGAAATGAACATGATATAAAAATAGTATGGACTGCAGCCACAAATACTTTAGCAGTATTTTTTGATTGTGATCAACGATTAAGTTATACAGGTGATATAATTAATTCAATTTTCAGTGGTGTATCTGACGTATATTTTGGGTTTACCGCTTCAACAGGAGGAGCAAGTAATCAACATGTCGTTTGTTTTGATTATATTTCATTTAGCTCCAATCTTTTAGATCAAAATATTTGTAGTGGAGACAGTGTGTCAAGCGTGGATGCTAGTATTGAAGGAGCAGTTAATTATAGCTGGACTCCCATTACGGATGTAAGCGACCCGAATTTGCCTAATCCAGTATTTTCCCCTATAACAAATACTACCTATACTGTAACTATTACAGATGAATGCGGAGATGTGTTCACAGACAGTTTTTTGATTACTGTTGCAGATGTCGTTATAAATGATATTTCATTAACAGTATGTAGTCCGACAGCTTCAATATCTTTTGATTTGGACAGTGAGGTTACTAACATATTAAACCCATTGGATGTTTTAGATTACACAGTTACTTTTCATACATCGCAAACTGATGCTGAAAATAATACTGGTGCGATTACAGGGACTAATAGCTATAACGGGACCGACGGTGAGATAATTTATGTAAGAGCAGAAGCTAATGGGGCTAGTTGTTTCGCCACAAGTACAATTACATTAAATGTGTTATTAATACCCGAAATTAATTCGATAACAGATTATATATTATGTGACGATAATAATGCTGGTGATGGGCAGGAGTCATTTGATTTAACGACCAAGGATCTAGAGGTCATTGATGGTCAGGCCAATGTAACGGTTACTTATCATGAGACCCAAGGGGATGCAGATGCGGGTATAAATGCGCTAGTGAGTCCGTATTTAAATACAAGTAATCCCCAGACGATTTATATCAGATTAACCAATGGATTAACGGGCTGTTCAGACACGGGGACTTTCAATTTACTAATAAATCCTTTACCATTAGTAATTGTTCCAACAGCCTTGAAGGTTTGTGATGATGATGGTGATGGATTTGGGATATTCACTTTAACGGATAAGAATGCAGAGATATTAAATGGCCAGGCTGGAGTAAATGTAACGTATTATGAGACACAGGCAGATGCAGATGGGGCTACGAATGAGATTTTCTCACCTTATGCCAATATTATCATAAATACTCAAACGGTTTATGTACGATTAGAGGATACGACCACTAATTGTTATAACACAACGATTTTAGATTTAGTTGTTAATCCCTTGCCAGTGGCGGTATTGCCAACGGCATTGGAAGTTTGTGATGATGATAATGATGGCTTTACCAGTTTTGATTTGACGCTAAAGGATGCAGAGATATTAGGCGGCCAAGTAGGCATGAGTGTGACCTATCATGAGACGCAGTCAGATGCAGATACAGCTGTTAATGCATTGGGAAGTCCTTATATGAATATAGTTCCTTCAGTTCAAACGGTTTATGTACGCTTGGAGGATGATTTGACAGGTTGTTATGATAGTGTAGAATTGGTATTATTAGTAAATACATTGCCAACAATAGTTTCGATCACTGATTACTTGTTATGTGATGATAATAATCCAGGCGATGAGCAGGAGTTTTTTATTTTAACGACAAAGGACGTAGAGATTATCGATGGTCAGGCCAATCTAAGTGTAACATATCATGAGACTCAGGGGGATGCCGCTGCAGGATTAAATGCACTGTTGAGTCCGTATTTAAACACGAGTAATCCACAGACGATTTATATCAGGTTAACTAATGGTTTAACAGGATGTGCTGATACAGGCACGTTTAATTTAATAGTAAATCCTTTACCACAATTGGTAGTACCGACAGCTTTAGAGGTTTGTGATGATGGTACCCCAGATGGTTTGACCCAGATAGATTTAACACTGAAGAACTCAGAGATTAGTGGTAACAATCCCAATTATTCGGTGACGTATTATTTTTCACAGGCGGATGCAGATGCGGGATTAAATGCGTTAGCGATTCCATATACCAATACGAGTAATCCACAAACGATTTATGTACGGGTTCAGGATATAGTTACGGGCTGTTATACGACTACGACTTTAGATTTAGTAGTAGAGCAGGCACCGATAGCCAATGTTCCGACGCCCTTAGAGTATTGTGATCCGGACAGTGATGGATTTGGAGTATTCACCTTGGAGGATTCCCAGAATGAGATTACTGGCGGTGATCCGGCATTAGAGGTGAGTTATCATGAGACCATGGCAGATGCAGATAATAATGTGAATGCACTAGTGAGTCCCTATAATAATATAGTAGCTGATACCCAGACTATTTATGTACGTGTAGAGAGTGCTACCATATCTACGGATTGTGCTACCATAGTAGAGCTCATATTGATTGTAAACCCTACACCGCAGATAGAAGATCCAACCCCATTAGAGGAGTGTGATGATGCATCAGCTGATGGCTTTGCACAGTTTGATTTGACCAGTAAGGATTCAGAGATCTTAGATGGCTTAGATCCCTTACAATTTATAGTAAGTTATTATGAGACTGAAGGTAATGCAGATGCCGGAGTTTTAGCGATAGCTACTCCGTTATCCTATACCAACACAACCCCCTTTAATCAGATATTATGGGTCCGGGTTCAGGATAATGTAAATGGATGTTATAAGCTGACCACACTGGAGCTTATCGTGAACGCCTTACCAGTTTTGGTACAGCCAACGCCATTAGAGTTATGTGATTACAATAATCCTGGAGATGAGATGGAGGCTTTTGCCTTAGAGGATTCATCAGATGAGATATTAAATGGACAGACGGGAATTAGTTTGAGTTACTACCAGACACAGTTAGATGCAGACAATGGTACTAACCAGATATTTTCACCTTATACCAATACGGTAAATCCACAGACGATATATGTCAGAGCGACAAACGATGTCACGGGATGCGTGAGTACAATTACCTTAGACCTTCGCGTAAACCCAATCCCTTCTCCAGCCGTTCCAACACCCTTGGAGGAGTGTGATGAGGATAATGATGGTTTTGCAAGTTTTGATTTAGAGACAAGAACCTTAGAGATTATTAATGGAGAATTGGATATAGTAGTGACTTATCATGAGACCCAGGCCGATGCAGACAATGCACAGAACGCGCTTGTGAGTCCATATAATAATATAGTTCCAGATACCCAGACGATTTATGCACGCGCCCAGAATGTGCTCACGGGTTGTTATACAGTAGTGGGGTATGTATTAAATGTATTACCATCACCAGTGGTTCCAGTAACCATAGATGACTATGTGATATGTGACACCAATACAGATGGTGTGGCTCAGTTTGATTTTGTAACAGTAATGAATCCGATTATTTATGGGTCTCAGTCAACAGTAGATTTTCTATTGACCTATCACTTGACGCAAGTGGATGCAGATTCAGGGGCTAATCCAATAGCCAACACTGGTAATTACACAAATTTATCAAATCCTCAGACCATTTATGTACGCTTAGTGAGCGCAATAAACGGTTGTGTTACTACAGGCTTTTTTGACATCCGAGTGGAGTTACCACCAACGGCGGTACAACCGACGCCATTGGAGATTTGTGATGATGAAGTAGCAGATGAGCTGACTGAGTTTGATTTAACGCTAAAGGACAATGAGATTACTGGCGGCCAGGCGAGTTGGTCAGTGAGTTATTATGAGACGGATGCAGATGCGCAATCAGGATTAAATGCAATAGACCCTGCAGATGCCTATACCAATACCTCGGTAAATGGAGCAGCACCGAATCCACAGACGTTGTATGTAGTGGTTACTGATACCGATACGGGATGTACAGATTACACGACATTGACCATTCGGGTATTACCAAATCCGACACCGAGTACGGATCCGGATGATTTAGAACTTTGTGATGATATTAATCCTGGAGATGCAGAGGAAGTGTTTGACCTTACAGCCAATGAACTTTATATCATCAATGGAGAATCAGGAGTAACGGCGAGTTACCATGAGACCCAGGAGGATGCAGACTTAGGGTTAAATGCGATAGTTGACCCTACGATGTATACCAATACGAGTACTCCACAAATGATTTATGTGAGAGTGACCAATGATATAACAGGCTGTTATACGATAGTTAGTTTTGATATTATCGTTCATCCATTACCAGATGTAGTGGCAGTTACGGATCTTATAGAATGTGAGCTTAATAATGATGGGTTCTATGATTTTGATTTAGGCGGCAAGGATACGGAAGTATTAAATGGTCAGGACGCGTTAGTATTTGCAGTGACTTATCATGCGACACAAGGGGATGCAGATAATTTACAGAATGCACTAGTGAGTCCATATACGAATCTTACCAATCCACAGCAGATATTTGTTGCTATTACCAATACGATAACGGGCTGCTCTATAAGCACCCAGAGTTTTAATATAGAGCTTCATGAAGCGGCAGAGGCCAATAGTGATATGGATCCTATTCTGTATGAACTCTGTGATGATAATATGGAGACTGATGGAGATCCTACCAATGATACGACCCAGTTTGATTTAACACCAGTGAGTACTGTATTAGATTTAGATCCATTAAGTGTACAGGCACAGATATTGGACGGACAGGATCCTGCCAATTATATAGTGAGTTACTATGAGACAGCGATGGATGCTGATTTAGGCGTAAATCCATTACCCTTTTTATATGAAAACACATCAGTGAATGGTAATGTAGCCAATCCACAGGTGATTTATGTACGTGTAGACAATGACACACCAGATGGAGGGGGGATGGACACCTCGATATGTTACGCGGTATCGGAATTAACCCTTCAGGTTAATCCATTACCGGAGTTTGTATTGGAAGAGAGTTATATTTTATGTGTAGATACTAATGGCACAGAGGTGTTAGCGGTACCATTATTGGACACCGGCTTATCACCACTAGATTATAGTTTTGAGTGGACACTGGGAGGCGTTATATTGGCAGGTGAGACAGGACCTAGTTTAACTCCATTACAGGGCGGGACCTATAGTGTAACCGCAATTGATAATATCACAGGATGTCCAAATACGGCCATTACTGAAGTTATAGAAAGTGCCCCCCCGAGTATAGAGGCAGATGTGACCACACAAGCTTTTGAAGAAAACAACGTTATAGTAGCACAGGCGACTGGACTGGGAGTTTATGAGTATAGTTTAGATGATGGTATGTGGCAAGAGAGTGGAACCTTTACAGGTGTTAGTGCAGGGGAACATGTGATTACAGCAAGAGATACTATAGGTTGTGGATATGCAAGTGTGAGTGTAATCGTTATGGATTACCCAGAGTTTTTAACACCAAATGGAGATGGATATCATGATACATGGAACATAATAGGAATAGGGAATCAACCAAGCGCAAAAATTTATATATTTGACAGATATGGCAAACTATTAAAGCAACTGAGTCCAACAAGTCAAGGATGGAACGGAACTTATAATGGAGCGCTAATGCCAACCAGTGATTACTGGTTTGTGGTTGAATATAATGAGCCTAATAATGGTAAAAGAAAAGAATTTAAAGCCCATTTTACACTGAAAAGATAATCTGTTCAATTATAGCCCTATTTAACAAAAGTGAAATTCAATTATCAAAATCATGTTGTAATTGGCAAATAGCATATAGTCAAAAACCAAAATATTACAATTGCATCTTTATTATTTAAATTATGAAGACACTATTAATTCATAATAGATAAGTGAAAATATTCCAGAAAAAATAATTGACCTTATAATTGATGCTAAAACCTTATATACGTTCACACTAATCGATAACACTTTATTAGAAAAAAAAATTTTATATAAAAATTCCGGATTAATCTATTTCTTAGATTTAACCCTTTAAAAGTTCACTTTTTGTTGACGTCTAACTCATCTTTGCCTCGCATAATATGTAACTGCTTGAGCTGTTCTTTTTTTAGAAACGAATTCTAACTTTTTTAGGCCATAATTGGTAATTTAAGGAGATATATTATTCTAGTTTGACTGTTTTTGATACCTAATGTACCGTATTTGTACCTTTTTTATCAAAAAGCTGATGTATACAACTAAGCTACTTTTTGTATCGGGAAGTAGATATACCAAACCATTGGAAGCACCATTATTACTTAAACTCTTGTTAATTAAATATTTCTATTTCAAAATTTTGTAACTTTGTTTTCAATATGAAACAAGTATTCCATAGAATAATGTCTTTTTCAATAGCTGTTGTAGTGTTATTTTCTACTATGTCATTTACTATTGATATGCACTATTGTGGAGATACGTTAATGGATACAGCTGTTTTCCAGAAAGTAGAAACCTGTGGAATGGAAATGGAAAATCCTTTAAGCGAAGGTTGTTCTATTGCTAAAAAGAATTGTTGTAGTGATGAACAATTAGTTTTGGAAGGTCAAGACGAATTGCAATTCTCAGTTGATAAAATTTCTTTTGAACAAGAGGTATTCATAGCGTCATTCATATATACTTATATTAACCTTTATGAAGGTTTAAATGAAAATGTATCTTTTTACGAAGCATACAAACCACCACTCGTCATTAGGCAAATCTACAAGATTGACGAGACCTATTTAATTTGATTTATTAAACAATAAACTGTGTTATCCTATGACTGTATGTTATATGGATAATTTGTTGTATTCAGTGTTATTCTAACACCAATGTTTAACTGTTTAATAATTAAAGCTAATGCTAAATAAAAGCATCAAATTTTTAATAGAAAATAAACTCGTAGCAGTTTTGCTACTCGTCCTTTTTATTGGATGGGGAACTATTAATGCACCATTCAATTGGGATACAGGATTTTTACCCAGCAATCCTGTAGCTGTAGATGCCATTCCTGATATTGGTGAAAACCAACAAATCGTATTTACCAAATGGGAGGGGCGTTCACCACAAGATATAGAAGATCAAATCACTTATCCTTTAACGACCTCCTTACTCGGCATTCCGGGAGTGAAAACCATTCGTAGTTCATCTATGTTTGGCTTTTCAAGTATCTATATCATTTTTGAAGAAGATATTGAGTTTTATTGGAGTCGAAGTCGTATCCTCGAAAAGCTAAATTCATTACCAAATGATTTACTTCCCACTGATGTTAATCCAGCTTTGGGTCCAGATGCAACTGGTTTAGGACAAATATATTGGTATACGCTTGAAGGACGTGATGAAAACGGAAACGTAACTGGTGGTTGGGATTTAAACGAATTACGAAGCATACAGGATTACTATGTGAAATATGCCTTATCATCTGCAAGTGGCGTATCTGAAGTAGCATCCATTGGTGGGTTTGTTCAAGAATATCAAGTTGATGTGAATCCAGAATTGATGCGTCAATATAATATTGGATTGGATCAGGTAGTAAAAGCAGTAAAAGCGAGTAATAAAGATATTGGAGCGCAAACATTAGAAATTAATCAGGTAGAATATTTAGTACGTGGCTTGGGCTATGTGAAATCTATTTCAGATATAGAAAATGCTGTAGTCACTTCCGAAGATTATACGTCAATCAAAATTAAAGATATAGGGATAGTAACATTAGGTCCTGCAACTCGTAGAGGTATATTAGACAAAGAAGGGGCCGAAGTTGTAGGCGCTGTTGTAGTAGCGAGATATGGTGCCAATCCAATGGAAGTCATTAACAACGTTAAAGAAAAAATTAACGAATTAAGCGCAGGATTGCCTTCAAAAGTATTAGCTGATGGAAGAACTTCTCAAGTCACAATTGTTCCTTTTTATGACAGAACAGAACTAATTCAAGAAACATTAGGCACTCTCAATGAAGCATTAACATTAGAGATTCTAATAACCATTTTGGTTATTATCATTATGGTATTTAATCTTCGCGCTTCGGTATTAATTTCTGGATTATTACCTGTTGCAGTTTTAATGGTGTTTATTGCTATGAAATTGTTTGGTGTAGATGCCAATATTGTGGCACTTTCTGGTATTGCAATTGCAATTGGTACCATGGTGGATGTAGGCGTCATACTTTCAGAAAACATTATTAGGCATCTGGATGAAAATGAAAATGTCATTCCGATAGAGCTAGGAACGGACGACGAGGAATCTTCTCAAGAGATTCTTCACTCCGTTCAGAATGACAAAAAATCAATTAACGAAATTGTTTATAATGCCACAACAGAAGTGTCGGGTGCAATTGTAACCGCAGTAATGACAACGATAATTAGTTTCATTCCAGTCTTCACTATGATTGGTGCAGAAGGGAAATTATTTAGACCATTGGCCTTTACAAAAACCTTTGCATTAACGGCATCACTAATTGTTGCGTTGTTTTTAATTCCACCATTTGCAGCATTTTTATTCAGAAGAAAAAACATCAAAAAGAGTTTTAACTATATTTTAAAAACCGTTTTAATTCTACTAGGTGTAGCGGCTATTTTATATGGTTATTGGTTAGGCATATCATTGATTGTTTTTGGGGTTGCAGGACTTTTAAAACTTCAAGAAAAAGTAACTAAAAAGCAATCGAACCTTATCAATATTATAATTTCAGCCTTGGTAATTATATTTCTATTGGCTGAATATTGGAGACCTTTAGGAGTAGATAAAAGCATCTTTTGGAATCTCATTTTTGTGAGTATTATTTGTTTTGGATTATTAGGTGTTTTTACATTATTTAGAACATACTATACACGTATTTTAAAGTGGTGTTTAGAAAACAAGCTACTATTTTTATCCCTACCAACTCTAATTGTTATTGGAGGGTTTTTCATTATGAAAAATACAGGGAAAGAGTTTATGCCATCCTTAAATGAAGGTTCATTCCTGTTAATGCCAACGTCAATGCCGCATTCTGGTGTAGAAGAGAATAAACGTGTATTACAACAATTAGATATGGCCGTAGCCAGTATTCCAGAAATTAAAACGGTTGTTGGTAAAGCAGGTCGCACCGAATCGGCTTTAGATCCTGCACCATTATCTATGTACGAGAATATTATTCAGTATAAACCTGAATATATGCTGAATGAAGATGGTGAACGTCAACGTTATAAAGTAAATGAAGATGGCCTTTTTGAATTAAAAGATGGTCGTTTAATTCAAAATGTAAATACAGCTGTCAGTTCGAGCGCAGTCGAGAACAAAGCGGCAGACATTTCGACTGCGCTCAATGTGACAAGACAACTACTCATTTCAGACGATGATGGTGAGTTTTACCGAAATTGGAGACCAGAAATTAAATCACCTGATGATATTTGGAATGAAATTGTAAGAGTGACAAAATTGCCAGGTGTTACCTCTGCACCAAAATTACAACCTATTGAAACGCGATTGGTCATGTTGCAAACAGGAATGCGAGCACCAATGGGAATTAAAGTTAAGGGACAAAATTTAAAGCAAATTGAAGCCTTCGGTGTACAATTAGAAGGTATTCTAAAACAAGCTAAAGGTGTCAAAATAGAAGCTGTTTTTGCCGACCGTATTGTAGGTAAACCGTATTTGCTTATAGATATTGATAGAGAGAAAATTGCACGCTATGGTATTTCAGTACAAGATGTACAAGATGTATTAAAAGTTGCTGTTGGTGGAATAGTATTGACCCAAACGGTTGAGGGTAGAGAACGCTATGGTGTTCGGATACGTTATCCAAGAGAACTTCGAGCAAATCCAACGGATTTAAAGCAAATATATATCCCAGTTGAGAAAGAGAGTCCTATACCTTTAAGTGAATTGGCAAGCATTCGTTATGAACAAGGTCCGCAAGTCATTAAAAGTGAAGATACGTTTTTAGTTGGTTATGTATTGTTTGATAAATTAGATGGTTTTGCTGAGGTCAACGTCGTTGAAAATGCACAAGCTTTAATTCAACAGAAAATAGATTCTGGAGAATTAATTGTGCCAAAAGGGATTAACTACAAATTCACAGGAACCTATGAAAACCAGTTACGAGCAGAGAAAACATTAGCGGTTGTTGTGCCTTTGGCCTTGTTAATTATCTTTTTGATATTGTATTTCCAATTCCGTTCGGTTGCTACGTCTTTAATGGTGTTTACAGGTATAGCAGTAGCATTCGCAGGTGGTTTCTTAATGATATGGTTATATGGTCAAGCGTGGTTTTTAAATTTCAATTTCTTTGGAGAAAACTTACGAGACTTATTCCAAATGCATCCAATTAATTTAAGTGTAGCGGTTTGGGTAGGATTTATTGCGCTTTTTGGAATTGCAACAGATGATGGTGTAGTAATGGCAACTTATTTAACGCAAACTTTCGACAGAAACACACCAGAAAACAAAACCGAAATAAGAGCGTCAATAGTAGAAGCAGGAGAAAAACGTATAAGACCGTGTTTAATGACCACGGCAACCACTATATTGGCATTATTGCCTGTATTAACCTCTACTGGACGTGGAAGTGATATTATGATTCCGATGGCAATTCCAAGTTTTGGTGGCATGTTAATCGCATTAGTAACATTGTTTGTCGTGCCAGTATTATACAGCTGGAAGCAAGAAATTCAACTTAAAAGAACAGCAAAATGAAAAGAATAGTTTTAATTATAATTGGTTTACTGTCCGTTACTTTTTCTAATGCACAACAATTAGAAACGATTATTGAAGAAGCACTAACAAACAGTCCAGAAATTCAAAAATTTGAATTGCAATATCGTATTGCTTCTGAAAAGGTAAATGAAGTTAATACAATTCCGAATACTGAATTTGGTGTTGGTTACTTTATACGCGAACCAGAAACACGTACAGGAGCGCAACGCTTTAAAGTATCGGCTAAACAAATGTTGCCTTGGTTTGGTAATATCACAGCAAGAGAGCACTATGTAAGTTCATTAGCAGATGCTAAATATGAAGATATCATCATTGCCAAAAGAAAATTAATGGCATCAGTGTCACAGTCCTATTATAAGCTATATGCTAATACCGCAAAGCAAGAGGTGTTAACTGAAAATATCAAATTACTTAAAACCTATGAAACATTGGCATTAACTTCAGTTGAAGTTGGAAAAGCATCAGCAGTAGACGTATTGCGATTACAAATGCGTCAAAACGAATTAGAACAACTAAACCAAGTTTTAATTCAGCAGTATTTGGCAGAACAAACAGCATTCAATAAATACTTAAATCGTGATAAAGACATTGTAGTTGATGTTATTCATGAATTAAATATGCCTTCTGAAGATTTTGAAATCAATTCTGAAAATTTAGCATTACATCCTGAACTGCTGAAATATGATAAACTCTACCATTCCATAGAACAGTCGGAATTATTGAATCAGAAAGAAAGCAGTCCCATGATTGGTTTTGGGTTGGATTATATTAATGTAAACAAACGCCCAGAAATGAATTTTAATGATAACGGAAAGGACATTATTATGCCAATGCTGTCTGTGTCTATTCCAATATTCAACAATAAATACAAATCTCAAACCAAGCAAAATGAATTGCAACAACAAGAGATTGCTGCCCAAAAGCAAGATCGCTTAAATACTTTGGAAACACTTTTAGATAAAGCAATAAACGATAGGATTTCTGCTAGAATAAGTTATGATACCCAAACTAAAAACTTAAAGCAGGCTAAAGATGCGGAGCAAATTTTAATCAGAAGTTATGAAACGGGAACGATTGATTTTAATGATGTGTTAGATGTTCAAGAGTTGCAATTAAAGTATCAAATGAATCAAATCAAATCGGTTAAAAGCTATTATATTCAAACCACAATTATTAATTATTTAACGCAACAGTAATGAAACACACATATAAAATAGAAGGGATGACTTGCAACAATTGCAAAGCTTCTGTAGAAAAATACTTTAACGAATTAGAAGACATCACCAAAGTTTCGATTAATCTTGAGAAAGGAGAAGCAGAGCTTACAATGAATAAGCATATTGCAATTAATATGTTACAAAAGGCTTTGCCTGAAAAATATGCTATATCCGAAAAGCACGATAATAATGTGTTCCGATCTACTAACTCGCCAACTATGTCAGTAGCTGATGGTAAAACCAAACTGCAACAATTAAAACCATTATTGCTTATCATCTTTTATATCACTACAGCAAGTATATTGCTTCATTATAATGATTGGTCTTGGAGCGAATTTATGCTTGACTTTATGGGCTTATTCTATATTGTGTTTAGTTTCTTCAAAATGTTAGACTTAAAAGGGTTTCCTGAATCATTCAAAATGTACGATCCATTTGCAAAGCGTATTCCCTTATATGGATGGATTTATCCTTTTATTGAAACAGCTTTAGGGTTAATGTTCTTAATCCGATTTGAAGTGAACATAGCTTTAATAGTTACACTTGTTGTATTAGGAATAACAACTGTAGGAGTGACTAAGACACTCTTAGATAAAAAATCAATACAGTGCGCTTGTTTAGGGACTGCCTTAAAATTACCTATGACAGAAGCAACTTTTATAGAGAATACCATTATGATTATAATGGCGGTATTAATGCTATTAAACATATTTTAAAATGAAAAAATATATAGTTTACATCGGAATGTTGGCAGTAGGACTGCTTTTAGGATGGTTGCTATTTAGTGATTCATCCAATAAAGAAATGGAGCACAGTCACACTCAAGTAGCAGAATCGAATCAAATGTGGACCTGTTCTATGCATCCACAAATTATGCAGCCAGAACCAGGCGATTGTCCTATCTGTGGTATGGACTTAATCCCTGCGGAAAGCAGTGTAGAAGGGTTAATGGCAGATCAATTCAAGTTAACTGAAAATGCAATGGCATTGGCAAATATTCAAACCTCTATTGTTGGTAATAATAAAACTGAAAATGGTGTCTTTAAATTATCTGGAAAGGTTGTAGAAAATGAAGAAGCTAATGCAGTTCAAGTCAGTTATTTTTCTGGAAGAATTGAACGATTGAATGTGAGTTTTACCGGAGAGGAAGTGCGTAAAGGTCAACTATTGGCAACCATCTATTCGCCAGAGTTATATGCAGCACAACAAGAATTAATTACAGCGGCTTCTCTGAAAGAATCACAGCCTGCATTATATAAGGCAGTACGTAACAAATTGAAATTATGGAAACTTTCTGAAAGCCAAATCAATCAAATTGAAACTTCAGGTAAGGTTAAAGAAAATTTCCCTGTATATGCAACTATATCAGGTACTGTATCCGAAAAATTAGTAGAACAAGGCGACTATGTCAAACAAGGTCAATCGTTGCTTAAAATTGCAAATCTCAATACTGTTTGGGCGAATTTTGATGTTTTTGAAAATCAAATCGATTTATTTAAGAAAGGTCAAGCCATTTCCATTACAACAAATGCTTATCCAAATAAGGAATTTAAGGCTAAAGTAGATTTTATTGATCCTGTTTTAGATACCAGAACGCGGACTGTGAAATTAAGAGCTGTATTAAATAATAAGGATGCTGTATTTAAACCAGGAATGTTTGTTGAAGGAAAAATAAAAGGAATGACTTCAAATGGAGAAAAAGTATTAACGATTCCATCTTCAGCTATTTTATGGACTGGAGAACGCTCTATTGTCTATCTGAAAACCAATCCAAATGAGCCAGTATTTGAAATGCGTGAAATTTCATTAGGTAATATGGTTGGTGACAATTATGAGTTATTAGAAGGCCTGAACAATGGTGATGAAATAGTAACAAACGGAACGTTTACGGTTGATGCAGCAGCTCAATTGCAAGGAAAAAAATCAATGATGAATAAAGAAGGCGGTAAGGTTATGACTGGTCACGAAGGACATTTTGGGACGGAAGAAGCTGATGCAGGAAATCATGAGAAGCATTCTAATATGAATGAAAGGCTGAAAGTGTCAAGAGACTTTCAAAATAAATTGAAGGTAGTTTTTAATGATTATATCAAATTGAAAGATGCATTGGTCAAAGATGATTCAAAAAACGTAGTAGGAGAATCAAAAAGACTAATTGATAATTTGTCTAAAGTTGATATGAAACAAATAACTGATATTAAGGCTCATAATCATTGGATGTCATTAGAAAAAGAAATAAATGCATCTGCAATTTCAATTTCAAAGACATCAAGAATTAAAGAACAGAGAAATCATTTCAAGCATCTGTCATCTCATTTGACAAATGCAATTCAACTATTTGGAGTTAATGAAAAAGTCTTTGTTGAATTTTGCCCTATGGCTGATAATAATAATGGAGCTTATTGGTTGAGTAAAGAAGCAAAAGTAGTCAATCCCTATTTTGGTAAGGCAATGCTAACCTGCGGAGAAGTAAAACAAGTAATAGAATAAGTAAAATCAATAAATCAAATTTAAACAATGAACTTTTCAAAGAAAAATCACGAACACAAAAGCCAAAATGTAATCGACGTGAGTAAAAAAGTAATTTTAAGTGTAGCTGTAGTAGCAGTTATGGGTTTAACAAGTTGTAAAAACGAATCCAAACAAGCATCAGAAACGACAACAACGGAAATAACAAAAGAAATAGCTATGGCAGATATTTCATTTGGTGTAAGAGGAAATTGTGGCATGTGTAAGAACACCATTGAAAAAGCAGCTAATGGTGTTGAAGGTGTTTCTAACGCAACTTGGGATGTAGATAAAAAGAAAATTGAGGTGTCTTTTGAAGAAACCAAAACAGATGCAATGGTTATTCATAATGCTATAGCAGATTCAGGTTATGATACTGAAAAAGTTGCAGGAAATGAAGAAGCTTACAATGGGTTGCCGGGTTGTTGTCAATACGATCATGACATGGAGATGAATCAATCTGGAGAAAAGAAAGATGATGACCATTCAAATCACGATCATTAGAATTAACAAAAAAAGAGTCCTTTTTTGGGCTCTTTTTTTTGACTAATTTTTACAGCAAATTTCAGTGGAGTTTCTGAGGCCATTTGTGCCTCATTCGAATAAAAAAAATAGAAATATTGATAATTAAATTTCTAAATTTCAAAAATGGATCCTGTCGATTTTCTGGTAATTTTACTATAAAAGCGTTTAATGTTACCATGATGAGATTATTTTTCAATAGCATCAAAAGATGCAACAATACCTTTAATTAAAGCAGAACTGAATCCATTGTGTTCCATTTCGTTCAAGCCAGTAATTGTACAACCTTTAGGCGTAGTTACCTTGTCTATTTCAAATTCTGGATGCTCATTCCGTTCAATTAATAATTCGGCAGCACCTTTAACTGTTTGATTGACAATTTCACTCGCTGTTTTAGAATCAAAACCAATTTGGATGCCTCCTTGTACCATTGCTCTTATAAACCTTAAAACGTATGCTATTCCACAGGCTCCAAGTACCGTAGCAGCATCCATAAGGATTTCATTAATGATAATAGTATTACCAATAGAATCGAAACATTGTTTTACTAACTTAATGGTTTTATCGTCTTGAGAGTTTGAACTAATACAAGTCATAGCAGTCGAAACATCAGCAGCTGTATTTGGCATTGCTCTAAATATTGGAATAGACGGATTAACATTTTTTTCTAGCTCTTCGATAGAAATCCCTGTGGCTAATGACACTAGAATATGTTTTTCCTTTTTAAAACTTGAACTAAGTTCTTTTAAAACTGTTGATATGTTATATGGCTTAAGGGCAACTATTATGATTTCGGACTCACTAATAGCTTTAACATTATCAGTAGTTATGTTTATCCCAGTTTTTAATAAATGACCAAGTGTGTTTATATCTCTTTTAGTAACGGTGATATTACTTGCTTTGATACCTTGAATGTTTAATAAACCATTCAAAATGGATAATCCTAAATTACCACATCCTATAATTGCAATTTTTTTTTCTATCATTATTTTATAATTCTACCTAACGCGGTCGTGTAGGGTTTGTTACGTGCGCATAAAGATAGAGAAAAGGGAGAAACCATTATTCAGCAGCAAGGATTTTTAGTGAGGAAAATTTGGACACATTGAATTATATACATGGTTGTAATCAATAAGAAAATGGCTCTTATATAGTTGATTCATTATTCTAGGCTTTTATGATTAACTAAGGGACGATTTATTATAGATTACAGGCATTTGTCCTTTCCATGTAATCCATAAATTCTCATCACTTAATAAATTAGCCATAAAGTGACCGACATTTATACGACTAGTTTTACCTGCATTAAAAATAGCACTCCTAGTTGGTGAAGCATATATTTCATAATCAGTTACGATTTCCTCATTAGTTAAAGTGTCAGGTCTTACAGCGGTCCACTCAATAAAATCATTATTTTGACCGATTTGGGTTCGTAAATAATCAGCAGCGTTTTCGTTATCCACGTGTGGTGGCAATAGCAAACGAAGAAGTCCAATAACGCATTTTTGACCAAAGGAAATGGGTTCGTTTAAATCACGATTACGATTTCCAGTAGTGTTCATTAATACATACTTAATTGGACGTTCTGGATTATTAATTTTTATGGCTTCGCATAGTCGTCGCGTAGCATCTGTTACAAGTTTCCTAGGTTGTCCATAAATACCTTTCCAAGTCATACTATGTCCAAGACATGAGACAATTGAATGACAATCAATAACATGTTGGCTCATTTCTATGTCACTCATTTCTAAAATACTTGCAGAAATAATTTGTAAGTCGTTATTCCTTTTCCAAGATTCTGGCAACTTTTCAGGAGATCTAACAACTACTTTAACTTTATGTCTTTGAATTAGAAGTTGTTCAACCAATTGAATTCCTGTTGCGCCACTTGCACCTACCACTAAAATTGTCATATGATTTTTTTTTGTGAAATGAGTTTGATTCTTTATAAGACGATATATTAGTCAATATGTTACACTATTTACATTGTGCTCGAGTACGATTTGTATCTATTTTTATTAGAGTAAGTTACACGAGAATTTACTTTTTTTATAAGATAAATTCAAAATGTAAAACATGGATTGGAATCTGGTTCGTCAGGAGGTTTGTTGGCTATTGGTATCAGACAAGCGATTTATCAGCCTTGTAAAATCACAGGAGAAATTACCAATAATGATATACTAGGCAATATTCTTGACAATTTTTGTATCGGGAAAATAGTCCGCTTCTCTAATTTGATTTATCGGGAGTATCTAATTCGTTCATTTTAAACAAGATAAAATTTGTATATTTGATTCGGATTAATAGCATGTTTCATATTATCATAACTTCTATCATTATGAAAAGGCTTTTAATATTAGTATCACTATGTATTTGCAGTACTACAATCGCACAATTACCAGATGATTATTCTGATGAACTTATCCAATCTGGATATGCTGGAATAATGGGAACCATTTTTAATGTTGATGGAACCAAAATGTTTGCTTGGACTCAAGCAGGTGAAATTTATTTATCAAATTGGAATGGAAATGCATATATAAAACAAAATGCTGCTGTTTTAGATATTTCAGATGAAGTGTCAGGCTATAGAGATTTTGGCATGTTGAGTATCTGTTTGGATCCAGATTTTGAAACCAATGGTTACATTTATTTGTTTTATACCGTTGATAGACATCATTTATTGCATTACGGCACAGGTAGTTATAATGCTAATACAAATGATTATTACAAGGCCTCTATAAGTAGAATAACCCGATATACATTGAATCACCAATTAACTCCCATGACAACAGACTATGCTAGTCGTCTAGTATTGCTTGGTGAATCAATTTCTACAGGTGTTCCCTTAACACATGAGTCACATGCTGGGGGAACATTAATGTTTGGTAGCGATGGGACCTTATTAGTAACTACGGGGGATAATGCGAGTTATACTTCAACAGATACTGGAAGTAGAAATGAAACCTATTATCAACAGGCATTAAACGATGGAATAATGCGTTCTGAAGAAAACGTTGGTGCGTTTAGAAGCCAAATGATAAATTCTCTTTGCGGTAAAGTATTAAGAATGGATCCATTAACTGGCGATGGGATTTCATCAAATCCATTTTATGATTCTAATAACCCAAGATCTGCCGAATCTAGAATGTGGGCCATGGGATTGAGAAATCCGTTTAGAGCTTCTATTAATATTGCTACAGGAAGCTTGGATCCAAATGATGCCAATCCAGGAACATTATTTGTAGCTGACGTTGGATGGGGAACTTGGGAAGATATTCATGTTATTGATAAACCTGGACTAAATGCAGGATGGCCGCTTTATGAAGGACAAACAGCATTAAATAGCTATTATACTAGTGGAACCATTAATCCAGATGAATCGCCTGCAACTTTCGTTAGTTTGTGTACACAACCTACATCCTTTGTAGATGACGCTATTCCTTCGAATAGAAGATTTGTACATCGAAGACCTTCCGCGACATGGAAACATGGTTCTAATAGAGTGCGCGTGCCATATTTTTCAGGTTCTACACCTACTGACCCAAGGGTGGGTGGTTCTGGTTCACCAACTACAGGAATCGAGTTTAGAGGGAATACCGCAATTGCAGGACCATTTGTTGTTGGCACTGCATTTGGTGCAGACTTTGAAGGGAAACTATTATTTTCAGATTATAAGGAAGATTGGATAAATGCAGCTACTTTAAATCCATCTAATACACCATGGTTTAATCATATTGAGCAGTTGGCTCCTTCAGATTATGGAAATGGGATTGTTCATATTTTTCAAAATCCTTTAGATGGTTCAATGTTTTATGTCAATATTAATCTGGGAACAATTAGAAGGATAAGTTTCTATGATGATACGTTGTCAATTACCAGCAATGAATTAAACGAAATTAAAATATTGCCAAATCCAGTTAATAATTTGATATCAATTTCGGGAATTACAAATCAAGTTGAAATTGAAATCTATAACCTATCTGGACAAATTCTTCTTAGTAGGACTGCTCATGAGTCGTTAGAGATTCCAATTTCATTGAGTTCAGGCTTGTATTTGGTTAAATTACAAAGTAATTCGGGTAATCAAATTTTAAAAAAGATAATAGTAAATTAAAAAATCACTTGATTTATAACTTAAATCCTATCTTTAGGCCTCTAAATAGAGCCGATTTATGATTGAACAGTTAAATCAGAACTATGGTTATCTCTTTGAGGATAAACTCTTAGATGAAATCATGTCTGTTGGCGTTTACAAAAAGGTTTCAGAAGGAATACCTCTTATAGAAATTGGTGATTACATAAATTCAATGCCTCTAATTTTAAAAGGTGCGATTAAAATTCAGAGAGAAGATAAAGAAGGTGAAGAACTTATTTTATATTTTATTGAACCTGGAGATACCTGTGCCATGACGCTTTCCTGCTGCATGGGTCAAAGTAAAAGCGAAATTAGAGCAATTGCAGAAACTGATGTTGAACTCATTATGATTCCTGTACAAAAAATGGATGAATGGATGAGTAAATATAAGAGTTGGCAAAATTTTATTCTAAAAAGTTATCATGATAGAATGTCTGAACTTTTAGAAGCTATTGATACCATTGCGTTTTTAAAAATGGACATGCGTATATTAAAATACCTTCGGGATAAAGCAATGGTGAATCATGACGATATCATTAAAGTGACGCATAAAGAAATAGCACAAGATTTGCACACATCTCGAGTGGTTGTTTCAAGATTATTAAAAGTCCTTGAAAACGATGGTAAAATAGAACTTCACAGAAATCATTTAAAAATAATAGATCTATAATATTAGTGTTACATATGTTACTAAAAGATTACGATGTTTATACTAATATTAACATCATAAAATAGTTATGGATTTACTTACGATATTAGGATATATAGGGGCGCTTTTTATTGGTGTTGTTTTAGGGCTTATTGGTGGAGGCGGATCTATATTGACAGTGCCTATTCTCGTATATTTAATGTCAGTAAATCCTGTAACAGCTACTGCTTATTCGTTGTTTGTGGTTGGTGTTTCAGCATTAATTGGTGCCTTTCGAAATATTAAAAAAGGACTTGTTGATTTTAAAACGGCTGTTATTTTTTCTATTCCAGCTTTTATTGTTGTGTATCTAACACGCAAGTATTTGGTGCCCGCAATTCCAGAAGAATTATTCTCTATAGGCGAATTTCTAATCACGAAAGATATTGCAATTATGATGTTCTTTGCTATGATTATGCTAATGGCATCGATTTCAATGATTCGAAAAAATAACAAAGTCCCTGATGAAGAAACGATAATTGTGTATAATTATCCATTAATAGTTATTGAAGGCGCTGCCGTAGGGTTACTTACCGGAATTGTTGGAGCAGGAGGTGGCTTTTTAATAATTCCTGCTTTGGTATTGCTTGCTAAACTTCCCATGAAAAAAGCTGTGGCCACATCGCTACTAATCATTGCCATTAAATCCTTGATCGGTTTTATTGGAGACGTTGAAAATCTTGAGATCGATTGGACATTTTTATTAGTGTTCAGTTCACTTTCTGTTGCTGGAATTTTTATTGGTACCTATTTGTCAAATTTCATTGAAGGGAAAAAATTAAAAAAGGGATTTGGCTGGTTTGTTTTGATTATGGGTGTTTATATTATCTTTAAAGAATTGTCCTGAAACGTCATTTATCTGTAACTTTTGTTACCATAAATATTGACTTTGAATCTTAACTTTGTGTACTAAATCTCAAGGTTATGAAAACTTCAATTTATGTATTACTTACCTTTATGTTTTTATTAAGTTGTGAAAATTCTGAAAAGGATCGGTACACTAGTATGGCTACTATTCAAACTGATAATTTTGAAGAGCATCCAGGTAAAATATTAATGGAAAACAACTGTTATGTGTGTCATAATCTAGCCGCTAGTCATGATGACTTATTAGCACCACCAATGATTGCTGTTAAACGCCGTTATACATCTTCTCAACCAACAAAAGCAGAGTTTATTGAAGCCATACAAACTTGGATAAAAAATCCAAATGAAGCAAATGCTAAGATGTATGGTGCAGTAAAACGCTTTAATGTGATGCCTAAAATGCCGTTTTCTGAAGAAACCATTGCTCAAATAGCTGATTATATGTATGAATATGATATTGCCCAGCCAGAATGGTTTGAAGGACATTTTAATGAAATGAAAGGAAATAGAAATTAAATGTATGGGAAACTTCTCAAGTATAATTCAACAAGATAGATTAGTATTAGTCGATTTTTATGCGGAATGGTGTGAACCATGTAAACTAATGGGGCCTATATTAAAAGAAGTAAAGGATGTACTAGGAGATGCTGTGTTAATTTTTAAAATTAATGTTGATATAAATCAAATAACAGCATCAAAATATAACGTAAGAGGTGTGCCAACCTTGGTTTTATTTAAATCGGGAAAGCAACTCTGGAGACAATCAGGAATTGTTCATAAGGGAGATTTAATTGATATTCTTAAAGGGAATAGTTAGTTTTTAGTACCACTACAGACAATAAATTCACCTGGAATCTCATATCCAACTTTAGTTTTATAAGCCTTAATTGATTCTAAATATGCTAATCTTGCTTCATGTTTAGTTTTTGAATCAAACCTTGAGTATGCCATGGCAACAGGGCCACCTATAAACGCAGCGTCACAGGCTTCTTCATCTGTTGAATATTGTAATGTGGTTTTAATTTTTTGAGAACGTATGTTTTTGAATCCTACTTTATCAAATACGTAATCTAAAACATTTCCCTCGCCCAGATTAAAAAACATTGGACAAACATCAGTATTAACCCGCGCATCAACGATGGGGAAAATTTCTGCCCATCCACAGTTTTTTCTAGAGCCCCAAACAGCGACTGTGGCTTTGCCAGTAGGTTTTAAAACCCGAAACATTTCTCCTAAAGCAATATCAGGTTCTGGGAAATACATTAATCCTAGAGCACATGTTGCAAGATCATATGTGTCGTCCTCACAGTTTAGTGCCTCTGCATCCATACGTTCAAAACGGACATTGGAAATAGTATTTGTCAAACATAAATTTGTTCCAATTTCTATCATTTTATCAGAAATATCTGTAGCCATAACAGAGCCGTTCGCACCTGCGATTTCGTTTAATCTAAAAGAAATTAATCCTGTGCCTGCTGCAATATCAATAATGTTGTCTCCATTTCGAACATCAGAAGTTTTTAAGAGTAAATCATGTGCAGGTTTTAATTGTACTTGCCATAAGTCTTGGTAAAACTCCGAGGCTTTGTCCCAGCCATATCTTTGTACTCTTCTTTGTAGATTAGGATTCATTTTTTTGAGTTTTGATTAATTCTATGTTTCGTTTACACAATTGTGCTCTTGAAAACACATCTAAATATGGACTGTGTTGTTCTGCCTTATCTAAAAACTTTTCGATTTCTAATAGCGATCTTGGGCTTTTAATTTTTACCGTATAACGCACTTCAGAATAACCCGGAAAAGCGTTTGAACTTGCAAATAATGCGCCATCATCATAGTCTGCTTCGATGCATACTTCTAATTTATCAATTGGAACATCGAGTTTTGATGCCCAGAGCATATACCCTGTGGCCAAGCAGCTGCCAAGAGCTGCTCTGCCTAAAACACCTGGACTAGGAGCGCTTCCATTTCCTCCAATTTGATTTGGCATATCGGAATGAAGTTTCCAGTCACCTTCTGAGATTTCACAGGAAAGACCATTTGTAATTCGTGTAACGGAAACTCCAGTGCCTTGACCAAGATTAGGTTTTAAAGATAATGCCTTCGCGTTTCTTTCAAATTTGTGTTTTATGCTGTCTTGTTCTTTCATTTTTTTAAAATAAATTGAGGTTTAGAATATGTTTTCTAAACCTCTATCTTCCATATTTAAATTACTTACCTTCTTTAATATAGCCCCAGCCTTCAGCTTGCTTTGTTATAATTTCTAGAATGCCATCAGCCACAAAAGTTACCCCAGGTATTATTTGAGAAGGATCAATTTTATGACGCTTCATTGTACCTTCACAAATAACAAAAGAAACATTCTCTTTTTTTGCTAATGTTTCCATGTCTTCGGCAACAGTGGATTTGTCTTTTAAAACCATCTCTATAGAACCACTGTACATTACGACCTCAAATTGAGAATCTGGATAGGCTTTAGACATATATTTTACATGTCTCACCGCAGCTTGATGTACTGAAGTATCACTGCTTGTAACATCGAATACAATTTTAATTGGTGTTTCCTGTGCAAAGGATATTGACGTAAATACCAATGCTAATATTACATTTAAAATAGTTTTCATTATTTCAAATTTTATTTAATTAATAATTATTCTCCAGCGAAAATATAGCCGCAGCCATTTTCTTGTGCTCTACCTAAAGCCCAGACTCCAGAAGGTACCAATTGAATATTTGGTAAAACACCATTTACCCAATCGTCATACACTTCTTTTGGATCTAAATTCATTTTAGCAGCAACAGCATTACTGTAAACTTTAGTCGCTAAATCGCAGACACAAAATAAAGCACCGCGTTCTATCATCCGTTTAATACCTTCTATTGCTGGTAATGGAAAATCACCATCTTGTGGCTCATAATAAGGATTTCGTTTTGAAGGCTGCCCTGTGGCATTATCATTTATGCCAAATACTTCACCAATGGGATACTTTTCCCAGATACGATTTTCAAATGCTAAAGGAATTGCCTTATGTCTTAAAACAGTCATAGCAGTCATATTATCATCTGAAGTTCCAGTTCCATTGTTGCTTAAATAATACGCCCAATTCCAAGTTACTGGAAATCCATCATGTGGGGTAGATCCATCGTAGACTATCCTGTGCTTTCCCTTAATGTTTTTGAACCAGTCATCTACTTCTTCCATTTTTTTAGCTTCAAATGCTTCCGTTGTAGCATATATCGGATTTGTTAGTACAGCTATGGTACTTGCCGTAGCACCTAGGGCTAAAGCGCCTAAAAATTTTCGCCTTGAATTACTTTCGGTTGTTGTTTTCATAATTATTCATTTAGTTTTAATAATATTATATTGATTTTTGTAATATTCTATAATGGGTTGAAATGGCCCTTTTTGATGCTGGTCAATAGAAAAGTTATCGGCATAAGGGGGATATGGCGTCGATACTGGTTTTTTCTTTATATCTGGAAAATCTTTTTCAGGATGGCTCTTTATTGGTCTTTGTTGTTGGTTGATAAATCCAGCGACATCATAGGCTTCTTCATCCGTTAAAAAAGGTGAGTCATAGGTTGTGCCAAATGGCATATTGGCTTTTATAAATCTTGCAGATGTCAGTACTCTAGTCATGCCAGCACCATCATTATAGGAGTCGTTACCCCAAAGTGGAGGATATTCATAATTAAATCCGTTGGCAGATTTAATACCTTGACCATCGCTTTGATGACATATGATGCAGTGTGTAATAAATACTTTTTTTCCATGTTCAAGATCGATAGCTCTTTCAGGAATTTTCAATTTCAAAAAACCTTGACCTTCAATTTCCCCGTCTTCTGGAGCATATCGACTCAAATACTCTAAGTATGCTACATATGCTTTCATTTCTTTACTATCAGTATGCAGCTTAATACCATTCATGCTTCTTTCAAAACAGCCATTAATACGTTCTTCTATTGTACCCATTTTATTCTCTCTACCGCGGAATTGAGGAAATCTTTGGATGATTCCAATTAAAGGTGCTGAATAAGGTTTAGTGCCTGAATTAAGATGACAATTATTACAAGACAATCGATTTCCCGCATATGACAATTCCGGATTTTCACTTTCAGGACCTATGTGTTTTGCTGTGTTTTGAAATAATTCAAAACCATACTTAATGATTTTATTTTTTTCAGAATCATCTAATGCTGCCGCATTATAATTCATATAATATACATTAGGTAATTTGTGAGAAGAGATGACCTGATCTTTAGAAATCACATTATAACATACCAGAATAATAATAGTACTTAGTACAATAATTGTCCCAATACAAAATGAGAGTAATCTCAGCTTTTTCGTTATGTATGTTTTTTTATTCATCTTGAAATCATTGCAAATTCACGTCCTTATCAGCCAAAGTGAATTATTTGCTAATGCATTTGCTTAGCAGCTTTATAGTTCTGTGGGGAGTTTGCTCTAGCGACTTAAATAGAAATTTGTTAAATCGTTCGTCAACATATTTCTGTAATATACGAATTAATAAATTTTCATTTTCTGAAAATTCCATTGAACAATGAATTGAATCGTTGCTCCATGTATAAGTATTCTTCTAGTTTTATTGTAGGCGGATGGCGGATCTGAATCTAGTTGTAATGGATTTTGTCCATTTTTTAGTCGTCTATGAACCCGTCTAAATAACAACCATTGTCCAGAATTGACAGCGGCTTTATAATATCTGATTGGTGTTTTCATATCTATGCCCTGAGATGGACTATATGTGTATGCAATAACAATTGATGGGCCATCAAAACTCTCTACTTCATTGAAAGCCTTGAGTGTTTGCGTATGATTAGCACCTCTAAAACAGATGCGACATAAGCATCTTGATAAGTCATTGCTAATAAGCCAAGATCCTTTTTCTGCCTTTGTTTGACTCTAAAAGTAAATTTGGCTTTGCACCAAATGGTGTAAATTTTGATGAATGACTACCAGTATTGTCATTAGCTTCATTATCTAAAACAAGAATGTTTTGATTTTTTCTTGATGCGATGGCATCATCTAATCCACCATAGCCTATGTCATAGGCCCAACCATCACCACCAACAATCCAAATGCTTTTTTTAACTAAATTATCCGAAATTTGGGATATTTGCTTCGATTTTGATGAATCTATAGACTTTAATAATTACATAAGTTTCAAGGTCTTAACATTCAGAAATGTAATCTTTTGAAGATAATTACTTATTTTAGACATTCAAAACGCTATTAATTCATAATGTCACAAAACCGACAACTTGCTGCTATCATGTTTACAGATATAGAGGGCTATACTGCATTGATGCGACGTGATGAAAAACTAGCAGTTGCCATGCGTAAGCGTCATAGAAACACTTTTGAAAGAACTACTGAGGCATTTAATGGCACTATAATTCAATATTTTGGTGATGGAACTTTAAGTACGTTTAAAAGCACGGTTGAAGCGGTTGATTGTGCAATTGAATTGCAGAAAGCATATTTGAAGGTACCTGAAATACCTGTACGAATCGGAATCCATGTTGGAGATATTATTCATTCTAAAGATGATATTATCGGTGATGCAGTAAATGTAGCTTCAAGAATCGAATCATGTGCTGTTCCAGGTAGTGTATTGATTTCGGATAGAGTGCATGATCAAATACGTAGTCATCGACATATTGAATATCAATTTTTGGATCGCTTTAAGTTTAAAAATGTAGAGACGCCAATTCCTGTTTATGCAATTTCTAATGAAGGTATTGTGGTCCCTGAATTATCTGAAGTTAGCGTAAAAGTTAATGCAAGTGAATCCCGTTCATTCAAATCATTTAAGAAAAAAGCAGCCATGTTATTGTTAGCTTTAGTAGCCGTTATTGTTGTTTTAGTAGTCAATGGAAAGCGTGAACAGGTTGGAGCAGTATACGAAAATTTGTCTATTGCTGTGTTGCCTTTTACTAATATGAGTATAGATAAGGATTCTGAAATTTTTACGGATGGTGTCACCGAGGACATTTTATTACAATTATCAAAAATAAAAGAGCTACAAGTAATATCGAGAACCTCTAGTATGCAGTTTAAAAATTCTGAAAAAACCATCCAGGAAATCGCAAAAGCACTGGGCGTTTCTTATGTTTTAGAGGGAAGTGTTCGAAAGTATGGAGACAAAATTAGAATTAATGCAAAGCTTGTAAATGCTATAAATAATGAATACTTATGGGCAGAGAACTATGATGAAACCATGACCGAAATATTTGATATTCAAAGTCGTGTTTCAACTGAAATAGCGAAAGCATTAAAAATTGAATTGAGTGAGAATGAACAATACAATTTAAATAGAACACCTACCGAAAATTCTGAAGCTTATAGAATATACAAACACGCACAACAAACGTTAAATAGAGGTAGCGGAAAGGTTGAAGATTTGGAAAAAGCAGTTGCACTTTTTAAAGAATCAATCGCTCTTGATCCAAATTTTTGTCGCGCCTATATTGGTCTGTCAGACACCTATTTGGAATATATATATTGGGGGCGATCGGCTTCAAAAGATGTTTTAGACAATGCCTTGATTCCAGCATTAAAGGCATTGAAAATAAGCCCTACTGAAGGAGGAAGCTATGGTACACTCGGTTCCATTAGCTTTTATCGTTTTGAAAAGGAAACAGCTATTGAGTATCTCGAACAAGCGTTAGATATCAATCCGAGTTATGTAGGTGGTTATGATAAATTGGCATGGATAAAATTGTTTGATGGTCATTTAGACGATGCCATAGCATTGTTTCAGAAAGTACTTGAATTAGATCCATTGTCTACAAAGTATATTGCAGACATAGCCCTTTCTCATTACTATTTTCAAAATTTTGACAAAGGAATTGGTATATTGAATGAGGCATTAATTGCACATCCAAATGATAATATGCTGTTATGGATGAAAGGCAATTTGCTTACTGGAAATGGCGATTATAAGGAAGCAATAGCTCTTTTTAATAATAGAACGGTTGGTATTAATACCAATTGGATGTTAGGATATGCCTATGGTATGTCAGGTCAAAAGGAGAAAGCACTTGAGATTTTAAATTATCAATTGGAAAAGAGTAAAATAAAATTCGTTCCGCCATATATGATTGCTGTTATCTATATGAGTTTAAATGATAAAGAAAACGCATTACTTTGGTTAGAAAAGGATTATGAAGCGGGAGGACAAGGTTTGTTCTTTTGGGGACTTAAGCGAGACATTAAATTTGAATCGATAAAAACGGAGCCTAGATTTATAGCGTTATTGGAAAAAATAAAATAGATGTAGTATGTCACAGATAAGACAACTTGCGGCAATCATGTTTACTGATATTGAAGGTTATACAGCCTTGATGCAGCAAGACGAGAAGGAGGCAGTTGTTTTTAGAAATCGACATCGAAATACATTCGAAAGAACAACTGAGGCTTTTAATGGGAAAATAATTCAATATTTTGGTGATGGTACATTAAGTACATTTAAGAGTACTGTTGAAGCAGTTGAATGTGCTATAGAGATGCAAAATGCGTTTCTTGAAGAACCAAAAATACCAGTTCGGATTGGTATTCATGTTGGTGATATTATACAGTTAAAAGATGATATTATTGGTGATGCTGTTAATGTTGCATCACGAATTGAATCCTGTGCGATTCCAGGTAGTATCTTGATTTCAGATAAAGTACATGATCAAATACGTAGTCATCGTCATATTGAGTCTGCCTTTTTGGATGCCTATGATTTGAAAAATGTAGATGAAGCAATGCCCATTTTCGCGATTTCGAATGAAGGGTTGGCAGTTCCTAATCCTGAAGATGTTCAAGGTGAACTTAAATCGAATCCTTTAAAAAACAGTAAAATAATTTCAAAGAAGCGAGCAATTTCACTTTCAATATTGGCATTTATTTTGATCGTAGGCACTGTGTTTTCGATTCAATATTTTTCAAATCAAAATGAAAGACCTGAAGATTTGTCTATTGCGGTATTGCCATTTAATAATTTAAGTGCAGATAATGATGCCGAAATATTTAGAGATGGTGTCACCGAGGACATATTAACTCAACTTTCTAAATTGAAGCAGTTACATGTGATTTCTCGTAAATCGGTAATGCAATTTAAAAATCTGGATAAACCAATTTCCCAAATTGCCAAAAAACTAAGAGTGTCTTATATATTACAGGGAAGTATTAGGAAATATGATGACAAAGTTAGAGTAACGGCTCAATTGGTTGTTGCTGAAACTGATGAACTAATATGGGCTGGACAATATGATAAAACACTTACTGATATTTTTGCTATTCAATCTGAAGTATCAAAAGAAATCGTTGATGCCCTAAATTTAAATATTACCTTCGATGAACAGCAAAGCTTGGAAGATATTTCTACCCATAATATTGAGGCTTATAAATTGTTTTTAAGAGGACGTCAAGAAGCTGATAAAAGAACTCAAGGAAGTATTGCAGCAAGTATTAAACTTTACGAAGCAGCAATAGATTTAGATAATAATTATGCTGAGGCATATGCGGAAATTGCGAACTCCGTGTATTTAGAAACGTATTATTCTGGAAGAGATGCTGTGGAGGCTTCTAAATTGGCTAATGACTATTTAAATAAGGCAGAAAAGATTAGTATAAAAGTATCTAGGATTTATTCGGTTAGAGGATTGATTTATAATATTGAAGGAAAGCATGAATTAGCAAAAGCTGCATTTGAAAAAGCAATCAAACTTGCACCTAATGATTTAACTGCGCGACATCAATTTTCCACGTTTTATTATTATACACAGCAATATGAAAAACAGCTTGAACAAGCAAAAATAGCCTATACTCTCGATCCATTATCTTTTGCAACTGCGAATAGCTATTTCACTGCACTAACTGCTAATTTCAAATATGATGAGGCAGAGAAACTTATGCAATCTATAGAAAAGGAAAGCGATGGAAGTAATGCTTTTGTAATTAATAGATCTTATTTTAGATTGTATATCGATAAAAGAGATTATAAAATGGCCATTGTACCATTAAAAAAAATTGTAGATGAGCAACCCGTGTTTAATCGATTTTTGGGCTATTGCTATGGCAAAGAAGGTGATACTATAAATTGCTATAAAGTGATCAATACAATTAAGAGCGCTACATTCAAAAGAAATGAAAAAAATCATCAAATTGCCATAGCATTCGCTGGTCTTCAAGAAACCGATAGTGTGCTTTATTATTTAGATACTATCCGAAACAATCAGCGCACAATGTTACAACGAGAACGCTATGAATTTTTTGGATATTTGAAAGATGACCCTAGATTTATAGATCTGATAAAAGCTCATGCTTTAGAGGTCGAGTAATCCCTTCAAAAAAATTTATTGAAATTATGTAACGTTTTAAAAAGGTGAGCGTCAAATAAGTAATCAATAAAATTTACTACCATCATGAGCCGAGCTTAATAAAAGTTTTTGGTTCGAATTATAAAAACGATTGGCGAACACATTTTTCAATTATATAAAATAAAAAAACAAAATGAGACAAGACAAACAACTTATAGTAATTACACATTTAAGTCAGTTGTTATGTTTTGTAACAGGCTTTGGAAGTTTGATAGTTCCATTAATTATTTGGGCTACTCAAAAAAGAAATGTGTATGAAATGGATGAGCATGGTAAAAACATAGTCAACTTTCAAATTAGTTTAATAGTGTATACACTGTTATGTATTCCATTAATATTAGTATTTGGATTAGGAATATTAGGATTCATAGTCCTTGGAATTGTAGCTTTAGTTTTTCCGATTGTTAATGCTATTAAAGCAAGCAAAGGCGAAACACCAAAATACCCTTTATCTCTTAATTTTATTAGTTAGTTATTTTATGTAGAGATAAACTAAAAACGCTCACTGAAAAGTGAGCGTTTTTTTAGTTATGTAAATGATTGATTAGTTATTTAACATTACGGGCATTACAAGCATAGTTACGTGTTCCCCATCATCTAAGCCATCAATTGGAGTTAAAATCCCTGCTCTGTTAGGTAAACTCATTTCAAGTTGTACATCTTCAGAGTTTAAATTGTTTAGCATTTCAGTCAAAAACCTAGAGTTAAAGCCAATTTGCATATCATCACCTTGATAATCGCAAGTTAAACGTTCTTCCGCTTTATTTGAGTAATCGATGTCTTCGGCCGAAATATTTAATTCTGCACCAGCAATCTTTAATCGAATTTGATGTGTGGTCTTATTAGAAAAGATGCTTACACGTCTTACAGAATTTAAAAACTGTGTACGGCTAATTGTTAATTTATTTGGGTTTTCCTTTGGTATAACAGCTTCATAATTTGGATACTTACCATCAATTAAGCGACACACCAACTCTGAATTTTCAAATGTAAACTTAGCATTAGATTCGTTATATTCAATGGTTAAATTTTCATCACTTCCAGCTAAAATTCCTTTTAAAAGATTTAAAGGCTTCTTTGGCATTATGAATTCAGCAACTTGACTCGCTTTTACATCTGCGCGCGTATACTTCACTAATTTATGTGCATCTGTTGCTACAAAAGTTAACCCTTCAGTTGAAAACTGGAAAAAGACACCACTCATTACTGGGCGTAAGTCATCGTTTCCTGCTGCAAAAATTGTTTTACTGATTGCAGTTGCTAATACATCACCTGTAATGGTTGTAGTACTTGGATTATCTAAAGCGACTGCTTTTGGAAATTCATTACCATCCGCATATGCTAATGCATACTTACCATGATTGGAACTGATTTCAACTGTATTGTTCTCTTCAACCACAAAAGTTAAAGGTTGTTCAGGAAATGTTTTTAAGGTATCTAATAATAAACGTGCAGGTAATGCTATACTACCACTAGTATCACTTTCTACGTTAATAACCGAAGACATAGTCGTCTCTAGGTCACTAGCCGAAACCGTTAATTTTGAATCTGTTAATTCAAATAGAAAATTATCTAATATTGGCAGAGTGTTAGAATTGTTTATGACACCTCCTAAGACTTGTAATTGCTTAAGTAAATACGTACTCGATACTATAAACTTCATGAAAGATTTTTTAAAAAAATAATGAACAACAAATATATTTTATTTAACTGATAATACTTGGCCTAATTTATACATTTTTATTAACAGTTGTCTAAAATCTCTCAAAAGTAGAAAAATATTTATTTCTTAGATAAAATTGAATTTAGTATTTGAATCAAAATCCTTACTTTTACGCTTACAAAAAAAATGAAAAAGATGAAAAAATTCAACTTAAGAATGTCTATGTTGTTCTTACTAAGTCTCTTAGTGGGTTCAGGTGTGATTGCCCAAACAGCAGCCCAGCGCGCAGAAATTATTAAATCATACGATCAGGCTAAACTTTCACAGCTAGCATTAGAATATTCTAGAACTTTTAAAGCAGATTTTGAAGCGGCAAAAGCATATGCTGCCGCAAATGATATTCCTGTGGTTATTGAAAAAGAAGATGGTGGAATTGCTATTCTTCATAAAGTTTTAGAGGATGGTACATTATTATATACGACAACACACAATCAAGATGCTGGGATAACGGTTAGAGCAGATCAGCTTTATACAGGAGGCTCGTTAAATTTGTCTGTGGATGGCGAAGGAATAACCCTTGGAATTTGGGATGGTGGAGCTGTACGTGCCAGTCATGAATTATATGAAGGACGCACAGTACAGGCAGACGGAGCAACTGGATTGAGTAATCACGCAACTCATGTTGCTGGAACTATGATGGGTTCTAATGTTCCTAATGGAGGAATTTATACAGGAATGGCTTATGCAGCTAATTTGCAAGCCAATGATTTTGGGAATGATACCTCTGAAATGGTAGCTCAGGCCGCTGCTGGATTGATACTATCTAATCACTCTTATGGAGCTGGTATTGATACAAGTACACCACTATATTTTTTAGGTCAATATGATGGTAATGCTGCCAATGTCGATAATATTCTTTATAATGCACCGCATTATCTTGCAATGTTCTCAGCAGGAAATGATAATGGTGCTGGAATTAACCCAACAGATAATGGCTATGATATATTAACGGATAGAGGGGTTTCTAAAAACGGTATTACCGTTGCTGCAGTTAATGAATTATTGAACTATACTGGTCCAGCAAGTGTAGTAATGTCAAGCTTTAGTAGCTGGGGCCCAACAGATGATGGTCGAATTAAACCAGATATTTCTGCGAAAGGTGTAGCAATGGGGTCTTCAGTTGCAACTAGTGATACTGCCTATGGAATCATGCAAGGAACATCAATGGCGACGCCAAGTGTAACAGGATCTTTAGGATTATTACAAGATTTATATAGTAACATTTACGGTAACTTCATGTTGGGAGCCACAGTAAAAGGCTTAGCTATTCATACAGCACTTGAAGCTGGAGCTGCCGACGGTCCGGATTATAGATTTGGTTGGGGCTTATTAAACGTTGAAGCTGCTGCTGAAGTAATTTTAGATGAGGAAGTGCATTCTGCAATTGAAGAAAACACCTTAGTTACTTCAACAACATATACGAAAACGGTGACTTCAAATGGTGTTGATCCATTAGTAGTTACGATAGTTTGGACAGATCTACCTGGTACAGTTCAAGCAAATATTGAAGATGATACAACACCACGTTTGGTAAATAATTTAAATGTAAAACTTACAGATGGTGGTGGAAACGATTTTTTTCCATGGCGATTGAATGCATTCAATCCTACATTAGCAGCAACTAAAGGAGTTAATAATGTAGATAATGTAGAGAAAGTAGAAATTAATGCACCAGCTGGTGATTATACAATTACAGTAAGTCATTCAGGTGCTTTAACTGGAGGAAGTCAAGATTATTCTTTAATTGCTACAGGTATTGCCGAAGATGATTTCACGTTTACACCAGATAACATTACAAAATCATTTTGTTCAACAGAAACAACATTTTATAGTTTCAATTATACGTCAACAGCTAGTTTTAATGGACCAATGACACTCTCTGCAAGTGGATTGCCAGGAGGGGCGGTTGCTACGTTTACACCTGCCGTTATTACTGCTGATGAGGATTTTGTATTGGAAATTACTGGAGTTGCTGCTGGAACCTATAATTTTACAGTTATCGGTACTAGTGCATCACATACCAAACAAGTTGATCTAGAATTAACACTTAGTAGTGGACTACCATTAAATAATCCAACTTTAAATGCTCCTATTAATGGCGCAATGGATGTTTTTATATATCCAAGCTTACAATGGGATGCAGATCCTATTGCAGTTAGATATAAGGTTGAAGTTTCGAAACTATCAAATTTCGCTACTACTGTCTATGATGAATTTGTTACACAAAACAGTGTGAGTATGCCAGGTTTAGAAAGTAATACAGAATATTTCTGGAGAGTAAGACCAGAAGCAGATTGTGCTAGTGGCGGATTTACAACAGCTTCATTTACAACGGAAACAATTTCATGTTCTGCATTAAATACAGCTACAGATACACCAATTACGATTGATGTTGTTCCGGTAGTAATAGAATCAGTAATTACTGTGCCAGCTGGTCAAAATGTTGTTATTGGTGATATAAATGTCACTATGGATTTAACACATTCTTGGTTAGGTGATTTGACAATTAGTTTAATTAGCCCATTAGGTACCGAAGTGGTTTTAATGAATGGTGCTTGTGATGATGGTGTAAATGCCAACGTAACCTTTGATGATTCAGGAATTGAATTTACATGTGGTGCTGGAGATCCTGCAGTAACAGGTATTATGAGAGCAGAAAATCTATTATCTCCATTTATTTTAGAAGAATCTGTTGGAGATTGGACGCTAAGAGTTATTGATGGATTTAATCAAGATGGCGGTTCTTTAAATGGGTTCTCTATTGAATTTTGTGATACTGCTGGAGCCTTGAGTATAGATGATAAAGAATTAACAGCTTTTGATATCTATCCTAACCCAGCTAAGAATTACTTTAATTTTAATTTAGGTGTCCCTCAGGAAAATCTTAAAATAAGTGTTTATGATGTTAATGGACGTTTGTTAATTAATAAAGCATTTGAAGGTCAAGATCAAAAACAAGTAAATACAGAAATTTTATCGAGTGGAATGTATTTTGTTGAAATACAAAATGGAAACCAACGTGGCGTTAAAAAGTTGATTATCAAATAAGCAATATTTGAATCACAAATAAAATAAAAGGCTGCAGTTAATGCAGCCTTTTATTTTTATTGATATTTTCTTTTTCGCAGATATGTGAATACAATACTAAAAATAGTCAGAAACAAGAGTGGCAATGCAATATTTATAAATAGCCATTTTGACTTTTCATTTTGCACTTTTTGCTGATCTAAAAAAGGAATCACAACAGCCTTACTTCTTATGTCAATCAAGCCGTTATCGTCTAACAAATATTGAACCGCATTCTCTAGGAATTCTTTATTCCCAAAACGTTGACCTGTCCATCTATCAAAGCCTAATTCTTGAGGTTGATTGCGTATAACATCATTCTTAATAATATTACCATCAGCGACAACAATCATCTTTGTTGGGACACTTTTGTTCTTTTCATTTGTAATTTTAAATGGCTTTACACGATTATTATATACCGAAGTAAACGCACCTTCTAATAACACCGCTAAATGTTGTGGGCCAGCAGTAAATTGATCAGGATTTGGCTCCTGTGTTACTAATTCTAAACGAATCTCTTTAGGCACGCCTTCTAATTTTGAAAGCTTCGAACTTTGTAAAAGAATAGTTTTAGAAATGCTATTCTTTAATGTGTCTATAGTGTTGGCGAAATCAAACTTAATCAAGTTTAGATTGCTTGTAATGGAATGATTAGGATTACTTGTGGCTAATGGTGAGTAGGGCCATTTGAGTGGCTGAAATTGAGCGTTACTACCTTCGCCTATTGCCAAAGTAATAGGAGCAGAGTACATATCGCTTACCAAGACTGGATTAATTCGAATACCATATTTAAAGAAAAAATCATCAAGATTTAAAGCATTGGGTAACGCTATGGCGCGTCCAGATTCATTTAGCAAACTGTCTTGATCCATACTTACAGATTCCGTTAACCATAGACTTTTACCACCATACATTGTATACTGATCTAACACGAATTTTTCCGCTTCTGTAAATGGTTTCGTTGCTTTTGCAGATATAATTAAATCGTAAGCTTTTAGTTGATTTAATGTCTTTTGCGGCTGTATAGAAACACTGTCAAGAGTGAATGCTGCAATTTTATATTGTGATTTAATAGTCTTTAAGAAATCCGCAATATATAGGTCACCAAGTTGACCGTTACCCTTCAGTATAGCGATGGTTTTACTTTTAGGTTTTACCAATTTATTAAAGCCTTCAGCAAATGTATATTCTAGGTGTTGAATAGAATTGGTTATTAAGTCTTGTTGTGAAGCACCAATTGAATTTTTGATTAGAGAAATTTTTACGGTTTGGTTGTTGAAACTCGCTAATGCCCATGGAAAAATAAGCTCTTGAGACGATTTAGTACCTTCATTCACGTTTAATTGTAACGGTTGTAATCCGCGTTGCACGAGTTGTTGTATGATTTGATCACGATTTGCTTCATCTTCAAGCGGATTGAAAAATGAAAATTTCACCTGTTTGCTGTGCATGGCAAATTCTTCAAGAAGTTGATGCGTCTCACGTTTTAAGCGTCTAAATTCTGAAGAAAATTCACCTTCTAAAAACACATCTATAATTAGTGGAGAATCCACATGTTTGAGCATCTGTAACGACGCTTCAGATAATGTATACCGATGATCTTGGGTTAAATCAAAACGCTTATATACTGAACTGCCAACCCAGTTAGCTAAGCTAATAACGAGTACAGTAATACATACTATAATGACGCTAGATTTAGTCTTCGGTTTCAAATTTCACTGCTTCTTTAAAGGGATTAATACTCACAACTTTATTGTTTTTAAATACTATTTTTAAACATTCCTTGTTTGAGTTAAAAGCACCTGGCTCTATACCTAAACTATAATTCCAAATGTTATTATCATGAGCTTTTAAATCCATATTCCAACCCAACCATTCATAGTTGCCTAATGCCTGTTGCACCTCTTTTTTAGACATGTTTTTCAAAGTGTCTGATGCCATCAAATGATCACTCATTTCATACCGTAATGCCGGTTTTTCCATCCAAGCTTCAGTCTTAAAGTATTTTTGATGATGGTAATTACTAAAAATATTGATAAATGGATAAAACGCATAGAAAAAGACCAATGGAGTTAATACTATACTTAGTAATACAGTTAGCCATTTTCGTTTATCAATAGTATTAATAAATAAAAGCACCAGCACAAATACGATACCATTAAAAAGAACAAACAAAGGTGTAATTAGCATTGTTATTCTTTTTTAATGTTCAATTTAGTTAATACAATAAAGAACGCTGTTACACTTAAAAAGTACAGTATATCTCTAGTGTCCAATACGCCACGACTCATACTTTTAAAATGCGCTTCCATACCTAATAACTCTATATCAAATAGATCTCCAAATATCCGGTAGTTTGATACCCCTTCAAAACCAAAATAAAAAATGAAACACATGAAAACAGCACTAATAAAGGTAACAATTTGATTCTCTGATAGTGTCGACGCATAGATGCCAATTGCAGTATATGCAGAAATTAAAAAGAGGAGTCCAAAATAGGAGCCTACTACACTTCCTATATCTAAATTGCCCTTTGGATTCCCCAAAGATACAATAGCGTATACATATATTAAAGTAGGAATGAGAGCGATAATTATGAGTGTAAAAGCACCAAAATATTTTCCAAATACAATTTGTAAATGTGAAACAGGTTTGGTAAGCAATAATTCTATGGTGCCTTGCTTGTTTTCATCACTAAAACTTCGCATGGTTACCGCGGGAACAAGGAATAATAAAATCCATGGTGCTAAAAGGAAAAAGCTTGATAAATCTGCAAAGCCGTTATCCATTATATTAAATTCTCCTTTAAACAGCCACAACACCAAACCATTAAGTAAAAGGAATATTGCAATCACTAGATATCCAATTGTTGAGGAGAAAAATAGATTAATTTCTTTTCTGAAAATTGCAAACATAGTTTTGGTTTATGATTATTTCAAACTTACAAGTTTATCGACACTCCAAGCTTCAGGTTTTGCGTTAAACATAGGTTTGGTCTTTGCCCACACATCTTTAAATAAGTCGGAATGTCTATACCGTTCTAAATCGTTTTCAGATTGCCAGTAACTGTAAGTGAAAAATATATTAGTGTTGCGTTTGTCTCTATATAATTCTAAAAATTCGCAGCCTTCAAATGCTCTGATCTGAGCTTTTTTAAGCTCAAAATTTTCCAGAAATTCATTGATTTTCAATGGGTCAAAACTCATTTTTACAATTCTAACGAACATAGTTAAATTTTTGAAAAGTTAATGGTTACTGTATCTCTCATGTTCAACCCCATAAGTGTTGATGCACTTCCTACGGTAGCACTATCACTTTTATACACGGCTATTTCCAAATAATCAGAAGAGTTAAAAACGACTAGCCCTTTCCCAGCATCATATCGTTTTTCCTCCGGGATTTCATAGTTGATGGCATCACTATATTTATTATAAATAGTTTTAAATTTATAATTTCTTGCTGAAATTTCAAAAGCACGTGTTCTTTGAATAGATTCAAAAAATTTACGTTTAATATTAGTAATTACATTACCATAATTATCGATATAAATTATACTGCCTATAATTTGATTTTTTTCATCATTAACAAATGGAATTAAATTTTTAATAGGCTTAATAGTGTTAATAACTTTTCCTATAACCTCCAATGTTCCACCTCTTGCGATATGACAAGCAACTTTTACAAAAACATCTAAAACGGGAAAACTGGTTTCTATTTTGTCGTGTATGTTAATCTCAACAATTTTTTGAGGCGCGATATCAGAACAAATCATACTCATAATTCCATTGTTCGCACATATAAAATAATGGTCGTCTAACTGTACTGCAATGTGTTTGTTTTCAGGGTTTAATTCTGAGTCTATTCCTATAACATGTATGGTGCCTTTTGGAAAACTACTGTACGCATTTTGAATTATATATGCGGCCTCAGGAACATTAAATGGCGAAACTGAATGTGAGATATCTACAATCTTTACATTCGGAAGCTCTGAATAAATAGCACCTTTAATTGAACCGGCAAAGTGATCCTTTTCACCAAAATCGGTTGTTAATGTGATTATCGCCATAAATGATATATTGCTATTTTAGTTTTCATTCCTCTGCTAAAAATAAATTGATTTTTTCTGTTGAAAAAAAATTGTATTTTAAATGTCTGAGCACAACAATGTATTATTTTTTTCAGTTATTTTTGATACTATAAAATGAAAATTTTAATATCGTTTGTTTCAACACAAAACTAAGAAAACAAAACAGATTAATTTATTAAATCCTATAGCTTTTGAACGAACTTATAATTGAATTAGAAGAAATCACTCCAAAAGAATTTTTTGGAACTCAAAACGTTAATATTGCGCTTATAAAAAAATACTTCCCAAAATTAAAGATTGTGGCAAGAGGAAATAAGATTAAAGCCTTTGGTGATGAAGAGTTACTTGAGGAATTTGATCGCAGATTAGGAATGCTATTAACTCATTTTGGAAAATATAATAAGTTAGACGAAAATGTTATTGAACGTGTACTCACAAGTCAAAGTAGTGATGATTATACAACATCAAAGCAAAGCGGCGAAGTAATTGTACATGGCGTTAATGGAAAATTAATAAAAGCACAAACTTTAAATCAACGGAGATTAGTTGAGAGTATGCGTGCCAACGATATGGTGTTTGCCATTGGTCCTGCGGGAACCGGTAAAACGTATACTGGTGTAGCATTAGCAGTTCAAGCCTTAAAGAGTAAAGAAGTAAAACGTATTATTTTAACACGCCCAGCTGTAGAAGCAGGTGAAAATTTGGGATTCCTTCCTGGAGATTTAAAGGAGAAATTAGATCCGTATATGCAACCCTTATATGATGCGTTGAGAGATATGATTGCACCTGAGAAATTAACACAATATATTGAGAATGGGACCATTCAAATTGCTCCATTAGCCTTTATGAGAGGAAGAACATTAGACAATGCTTTTGTGATCTTAGATGAAGGGCAAAATACGACTCATGCTCAGATGAAAATGTTTCTAACAAGAATGGGTAAACATGCTAAATTTTTGCTGACAGGTGATCCTGGTCAAGTAGATTTACCGAGACGTACAACCTCTGGCTTAAAAGAAGCGCTACTCGTTTTAAAGAATGTTGATGGTGTAGGGATGATATACTTAGATGAAAAAGATGTTATTCGTCATAAATTAGTAAAGAAAGTTATTGAAGCCTATAAAAGTATAGAGAATAGAGATTGATTTTTTTAGGAGCTTTTTCCAGCTTTCCGCTATATCTTTTTTGCTCTTAATAGAAAAAAAGGATGCCGCATCAATCTGGGCTAGGCTAGTTTGCAGTAACCAGTAACCAGTAATTAGAAATCAGTAACTAGAAATCAAAAATCAGCAATCAGCAATCATTGGCAACAGGAAGTCAAAATTATAACAATAGGTCACACTGAGCGTGTCGAAGTGTCTCAACAAATTAAAAAATAGACAGTTAGTTCTATAGTTGCCTTTCGATAGAAAGGTTTTAATACGAGAAAAATAAGGTATCAATTAAATTTTAGTGAATTCGTGATAAAAAAAAGTAACACAATAATAGACACCAACTTCAATTTTCCGAACCAAAAATCGGTGTATAAAGGAAAGGTTAGAGAAGTTTATAATATTAATGATGATCTTTTAGTAATGATAGCTACAGATCGCTTATCAGCGTTCGATGTAGTTATGCCTAAAGGAATTCCTTATAAAGGGCAAATTTTAAATCAGATTGCAACTAAATTTATGGAGCAAACGGAGGATATTGTGCCTAATTGGTTACTTGCCGCTCCCGATCCTAATGTTGCAGTTGGTCATTTATGTGAACCTTTTAAAGTTGAAATGGTAATTCGAGGGTATATGTCTGGACATGCTGCCCGCGAATATAAATTAGGGAAACGTATGCTTTGTGGCATTACTATGCCTGAAGGAATGAAAGAAAACGATAAGTTTCCTAGTCCAATAATAACACCTGCTACTAAAGCCGAAATGGGAGATCATGATGAAGATATTTCTAGAGAAGATATTTTATCCAAAGGCATTGTATCGGAGGCCGATTATTTAATACTAGAGGAGTATACTCGAAAATTATTCGAAAGAGGAACTGAAATTGCCGCATCGAGAGATTTAATTCTTGTGGATACCAAATACGAATTTGGAAAAACTAAAGCGGGCACTATAGTGCTTATTGATGAAATTCACACACCTGATTCATCGCGATATTTTTATGCTGAAGGGTATCAGGAACGACAAGATAAAGGAGAAGTTCAGAAACAACTCTCTAAAGAATTTGTGCGTCAATGGCTAATTAGTAATAATTTTCAAGGTTTAGAAGGCCAGACAGTACCTGAAATGTCTGATGAATATATCAATTCGGTCAGTGAACGTTACATTGAGCTATATGAGAAAATCATGGGAGCACCCTTTGAAAAAGCGAATGTAATAGATATTCAAAATCGGATAGAAACGAACGTTAACACGTATTTACAATAATTAATTAGGTTCCTTTATTGAAAACAAGTTATGTACGTAACCAATATTTAACTCCGTAAAATCAGCCTGTCCTAAATTTGCATTAATAGATGCACCAAGATAAAAATTAGATTTTGGACGCTTTTTAGTACTAATTAGATAATATTTTAAACAGAATCTTGTAGATATTAAATGTTTGATTTTATAATAGGTATTAAATTCACCTAAAACAATATTGCTTTCCTCTGGTATGACTTGAGGTACATATTCCCAACCTTGATTAATTCTCCAGTCAATCTTATAACCAGGTTTGTGAATGTTAAACCCTAATTGAAGATCAAGACCAAAATGATTGAGTAAAAGTTCCCCACTTAAAGTTAAACCTAAGTTGGTAGCATTCCATCCAGGGTTCGTTTTGAATTGCTCAAATTCGCGTCCATCCTGAACTAAGGATTCATTGTCTACAATATAATCATAGTAATGTTGATAAAAGCGATAATAAAATCCCAATCCTATTTTATAGGTATTATTAAGCACCCAACCATATTCTCCAGAAAATGAATAAATGCTCTTTTTATCATTAAAAGCACGAGATAAGGTGTTTGAACCATAGCCTGTACGAATTGCGAAATAATTGTATTTACTTTTTTGTAAATCAGGTTTGGCTTGTTTAGGTGGCGCTTTTATCGATTTTGTAGGCCGCATAATTTCTGCCGATACACCAAATAATAAAGAATTATAGCCTTGGTTTGGCAAACGTGAATGCCCATTTGAATGATGGAAATAACCAGCTCCAACGTGATAATTGATGGTTTTTGTTTCTAGAATATTATAATGCATTTGCAGTTTAAAAGACCAGGATAAATCGGTGGATACGGCTTTGTTATTTGGATTATGAATAGAGTCATACTTTTTATTAAAATAGGACATTCCAGTCCCTATTTGAACTCTAAGATTTTTAGTTCGAAATGCATTAAATTCAATAAATGGCAAGACTGAAATAGCCTGTCCTAAATGTTTTGTGTTACCAAAATCGGTATATCCAATACTAATTCCTGTAGTCATACTTTTAAGGCGTTGTGACCATTCATCATCAGATTTAGAATGATCCCAAGACAGGTTTATAATAAATTGTTTTTGCAAATCGCGATCAGGAAAATTGGAATTGGATTCGCCAGTAGCACCTAATAGAATTTCGGGTGTAATTCTAAAATTATGTATTGTACTTATACTGTCTCGTTGTCCAAATATTGAAACTGAATATAAAAAAAGAAAAGTTGTAATTAATACTTTCATAAGTGTGTCTTAGTAAAAATAAGATTTTTGAATTTGAACAATGAATTTAAAACTATTTAAGTGTGTTTAGGTATACGTTTTTAATAAAAAATGCCATTTAAAAGTTTTAAAAAGTTCAATATTGATGAATAGCTTTAATGGTTTCGAATTGAGCTTTTCTTTAAAGCGAATGGCCGATTTATTAAAATAATTACTGATGCTATATTTCAGAGTAATGTCCTTTTCTTCCAAATATCTATAACAACAGTAACGTAGATAGGGCGCTAAGTTTTTACCTCTAAACTCATCAAAAGAATACATGTTTAATAAATAAGCTTCGTTTGAATTTATTTTAAAAAGCCTGTTTTTTAATATGAAATCATTTAACTCAATAAACATATAAGTTGCTATTTTATCACCATGTTTAAGTCCAATACACGCTTGTCCTAATTCTAAACTCTCATGAATTTTAGTTTCACTTACCGAATCTACTTCTGTAATTATATAGTCTAGTTCTTCAGCATTTAATTGCTTAAATATAAAGTCTTGAGATTCGCCTCTAATTTCAGGTTTATTAGATAAGATATATTCCTCTTGTACCCAATAATAGGGCATGATGTCAATTCCTATTTTGGCGAGACCATATCTCAAGCCTTGAAGAAAAAGACCGTGTCTTAAGAGTCCCCAAATTAATTTAAAATTATATGGTGATTTCTTTTCCTTGGTCTGCATCAATTATTAGGAATTAAATGGTCTGCCATATGCACCATGTCCTGGTTGCAAATTCATTTTAAGTCTGAATTCTGCAGGCGTCATAATCTCACGTTCATTGGCTTTAGCAATGACATGTATTCTTTGAATAAGGGCCGAATTTGTAGCCAATCGTGTGCGGTCAGTATCATACCAAATATTGTCTTCAAGTCCAACTCTAACACCACCACCAACAGCAATAGATAAAGAATTCATTTTTAATTGACTATTACCAATTCCGGCCAAGCTAAAAAAGGAATTATCTGGCAAGTCATTAATCATAACGCCTGTATGTAAAATATCAGCTTGGGCACACGCTATATTTCCAAATAATAAATTAAAATAATATGGCGGTTGAATCAATTCTTTACGCTGTAAATATTTGGCATAATTTATCATTCCAGCATCAAACACTTCTAATTCAGGAACAATACCAAGTTCTTTCATGGCATGAGCCAGGTCTTGAACCATCTGAGGTGAATTAATACTTGCAGTACGATTAAAGTTTAATGAACTAAGGGTTAAGCTTCCCATATCTGGTTTCAAATTAGCTTCCAAATAGAGTGCATCCGAACGCTGTTCTAGAGCGCTAAAATCTCTTCCGCTTAGTGAAACACAGATAACAAGATCAGGTGTGAATTTACGAATACCGCTTACAATCTCTGCATATATTTCTTTCTCATAGGTAGGCTTTCCAGTAATAGCATCACGAGCGTGCAGATGCACCATTGTGATACCTAAATCACTAGCCCTATGTACGTCTTCTACTATTTCTGTGACACTAACCGGAACATGGGGAGTCATGTCTTTAGTTGGGATCATTCCAGTAGGCGTGAAATTAATTATTAATTTCTCTTCCAATTTGCAATAGTTTAGTTAGTATATATTTTGAAGATAATCTATTCGCGTTTCAAATTTGAAACAGGTCTCAATTGTTATATACAGGTTTGTTAACATTTTTGATAAGTATTCTCTAACGAGTTGATATAGTATAACTTCTTTACTATTTTTATGAACCAATAAATATCTTTAAATGGAAATACTTGATGAATTACTAAAATCATTTTCGGATTTAGCTTGGGGATTACCACTGCTTATTTTATTAATTGGTGGCGGACTTTATTTATTAATTCTCTCAAGGTTTTTGCCTTTTCGGTATATCGGACATGCATTGCAAATATTAAGAGGTAAGTATGATGATCCAAATGATCCTGGTGAGATTAGTCATTTTAAAGCTTTGACCACGGCTTTGTCGTCGACCATTGGTATGGGAAATATTGCTGGTGTTGCATTGGCAATTTCAGTTGGAGGACCAGGTGCCGTATTTTGGATGTGGATGAGTGCAATTGTAGGAATGTCTACAAAATTCTTCACGTCAACACTAGCTGTAATGTATCGAGGAAAAGACACCAACGGAGCATTACAAGGTGGTCCAATGTATTTTATTAGGGAAGGTCTAGGAAAAGCTTGGATGCCATTGGCTATATTATTTAGTGTTTCTGGGTTATTGGGTGCTTTGCCAGTAGTTAATGTGAATCAATTAACCCAAGCCATTAACGATATTATTTTAGAACCTAATGGCGTGACTGTTGGATTAACATCAAATTTAATAATAGCATTTGTTTTAGTTGTGCTCACTTCAGTTATAATTTTAGGAGGTCTAAAACGAATTAGTGATACAGCCTCTAAAATGGTGCCTTCCATGGTTGCATTGTATTTTGTTCTTGTACTTATCATTTTAGCTGCACATATTGAAGAAGTTCCGAAATATATTACGATTATTTTTACCGATGCTTTTGCTGCTGAAAACTATAAAGGCGATCCATTTTTTGGAGGGGTTTTAGGAGCTTTGGTATTGTTGGGAATTCGTCGTGGTGCTTTTTCTAATGAAGCCGGAATTGGAACAGCTCCAATGGCACATGGGGCGGCAAAAACGGACGAGCCAGTTCGAGAAGGATTAGTAGCCATGCTCGGCCCAGCAATAGACACTTTAATTATTTGTACACTCACCGCCTTGGCAATTTTAGTAACAGGTGTTTGGCAAACAACAAATGATAATGGTGTGAGTTTAACGGCTTCAGCATTCAATGAAGTAATGCCTGGTTATGGTCAATATTTATTAATGATTTGTGTGTTTGTATTTAGCGTATCATCTCTGTTTTCTTATTCGTATTATGGTACTAAATGCATGTCTTTCCTTTTTGGAGCACACAGAAAACAGTATTATAATTATTTCTATATTATTAGTATCGTTTTGGCAGCAACAACGCCTTTTAGCATGATGATAAATTTTATTGATGGCGTCTTTGCTTTAATGGCAATTCCAACAATGATAGCAACTATCATCATGGCTCCTAGAGTAGTTAAAGAAATAAAAAGTTATTTGAAGCGCATAAAAAAACCACATTCGTAAATGTGGTTTTTTTAATTATAGAATGTTGTTCTATTGTTTTTTAAGTAAGATCTTTTCGTTCGTAAATTGATGTGCTTCATCCAAAAAGGCTTGCATCAAGTTCCAGTTAGAATTGGGTACATAATTTTGCTTATACTGTTTAGTAGTTGTCACTATTAACGTACTTCCTTCAATTTTAGCAGTACTTATAAATGCACCTGTGGCATTATCTACAGATTTATTGAACTTGTCTAATCCTGCAACTTTATATCCAGCTGGTATGTCTAAAGTAATCTCATAGTTATAACATCGTGGATAAGCCATATGAATATTTTCGGTACGTTGACGTTCTTTATCTTCTAAGTCAATTTGTCCACCTATAAGTTTTCCTAACTCTACAATATAATTTGGACCTGCTTTTTTCAACAAAATGTTTTTTGCCTTAAAGCCTTCGCTATATGTGAAATACGAACCCATTCCATAACGACCAGTATTATCAATACTATATGTGTAATCTTCAACATCAGAAGCTTCAAATTCGGCTTCAGCACTCTTTTTGAATCTATCTTCTTGTTTTACGCGCAATTTTTCGACCAATGCGTCTATTTCTTTTTTATATTTAATTTTTTTCTTCTTGTTTTTTATTCGAGCTGTAAAAGATTTGGTGGAATATTTTTTATAATCTTCAGATACATAATCTGAATAAATCATACGCTCATATTGTTGATCTTCTTTTTCATATCCTTTAAAACTATTTGTTGTAGAAATAGAAACTCCAGAAAAATCATCATTTAAACTTAAATTAATGCTCTTTTTAGTTTCATTTTGATCGAAAGTTGAAACTGGAAGTTTCCCGTTTTCGATAATGTCAATCTTGTTTTTAGAAGCCGACAACAAATAAATGTCTGTGCCTTCTATAAGTGAAGAGTAGCTATCAATAGTGGTATGGGGACTAAAGAATTCTGCATAAATAGGAGTTTCAGTCTTAATCTTTAATAATACATTTACATTTCGTTCTATGAGTAAATCTTTTATAGAACCGTCATATCGTTTTTGAGCAACTACAATTTCATATTTGATTTTCTGACGCTTAAGAAACTCTGTAAAGTGTCTAATAAATTGCTTTTCATTTTGGATAAACACAGGATAGTTTCCATAATACTCAAAAGGATAGGATAAGATATCAGCTTCTCTAACAAAGAAGGCTTCAATGAATCGTGTAAGATAATAATGACGCATGTAGTAATACGCAGCTGTTACCTTTTCAGCATCGTTTTTAAAACTTTTTCCTTTGAAAAAATCTTTCACATCTCCAATATCACCATCTGGTTTAAATCGGTTGTCATACAGCTCTAGTATTTCTTCCTTAGAAACGGATTTCTTTATGGTTTTTTCATCTTCTGGCAGAAATGCCAGCGCTCTATCTTCAAATTTACCTGAACGCGCAAAATATACTTGAAACTTAAAAGCAGGACGTTCTACCAAAGGATAAAACCATCTGCGGTATTCAGTTTTTCCAATATCTGATGCTTCCAAAGAATAGCGACGAATACTCTTTTTTTCTGAAGGCATAGATTTTAACTCAGGAGCCCCATTATAAGAATTGAAATTTATAAAAAAGTCATTTTCAGTTTCAAAAAATAACTTAAAATCCATGATTGGGTATTCTTCACCTAAGGTTGTCTCCACGGGTTCAAAACCAAATGCATAAGTCGATTTAAAAGGTTCAACTTTGTAAAAATAATAATCTATGATATCACCAACTTCTAGATTAGCAATGGCAATTTTAGTTTCACCATCCACCTCGATGGCTTCCTCATTAACATCGACTTCAACCACTGATCCATCGGTCTTTACTATTTTAATACCAACTACATTATCACCTTTGGCTTTCCACGAATAACGTCCCTTGTTAGACCTAAATCGCTTTGTAAATGAGAATTCAGAGAATTCCTCTACTGCTGCCTTATCAAGAAGTTTAATTCGTTTCCGTATTGAAGCTTTGTAGGTGACGCTTTTTCCGAACTTATGAAAATCATAATTTTCATTCTTATAAATAATTACAGCCGATTCATTGTTCCATTTTTTCGGGATATCATTGGCATTTTTGTAAGTATCAGTTGCTCCCCAAAAGAATTCTTTTGCTTCTTCTTCGTTTTTAGTCTGTGCAATACTTGCAATTGAGAAAGAGAGTAAGAGTAAAAGTGTAAGTCTCACATTAATCATAGGTCTATTGTTTCGTTAAAATAATTTGTTCGTTGTAAATATTATTAAGATTTTCAATGCATTGATTCCATTCTTCGAAGTCTGTAGTTTCAATTTTTGCATTCTTAATTTTAAATAGTTTCTTATAAACTATGGCGTTGTCCTTTTGAGAAAAACGCACAGATATATCATAGTTTTTACTAGAAACAGTAATGTCTTCTGGCATATGTGTAACCTTATATCCAGAAGGAATATTCAATTGTGTTGTAGATTCTAAGTCTTTTTTAGAATTGAATATGAAGTTGGTTTTACGTTTGTCAAAACTGTAAGAAGAAAATTGTTTATCAATGTCTAAATCGATATAAATATCATTATCAAAGGCAGCAACAGCGTTCTTAATTTCAATATCATAGGAAATATCTATACTCAAATCGCGATCTAATAAATCGGAAGTATTGATGTTAGACACTTTAATATTACTATTTCCTTTATTAAGGTACCATTCTAAAAACTCATCCTTTTTATCAGTTTTCAAGGTGTGGAAATAATACAACAGACTGGATCTACTTTCTCCATTGTAGCGCTTTTCTACGACGCCTTTCATTTCATCTTCTGTAAGAGTAAGCGTATAGTTTATGAGCTCTTTATTAAACGAGGCCTCGGAAGTAGGAACATACTGTAATGTAAATCCGTCTCCATCTTCAATTAAAACTTGCTTGCCTTGAATACGATCAGCATATTCACCAAAAGCATTAAACTTTTCAGTGCCATCTAAAAAGACAGTTTTACCATCTTTAAATAAAGAGCAAATCATATGATTGTCTACAGATAGACTAGGAGTAGAGTAATCATATGCGATACGCTTTGTACCAATCCAAGTTAATCGTGCATCAAACCCAGCCTCAATTAGCATTTGCTTTGTGAGATTTGCCATGCCTTTACAATCACCATATTTTTTGTCAAATACATTGGAAGCTTCATCAGGTTTAAATCCTGCAATCCCATCTTCAAATGCGATGTATCTAATGTTGTCTTGTACCCAATAATAGATGTTCTTAATTTTTTCATCATCATTGGTTACATTTTCAGTAAGCTCTTTAACTTTTGCCTTAATAGAAGTGTTATCATTCTCAAGACTATTTACTAAAGACTTATACCAATTGTATAAATCTTGAGTAGAGTTAAAAATGTTTTCTTTCGTTTCATTAAACGTATAGGATTTCGCCAATATTAGAATATGAGGATAAATGTAGGTTGGTCCAGGCGCATTTTCTTCCTTAAACATCGCTGGAACATTTTCAATGGTAAATGTGTGAATATTTACTTTCTTTTTTGGATCCTTAGTCACGTGTTTTTTAATATCGTAACCCTCAAAATTCAATTCTTTTAATTCTATATCTAACCAATAAGGAATTTCAATTTTAATCACTTTTTTTACTGTTGGGTATTGGTCATTAAAATACAGCTTGGTGAAATATTTCACATCATCATAGGCTTTAACAATCTTAGTGTTGTATTTATACCCTTTCAGTGGAAAATCTAATCCCGTATATTTTACTCTAGAATCATTATGAAATAAATCATTGCTAGTATACGCTTCGTCGCGAATATAAAATCCGGCATCGCGTTTGTTTTTATAAGTAATTTCAAATTCTTCGATACGTGATTCTCCATCATAAAAACAATACTTCTGGATGTCTGCTCTTGAATCCATGTTTATCATGCTTTCAGACATGGTGTGTAATACGGTTACTTTTTTGGTTTTTTTATCAAAATCGAAAGAGACATAGTCTGTGCTTGCTTCTAATGCAATTGGGTCGTCTGGATATTTTTCTTTTAAGGTTTTGGCTTTGTATATTTCCTGAGCTGAAGGATCTATTTTTTTCTGTGAGAAAGTGTTTAAGGAGACAGAAAGTATAAAGATGAGGTAGAATAAAGTTTTGGTCATAAATAAATGTTAAGACGCTAAGGTAAATTATCACAATCACAAAAGAAACTTTCAATACAAAATATTATTCGAATTAATTGAAATTTATAAATTGATTCAATTCGACCAGTAAAACTTCTATATAAACCGAAGTCAATAATAATTTTTATCTTAATCCAGAATATAAACTTGAGGTCATGAAAAACACAGATAAGGCCAAATTGTATTGGAGAAAAAACATCAAATATGTACTGATTCTACTCAGTATTTGGTTTTTAGTTTCCTATGGTGCTGGAATTTTATTTAAGGATGCCTTAAATGAAATTAAACTTGGAGGCTTTAAGCTAGGGTTTTGGTTTGCACAACAAGGGTCTATGTATATATTTGTAATTCTCATATTTGTCTATGTCCGATTAATGAACAAACTTGATAAAACATATGGTTATGACAATTAGTTTAAATTTGATTGAGGTCATAAGTGTGCAAAAATGGACCTACATTCTGGTTGGAATTACCTTTGCACTATATATAGGAATTGCCATTTGGTCTAGAGCCAGTTCCACCAAAGATTTTTATGTAGCAGGCGGTAGTGTATCTCCATGGGCTAATGGAATGGCAACTGCAGCGGATTGGATGAGTGCAGCTTCTTTTATTTCTATGGCTGGTATCATTTCTTTTGCAGGTTATGATGGCGCTGTTTATTTAATGGGATGGACAGGAGGCTATGTACTATTGGCATTGTTGTTAGCGCCTTATTTGCGAAAGTTTGGAAAGTTCACAGTTCCAGATTTTATAGGTGACCGTTACTATTCGAATTCGGCGCGTATTGTTGCCGTATTTTGTGCATTGCTCATTTCTTTTACATACGTGGCAGGTCAAATGCGTGGCGTTGGAATTGTATTTTCAAGATTTTTAGAAGTCGATATCAATACTGGAGTTATCATTGGAATGCTTATCGTATTGTTCTACGCAGTTCTTGGAGGAATGAAAGGCATCACCTATACGCAAGTTGCACAATATTGCGTGCTCATTTTTGCGTTTATGGTACCTGCAATTTTCATTTCAATCCAAATGACGGGAAATCCTATCCCACAAATTGGATTTGGAAGCGAATTGTCTGATGGTTCTGGGACCTATCTTTTAGATAAATTAGATGGACTCAGCACTGAATTAGGATTTGCTGAATATACGGAAGGCTCGAAATCACTTATAGATGTATTTGCTATTACCCTTGCTTTAATGGTTGGAACAGCAGGACTGCCTCATGTTATTGTTAGATTTTTCACCGTGAAACGGGTTAAAGATGCACGTAAATCGGCAGGTATTGCCTTGCTGCTAATTGTAATTTTATATTCCACGGCTCCAGCTGTTGCTGTTTTTGCGAGAACGAATTTGATTGAAACTGTATCAAATAAAGCATATGCTGACGTTCCTGAGTGGTTTAAAAAATGGGAAACAACAGGATTAATAACCTTCACCGATAAAAATAATGATGGACTAATTCAATATGTCGCTGATAAGGAAACTAATGAATTGGTAGTGGATCGTGATATCATGGTTTTGGCCAACCCAGAAATAGCAAAGCTTCCAAATTGGGTAATTGCACTTGTGGCTGCTGGAGGACTAGCAGCTGCGCTTTCAACTGCCGCAGGATTGTTGTTAGTTATCTCAGCTTCCGTTTCACACGATTTAATTAAGAAAGTAATTGATCCAGATATTTCAGAGAAAAATGAATTAATTGCTGCACGAATTTCGGCCGTTGGAGCGGTTTGTGTGGCAGGCTATTTTGGTATTAATCCACCTGGTTTTGTGGCAGCCGTTGTGGCATTGGCTTTTGGTTTGGCAGCAGCTTCCTTTTTTCCTGCCATCATTTTAGGTGTTTTTTATAAACGAATGAATAAAGAAGGTGCTATTGCTGGAATGCTCGTGGGTATTTTTACCATGCTGTTATACATGATGAAATACAAATTGGGTTGGTTCGACGATGTGGTTCCAAATAAAAGTGAATGGTGGTTTGGAATTTCTCCTGAAGGGTTTGGTTCTATTGCCATGCTCCTGAATTTTTCCGTGTCTATAATTATCATGAAGTTTACAAAAGCACCTCCAAAAGAAGTACAAGACCTAGTTGAAGATATTAGAATTCCAAGTAGTGCAGGTTCAGCAGCTAAACATTAATGCAATGGGGCAAAGGAAATTAGCAGATAATAATAAATTTAGTACTTTAGATAGCTCACAAAAAAATCGTTCAACATGATGAATATGTTGAATATTTCAAAACGAAATACATGAGTAATTATCATATAAAACATTTAGAAGAATATTATCAAGTTTATAGAAAATCGATACGTAATCCGGAGTTGTTTTGGGAAGAAATTGCTGAAGAGCAGTTCCTTTGGCGCAAAAAATGGAATCATGTGTTACGCTGGGATTTTTCAAAACCAGAAGTTAAATGGTTTGAAGGCGCACAGCTTAATATTACTGAAAATTGTATCGATAGGCATTTGGCCACTAGAGGAGACAAGACCGCAATATTATTTGAACCTAATGATCCTAGTAAGTCTGCTGAGCATATTACCTATCTCCAATTGTACCATCGTGTCAATAAATTTGCTAATGTTTTAAAAGCACAAGGGATAAAAAAGGGCGATCGCGTTTGTATTTATTTACCAATGATTCCAGAATTGGCAATTTCAGTTTTAGCCTGTGCGAGAATAGGCGCGATTCACTCCGTTGTATTCGCAGGTTTTTCAGCTACAGCATTATCTACTAGAATTAATGATAGCGATTGCAAAATGGTGATTACTAGCGATGGATCTTATCGTGGTGCAAAAACTATAGATTTAAAAGGGATTGTGGATGAAGCCTTAGAACGTTGTCCCGGTGTCAAAATTGTGCTCGTTGCGAAACGCATTCATTCTGATATTCAGATGAAAGAGGGTCGTGATCAATGGCTACAACAGTTGTTAGATGAGGCATCAGATCAATGCATTGCAGAAGTTATGGATGCTGAAGATCCGTTGTTCATATTATATACCTCAGGTTCCACAGGAAAGCCAAAAGGAATGGTGCACTCAACAGCTGGTTATATGGTGTATACGGCCTATACCTTTAAAAATGTATTTCAATATAAAGAGAATGACATCTATTGGTGTACTGCAGATATTGGTTGGATAACAGGACATAGTTATATCGTTTATGGACCTCTAGCCAATGGCGCTACAACAGTGATGTTTGAGGGCGTCCCAAGTTATCCTGATTTTGGACGTTTTTGGGATATCGTAGAAAAGCATAAAGTGACACAGTTTTATACAGCACCAACAGCCATTCGAGCTTTAGCAAAACAAGGCACTGAACTTGTTGAAAAATATAACTTAGCATCGCTAAAGGTTTTGGGTTCTGTAGGCGAACCAATCAATGAAGAAGCATGGCATTGGTATAATGATAATATAGGAAAAAAGAACAGCCCAATTGTAGATACCTGGTGGCAAACTGAAACGGGGGGTATTATGATTACACCAATTCCTTATGTCACTCCAACAAAACCAACATACGCAACATTACCATTTATTGGAATTCAACCTGCGTTGATGGATGAACATGGTAAAGAATTAATTGGAAATCAAGTGGATGGACGCCTATGTATTAAATATCCATGGCCATCAATGGCCAGAACCATTTGGGGAAATCATCAGCGCTATAAAGACACCTATTTCTCAGCATATGAAAACATGTACTTTACTGGAGATGGTGCATTACGAGATGAGGTTGGTTATTATAGAATAACCGGACGCGTTGACGATGTAATTATTGTCTCCGGACATAATTTAGGAACGGCACCAATTGAAGATGCCATTAATGAACATCCTGCCGTTGCAGAGTCTGCTATTGTTGGATTTCCTCACGATGTTAAAGGAAGTGCCCTTTATGGTTATGTGACCTTAAAAGATACGGGTGAGTCGAGAAGGCATGACAATTTACGTAAAGAAATAAATCAAATAATTACGGAACATATAGGACCAATTGCAAAACTGGATAAAATTCAATTTACTAGTGGGTTACCTAAAACACGTTCAGGAAAAATTATGAGACGTATATTGCGCAAAATTGCACATAATGACACCAGTAATTTAGGTGATACAAGTACCTTGTTAAATCCTGAAGTTGTGCAAGATATAATGGATAATGCGCTTTAAATTGTAACAATACGTTTTTGTCGACGTCATATGAAAATACAATCGCTATTTGGACTTTAATTCAATTCAGTATTTAAAGTGTAATGGCGTAACTAATCTCTAATCATCACTTTTTAATTATGAAAAATATTATTTTATTATTAGGTTTTATTTTTATTGGAATTACAGTCCAAGCTCAACATAAAATATCGGCAGAAGTGCAAGACCATATCAAGACACGAATTGACAAAGGTTTAAATGTAGGAATCGTGGTTGCTCTTATTAATGGAGATGATGTTGAATTTTTTAGCTATGGTAAAACAGCACTGGAAAATGGAAGTAATGTTGATGAATTTTCAGTCTTCGAAATTGGTTCAATTACAAAAACCTTTACAACAATCATGATTGCTGATGAAATCCTGAAAGGAAGAATGAGTCTTTCTGATCCTATTTCAAAATATTTACCAGAACATGTTAAAGTGCCAAGTCGAAACGGACGTGAAATCACCATTAAAGATGTCGCTACGCATTCATCTAGTATACCAAGAATGCCTAGTAACTTTGCACCTTCTAATCCAAATAATCCGTTTGCAGATTATACGATTGACATGGCATATGAGTATATTTCAGGTTTAGAATTAACCCGTGATATTGGCGAACGTTTCGAGTATTCAAATATTGCTATGGGTATTCTAGGACATCTTTTAGAATTGCAATATGGTAAAACGTATGAAGAAATAATGGTTGATCGAATCGCAAATGTATATGATATGAATAATACCAGAGTTGTGTTTACAGATGATATGAAAAAGCATTTGGCTTATGGACATGCTAACGGAAACCAAGTTGAAAACTGGGACTTACCAGCATTGGCAGGAGCAGGAGCAATCCGTTCAACAGCAACTGATATGGTAAAATATGTCAAAGCAAACATGGGCGTTACTAAAGGGCCATTATATGAGGCTATGCAATTATCTCATAAAAAAGCTTATAGTAATGAAGAGCAAGATTTTTCAATAGGCTTAGGATGGCACTACGCTTTAGATGATGATAAAGTAGTTTGGCATAATGGAGGTACAGGAGGTTACATCTCTTTTGCAGGCTTTTTAGAAGGAACTACAACAGGAGTTGTTGTTTTAACGAATTCTCAAAGAAATATTAATGACATCGGATTTAAAATCCTTGATGATACTTTTGAACTAAAAATGCCTAAAATGTCAATTGCCAATGCGATGGAAGCGGAGATTGAAACCAATGGACTAGAGGCAGGATTAGCACTTTATAAGAAAACAAAAACAGAAAACAATGAAGCTTATAATTTTAATGAAGGCGAATTAAACCAATTAGGATATGCACTGTTAGCGAAAGAGAACATGGATGCAGCTTTAGCCATTTTTAAACTGAATATAGAAATGTATCCAAAAGCTTTTAATCCTTACGATTCTTTAGGTGAAGCATATTTAACTAAGGGAGATACAGCATTAGCAGTCACCAATTATAGAAAATCCCTTGAATTCAATGCCGTAAATGAAAACGCTATTCAAGTGTTGAAGACAATGGGTGAAGACACCTCTGCGTTCGAAAAAGCATATGAAGTTTCTGAAACGGTGTTAGATACCTATGTTGGGAAGTATCAACTTTCACCAGACTTTTTTATTACAGTTACTAAGGAAGGTAGCAAATTATTAATCCAAGCAACAGGACAACCTCAATTTGAAGTTTTCCCATCTGCGGAACATGAGTTTTATTTAAAAGTTGTTACGGCTAGCATAACTTTTAATCCTGCTACTGAGAACGATGGCATAGAAAGTTTGATCTTACATCAAGGCGGACAAGATATGCCAGGAATTAAAGTAGAATAACCTTTTATACATAGAAGAATGACAAACCATTGTGTTCATACACAATGGTTTGCTTTTTGTACATACTGAAAATTATTAGTTCAGTCCATTTTTTTTTACTAGCTTTAACTCATTCTCTTTGAGAGCTCAATTTCCTTTAAGGGCTCGATTAATTTAATTGTTGTTGACACCAACTTTTAAGGATTTCACATCATTTCGTGGTATTCAGTTGTATGCATTAAACTTTGCAAATGCTTAGCTATTAATTAAAACTGATCAAAGATGAAAATCTCATTCATTAAAATGCTGACTTTTTTATTGTTAGTATCATTTTCTACCTATTCGCAAAAATCAAAAACTACCGAAATTTTAGGAAAGACGTTTAGTGTCAGTTTTAATCAAGCTACCGACGCCTTTATGATATGTGAGCATACTTCAGATTCTGAAAAGGAATGTAAAGAGAAAGTTATTAAAGAGGAAGGGGAGTTTGCTTTTCTTGAAGCTTTAAGGAACACATTGGATGAAAATGTTGCTACCTATAGTTTTAAAATGTTTAATAAAAGCAAAAAGCTCTCAGAACTTGAAAGCATGGATTATAATGAAGCAAAAATTGAATTGGACAGTACCATTCTCAATACTGAAGGTTCAGAGAAAACCATAAAATTCAGTGATGAACCTGATGAATTTCCTGAGTTCAAAATTAAGAAATCGACCAATGCATATGAGTTAAGCAATAAAGATGTGTTGTCAACTCCAGTCTCAATACCAGATAGTTTAGTTTCAAATTTGGATGGTCTTAAAACTAAAGTAAAAGAGGAATTAAATAAAATTAAAGTCAAGATTGCTAAATATTATGCGAAAGAAATAGGAGGAAAATTCACAAATTTATTGCAAGAATTATACACCGAATCCATCTCAAAGGATGAAACTTATTCATTGTTAACTACTCAAAAATTAAAGAGCTCTGCAGACGAAGACAGTACGTTTACTTATAATTTTTTGCTATTACTGAATGATAAATTGCATTTAAAAGTTTATAGAACAACCGAGAAACCTTCAAACGCCAAACGTTATGGTGAATTCGATAAAAGTATTTCTGAATCGGAGTTTGTTGGTGGCATGATTTCGCAACATAAAATGTTTAAGGATAACGAATTAAATAAGGCAACCTTAGGTAAAATCTATCATATGATTAAAACCAAAAACGAAACCAAGATTGCTACCGATACCAAAAAACGATTTGAAGATGACCTGGCTAGTGAAATCGATAAACAGATGAATGCTAAAACTACCTATAGCGGACAAATGGTATTAAATAAAAAAGTGCCTTTATATCTGCAAAGAATTAAATACACGATAAAAAAGACAAAAATTGAAAATAAAGAGGATAAAGAATCTGAAGATGTAAAATACAAAATTGATTCATCCATCGTTTATGAAAAAAATTGGCGCCTGAGAAATACATATACACCAAAACGCACAGGTAAATTTATTAGGATTGACACAGTAGAATTAGAAGTCGATTCGGTAAATGTGCACTTTTTTAATAATCGTGCTGATAATATTACTATTATAGGAAGGTTAAGTACCGATGAAGATGATAAAACAAGAGTACTAATCAATAGAATGTATAGCCTTCCTTTACGGGAATTAAATAATCGTTCTCAAACAAATTCATTTACTGACGAAGACGGAAATGAGTACAACTATTATTATGATGATGTGCTGGATTTTTTACCGTACAACAAATACAATTATGCGGTTAAAAATGGTGAGATTAAAGTGGTTGCGGATGATAGTGTCAAAGTTAAAGAAAGGAAAATCGGGGATTATTTTACTGGTATTTTCTTCTCGGATTTCTTAGGTTTAAATACCAACAGTAGTAATAGTTTAATTGTGGCAGAAGGACGCATCCGAATCCCTTTTAATCTTAGAAATATTCGAAGAAACACGTGGTTTGATAATGTAACCGCTTACGCCTCTTTGAATCTCTTTAGTGGGTTTGAAAATAGTTCACGAAAAGTTACTCTAGAGGATTCATCTGACGCTGATGAAACCTCAGATACTAACGCCGAATTATTTACTACTGATAATTTCAATTTACTATCTAATAATAATATTGATGCAGGAATTCTGATAACACCATACACCTTTGAATGGAAAGGTGCTTCTACCTTTATTCATTTACGATATGGCTTGCGATTTTTAAGAACAGGTGTTGAATACAATTTGAGAACACAAGATAGTGCTACAGCACCTGTTAATACAGAACTTAAAGGATTCCAAGTGTTTTCTATTGGTCAAGAAGCTGAAATAAACTTTGAAATTAGACCACAATCCAGTGTTGGAGCAGATTTATCTATCGGATTGAACTGGTTCCGAGCAAATGGTACGAATAAAAACGACGTCGATTTTTCAACAACCAATAACTCACCAAATCTCAAGGTAATGGCAAATATATATTCCTTAACCAATTCGGATGAAAGCAATGCAGGAGTATACTTTAGGATAGGCGGACATTATAATTTAGGCAGTTATAAAGTGTTTCCGCAAATGATGGTGGGCTATGCAACCAACCTGAGTTCGTTTGTAAATAAAGTAAAAAATGAAAAAAACTAGCAAATGAAAAAACAACTCAACAATATAAATCATTGGATTATCGATGTGCTTAATGAAATGAGTAACCATAAGATGTCTATTATTTTTGTATTTATCCTATTTCTGCTCTTATGGATAGTCCCACAAATAAACGATCTCATCGTAGTGCTCAACCAAGCACAAAACGATTGGTTCGTCGTATTCACCTTTTTTGCCTCCCTTAGTGTATTAGCATTTTTAATCAGTACAGTGGATTCCTATTTCAATCCGCCAATACCATCATCAGACGAGGAATCTGACCTAAAACCATCAGAAGACGCTGCACCAATACAGCAACAACAAAACCAATCCCTCTTTCAAATCCCTAAAGATTCTAAAGAGCGCTATTTGGAGCAGCGTCGTGATGATACGCTTACAACAGATGTACTCGATGATTTTTATGAAACTCAAGCCCAGTATATCAAAAGACTATTTCCAAAAATCCTAGGAACTATTCTTATCTTAATTGCCGCTTTTGCAGTGAGTAATACCTTTTACGAAATCTATGATGAAACCATTCTTATCACACCAAAATTGGGGCTGGGCATTTGTATTTTTCTGCTATTTCTTTTATTGAATCAATCTCTAATTCTTAAATGTTCTAGGTGGTTACACAAGTTCCCATGGACCAATTACATTCCTATAGTTGTGGCGTTGTTCTGTTTTTTTGGAATTATAATTCTAGGGCTTTTAAATACTGGTGGTTCTCGTGAAGATACCCTACGTTTTTTTACGGCCTTACTCTTACTGGCCATTTTATTTCTCTTAATCTCTGTGTCGTATAATATGTTTGTATTGAAACTCAAACGTCGCTTAGGCGCCAAGCTAATATTGGGGTTGACCATCATTGCATTTATTGCTTACATCTATTTAGTGTTCAATCCTGAAGGTTTGGCGTACATCACACCGTTATCTATCGTTATGATTTGTGTTATTGGCATGTTTACCATCCTAAATCTGATAAAATTAGTTGGGCATCGCTACAACATTCCTTTATTGCCCATTGTACTTATAATTAGTGTAGCATTGGCAGTATATACAGCCAATAAACCCGACTTCTCACATTACGATGCCAGTTGGAAAAAAACGGCAATTATGTCCAGTGAACGCTTAGTACTGGATGTTTTTATTAATGAATGGATAGACGATCGTAAAGCCGAGATCTTGACGCACGATAGCAGTAATCCGTTTCCAATTATTATGGTCTCTTCCGAAGGCGGAGGTTCACGTGCTGGACTGTGGTCCTTTTTAGTACAGAGTTATTTATACGAACGCAATCCAGATTATTTTGAAATCTATTTGTTCTCTATAACTGGTGCCTCAGGTGGAGGTGTAGGTAATAATATGTTTTACACACAGGCCTATCAATTGCAAGAAGGTACGAGCATAGTGCCTTTTAAATTTAAAACCGCAGAGGCAGATGAATTACAATATCGTGCGAGTTGCATTTATAAAAAAGATTATTTATCGACTTCTGTAGCGAGTTTGATGGGACGTGATTTATTTAAGAGCATTACCAATATTGGTGTGTTTCAAGATCGTGGGAAACTCTTAGAAAACCAATGGGAATCGGCTTTCGCAGAAACCTTTAAATATTCAGAAACGAATCAAAGTCCGTTGGCAGAAACTTACTTGGAGATGATGCCGCATTTAGGATCCGGAATTATAAAACCATTATTAATTACAAATACTACGCACTTACAATCTGGCAAACGAGCGGTCATTAGTCCAGTAGCTATAGATAGAGATTCTCATAACATGGGTGTATTTATGGATCTGTTGGCGAAATACCCTTTTAAAAACCGTATGATTAAACGTTCAACGGCGATGTCACTCAACGCCAGATTCCCTTATATAAGCCCAGCTGCCCGAATAAAAAAATTGGGGCAGTTTGGAGATGCTGGATATTATGATAATGTAGGAGGTACGGTAACGCGACGTCTAACGGTTGCTTTAGAAAAGGCTCTAGCAGAGCGAGACACTTTAAAAGGTAAATATGAAATAAAGCACTTGGTTATTAAAAATTACGCCAAAGCTTGGGATGTCGATGGGATTTTAAATTACAGCAGTCAATTAACGGCACCAGCAGGTATGATTTGGAATGCCACTTTTGCCCATCCTACAGAAATGGAAAAAACATTTACAAATGTAAGCTACATTGAATCCAAACGTACAGATATCGAAGAACGTAAAGCAGTGTTGTCTTTTAGTACTGAAGACGATGCCAATGGCCTTATGAAACCCATTATCCCTTTAGGACGTTATTTGTCTGAAGCGGCAGTACGCTCTTTAGAAAAACGTTTGGAAAATGATACCATCATTGAAAAATTGAATATGATATTACCTAGTAAGTAACTAGCAAAACGTGATGTATGTCATGAAATAAGAAAGAGAATAAAACTAAATTTGAATACGAACATCTTAAATAACACATATGAAATCTAGACTCCTCATTTTATTTTTAAGTATTTCTATATACTCATTTGGGCAAAAACGAGACCTCAAAAGTTTTACATTTCAAGACCAAACCATTGAATATTCAAGAATAGATTATTCAAATTATGGAATCGCTCAATTTTTTATCACAATGTATAGCGACGATACTAAATTCAACTTAGTAGAACAAAGTGCTTATAACTGTCTACGAAGAAAAGACAGGATTTATCATACTCTATACTTTTTTATTAAAGTGCCTTCCAGTATTGGAGATTCAGAAGTAAAGAACAAGCTATTTTCTGAATTCGTTAAACATTTAAAGGAAGAGGAGAAAAAGACAAAAATTGATTTATATCTAAATTTTGATGAAGACTATTCAGCCGTCTATCAAACAAAACAAAAAAGTGAGAAAAAGAATGATGTTAAAAGAGTGAACATTAACATTTCTGTTAAAACCATTTGTCAATCGCTCACCATAAGATAAAACATTGCTTAATAATTGTATAACTCATCGCTCATAATTTTATAACTAATGGAATTTTTCAGGGGCATAAACCTAAATACTACAGAAGAGTATTTACAGAAATATCTTAGACTAAATAGCCTAGATAAGCTAAGCAACGAGATCTTTAATTTGAAGACTCCAAGTGAGGAGGTGGCTGATATAGGAGGGATTTGGGGAGAATTCACATTAAGTCGTAATGAAATCAATGGAGGAATTCGCTTTGCATTGTTAGAGTGTCCTAATGCGCTGTGTTGGACTGTTACCACAGGTTTTCCGCCAGATCCGGAATCAACTGTTATTCACCTCACAGTAAATCGTCAACAAATTAGCCAAGAATTCATAGAAGAAATTGAAGAGTTCTTAGACGACCATTCTGAGTGCTTGAAAAGGGTTCTATCCATAGAAGAGTCCTGAACGAAAAAATAATCCAATAACCTGTATAATTAATTGCGTTTGATTTTCTTTATCTTAGAGCCCATGCATCAAACCATAGGTGATCATATTATAGTTCATTAAAAATGAAATTCAAAACAAATTCTCATATCCTAAAATCTGGAAGTCAAATTAATATTAGGGTTCCTCAAATTGAAGACGCCCAAGATTTGCTTGATTTAAAAAGAGCTTATATAAAAAACACATCTACTTTACCTCTGACTTTAGAGGAATATCCGATAGATGTAAAAAAGGAAGCTAATCTCATTGAAGATTATTATAAAAGTGAAAACAGTATTTTGCTAGTTGCTGAATTCAACAACATATTAATTGGTAATATTGATTTGACTGGAAGTCAAAGATCTAAAATGTTTCATACCGGAATGCTTGGAATGGGAATAGGTGAAAAATGGAGAAATCAAGGTCTTGGAAAACTATTAATTGAAAGTGTAATAGATTGGGCAAAACATAATTCGAAAATTGAAATCGTTTGGCTTGATGTATATACTTCAAATGAATTGGGATATAACCTCTATAAAAAAACAGGCTTTAAAAAGTGTGGAATAATTAAAAATTTCTTTAAACAGGATCAGCAGTACATAGATAAAATACAAATGTATCAAAGAATAAAATAGCAATCTTGACTAACGTGTGTAGTCCGTTGAGTCTAAATTATTAGTACCTTAGAGCACGTATAGAATTCTTAATTTTTTAAATTCAACCATCATATGTATCATTTAAAACGAAACCTATCATGTCTATTCTTCCTTGTTTGTCTATTGGGAAGTTTACAAGCCCAAATTAATAAAGGAAGTCTAGAAAAGGACAAACCCTTATCCGCTCAAATGTCTCAAGGAGAAACACATCAATATACTCTAGATTTAAAAGCCGACCAGTTTGTTTTGCTCAGAGTTATGCAAAAAGGTGTAGATCTAAAAGTGATGATTTATGATAGTCATGGTGAAGAAATGGAAGAATTTGATAGTCCTAATGGAAAGCAAGGTCCAGAGATAGTGACATTTATGTCGATTGAAAAAGGCGTCTATAAAGTTGAAGTCTATCCTTTTGATGAAGAGGAACCCAAAGGAAATTATGACATTAATTTAAGTATGTTGGAGCCGAAAGCTGTTTCACCATCTGATCAGGTAGATCAAGCATTTGCCGCATGGGATACAAAGGATTCACCAGGAGCAGCAGTTGCTGTAGTTCAAAATGGTGCTATTGTATACAAAAAAGGATATGGCATGGCGAATCTAGAATATGATATTCCTAATAGTACGTCCACAGTGTTTCATATTGCTTCTGTGTCAAAACAGTTTACAGTATTTTCCATATTACTACTGCAACAAGATGGCAAGCTTAATATAGATGACGACATTAGAAAATATATTCCTGAAGTACCAGACTTTGGTACAACCATCACTTTAGGTCACTTGGCATCACATACCAGTGGATTAAGAGATCAATGGAATCTATTAACCATGGCAGGTTGGCGCATGGATGATGTAATTACGAAAGATCATATCTTAAAATTAGTAAGCAGACAAAAGGAATTAAATTTTAATCCTGGAGAAGAATTTCTGTATTGCAATACAGGATTTACTTTATTGGCAGAAGTGGTGGCTCGAGTTTCAGAACAGTCCTTTGCCGAGTTTACACAAGCCAATATATTTGAACCTTTAAATATGAGCAATACCTTGTTTTATGATGATCATGAAAAGTTAGTAAAAAATAGAGCCTACTCGTATTATTCGGATAGTGGAGGCTTTAAAAAAAGTGTATTGAATTATGCTAATGTAGGTGCGACAAGCTTATTTACAACCGTTGAAGATTTAAGCCTATGGGCACTTAATTTTAGTAATCTAAAAGTAGGAACTGCTGAAATCATCAATACCATGAATACGCAAACAATTCTTAATAATGGTAAGACCATTGGACCTGCTCTCGGACAATTTACTGGAACGTATAAGGGCCTGAATGAAATTCAACATGGTGGTGCTGATGCGGGTTATAGAAGCTATTTAACACGATTTGAAGATCAGAAAACTGCCGTGGTGGTTTTTAGTAATGCTGCCGAATTTAATTCTGGACGAATGGCGCATAAAGTTATAGATATTTATCTAAAAAATCAGATTAAAGTTGAGATTAAACCGGAACCTGAGTCCAAAAAAGAAACGTCTAATTCTGAACAAATTGTTGTGAACCAAAGCTCATTAGACTCCTATGTTGGAGACTTTGAACTCCAGCCAGGATTTATCATTACCATTACCGAAAGTGATGGTAAATTAACGGCTCAAGCTACCGGACAAGGCGCAATTGAATTAATACCAATGAGTATTACAGATTTTAAAGTTGGAAATGTTGATGCTATACTTGAGTTTATCCCTAATAATGGCGATGCTATTGAGTCACTTAAATTACATCAAGGTGGTCAAATTAGACCAGCACCAAGAGTTAAGGATTTTGATAAATCTGCAGTTGATTTATCAGAATTTACAGGCGCATTTTATAGTGAAGAATTAGCAACAACCTATAATTTTAATTTGGTTGATGGAAAACTTATAGGAAGTCATAGTAAGTACAGTGACTTTAATATTAATCCGGTAAAGATCGATGTGTTTTCAGCGGATAGAAGATCTTTAGGTCAGATTGAATTCCTTAGAGATGCAGATCAATCTATTTTTGGATGTAAGGTCTCAAACGGACGAGTAAGAAATCTATATTTTAAAAAAATGAATTAACTCTTAAAAAATGGGTACTAAGAAGAATAAAAGCAAACAAGGTGTAGGAGTCGCCATGGGAATAGCTATTGGAACAGCCATTGGTGTTGCTCAAGATAATATAGGCTTGTGGATTGCCTTAGGATTAGTATTTGGCGTGGCCATCGGGAAACTTATGGATCTTAAAAACAATGACAAAGAAGAAAATTAAGAAGCCCGATATTTACAAACTCACTTCGTTTAAAATGATAAAGAAACTAAATCACAGTAATACTGATATAGCAAAGTCCATACGTTCTGTATTTCAAGTGTCCTATGCTGTGGAGGCTAAACTGTTAAATGCTACAGATTTTCCTCCTTTAAAGCGGCCCCTTGAAGCCTATGTGAACTCTGAAACTGTGTTCTATGGATTTTTTATTGAAGATGAACTGGCGGCAGTCGTAGAAATAAATCATGAATCTAAAGCTACGCACATTCAAAGTCTCGTTGTAGATCCCAAGTTTTTCAGACTAGGCATTGCGGCAAAACTCATTGAATTCGTCTTTAAAACCTATAACTCTAAAGTATTCACAGTAGAAACAGGATTAGCAAATGCTCCTGCTTGTAAGCTCTATAAAAAGTTAGGATTTTTTGAAGTGAAACAATATGATACAAATCATAATATTCGTAAGATATGCTTTGAAAGAATTATGTAAATTGCACCGAATTTTATACAATGAATTTTGTAACTAATCCGAATCAATGGCATCAAGTAAAAAATTAAATGTTTTAGATAAAAACTTAACCTTATGGATTTTCACAGCAATGGCTATAGGTGTTGGCATTGGATATTTTGCACCATCATTTCCAGAAATCATAAATTCATTCAATCAGGGAACTACAAATGTTCCAATCGCTATTGGTTTAATCTTAATGATGTATCCTCCTTTAGCGAAAGTGAATTACGCCCTATTGCCAAAAGTGTTTCGCGATACTAAAATTCTATCCATATCACTTATTCTAAATTGGGTCATTGGTCCAGTGTTGATGTTTGTGTTGGCCATTCTGTTTTTACGTGATTATCCTGAATATATGGTTGGACTGATTTTAATTGGTTTGGCGCGTTGTATTGCAATGGTATTAGTATGGAATGATCTTGCAGAAGGAAGCAGCGAATATGGCGCGGGACTGGTCGCTTTAAATTCTATTTTTCAAGTGTTTGCTTATAGTTTTTACGCTTGGATTTTTATAACAATTTTACCGCCTTACTTTGGTTTTGAAGGTGCGATAGTAGATATATCTATTGAGCTCATTGCTGAAAGTGTTGCCATTTATTTAGGAATTCCATTTCTCTTAGGAATTTTGAGCCGATGGCTATTGGTGAAACGGAAAGGCAAAGACTGGTATGAAAATACGTTTATACCAAAAATATCGCCTTTAACCTTAATCGCTTTATTGTTCACCATCGTTATAATGTTCTCACTTAAAGGCGAGTTGATTGTAGAAATCCCAATGGACGTTTTAATTATTGCAGTGCCATTGCTAGTGTACTTTGCATTAATGTTTATTATCGGGTTTTTCTTTACGAAAGCCATGGGAGCGGAGTATGATAAAACAGCTTCAGTTGCGTTTACAGCAGCAGGAAATAACTTTGAATTGGCAATTGCAGTTTCTATTGCAGTTTTCGGACTCAATTCAGGGCAGGCGTTTGCTGGAGTTATTGGTCCGCTAGTGGAAGTGCCAGCTTTAATTCTATTAGTACGTGTTTCTTTCTGGTTGAAAAAAAAGTATTTCAATAAAAAAGCAGAACAACCTAATGTCAGTTAATATCGACTAGATTAGTCTGCTTATTAATGTGCTAAAATCTATGCTTTTGATTCTGGTAAATGAACGCCTTGTTTCATTAAAACAATCCCCATCATCACTAACCAAATGACTTTCACATGAAATATTGGTTTGTAGATTTCGAAATTATCAGGAATAGCTAATATGATGCCCATAGCCACTAATCCGAGTAGTACTGTAAACCAGCCCAACCATTTGCTTACAATGTTCCATTTTACAAAGCCATAACCTATTAAGATCAAACCAACTCCAGAGAAAATACGTCCAAAACGGAAGAAGCAGGTCACGTATTGGTTGGTAAATAACATATTATCCATAAAGACTTGAAGTTCTGTAGCAGACATTCCGGCAGTTTGTCCAACACCCCAAGCTCCAAAATTATAAAAATATGCATTAGCAATAGCTAAAGTAAATGTACCTATAATTACCATTCCTGCACCTGGCAAAATGAGTACACGATAAGGTTTTCGTCCGATTATAGACACTAAAGCAAATAGAGCTATACCCATTGTAACCCAACCAAAAATATGAATACGGTACATCCAAATCCAATACCAAACGCTTTCACCAATAGCAGTAAAATCAGAAGCAACTATATATTCACCAATATGATGTGGCGAAAGGAACCAGCCAAACCATAACAACACGGCAGCAAAAATAAATGCCCAACCCGTAAAACGTGTTTCAAAATCCTTTTTCATAATCTTCATGATAGTGTGTGTTTTGTTAATTCTGCAATATATAGGCTTCAATGTGTTTTTTGTGCAACATAAGTTACAAAAATAGAAATATTGAAATAGTACCTTTAAACTTGTTAAATAAACCCATAATTTTATCAATTGAAAAGAAGAGATTTCGTAAAAAAAACAACACTTAGCTCGTTTGCTGTACTCATCGGAACAGAGTTAGTGTTTGGTTCTCAAATGCTTGAGGGTTATACGCCATTGGCTTTACAAAAGACCGATCCTTTTAAACTATTTGATAAGAACCCTGAAATGATTGTGCTCAATGATAAACCTTGGAATATTGAAGCACAGACCCATTTACTAGATGATAAAATTACACCTAACTCAAGTATGTTTGTTAGAAATAATGGTTTATTACCTAAGGCAATTGATCATCGAACTTGGACTTTGACCATTGATGGTGAATCTGTAAAAAACGAAAAAACATATACTCTGGCTGAGTTAAAATCCAAATTTGAAAAACATACCTACCAACTTACTATTGAATGTGGTGGCAATGGACGTAATGAATTTGATCCCCCAGCTAAAGGAAATCAATGGACTGTTGGTGCAGTCCATTGTGCGTCCTGGTCAGGTGTTCGATTACGCGATGTGCTAGAAGATGTTGGTATTAAAAGTAATGCGGTTTATATTGGTTTTCATACCATAGATACCCATTTGAGTAATGACCCTAATAAAGAAGTTATTTCAAGAGGTTGTCCTATGCCGAAAGCAATGCAAGACGAAACCATATTAGCGTTTCAAATGAATGGAAAGGATATTCCATTGATTCATGGATATCCACTACGATTGGTCGCTGGTGGTTGGCCAGCTTCAGTCTCTGGAAAATGGGTAAATAGAATAAGCGTAAGAGATAAAATCCATGATGGACCCAAAATGACAGGGGCGTCTTATAAAGTACCATGTGATCCTATTGCTCCAGGAGAAAAAGTTAGGGATGAAGACATGTGTATTATTGAATCAATGCCTGTTAAATCATTAATTACATATCCCAAATCGGGAGCAATAATAAAGAAAGGAACTTCATTAAACATTAGAGGACATGCTTGGGCTGGTGAACTCGAGGTTATTAAAATGGAGTATTCGATAGATTTTGGTTCCACTTGGAAAACAGACACCATTGAAAAGCCGTCAAATCGGTTAGCTTGGCAACATTTTTCAACAACCATAGATTTTCCGAAACCGGGTTACTATGAAGTTTGGGCGAGAGCAACAGATTCGAATGGTAACGCACAACCTATGATAGTGCCAGGATGGAATCCTAAAGGCTATTTGAATAACGCATCGCATAGAATTGCGGTAAAAGTGAAATAATGAACAAAGAAGAAGCCTTTAGAATACATGTAAAAAAAGTATATCGCATTTTGATGCTTATTTTTACGTTGTTTGTATTCACCATAGGTGGATTAGTTTATTATATTGTTAATCCAGATAGTCTTGGTTTCAATAGCAGCAAAGAATCAGTTGCAGTAATACCAATTGAAGTGGATGACGATCGGATTGAAAATGGAATACATTTAAAAACAGGATTAAAAGATGCCGATGGGTTGATGTTGGTTGTTAATAATTGTACCAATTGTCATTCATCAAAACTAGTAACTCAAAATAGAATGAGTACGGAGGGTTGGAATGCCACAATTAAATGGATGCAAGAGACACAAAATCTATGGGATTTAGGAAGAAATCAAGAGTCAATTGTGAATTATTTAGTAACGAATTATCCACCCGTAGGAAAGGGTAGGCGTATGGTTTTAACTGATGTCGATTGGTATGAATTAGAGAATTAATAGTAGTGTATAACACAGATAAACAATAAGAAAATGGAAAAATATTTAGATGCGTTTGTGAATGCTTTTCAGGGTACAGTAGATTGGACATGGAAATCTATAATTTTCGATGTACCGTGGTACACAAATTACTTTTGGGGACTTATAGCCATCTCTCTTTTTGTTTGGATATTGGAAATAGCATTTCCATGGAGAAAAGATCAATCCATTTTTAGACGCGATTTTTGGTTAGATGCGTTTTATATGTTTTTCAATTTTTTCATTTTCGCAATTATCATCAGCGGAGTATATGAAATCATTGGTTTGCTTTTTGGAGACGTAAATATCACAGCTAAAAGTTTGGCCCTTTTTGATATTTCAGACTGGACACCTTGGATGCAGCTGTTTATATTCTTTATTATACTTGACTTTGTGCAATGGTTTACACATGTGCTATTGCATAAATATCCATTTTTATGGAAGTTTCATAAGGTACATCACAGCGTGAAAGAAATGGGGTTTGCTGCGCATTTGAGATACCATTGGATGGAAAATATATTGTATAAACCACTTAAGACTTTTGGAGTTATGCTAATTGGTGGATTCGAGCCTGAACAAGCTTTTATCATTCACTTTATTACCATTGCTATAGGTCATTTCAATCATTCTAATATTAAAATTACTTGGGGACCACTTAAATATATATTCAATAATCCAGTGATGCATTTGTATCATCATGCCTATACATTACCAGAAGGGAAATATGGTGTGAACTATGGAATTAGTTTAAGTCTTTGGGATTATATATTTAAAACAAACTATATACCAGAAGAAAGTGGAACCATAGAAATTGGGTTTAAAGGAGATGATAAATTTCCTCAAGATTTTATTGGACAAAGTGCGTATGGCTTTAAAAAAGGTCAGAAGTAGCAAGAATCATATTATTTAGTGTTTGAGAAATGTGTTGGAAATCTGTAAGGTAGTTCAGCACATTTGTCTTTTTTATTACCTTAGTGGAACACAAAAAATAGTGTAAGAGTGTTAATTAATATTAAATCTTGTGAAATAATCTACATGAATTTACTCGTTTTAATAATAATTATATTTTGTGTTATGAGAAATCTAAATTCAAATTATTATGGAAAACAACTACATTAATTACGTCGAATTTAAAGCCCATAATATTGACGCGATAAAAACATTTTACGCCTCAGCTTTTGACTGGAAATTCACTGATTATGGCCCAACATATGTTGCCTTTTCAGAAAGTGGTTTAGAGGGCGGCTTTGAACTGACTGAGGACCGAATAGTTAATGGGGCTTTAATCGTTTTATTTCATAAGAATTTGGAAGCAACTCAATCTAAAGTAGAAGTGTCTGGTGGTACAATTGTAAAAGCCATATTCTCATTTCCAGGTGGACGTAGATTTCATTTTATTGATCCTTCAGGAAATGAATTGGCGGTTTGGTCAGATCAATAATCGTGATGCATTTTTAAATCGAGATAAGAAAAAATGCGTTTTGCAACAATCTGTGTAGGGTAAAAAACTTAAATGTGAGATTCGTGTATAAATCAGTATCTTAGAGTAATCATTATACAATATCATCATGAAACCATCCATTTATTTTCTAAGCCTGCTCGTTCTTCTTTGTTTCAATTGCAAATCTGATCAAAGTCATGAGCCTATTAAAAATAATGCCATTGATTATTTAGATAATTCTAACAAAGATGACTTGTATATGGGAGGAATTAAAATGATTCCTATAGCCACACCAAAAGGCGAATTTAACGTATGGACAAAACGCGTTGGGAATAACCCAACTATGAAGGTGTTATTGCTCCATGGCGGACCAGGGTTTACGCATGAACTTTATGAAAGCTTTGATGGATATTTTCCACATGCTAATATTGAATATTACTATTACGATCAATTGGGCTCTTATTATAGTGATCAGCCTAAAGATTTATCGTTATGGGATTTAGATCGTTTTGTAGAAGAAGTAGAGCAGGTACGTATTGCCTTAGGATTGAATAAAGATAATTTTTATTTGTATGGACAATCCTGGGGAGGCATATTAGGAATGCAGTATGCGCTCAAATATCAAGATAATTTAAAAGGATTAATTATCTCAAATATGGTGGCTTCTATTCCTGAATACATGAAATATTCCGATGAGGTTTTGGCGCCAAAGCTAGATCCTAAAGTATTGGAAGAAATCATGTTCTATGAAAATGCTGAAGATTATTCTAATGAAAGATATCTTGATCTTGTTGTAAATCACTACTATACCAAACATATAATTCGTGTTCCAGTCGATGAATGGCCTGAACCCTTTAATAGATCCTTTAAGCACTTGAATCCTGAAGTGTATGTAACTATGCAAGGCCCAAGTGAATTTGGAGTGAAAGGCGATGCAACATTAAAAAACTGGGATGTGACTAAAGAGTTACATAGAATTATAGTTCCAACACTTTCAATAGGAGCGACGCATGATACCATGGACCCAGAGCATATGAAATGGATCTCCACTGAAGTTAAAAACGGTCGTTTTTTATTATGTCCTAACGGAAGTCATCTCTCACAATTTGATGATCAAAAAGTGTATTTTGAAGGGCTTATCAAATTCATTAAAGATGTTGATGATGGTAGTTTTAATTCCGAATCTAACTAGGTCTTAGACACTTTAAGTCTAAGAAACACAAGCAATGATAATATTCCAAAACACAGAAATCCAATAAAAAGAGGTAACACTGAAGTGTCTACAAATTTACCAATATAGTTAGCTATAGGCACTGCCATAACTGTAGATATAAATCCATTCAGAGCAGAACCTATTCCGGCAATATGACCTAAGGGTTGCATTGCTAAGGCACGTAAATTTCCAAATAACAAACCAATAGAGAAGAATTGCAAGGCAAAGAATACTAATAAAACTGTTACACTCGGATTTTCACCAGAGAAAAATAAGAGAATATATAAGGCTGAAACTATACAATAAGAGATGGTTCCAATAAATGCGATACGCCACATTCCAAACCGAACAACTAATCTGCTATTCAAAAAGGTCGCTAAACCTACAGCAATTGCTAAACTTGCAAAAATATAAGGGAATTCATCTTTCAGATCATATTGCTTCTCAAATATTTGCTGAGACGTACTTAAATAAACCATAAACGAACCTGTCATAAAACCAGAGACAAATGTAAAGGCCACCGAGCTTTTATGCGTTATAAATTCTTTAGTACCATCAATAAATATATGCCAAGTAAATTTTATTCGATTTGTTTTAATTAATGTTTCGGTCTGTCGTCGCCAAAACCATAACATAATCAAAGCTCCAAATATCAAATTCACGTAAAAAATGGCTTCCCAATTGTAGAAATTCAGTAAGAACTGACCCAAAGCTGGAGCAATTACTGGAACTAAAATAAAAACCATCACAATAATTGATAATATTTTTGCCATATAATCGCCACTATAGGAATCTCTAACCATAGCAATTGCTATGGTCCTAGGTGAAGATAATCCAATACCTTGCAAAACACGACCAAAAATCATCATCTCAAAACTTTCAGTGGTCACACAAATGATACTTGCAATAATAAAGATGACAAAACCAATATAGACAATTGGTTTTCGTCCGAAACTGTCAGATAATGGCCCGAATATGAGTTGCCCAAAACCCAAACCTAAAAAGATCATTGTAATTAACAACTGGTTGTTATTGACATTAACAACGCCTAATGCGTCTCCAATTTCTGGCAAAGCTGGTAACAATGCATCAATTGATAATGCCACAATTGACATCAAAGCTGCCATGAGTACAACAAACTCTAATTTGAAGGATTGCGAATTTTGCATTGCGCAAAAGTAAGCTAAATATGTTCTACTTTTATACCATGGAAACACATTATAACTTAAATGATATTGATTTCACGCAACAATTTAAGCAAGCGACTTTAAAACCTGATTTATTTACGCATGAGGCACATTTACGTTTGGCTTGGGTATATATTATTACCTATGGAATTGATATAGCTATTGCTCATGTTTGCGATCAACTGATCAATTATGTTTCACATTTAGACGCTAGAGACAAGTATAATAAAACTGTTACTGTAGCAGCTGTTAAATCAGTATATCATTTTATGCTAAAATCTTCATCTGATAATTTTAAGGATTTTATCGAAGAATTTCCACAACTTAAAACCAATTTTAAAGGGCTACTAGTACAACATTATGATATAGATGTTTTTAAGTCAGAAGTTGCGAAGTCTACATTTATTGAACCTAATTTACTCCCATTTGATTAATTAAAAATTTTAAAATATGCTGACCGATACATTGATAAAGCTTTTTAGTAGAGATTTAAAAAAATTAAAAACAGAAGTAGAACTCTATAAATACGAAGAGAACTTATGGAAATTAGACCAAGGCATTTCAAATTGTGCCGGAAATTTATGTTTGCACATTGTTGGTAATCTGAATGCTTTTATTGGAGCTGGATTAGGAGATTCAGGTTATGTTAGACAACGTGATTTAGAATTTTCTTTAAAAAATGTGCCTAGAACTAAGCTTTTGAGTCAGATAGATGATGTTATAGTTGTAGTTGAGTCCACTTTAAAGCGGTTGACCAATGAAGATTTACAAAAGGAATACAAACGTCGTGTGTTTGAGGACACAATGACTACTGAGTTTTTTCTAGTGCATTTAGTAGCGCATTTGACATATCATTTAGGACAGATAAATTATCACAGACGTTTATTGGATAGATCATAACAAACCGTCAATTATATCGCTACATTTGCTGTTATTAAAAAATAATTATGCCATTTAAAAAGCTCATCGAACCTCTTAAAGAAGCACTAAGCCGTAAAGGCTTTGAAACTCCTTTGCCATTTCAAAAACAAATCCTATCTAAAATAAAAGGTGGGGCAAATGTTTTTGGAATTGCTCCAGAAGGTGCTGGAAAAACGACAGCCTTAATATTAAGCGTAATTCAAAAACTAAAAGGTGAAGCTATAGATGATGCACCTCGAGCTTTGATTTTTGTTAAGGACAAAAAAGCAGCTTTAGATTTGGCCTTAGAGTTTAATGCGTATACTCGCGGGACAGATTTAAGAGTGTATTGTGCGTATGACGAGCATAACATAGAACTACAACGAGAGGAAATTTATCTCGGGACAGATATTGTAATTGCAACTCCCAAACGACTAAATAAAATTTTCTACTTGAACGGAATTCATTTAGGACAATTAAAAATTTGTATTGTGGAAGATGCTGAATTCTTATTTAAAGGGCGCATTTTTGGAGAGATTTCTCGTACACCTGAGAGTATTGAAAAATGCCAATATGTGGTGCTTTCAACAAAATACGACACGCGTTTCGAACGTTGGCGAGAGACATTTATGAATAATTCCCAGATCGTTAAACTATCCATTTAGATCAGATTATTGATAATAGATTTATTTACGACATGTGTGCCTTGAAATGGAATAATATTTAGTCCATCACCAAATAATTCATATGCCTTGTTTTTTTCTAAAATCATACGAGATTTATCTAAATATTCGTCATTTTCTCCATAGATTAATGAAACCTCGGTATTTGAAAACTTAAAATCATCTGCAATTAATTCCTTTGGGATTCCTCCAGACATTATCAATAATTGAGAACACTTTAATTGTCGTTTTGCCATATAGCGCATGGCAACACTAACGCCTTGAGAATACCCGACAACGATAAGATTTATATGATTAGGCAATTGCTCAGCCTCAAAAACGGCATCAAAATACCGCAACACATTTTCAGTTTCTTTGATTGTATTTTCTTTTGTTAACCAGCTCGCTCCAACATGTTTAAACTTAGGCGCAATATAATGTTTGCTTTGCGCTTGTGGTGCAATAATATAGTTTTCATCAGGATGTAATTCATCAAAATATTTTATAAAGTAACGACTCAAATAGCTCATGCCATGACAGACAAACCAGACATTTTTAGTCTGAGCATTTAAGGTGTTTAATGTGGAATATGAGTTAGTGGATTGATAAGAAATTTCTTTTTCTACGGAATTCATTTCATCTAAGGTTTTGTATTTTTACAGGATAAAGTTTAAAAATAAGTTATTCTATGCAATTATCTAAAGAAGATGTGTTGGCTCAAGCACGATTGATATGTCAAAATACATTAATGGAAACTTTAGAGATTGAGTTTATTGATTATGGAACTGACTTTGTGGTTGCTAAAATGCCGGTGAATTCAAGAGTACATCAGCCCGATGGCCTGCTGCATGGTGGTGCAACTGTGGCTTTAGCTGAAACCACTGGAAGTTTTGCGGCTCATGTATTCTTAAACTTGAATGAGGTCTTTGTTCGTGGTGTAGAAATTACTGCGAACCATTTAAGATCGGTTAAAGACGGATATGTGTACGCAAAAGCTATGTTTATTCATAAGGGAAAAACTACACAATTATTAGAAATTAGAATAACCGACGACCATGATAATTTAATTTCTTTATGCAAGTTAACAACCGTATCACTTCCTAAAACAAAATAAGAATGACTTCCAAAGATTTCTTTGATAGTTTGCAGATGCACTATCAATCTCAGTTGCCATTCGTTGCCTATAGTGCTTCAAGTACGCAAGTTGTTAAATCCATTTTACAGAAAGATAATACATTACATTATACGTCGGAATTTAATGAAAGTGGCTTTGTATTTGCACCATTTGATCATCAACAAGACGCTATTTTATTTCCAATTGATCAATCGGATTGTTTTGAAACAAAAGCTGAAAGTGATTTTAAGTTTGAACGGCATTCTATTGAAGACCAATTAACCGAAGAAGATCAAGAAAATCATATGAATTTAGTATTAAAAGGGATTTTTGCTATTGAAAATGATGAATTACAGAAAGTGGTGCTTTCTAGAAAAGAGACTATTCGTTTGCATGAATCTAATCCCATAATCATATTTCAACAGTTATTAAGTTGTTATCCAAATGCATTTGTGTATTGTTGGTATCATCCAAAAATCGGATTGTGGCTAGGTGCTACTCCAGAGACCTTACTAAAAGTAAAAGGCAATAGATTCTCAACGATGGCATTAGCAGGTACTCAGACTTACCAAGGCACATTAGATGTGAGGTGGCAAACAAAGGAATTGGAGGAGCAAAAAATAGTTACCGATTATTTAGTGGACCGTTTAGGACAACTAACAGAAAATTTACAAGCAACAGAAGTGCAAACTATTCGGGCTGCAAATGTCCTGCATCTGAAAACAGATATTCTGGGAACTTTAGATAATCAAAAAGTTGGTCTTAAAAACATTTTAGAAGCATTACATCCAACACCTGCCGTTAGTGGTTTCCCAAAAGACTCGGCGAAACAATTTATTTTAAAAAACGAAAATTATAATCGCGAGTTTTATACAGGCTTTTTAGGAGCAATTAATATTAAAGAAACAAAGCCTAGAAATTCGAATCGCCGAAACGTTGAAAACAATGCATATGCAACAGTTAAAGCAGTTTCAAATCTATATGTAAATTTACGTTGCATGCAATTGAAAAATAATTATGCCCATATTTATGTTGGAGGAGGGATTACAAAAGACTCCAATTCTGAGGCCGAATGGTACGAAACTGTTAATAAAGCTATGACAATTAAAAATTGCCTTTAATCATTTTATTTCGTTTTACGATTTTGTATTTTTGAATACTCTAAGTATTCATAATGACGTACCCTAAAATTCCGCTAGCACAAACGATAATTCAACTTTGTAAAGCCAAACACGTTAAGCATATCGTGATTTCACCAGGTAGCAGAAATGCACCATTAACCATTGGTTTTACTCACAATGAATATTTTAAATGCTATAGCATTGTTGATGAACGCTGTGCTGCTTTTTTTGCATTAGGCATTGCGCAACAATTACAAGAGACTGTGGCTTTAGTTTGTACATCTGGTAGTGCCTTATTAAACTATTATCCGGCAATTGCTGAGGCTTTTTATAGTGACGTGCCCTTAGTGGTTTTGTCCGCTGATAGACCCAAGCATTTAGTGGGAATTGGTGATGGACAAACTATAAATCAAAATAATGTATACCACAATCACATTTTATATTCAGCGAAATTAAAACTCGATTTAAATAAGCACGATGATTCGCAACAAGAAAATATTCCTATTTTCAAAAATCTAGAAAATAAACTAGAGCGTTTCCTTGGATTGCAGTTAGACATCCAAGAGCATAATGAAGAAGAAATTTGTAAGGCTTTAAATTTGGCAAAATCAGAGCAAGGACCAGTACATATCAATTGTCCCTTTGACGAACCCTTATATGAGCGTGTAGAAGAACTGAGTGTTAAAGTTAAGGCGGATGAATTTGAATTGGTATATCAAAATGTTGATACGGCTGAACGCGATGATTGTATAGTTAATTGGAAGACAGCATCTCGGAAAATGGTGTTAGTTGGAGTTAATCAGCCGAATCAAATCGAACAGAAATGGTTGGATGCACTAGCAAGTGATGGCAGTGTAATAGTATTAACTGAAACAACATCTAATTTATATCAACCCGACTTCTTTCCTAGCATTGATAAATTGATTGCGCCTATGAATGAAGCTCATCAGAAAGAACTACAACCGGATATTTTACTCACTTTTGGAGGACTAATTGTATCAAAGAAAATTAAGGCACTCTTACGAAATAGTAAACCAAAGCAGCATTGGCATATTGATCAAAAGAAAGCCAATGACACGTTTTTTTGTTTAAGTAAGCATATTCAAGCTTCACCAAATCAGTTTTTTTCTGAATTCCTTCCAAATGTTGAACAAGTTTCAAATAGCAATTATTTCGATTTGTGGAACAGAATAAAACTGACTCGACATAAAAAACATGCGGCTTATGAAGAACAGGTTCCATATAGTGATTTTAAGGTTTTTAGCCATGTATTAAAAGCGATACCAGACGATTCAATTTTACAATTGGGCAACAGTTCAACAGTGCGTTACGTACAATTGTTTGATTTAAATAAAACCTTAAAAGTGTTCTGTAATCGAGGGACAAGTGGAATAGATGGAAGTACGTCTACCGCTGTTGGATGTGCGGCAATAAGCATGGAGACTACTACTTTAATAACGGGAGACCTTAGTTTTTTTTATGACAGTAATGCGCTGTGGAATAATTATATTCCAAAATCATTTCGCATAATTGTGATTAATAATGAAGGAGGGGGGATTTTTAGAATACTCCCAGGACATAAAGACACTACTAATTTCGATCAATATTTTGAGACAAAACATAAACTCACAGCAAAGCAATTATCTCATATGTATTGTTTTGACTATCTTAAGGCTTCTAATGAATCAGAGTTACACGCTGCTTTAAATACCTTTTATACCGATTCTGATAGTCCAAAAATTCTAGAAGTTTTTACACCCAGTAAAGTAAATGATGAAATACTATTAAATTATTTTAAATTTTTGAGATAACCTGTGACTTTTTCACTTTGGATGTGTCTCAAAATTAACAATCTTTAAAGAACAAGTTTATAATAATCTAAAAATCATATTAAAATGAGTAAAAGAGATGAATTAATTGTAAAGTATGCAGCAGATTTAAAAGAAAAATGTGGAGTAAATGCTAACATGGATTTATTAACAAAAGTAACTATTGGATGTGGACCTTCAATTTATAATGCAGATTCAGCAACAGTATCAGGATCGGATCAATCTGAATTGGATACTGTGAAAAATAATTTCTTAATTAAAAAATTAGGGTTAAAAGATGACGCTGCATTGGACAATGGAATTCAATCCGTAATGGATGCTTATGGTCAGTCAAATAGAAATAAATATAGAGCTGTAGTTTATTATCTATTAACTAAACATTTTAAGAAAGAATCGGCTTATTAAAAAAAGCATTGATATAAAATTTAAAGCGTTGCAATCTTGTAACGCTTTTTTTAGTTCTAAAACCTAATATTATTACCTTTGCTGCATGATAAGAATAGGAGATTATAATACACTCGAAATACTAAGAGAGTCAGAACAAGGGTTGTACTTGGCGGATACTGATGGAAATGAAGTACTATTGCCAAATAGGTATGTTCCTAAAGAATTTAAAATTTGGGAAAAGATAGAGGTTTTTGTGTATTTAGATAATGAAGAGCGAAATGTTGCTGTAACAGATCAACCCTATGTAAAAGTAAATGATTTTGCCGTTTTACGTTGTAATCAAGTTACTGAGCATGGTGCCTTTTTAGATTGGGGTTTAGTAAAAGAATTATTTTGTCCTTTTAGAGAAATGGCTTTTAAAATGAAAGCTGGAGGTTGGTATTTAATCTATTGTTATCTTGATGAGGTTACTGGACGCTTAGTTGCTTCAAGTAAAACGAATCGTTTTTTAGATAATAAAGAATTAAGCGTTAAACAATTTGATGAAGTCGATTTAATTGTCTCTCACCCTTCTGATATAGGAATGAATGTGATTGTTAATAAAGAGCATTTAGGTCTTATATTTAAAGACGATATCTATCAAGATTTAAGTGTAGGTGATCGTATGAAAGGAATCATCAAAAAAGTACGTCCAGATAATAAATTAGATATAAGTTTAGGGCAAATAGGATATCGAAATATAGAACCAAATGCAGAGGTTATCATGCATGAGCTTCATGATAATAGCGGTTTTATGAATCTAACAGATAAATCTTCACCTGAGGCTATTAAGGATAGACTTCAAATGAGTAAGAAAAATTTTAAGAAAGCGCTTGGAAGTTTATATAAACAACGACTTATCGAAATTAAGGCTGACGGAATTTATTTAATTCAATAGTCAATAATTCCTTAGTCATCCATTTTGCGGCATCTATTAAGCTATTGAAGCGTTCTCGTTTCGAGTTGTGATAATAATCTTCAATTGCAAGCATACGCTTTGTGTTATGACTATAGGTGACTATTGCATAAGCGCTCAGCTGTGCTAATTTATCTCTATTCTCAACAATATCTAGTAAATTTATAGAGTAGGAGTTAACTCTGTTTGAAATAATACCACTAGGTTTACCCTCGAAAAATTCTCGACTCAAATCAAAAATTTCTTTAAAATCATTAAATGAGACATAGGATCCTTGTTTAAACTCTGCAACAATAAAATTGTCGAAAAAGTGAAAATCGCCGATATCCAAGCAGTACGTAGCTTGAACATTTTTAGAAAGAGGGGAGTCTAAAACAGTCACAATACAATGAATTAATCAATTCAAATCTAAAACGAATTGTGAGTACAACCAAAAAAATGGAATTATTTTAGTTGTAAATATGTATTTTTACGCTGAAAATAATTTTCTATGAATAAAATAGATTGGAAAGACGTAAAATCTTACGAAGATATTACTTACAAAAAGAGTAATGGCGTTGCAAGAATTGCGTTTAATAGACCTAATGTGAGAAATGCATTTAGACCTAAAACCACTAAAGAATTGTATGATGCATTTTATGATGCAAGTGAAGATGTAAACATTGGAGTAGTCTTGTTATCTGCAGAAGGACCATCAACTAAAGATGATGTGTATTCATTTTGTAGTGGAGGCGATCAAAAGGCTAGAGGTCATCAAGGATATGTTGGTGACGATGGATATCATCGATTAAATATATTAGAAGTGCAGCGTTTAATAAGGTTTATGCCAAAAGCTGTAATTGCTGTAGTTCCGGGTTGGGCTGTAGGTGGAGGTCATAGTTTACATGTGGTTTGCGACTTAACCTTGGCAAGCAAAGAACATGCGATTTTTAAACAAACAGATGCAGACGTTACTAGTTTTGATGGTGGTTATGGTTCTGCATATTTGGCAAAAATGGTTGGCCAAAAAAAAGCAAGAGAGATCTTTTTCCTTGGTCGTAATTACTCGGCTCAAGAGGCATACGAAATGGGAATGGTTAACGCTGTAATACCTCATGATGAACTAGAAGACACGGCTTATGAATGGGCTCAAGAGATATTAGCTAAATCACCAACTTCTATAAAAATGCTCAAGTTTGCAATGAACTTAACAGATGACGGAATGGTTGGTCAGCAGGTATTTGCCGGTGAAGCCACTAGGTTAGCCTATATGACAGATGAAGCCAAAGAAGGACGAGACGCATTTCTTGAAAAAAGAAAACCGAATTTTGATAAAAAATGGATTCCATAATTGAAAACAAGTTATAAATGAGTAAACTAAAACCTTGGTTGTCTGCTATTCGACTAAGAACATTACCATTATCGGTTTCAGGAATCATTATGGGAGCGTGTTTTGCCGAATATAATGGCTTTTTTAATATTTACATTCTAATATTAGCATTACTAACAACCATAAGCCTTCAAATTTTATCCAATTTAGCTAATGATTATGGCGACGGTATGAAAGGCACAGATAATGAGAATAGAGTAGGCCCTGAGCGTGCCATTCAAAGTGGTAGCATTACGCCAGAGCAAATGTTTGATGGCATAAAAATTAATATTTTTATTACAATAATTCTATCAGTATCATTGATATACACATCTTTTGGTACTGGGAATTTTCTATATGCAATGCTATTTTTTTTATTGGGCGGTTTCGCAATATATTCTGCTCTGACATACACTATGGGAGATTCTGCTTATGGCTATCGCGGTTTAGGAGATGTATTTGTTTTTTTATTTTTTGGATTGGTAAGTTGCATTGGGAGCTATATTTTGTTTGGAAAACAAATTGATCATGTTCTCATGTTACCGGCAATCTCTCTCGGTTTTTTAAGTGTAGGTGTTCTAAATCTCAATAATATGAGAGATATTGATTCAGACAAATTGTCTAATAAAATTACACTTGCGGTAAAACTTGGCAAAAAAAAGGCTAAAGTTTATCATATGGTTTTAATATTTAGTGCCATAGTTTTGTCATTGGTATTTTCTATTCTTTATTATACATCCTTATGGAATTTCTTATTTTACATTTCTTATATACCCTTGGTGATTCATATTAGAAAAATTCATGTTGCAAATGCACCAAATGAATATGATTCTCAACTAAAGGTTTTGGCATTAACTACCTTTTTATTCTCAGTGTTGTTGGGGGTCGGTTATATTTCATAATATTCGCATAAACACTTGCAAATCATATATTTAATTCGTATATTATAGGCGAAAATTTTGTAGGTCGGCATTATTTGCTATTATGTTGGCAATAAAATTTGGGGCTTTAAAACTCAGGCAGATTGCTAAATTTGTCTGAGTTTTTTCGTATTTTTCATTTCGATTTTAAAAATTGAATACGATGAAAATAACATTTTATGGTCATGCTAGTTTGAGTATTGAAGTTAACGATATACATGTACTGGTAGATCCTTTTATTTCTGGAAACCCTAAAGCCTCCCATATCAACATTGAAACGCTTCCTGTAGATTATATTCTTCTTACACATGCTCATCAGGATCATATTTTGGATGTAGAAACGATTGCAAAACGAACCAATGCAGTTATTATTTCAAATTTTGAAATCGCAACGCATTATGATAAATTGGGATTTGAAAGTCATCCTTTGAATCATGGAGGACATTGGGAATTTGAATTTGGAACCGTAAAATATGTTAATGCCATTCATACCTCTTCTTTCCCTGATGGTAGTTATGGTGGTCAACCTGGTGGATTTGTTATTGAAGGCGAACATAAAAACATCTATATTGCTGGTGATACAGCTTTAACTTTAGATATGAAATTAATTCCTATGCGAACGAAATTGGATTTAGCGATTTTACCAATTGGCGATAATTTTACTATGGGTATAGATGATGCTATTTTGGCAAGTGATTTTGTAGATTGTGATAAAGTACTGGGCTATCATTTTGACACGTTTGGATATATTGAAATTGACCATGAGAAAGCTAAACGTAAATTTTTTGATAAGAATAAAGATTTGATGCTTTTAGAAATAGGTGAAAGTTTAGAGTTATAGCAGCTATTGATTGTCCAGCCAATCATTCCGCAAGTCTTCGCTAATTTTTCCAGTACCATCATGACGCCAACCAGGAGGTTTTAAAAAATATTTAAATCGATTGTAAATAGTTGTTTTATTTAAGAAAGCATCCTTTATCATATAAAACCACTCTATAAATGCAACTTTTAGAGGATTATAGGTGTGAATGTTTTTTACTAATCCATAAATTACTTTTTCTTCTTTTAGCTCGGGTTGGAATGAACCAAATAATTTATCCCAAATAATTAAAATACCAGCATGATTTCTATCTAGATATATTGGATTACTTCCATGATGAACACGATGATGTGAAGGTGTGTTCATAACGTATTCAAACCATTTAGGTAGTTTATGAATAGTTTCCGTGTGAATCCAAAATTGATACAATAAACTAATTGACATTTGTAACAGAATCATACCTGGATGAAACCCCAATAAAGGCAACCATAACCAAAACACAAAACTATAAAATCCTCCCGACCAGGTTTGACGCAGTGCTGTGCTCAAATTATAATGCTGAGAAGAATGGTGTACAACATGAGACGCCCAAAACAAGCGACAAGAATGAGAAATACGATGAAACCAATAATAAGATAAATCATCTGCGAAAAACAGAAGTACAAAACTCCACCATACGATAGGAATTGTAACTATTCTGAAGTTATTATAAACATATAAAAGCGCTAGTAGGACCAAGGCCTTACTTAGGAATCCTAAAACTACATTTCCTATACCCATAAATATTGATGTGAGAGCATCTTTTGTTTCATAGGATTTGATTTGTCTTCTTTTTGTGATGTACAGCTCAAAAATAATAGAAAACACAAAAAACGGAATAGCAAAATGAATGATATTTGGAAATTCAGGCATAGACATCTGATTATAATCATTAAAATTACAATTTTATTTAAGTATTTTTGGACAAATTATGAAAGCAAATTACCACAAGTATATTTTAAATTTTAAACAAGCCAGTGGCACATCTCGAGGCATATTAAAAACCAAAGAAACTTGGTTTATTGTTTTGAATTTGAATGGGAAACAAGGCGTTGGTGAATGTGGTATTTTGAGAGGCTTGAGTATTGATGATCTACCTGAATATGAATCGAAACTTCGTTGGACATGTGAACATATTCATTTGGGACTGGAGATTCTATATAGAGAGTTAATTTCATTTCCGAGTATTCAATTTGGTTTAGAAATGGCATTTAAGTCATTAATTAGTAATTCACCATTTGAACTATTCCCTTCAAAATTCACACAAAGTGAAGATGTAATACCAATTAATGGTTTGATTTGGATGGGGAGTGAGTCGTTTATGAGGCAACAAATAAAGGAAAAATTAGAATCTGGTTTTACCTGTATCAAACTAAAAATTGGAGCAATTGATTTTCAAACTGAGCTCAACTTGATAAAATCAATTCGCAGTGAGTTTTCTTCTGATGATATTGAATTACGTGTTGATGCTAATGGTGCTTTTAATCCAGATGATGCATTGGAAAAGCTAAAACGTTTATCAGAATTTGATTTACATTCTATTGAGCAACCAATACAAGCTGGTCAATATGAGACTATGGCTGCTTTGTGTGAGCAAACACCACTACCAATTGCTTTAGATGAAGAATTAATTGGTGTCTTTACAGTAACAAATAAGGAAAAATTACTACAAACCATTAAGCCACAGTTTATCATTTTAAAACCGAGTTTTATTGGTGGTTTTTCTGGTAGTCAGCAATGGATAGATTTGGCCGACTCCAAGGGAATCGATTGGTGGATTACAAGTGCTTTAGAAAGCAATGTAGGATTAAATGCAATCGCACAATGGACCTATGGTTTAGGAAGTAAATTACCACAAGGACTTGGAACAGGAAGCTTGTTTAGTAATAATTTTGATTCACAATTAATTGTAAAAAATGGTACATTGCGGCACGATAATAATTTAAGTTGGAATTTTAATATTTAGTATATGTATATAGCACAAACGTTTAATGTTTTGCATGAATGGTGGCGGTATGCCATTGGATTTCTTTTAGTTTTTATAGCAGTAATTATTGGTCAATTACCATTTACAGTTGTAGTGATGGTTAAGGCATTAGCAGACGGAGAATCGTTTCAAACATTGAATGAACAAACAATGCTCACCATATTGGAGCCTAACTTAAACCTCTTTTTGATGTTGCTATCATTTGCAGCAGGCTTGTTTGGTGTTATTTTAGTAGCTAAATATTTGCATAAACAAACATTGAGACACTTAACAACTTCAAGACCTAAGATAGATTGGAAGCGTTTCTGGTTTGCATTTATTTTTTGGGGAATAGTATCATCTGGTTTAGTACTATTGGATTATTTTATGTCACCTGACGATTATGTAATCAATTTTAAATTGGTGCCATTTTTGATTTTATGTGTCATTGCTATCGTCATGATTCCGCTACAAACCAGTTTTGAAGAATATTTATTTAGAGGCTATCTAATGCAAGGTCTTGGCGTGATTTCTAAAACAAAATGGTTACCATTAATTACAACATCTTTCATTTTTGGAATGCTTCATATTGCAAATCCCGAAGTTGAAAAATTGGGACCTATTATTATGGTGTATTATATAGGCACAGGGTTATTTCTTGGTATAATGACACTTATGGATGATGGCTTAGAATTGGCATTGGGGTTCCATGCAGCCAATAATTTATTTACGGCTTTATTGGTTACTGCAGATTGGACAGCTTTTCAAACACATTCCATATTTAAAGATATGTCAAACCCTGAAGCGGCAGGAGTTATAGATGTATTCATACCTGTTTTTGTAATGTTCCCGATCTTACTTTTTATTTTCGCTAAAAAATATAAATGGACAGATTGGAAAGGAAAATTGTTTGGTCGTGTTGAAGAACCGCCAACTGAAGATTATAAAATTATAGGAGAATCATAAAAAAAAAGCGACCAATTTGGTCGCTTTTTTTATTCTGTTGCTTTGAGTAATATGTACGCCTTATTAAAATCGGAGGCTGCATTTATGACCTCTCTAAATTCATCATATCGAAATAAATCATATTCATGTGTTTTATAAAACTCCTGAATCGTAATTGTAATGGTATTGCCTTCTTGTATATAATTGGATTCGAACTTACATAGTTTTTCTCCAGTAGATTTTGATTTGTAACTCTTATCTATATTTAAACTACTTAATCCATCAGCTGTATAGCCATCTGGTATTGTTATTGTAATGGTATAATCATATTGATTAGGATAGGTCATTTCAATTGGATTTACACGCTCTGTTTCTTGATACAATTCACTTTGTGTACCAATAATTTTTCCAACTTGAAATAAATAACTGTCTCCAGCATCTTCAATCAATGATTCAGAAGAAATCGTAGATTTTACAATAAATGGAAGGTTATATTCCGTTTGATTGATGTCTGTGTTTTCAGCTTCATAAGCGACTTCAATTTTATCTTCAATACCCGTACCAGTCAAATAATCTTTAAATTGAAGAATACCTTCATCGTTCGACAGGCTTAATACACCTCTATTGGTTGCAGACCAGTGGCCTGAGTATTCCTGATACTCCTTAATAATTGCGCTTTCAATAGCTTCGTCGAAACTAATATCTAAATTTCTACTTATTTTGCTATAATCGGGATCCTCTTGTGTGATTTTTGTAAAATAATAATCTAAGTCCGATTTGATAAATAAACCATAATTACCTAAAATATTCGCTGGTGCTTCTCCAACGCGATATTCAATTCGATCTGCCGCAATATATTTCTTTTCTGTAGGCAAATAAATTAAGAAGGCTCTTAGCATGTTAGGATTAAAAAAATCGGGATCAAATTTATACTCAAATCGACTCGCTGAAACTACAATTTCAAATTCGATATTTTGAGACTTTAAAAAATTGGCATACACTTTAAGAATACCAAAATCACTAGCAGATCTATTTTTTAAAATATAATTGAGATCTGTGAGTTCTTCATTATTATTTTTTACAACATTAAAATTACTTTTAATGAAGTTGTCAATACGCGCTGCTTTTTCAAAAACACTCAGACCTTCTTTGCCTTCAAAGATGTTAGTTAAATCAGTGTCAATTAATATTGATGCTTTTTCTGGAAAAAATTTTCGTCCAATATTATTTGAAACATTCCCCCAGAACATCTCTTGTGTAATATCTTGACCTCTCGGTAAGCATTGATAAACCACTGCAATCTTATTTGCATCTGGTGTCGCGTATTCCTCGTCAATCATGGCAGGAATATCATTTAAAACAATGGTCATAGCTTCAATACCATCAATGGTTTTTGATTCGAATTTCTCGCTAGTTCTATAGGCTTTTATATTAGAATTTAACGTTCCAGTTATAAATGTAAATTTGGCTTCTTTTATTTTATAATTACTTTGTAAGAATTCAGAACCATACATGTCAAATTCTTTTTCTACTGTATATAGAACTTCAATTTCTGAGTTTTTCTCAACACCTTCAATCGCGAATATTTTAAAATCTCCGTATTCATCAACATTTTTAACCTCTTTTATGTTTTCCTGATTTAACAAGACAACATCTCCTTTCGAATTTATAGTTCTCGCTTTTATATCGATAACTTGCGTTACTTCATACATTGGAATGTATACTGTATTATGCCTAGCGATACCTTTGTCGTCATTAACGCGAACAATTGTATGCTCAGTTTCGTAACGTTTTAAATCTGGTAAAAGTAGACTCGACGAATATTCTACAATATGATTTTTTAGGATACCTATTGAAGACGCTTTAGTTTCTTCTGAAGTCAACTCATGAAGTTTAGGAGATGCCTCCCAGTTGTATGTTTTATACTGTTGTGCAAAACTACTTCCGGTTGCTATTAATAATATGATTAGTGCTTTTTTTATCATTATATTGTTTCTAATATTATACTCTTTTTGTAAGCCTTAATGAGACTCTTAATGAACGTATTCCAGCTTTCAAATTCATCTGGTTGAATGCTTAATGTTTTTATATATATCGATTTGTTTTGAATAATAGTATTTCCTTCTTGAGAATAATTAATTGTAAAGCCATAATTGTGATGTTCAAAAGATAGATCTTTTGGGATGTAATTCGATTTATAGCCTTGAGGTATTTCAAATTTTGAAATGAAATTCTTATTGAATTTATAATCTATTTTTTTGCTATACTTTCGTTTTTCTAAATCAACCTTGCTTTTGGAAAGCGTACGATCTATGTTTAAATTAATATAAACCTTATCGGCAATTGTTTTTGCATAATTGTCTATGATCAAGTCATATTCTAATTTTAAAGCATCCGTTTTATTGTCCAAATTTTCCTTAGTAAAATTGCTATAATTCGTTTTATTATTACCTAATGCTAACGTTGTGTTTAAGAATTCTTCGTCCGTCTTATCAGCTTTTTTATAGATATAATTAGAAACGAATTCTACTTTTTCATATCCGGTTAATTCTCTTTTTTCATTAACTTTCATTGTACCATCTTCTAAAGTAAATTGACTAGTAACATTAGAAGTGCTTTTTTCAGCATTTTGAACCGGTACTTTTATCACTTTAAATGTATCAGTATCAATTCCTAATAAAGCCTCTTTAGTTTGAGTAAAAGCACTAGGCATTCCAAAAGGGACATAGCTGTCTGTAGCATCAAGAAAAATGGTTTCATCGTCAATAATAGCCGCAGTAATCATATGATTATCGACCATTGGTGTTGGAACTTCAAAATACGAGTACGTTCTATCTCTTGTGCCAATCCATGTTCTATGTGCTTCTATGCCTACATGATTGAGCATAACATATAGAAGATTGGCCATGTCCTTGCAATCTCCATAACGCTTATCACAAACACTCGAAGCACTCCTAGGTATAAATCCGCCTAAACCGTCTTCAAAAGCCACATAGGTAATGTTATTTTGAACCCAATTAAATATGGCTTCGGCCTTATTTTTTTCTCCAGTTATCGACTCAGTTATTTCTTCAGCTATAACATATACTTTTTCTAACGACTGATCATCAATTTGCTTTACCAAAGATGTATACCATTTGTATAAATCATTAACATCACTTAAAACATTATAAGTTTTACCACGTTCTTCATAACTTTTTATATACACAATAATGTGTGGCAAATAATGAAGTGCACCTTCACTATCCTCTTCTCCTTGAAAGCCATCAATATTTTTAACGCTCCAAGTATAAGTGTAGCCATGTTTGGAGTCTTCCTTTTTAAAATCAACCTGAATTTCTTCTGTATTAAAATCGATATATCCAATAGTAACATTTTTAGGAAACTCAATTGAAAGCTGTGCATTTTTTGTTGGCACATATGAGCCAAATCTAAAAAGTCCTAAAAAATGTGGATCCTTAATAATCTCCTTATAACTCAAGTTTGTAATGGCGCCTTTTGTTACGGCAGGAAAAATAAAATTTTTCGATTCTTGATCGCTATAAAAAATGCCGTTATCAAATTCACGTTTAGTCTCTATATAATCGACTTGAATTTTTTCATCAGAACTTGGTAAATAGGTGAATGCATCAATATCTTCAATAGCTGTAAAGCTGTCAAATCCCATAGATTGATTTGCGAAATATAATTTTTTGGAGGTTAAATATTCAGCTTGCTCAGAAATGCTTTTTGAGATATTGAACTTTCCCTTTTGAACATCGATTTTAATATGTTCATTTCGTTTTAAAAAAATATAATCTTCTTTTGAAAAATCTTGAGAGAAAACAAGATATGGTAATAGCAATAAGAGGATAATGGCTTTCTTCATAATTCACGCTTTGTTGTCAAATATAGTTATATTTTAATATTAATTTTTAACTTCGAATCGTTAAAAATAGTATAAATTTAAGTATCTAATATCATACCAAAAATGACGCCAACTTTTGATAAAGTGCATTTAAAATTTAAACTTAATGGGATTAACTATACGCATGAAAGCCTAAAAGTAGTGGCATATAGTTTAATAAAAGAGGGTGAAATGTATGAGAAGGCTATCGGCGATTTTCTACTGGATTGGTTGGATTCTAAAGATTATGTAAGTGTCAAGACTTCGGGTTCCACCGGAATCCCTAAGGTTATAAGAGCAGGTAAACAAGCCATGGTAAATTCTTCGATCATAACAGGAGATTTTTTTAAATTACAACCTGGAGATAATGCTTTGCTTTGTCTTCCAGCGCATTATATTGCCGGAAAAATGATGCTGGTTAGAGCATTGATATTAGGATTAGAGCTTGACTTAGTTGAACCAACATCATCACCAGATTATGACGATTTGAAATCCTATAGCTTTTGTGCAATGATACCTATGCAATTGAGAAAATCACTTCATAGACTAAACAATATCAAAATTTTAATTATTGGTGGTGCATCAGTTTCACCGGATTTATTGAATGATATTAAAACACTTAACACAAAGGTGTTTGCAACTTATGGGATGACTGAAACCGTAAGTCATATTGCTTTAAAACTGCTAAATGAACACAATGAAAGTTCATATTTTAAAATATTAAATGATATTCAAATAAGTACTGATTCACGAGATTGTCTAGTTATAAACGCTCCAAAATTAACTTCAGATAACATAATAACGAACGACATCGTAAAATTGCATTCTGACACTGAATTTGAATTGCTTGGTCGCTATGATAATATAATCAATTCAGGAGGGATAAAGTTATTCCCTGAGCAGATTGAGGCTAAACTTTATAACAAAATTGCGTCACGCTTTTTTATTGCTTCCGAAGCAGATTCAATACTTGGTGAACAACTCATATTAATAGTTGAATCAGACTCCATTAGTCTTGATGTTTCCATTTTTAATACGCTTCATAAATTTGAAGTCCCCAAACAAATTTATGCTATTTCTGAGTTTTCAGAAACGTCTTCTGGGAAAATAAATCGTCGTAACACGTTGAAAATGTTACAGTAACATGTTTTACTCATCCAAAAGTGTATTTCACTCATTACGAGTTTTATTGAGACGGATTTAGTTTTAGGTTTATATCAAACTTTAAAACTACAGCATTATGAAAGCACTAATTACACTAATACTTGCTTCGTTTTTATTAACGGTAAGTTACGCACAACAGCTAGACATTAATACCAAATCTGTAGCAATTAATGACATGATTAATTTTGTTGCTGAAACCTACGAATACCAAAGTGAAGAAGAAAATGATAGTAACAATATTACTTTTGTATTACAAGTGGCAGGAGCGGATATTTCAGTTGAAAATTTGGTGATACTGAAACAGGCATTTAAGTTGTTATCTGAGCGTCTCAACGCTGAGAATACGATTTCCATTATTACCTATTATGGTTTTAGCGGAATTGCATTGGAACAAGTAAGTCCAAAAGAAATAAAGACCATTAATAGCACCTTATCAAATTTAAAATCAAATATTGAAGAATTTAAAAGCGATGGCATTGAACTCGCCTATGAATACGCTGAAGAACGATTTGATGACGCTTCTAAAAACACCATTGTCATCATAAGAAATTCAAATGCGTCAAAACCTGATAAGAGCAAATTGAGTAAAAAAGAAATAAAAAAACTGAAACGTAAAAAACGAAATAAGGCAATTGTAAATACAGCTATAGGATTGTTACCTGAGCTTCTCCTACTATTGAATAAATAGAAAAAAGAGCGACTTAATTGTCGCTTTTTTCTATTTCTGCATTTTAAAGAAATAATCGGCCGAGCGTTTTCCAGAACCATAGAACAAGAAAAAAATACAAACAACTAAAGCTATAGATGCTAATAGCAAGTTTGTCGAGTTCATGTCACCAGTAAAATTAATAATCAATGCTCCAATTAATATTGGAATTTGGACAATCATTACCCATCGTGTTAAAAGTCCGAATGCAATCATAATACCTCCAACAAAATGAGCTGGTATAACTAAATGTAAAAACAGCATGCCACCAGTTATTTGCTCAACTGATTTAATAAGCTCAGCTAAAATATCTTGATTTTGCATAAAATAGACGCCTTTCCAAAATAGAAAAACTCCTAATGCAATTCGTAAAAGGTCAATTGGAAAATAGGTATGTGCGTTCGCCCACTTATTTAATGATTTGATTGTAGCCATAATTAAATGTGTTGATATTCAGTTATTAAGATACGAAAAAAAGTAATGCAATTCAATCTTTAGGAATACCATTCGTAAATAAACGTCTTAGTTTGAGAGTGTAGATTCTTACTTTTTAATGGACAATTTATAGAGATACATTGAAGTTAATAAACCAAGGCAAGAAAATATAGCCATTGTGAAGAAAACATGTTGATGGCCTAATTCACCTGGTGAGTTATCTAATAAATAACCAATTAATGGTCCTGCAAAAATATCGGGAGTATATCCTACTATTGATATAAAACCAACGACCGTTCCGGTAAGAGCCAAAGGAATATTAGACTCTTCTAATGTAGCAAAATATAATACCCTTGCTGAATATACACCTAATGCCATAGTTCCTATGGTTAGAATAAATAACAAAGTTGATTTGCTATCGATAATTCCAGTAGCAAAAATTAAGCTTGTTATTAGCATTAATAAAAAGCCAATAACTATCCAAAGTGTTGCTCTTGTTCGATCTGCCAACAGTCCGATTACAACACCAATTATGGGTCTCATATAGAGGAGATAAGTACCAACTTTAGCCGATTCAATTTCATTGTATAACATGACATCTTTAGCATAAAGACTAAATACATCTGTCATTTTATACCCAAAATAAGCACAAAGAATGATAATCATTAATAACCAAGTAGCTGGGTACTTCATGACTTTCTTGAACTCACTAATTGTTAAATGCTTATTATTACTCTTTTGCTCTAATGAAGTAGTTTCAGGCTCTAATGTTTTAAAAAAAAAGAACACTAAAAGGGCTACAAATGCAACAGCTCCAGATGTAAATAGAATGACCTGTTTAAATGCATCTTTGCGTTCGGCTAAAGTAGTCAGAGAAATATCTGTAGAGATGAAAAAAGAAAATATTAAGACACCAACAGATCCAAAAAGAGCCGCTGTTAAACCGCGACCACCATCCAAAAAACCAAATGCAATACCTTGTTTGTCTTTCCCTCCCCATATTCTAGTAGCCTTAATCATAGCAGCCCAAAAGAGAAATATTGTCGTAAAACCCCAAAACCCATAGAGTATATGGAGGTTATAAAGGGAAGGATATGAGGCTAGGTAAAAACCGCCTAATGCGGTTAATAAAAGCGCAAAAGACATTAATTTCCTGAGATTAAATTTGTCGGCCAATGGTCCGCCAAAAAGATAAGAGAAGAACGCCACTATGCCATATACAGAAAAGCAACTTCCTAATTGTAAATTTGTAATATTGAATACTTCAAGAAACGTAGGCCTGAAAATTCGTGCTAAAACAAAAGGCAAAATAAAAACAGCCTCACCAGCCAGAATAAGTAAAATGATTTTAAAAACTCGAGATTTTGTTTTATTATGTGCCATTAGACCTGTAAAACACCCAAATTAAATGCTTTCTCAATAGGAGCGTGGTCTGCAGCTTCAATGCCCAAGCTAATCCAAGTTCGAGTATCTAATGGATCAATAATTGCATCAGTCCAAATTCTTGCTGCGGCATAATATGGTGATACTTGACTGTCATATCTGTCTTTAATCTTATTGAAGAGTTCAGCTTCCTTTTCAGGGGTGATTTTTTCACCTTTCTTTTTTAAAGATGCCGTTTCAATTTGCAACAATACCTTAGCAGCACTATTTCCGCTCATTACAGCAAGTTCAGCACTAGGCCAAGCTACAATTAATCTTGGATCATACGCTTTTCCACACATGGCATAATTTCCAGCGCCGTAACTATTGCCAATAACAATTGTGAATTTTGGAACTACTGAATTACTGACCGCATTTACCATTTTAGCGCCATCTTTAATAATGCCACCATGTTCACTTTTGCTACCAACCATAAATCCGGTGACATCTTGTAAAAATACTAAAGGAATTTTCTTTTGATTACAATTGGCAATAAAGCGCGTGGCTTTATCGGCACTGTCGTTATAAATAACACCACCAAATTGCATTTCACCGCTTTTAGTTTTAACTAATTTACGTTGATTGGCAACAATACCAACTGCCCAACCATCAATTCTCGCATAAGCTGTTATAATAGTTTTACCATATCCTTCTTTATATTCATCAAATTCAGAATTATCAACAATACGTTTGATAATTTCTTTCATGTCATACTGATCGGCTCTACTCTTTGGGAGAATGCCATATATTTCTTCAGGATTTTCTTTAGGTTTACCTGGTTTTGCTCTATTAAAACCAGCTTTGTTATAATCTCCAAGTTTATCTACTAAATTTTTTATAGTGTCTAAAGCGTCCTTATCATCTTTAGCCTTATAATCTGTTACACCAGAAATCTCACAATGTGTTGTTGCACCACCTAAAGTTTCATTATCAATACTTTCGCCAATTGCTGCTTTAACTAAATAACTTCCAGCTAAGAAAATACTACCAGTTTTATCTACAATTATCGCTTCATCACTCATAATAGGTAAATAAGCACCTCCGGCAACACAGCTGCCCATTACAGCAGCTATTTGAGTAATTCCCATGCTACTCATTACTGCGTTGTTTCTAAATATTCTTCCAAAATGCTCTTTGTCAGGAAATATTTTATCCTGCATTGGTAAATAAACACCAGCCGAATCCACCAAATAAATAATTGGTAATCTATTTTCTATTGCTATTTCTTGAGCTCTTAAATTCTTTTTACCTGTTATAGGAAACCAAGCACCAGCTTTAACAGTAGCGTCATTGGCGACAACAACACATTGTTTACCCTTGATGTACCCAATTTTAACAACAACACCTCCCGAAGGACATCCGCCATGTTCCATATACATATCCTCACCAGCAAAAGCTCCAATTTCTATTTGTTTGGACTTTGAATCTAGTAAATAGTCAATCCGCTCTCTTGCGGTCATCTTGCCTTTACTGTGATGTTTCTCTATACGGTTTTGACCACCACCAAGTTTTACTTTTGCAAAACGTCGTTTGAGGTCTGAGAGGAGTAGTTTATTGTGATCTTCGTTTTTATTGAAGTTGATATCCATACATGCATTTATTTGCTACGAATTTACGAAAGTAGATGATGTTTAAAAAGTGAATGTTTTGTTAAATAATATTACATGGAATTATATTCCTAGGAATATAAATATATTTTGTATATATTTGTGCTATAATTAAAACTTCAAGAAATGAAAAGAGATAAAACTATTTATTACATCGCAACTATATTACTAACTTTATTAATGTTGTTTTCTGCAAGTATGTATTTTTTTAAACATGATGATATAGAAGCGGTATTTACTAATTTTGGGTATCCAACCTATATCATTTACCCATATGCCGTTGCCAAATTACTTGGTGTGTATGCTTTATGGCAGTCAAATTTTAAAGCTTTAAAAGAGTGGGCTTATGCTGGATTCTTTTATGCTTTTACTCTAGCCTTTTTTGCACATTATATGGTAAGCGACGGAGGTCAATGGACCGCAGGTATTGCGTTAGTATTACTCGTAATCTCGTATATATTTAATAAACGTAAATCAAAAAATTAGAATGAAAAACATTATAGCCTTTGCTGGAAGTGATAGTAGAACATCTATCAATAAACAATTAGTGGAATATGCTGCTAGTTTATTAACTAATGTTCAAAGCGAAGTATTAGATTTGAATGATTTTGTACTTCCATTATATAGTATGAACTATGAAATTGATCATGGTATCCCGGATATTGCAAATAAGTTTTTAGATAAGATCAAGTCTTCTGATGGGATTATAATATCCCTTGCTGAACACAATGGTGCTTATGCTAGTGTTTTTAAAAACCTGTTTGATTGGTTGTCTAGAGTTGATGGTAAATTGTGGAGCGATGTTCCAATGCTTCTTATGGCAACGTCTCCAGGAGGACGAGGAGGAGCCTCTGTTTTGGAAATTGCAAAAGGACGTTTTCCTTATATGGGAGGAAATATTATTACAGATTATTCTTTACCATCATTTAATGAGAATTATTCTGAAGGAAAGATCATTAATGATGAGCTTAATACAAGTTTAGTGTCTAGAGTGAAATTATTCCAAGACAACTTATAACTATGGATATTAAGCATTTTGATGATGGTAAAAAAGGAAAGTTCTATATAGAAATTGAAGGCACTCAAGAAGCCGAAATGACCTATACTTATGCTGGTTTAGATAAAATAATTATTGATCATACAGAAGTAAGTGAACATTTTAAGGGTCAAGGTGTAGGTTATAAATTGATACAAGCATCAGTAGACTTTATGCGTGCTAATAGGATTAAAGTAATTCCTTTATGTCCTTTTGCTGCTGCTGTTTTTAAGAAAAACCGAGACTATATTGATCGTATTGCATAATTTATAAACTATGGGAGATTTATCTAGAGATATAAATTCGAAGTTTCCAAACTATAAGGTCAAGGCCTTATTAAATATTGTCTATACGGCAAATTGGATCAAAAGTCATCAAAATGATTTTTTTAAACCTTATGGAATATCACCGCAGCAATTTAATATTCTTAGAATTTTAAAAGGAGCAGGAGACCCAATAAAGGTACAAACTATTAAAGAGCGCATGATTGAAAGGGCGCCAAATGCAACACGATTAACAGATAAATTATGCGCGAAAGATTTAATTGAACGTATCGCCTGTCCTGATGATCGACGTGTTGTACATATAAATATTACTAAAAAGGGATTGTTATTATTAGACGACATCTCAAAGAATTTAAAAAACGATTTAATAGATAATTTAAGTGAGGCTGAAGCTTTGCAATTGAGTGATCTGTTAGATAAAATTAGATAGAAAGGAAATTAAAGTGAAACAAACTACAATAAAGAATGTTGGACGAAGCGACTTCGTAAATATGGGACCTATTAAACTGCGTCAGCCATTACCAACTCAAGATATAGAAATGGTAGATCCATTTATATTATTACATCATTACGGACCATATCAAATAGATGAGTTAAATAATCCATTTGATTTAGGACCCCATCCGCATAGAGGATTTGAGCCCATTACATTTTTGATTCAAGGCGAACAATTACATCGAGATTCACTTGGTAATGAAAGTATAGTGAAAGCAGGTGATGTACAATGGACCACCGCTGGTCGAGGAATTGTTCATGCCGAAGGACCAACAAAATCTTTTGTTGAGAAAGGTGGAACGTTAGAAGGTATTCAACTATGGTTGAATTTACCAGCTGAAAAGAAAATGATAGCCGCTAATTATCAACATGTAAAGAGTGATGGTTTTTCAATAGTTAAATCTCAAGATGAAAAAGTAGCAATTCAAATTATTGCTGGTGCATACAATGGAAAGTCTGGCAAAATAAGTACTCAAACATCCGTGAATGCATTCATGATTGATATTGATCCTGATGGGTTTGAAACGATTACATTAAATCCGAAACATCAGAGTATGATATATTTATTGAATGGAAATGTTACTGTTAATGATACAATTGGTTTGAAGCAAAATGAAAATCAATTCATTGAATTTAACCGAGATGGTGAAGGGTTTACAATAAAGGGAAATGAAAAAAGTAAGTTGCTTTTTCTTTCTGGCGAACCATTTAATGAGAAAGTCAAAAGTTGGGGACCATATGTGATGAATACTCAAACTGAAATAATGGAAGCCATGAGAGATTACCAACAAGGTAAAATGGGATTTCTCCCAGTGAGTTAATTAAAAAAAGCATCCATTATGGATGCTTTTTTTATGTAAAAGAACGATATTTGTAGTTTGACTAACTATAAAATGAGATTATAATGGCAATGAATAAAAATACGGTGCTGGCATGGGCTACCACAATAATGATAATTGTGGGCTTGGGTTTAATTGCTTTAGGTGCATTTAGATATGATGATGTAGCTGGCTGGGGATTTGCAGCAGTTGGAATTGGCTTTTTTGCTATTGCGTGGGTGTTTAATGCATTAAAAGGACGTGTATAATGAGTGATGATAAAAAAGTGATTTTTTCAATGTCTGGACTTACTAAGACATTTCAAGGTGCAAATACGCCTGTGCTAAAGAATATTTACCTAAGCTTTTTTTATGGTGCTAAAATTGGAATCTTAGGACTGAATGGTTCAGGTAAATCAACGCTTCTGAAAATTATTGCAGGTGTTGATAAAAATTATCAAGGAGATGTAACATTTTTACAAGATTATTCTGTTGGTTTTCTTGAACAAGAACCTATTTTGGATGATGAGAAAACAGTAATGGATGTTGTAAAAGAAGGCGCTGCCGAAACTGTAGCCATTCTTGATGAATACAATAAGATTAACGAGCAATTCGGTATGGAAGAAGTCTATTCAGACCCTGACAAAATGGAAAAGCTTATGAACAGACAGGCTGTTCTCCAAGATGAAATTGATGCTGCTAATGCGTGGGAATTAGATACCAAATTAGAAATTGCTATGGATGCGTTGCGTACGCCAGATGGGGACAAAAAAATTGGAGTGTTATCTGGTGGTGAACGTCGTCGAGTGGCTTTATGTCGTTTATTATTACAAGAACCTGATGTATTATTATTAGATGAGCCTACCAATCATTTAGATGCTGAATCAGTACATTGGTTAGAACATCATTTGGCTCAATACAAAGGTACTGTTATCGCTGTTACGCATGATAGATACTTTCTGGACAATGTTGCTGGGTGGATTTTAGAACTCGATAGAGGAGAAGGCATTCCTTGGAAAGGAAATTATTCCTCTTGGTTAGATCAAAAATCTAAGCGTATGGCTCAAGAAAGTAAGGTAGCTTCAAAGCGTCAAAAAACTTTAGAACGTGAGCTAGAATGGGTACGTCAAGGAGCTAAAGGTCGACAAACTAAGCAAAAAGCACGTTTGAAAAATTATGATAAGTTAATGAATCAAGATCAAAAGCAACTTGATGATAAACTTGAGATTTATATTCCAAGTGGACCACGCTTAGGAACAAATGTGATTGAGGCTATAGGAGTCGCTAAAGGATATGAAGATAAATTATTATATGACGATTTGAATTTTAGTCTTCCTCAGGCTGGAATTGTTGGGATTATTGGTCCTAATGGTGCTGGTAAAACAACCATTTTCAGGATGATTATGGGTGAGGAAAATGCAGACAAAGGAGAGTTTAAAGTTGGTGAAACTGCTAAATTGGCTTATGTTGATCAAAAACACTCTAATATAGATCCTGAGAAATCCATATGGCAAAATTTTAGTGATGAGCAAGAACTGGTTATGATGGGTGGAAGACAAGTGAATTCTCGTGCATATTTAAGTCGTTTTAACTTTAGTGGTAGCGAACAAAATAAAAAAGTAAAATTGCTTTCTGGTGGTGAACGAAATCGCTTACATTTGGCTATGACACTCAAAGAAGAGGGTAATGTATTACTTCTTGATGAGCCTACTAATGATTTAGATGTCAACACATTAAGAGCTTTAGAAGAAGGTCTTGAAAATTTCGCTGGATGTGCGGTAGTTATTTCGCACGACAGATGGTTCTTAGATCGAATTTGTACACACATATTAGCTTTTGAAGGCGATTCTCAAGTGTATTTCTTTGAAGGTAGCTTTTCTGATTATGAAGAAAATAAGAAGAAACGTTTAGGTGGCGATTTGATGCCGAAACGTATTAAGTATAAAAAACTTGTGAGATAAAATAAAGCCTGCATTTGTAGGCTTTATTATTATTTATTGTCATACAAGTGACCTTCAGTAAAATCTTGATAGCTATTATTAGCATCAGTTTTAGACGAGTCCATCTCTAAAAGGCGCTTGTTTTCTGCTTTTAACTTATACATTTTAATTACCGCAACGATTATAAAAAGTAGAAATATAACAGCCGTAATAATGAGGATGAATGTAAGCTCAGTTGTGCTTACTAGTAGGGTTTTGTTTGAGAGACTATATAACATAATACTAGTTATTTAGATTTGGTTTGGTAATCAAATATACAATTTTAATTGAAACGGTAACTATTTCATAATAAAATTGTTACAAAAAAAAAGCATTGGTTGACTATTAATATTTGTGACTTCAAGGTTTCGCTATAGATTCTCATGTATTTAGACCATTTTTAAATCGTATGGCTCATTTGTAACAATTTATTGAATTTTGCTACCAATAATTAAGCAGTATTAATTTCAAAAAATGATAAATTTTAACGAAATTGCTTAACCAAAAATTGTTCAACCTTAAATATTCGATACAATATGTCTGATGATTTTGATTTATTAGAAACTAATTCTAACGAGAAAACTGAAAAAGTAGATGTCAATTGGGGAAAGGCCATTGATACTATGAAATCTAAGTTAGCTCAAGAAGATGATCCGCAAACACGCCAAAAGATTCTAAATGCTACTCTGGATGATGTTGTGCATATGGCAGAGAAGGACAGGAGTACGTTACTTGATGCGATTAAAGATTTAACGGATTATCAAGATGAAGTTGGTATTATATTTGAAAAATTCTCATCATTAAATGCAAATGAGCAAAAAGTAATCGATGATGCCCAAAAGGGACTTGAACGTGCAAGAATTGAACTTGAAGATGCCGAGAAAAAGCCAGACACTTGGTGGAATAACCTATGGGGCCGTAAAAGTAAAATAAAAAAGGAACAGGCCGAGTTTAAAGAAGCTCAAAAGATACGTGATGCTGCAGACAATAAAGCGAAAGCCATGTTTCAGCAACGTATTGAAAGTGCTGATATACAAACACTTTTAAGCGAATTGTCATATAAAAGTCAAGCCGCAGTAACACGTTTGAAAAATCGTGAAGTTGAAATCAAAGAAGTTGAAGAAAAATTAAAAGATGCTATGGTTGAAGCCACTAAAAATCATACCAAAGCACTAGAGAAAAAGAAGGAAGTTGAGGCTAAACTTGAAGAGAATTATGCGTTGTTAAAGCAATCGCGTCAAGAACTAGAAGATATTGCCGATAAGCAATCTGCTGAATATGCGCAAGCCGTTGGAAAAGTTACAACTTTAGAGCAAAAAGTAGAAGAGCTAGAAGGTCTTAAAAATGCGTATACAACCCTTGCTGCCAGTAAAGATAGTTTTGTTCACAAGCATAATTTGACTATTAAAGTATTGACTTCCTTGCGCAGTAACTTACAAACACATCGCGCAAAATTAAAATCAGATACAGAAGAGCGTTTAAAATATTATGATGGATATGTAGTTGCGTTAAAGGCTAGAACCGATCAAGAATTTGCTGCAATTTTAGAGCATTTAGGTGTTAAAACAGATGAGCATATCGGAGAAACTTTAGCATCTATGCATACAGCAAGTGCAAAAGCTAGACAAGAAATGATGGATAATATTCCAGTCCACGAAAAAGTGATGCAAGGCGTTTATAGTAGTTATGCTGAGGCTTTACAAGAGATTAGAGCTAAAGATTCTGAGATTCAAAAGAATTTTGCAGAGCGCTATGGTATCGATATGAAAGAGATATTCGAAGACTATTATAATGCCGATGCCAATGCGCCTTCAGGAAATGATGGTGCTGAACCAGAAGGAAATTCTGAGCCAGAAAATAATGACGACTTGCTCTCTTAAAAACACCTATGACGTTTCCCTTTTAAGCGCTTTGGGCTTCAAAGGTCCTGGCTTTCGGTAGTCGCTCTCTATCGAGGAACTCCAACAAAGCCTTAAATATATAGGATTCACGATTTCGTATTAACAATTAGAATAAATGAGTAATCCTTAACGCTAATATTTGCAATTGTCAATGATAATTTATCAGTTGAAACATGTCCATTAATCACATTGTAACTCCATTAGATTCTGCAGTTCTTGATTCCAAGGAACAGTACGTGTTTTATCATAAAATGGTCGATTTTGTGCTGAAAGAACTCATTGTTGGAGTACAACAAAACAATCTTTGTACAAAGCAAGAACTGATTTTCTTTAAACAGTATTCAGATTTGCTTTTATATTCTATTGAAGCTATGCGTGTAAAATACATGTATGACGTAGAAGATAATATGAAAGTTGATGTAACAGAATCTGGCTTTCCTAATTATTTAGAGTTTAGATACCTTTTCAATGACCTGTCTTTAAAAGGTAATTATATCAATAAACTAAAAGATGTAGGTGAGTTGCAAAACGAATTCTTGGATCAATTACTACGAAAAAAAGTAGCGATTAAAAAGGATAAATTGTTTCAAGCCGCATCGATTGTCTATTATACTTCAGTTGAACAAAAATACATTTTCAACCGTTTTGTACAAGGGAAGATAATGAAGGCGCCAGCCGAAAATGCTGCAGAGTTTATGACAAGTTGGAGCTTTTTTGATGTTGCGCAAAACAGACCATTTATTTGCTTTATGTATTTTGATTATGATGGCAGAAATGTATTGAGTTATAAAGACGAGATTTATGAAGTATTAAAAAACACAGCCGATCGTGATATGGATTTGGATACTATGGCTTATGGTATAGATAGAAAATTACCTGATGTTATGCCAAAGCATATTAAGCGTATTGATTTGGGACCTTTACACAATGTTTTTGCTAAAGACCAAAATCAAATTACCCATGCACTTTTAGAGAGTATTACAAAAAAAGAAATTCCATTGGAGTCTTATGTTCTATCTCTAAAAATAGATGAAGTGTTTTCAGGAAGTACGTTTAATGAAGGTGGTTATTTTTCAAAACAAGTCCTTCAAAAATGGAGTGATATCGTTAAGCAAAAATACGTTTTCGCTCCACATAGAATTATTCAATTATTATATAATAAAACTCCAGACATGATGAATCAATTGGCAAAACCACCAATTCAAATGTCAAATTTAAACATAGATAATCTATAAATATGGAACACAACTCAACTTTTCCCATTAAACAAACTGAACTTGATATGCTTCGTGATGAAGCAACTTCATATTTAAAGAGTATCCAATGGGAACAAGGGCAACGTGCTAAAAACAAAGATAAAGATGCCAAAGAAGAATCCATTTTATTGTATTTATCTAGAGCTAATAATGGGAGTAATGTTACAAATGTCACTTCAGTTTCTAAGACAATTTTAGCTTTAAAAAAACGGCTGTTACCAGAATCGGTGGCAATTCCTTTGTATTTAAATCAAACCTTATTTGCTGTTCAAGAAGGGTTAACACTTGGAATATGGATTAAGGATAGTTATTATGATGCGTCTGGCTTGTCAAGTTTAAATGAACGGAAGTCTGCTTTAGACACCAATGGGAAGCGCGAATTTGAAAGTAAAATGCATACGGCTACTGCGTTTATGTTGTTCTCAATTTCATATAAAATTTTAAATGATCTTAAACCTCATGCTTCAGATGATTTAAGCGTGATGCAACAAAAATTCGCTGGCATTCCTGAAGTATCATTGATGTCACCTTTAAAAGGTGTTGCCTGTAGTTTGTTTTACTATGATAAATATTTAGCACATCCAGATATTATTAAAAGTGATAAAGATGTTATCGATTTTACGGTAGTTTACTTTGAAGCACTTATTGATGAAATACAAATGCGTAAAAGCGCTTTGGAATATACAGAGACGATAGTAGATAGAACCTATAAATTAGAAAACTCTGAATTTGCGGTTTCAGGTTGGAATAATGTATTCGCTGGTGCTGCAAAAAGTATCGAATTCAATAAAATTCAGTTTGAACAAATTGTTGGAAATAGAGATGCAAAGCATTTTGCGCGTCGTTTAACAGAACGTATGTTAAGCTATGATTTTACCGTTAAAAAAAATCCGTTTCAAGAATTGGGTGGATTTATGCCAGTGTTTATGGGATATGGTATTCCTGGTACAGGGAAAAGTATGCTTATCGCGGCTATTGCAACCCGCCTGAAAGAACATTGTGATACTCTGGATATTCCATTTCTATTTCACCCAATGCCTGATACATTGATAAGTACATTTCAAGGAGGTTCTGCAGAAAAAATGGTAGAATGGATGAAACCATTACAAGATCCTTCTAAATTGATTTTTGCACCTATTGATGATGCTGAAAACAACTTGCAAGAGCGGACAGCTCAAGGTGTTTCTGCAGGTGTAAAGGAAGTAATTGGCGTGTTTTTAAGATATACAGAGGGTGCTTATGCAGTAAATTACGGAAACAGTTCTATTGGTTTATTTACCAATTTACCCGAAATGTTAGATAAAGCAGTGATTTCTCGTGTACAAGGACGCTTCAAAATTGATGGTGCTCGAACTGAACACGATTTTCTTGATCAAGATCATTTATGGTGGAGAAAACTAGATTCTACGATGCCCGATTTTGTAAATATGAAAGGATCAAATGATTATACATATCTTCAAGACCAAGGATTAGCAAAAAATATGGGAGAAATCCTTAATCTTACAGACAAACCTTCTGAGGAGCGCGTTTTGAAAGCTTATGATAAGATTGAGAATCGATTTAAGACAAATGAACATCTGTTTTATGCGAATTTGTATAGAGAAATTCAAAAGATATTTCCATTCTTTTCATCTAGAGATGTAAGAAACATACAGAGTGCTGTATCCTTACGTTTAACAGATTTTGACTTGGAGAAAGATTGGTTCGGAAATCCGGAAATTTATTTTCATCAAGATTATGATACCAAATTCAATATGTTGCAGGAGTTAATGCGAGCAAATATGAAAGGTTTGGATTTTTCAGAAATTAGAAGACAGGAAGTTGTACGTTATTTGGATAATGTAGCAACGATTGCAGATACCGATTTTAAGCGAAAAGTAGATGCTAGAGTGAATCAACTAAATATTGATCTCGAAGCTCGAGAACAATTTGGAAAATAAAAAAATACTGTTATTACGAGGAGCAAAGCGACGTGGTAATCTTTTGGATTAAAAAGAGGGCTTCACTTTGTTCGTACTGACGAAAATTGAAATATGCAAAAACTTAAACTTGCCAATTTATATCGAAGTGAACTCATTCCTATAAGTGGGAAACTGGTAGAGCGTTATAATCTGTGCTTAGTAAAATTGGGTTTTACAGAAACCAAGCTCAAAACATTTTCTATTGATGGAAAGGGTTGGAGTCCTGAAATTGCTGAAGAAAAAGAAAATTCGCAGTATTTAAATAATGGTGAAGCCAATCCACATGCTATTATAATTTCACCTTTACAAAAGGGAAAACCCGTATATGTGCCTTTTCATACATTCGATCGCGATATGATGCAATTGGTATTTAAAACCTACGAATCCAAGATTAACGATATCACACGTGATTGTGCGATTTGCTTGGATTTTGATCAAAACATTGATGCGTTTTATGAACCATTAGATGTTTTAAAGTATGATACCATCTCTATTAATTTTCATTTGATCAATAACCTATATAAAGCTCAAAAAACGCAATTTGAACTTATCGAAAAGTTTAAGGAAGGGCATAATTTTATTGATGAAAATTTACATGAGACACTTTTAAATTCGGCTAAAACATATGGGGATTTAAGATCTAGAGATCTTCATTTACCACCTTTAAGCTTCAGGTCAGATTCTTTTTATACTAGAGCTTTTGGAGGTGTTTTCGTTCTTAGAGATTTTATTTCACCTATTGTAGTTTTGGAAGATAAAGAATGGTATAAAGAGGCAATCAAAGACACAACTCATGACGTGCTAATTTATCATATTTCACAACCAGAACTCATGGAAAAATTACGGGATCATGTGATCATTGAATATGATTTGGAAGATGTTGTAAAAACGAAACGCTATGAGCGTATTAAGAAATTTGAGTTATCACAGCATTTACAAAACCCAACACATGCCATTAAAGATATTTTAAATGATACTGTGTTATTTAAAAGCTACTTGAATAAAGTTGATATTAAAACCCGTAAAAAAATAATGGGTGTTGAATTATATCTGGAAAAGCTAGAAGTAAGTAATCAATATAAAATCGCAGATATAGTAGATATTAAACTTTTCGAATCTTTGCATGAACCACATTCATCCTTAGATCCAAAACATCAAGATTTAATTTGGATGCTTTTAGTTAATGTGGCACCAAAAGATGTGCTTTTCTTGTATTGGTATGATAAAGAAGCATTTTATAATAGTTTCAAAACTTGGGATGATTCGTTAAAAGACTGGGCTATTGAAACGATTAGTAACAATATATAAATTTAATAGACTAATTTTATAGAACGTATTGTCATTTTGCACTGCGATGCAGAATCCATAGAACCTTAAAAACAACAATAATGGGATTAGAATTAGTCATATTTATCGGAGCCATATTATTTGGAATTTTCTTGTATTGGAGAGAGTCAAATGGAAATGGGTTTTACCGTTTTATCAATAAGATAGTCAATAGTAAAGAATTACAAATGGAAGCTTCAAGCAAAAAAGGATTTGTTTATAAGCAAGCATTTTTACCACGTTTGGTATTTGTTGCGACCTCTTTTTTATTAGCGGCATTGATACTACAATTTTTGACGCCATTTGAAATATTTGGTAGTTATAATGGTGTGTCTGCATTCTCATCAGTTATTGTTGGGACGTTGCTTGGTACGTATTTGGCGAATTTTGTTTTGAAATCTACCAAGGTAATTGAAGAAAAAAGTGACACTATTGGAGATATAGTTGAAGGAGCTGTTGAAAAGGGTAAAGATTTTATTGACGATTTGAAAACTAAAGATGCTGATGTAGTTAAAGAGGTGAAAGAAGAGGTTAAAGAAGCTAATGAAGTAGAAGAGAAAAGTGCACGCGAACGTTTAAAAGATAAAGGCTTGTTATAGATATGATAAAACAATATTGGAGTAGAGGAAAGAAGCAAAAGATCATTACTATAATCGTTGGACTAGCTGTGCTAATTGGATTATTTGTATTAAGAGACGATTACCAACCTGCCTTGTTATTCTTTAGGAAATATTTATTTATTATTCTTCTTGTTGTTATCGCTTTAGTCTTTGGTCTACGAAAATTTAGAAGTAGTGCGAGTACTGGAAAGCGAATAGGAGTATTGGCATTATTAATCGTGTTTTTTGGCTTGTTATATGTTTTTGGATGGCATTTTAAATTGTACGATTATATGAAAACATATAATGTGTTTAACGATTTAAACCGTGTTGAGATTAACGAATTACCCTTAACACAAAACGAACGAATTCAACCCTTACGTAATATATTTTCAATGGCTAATGAAAGTGTAGGTGAAACAAAGGATGTGTCGCTTCCTCATTTGGTACGAGTTGATAATGAAAATAAATGGACCATGGCTATTCAGCCTTCAGAGAAATATGTGATTCAACAAATGAGTGATAATACTGAAGAAGTGTTTTCTGTTTCGAGTACAACACCATTTCCACGTTTTTCTGGTGAAAATCGCATTCCTGTAACCTTTTCGATTGGAGAATCCTTGAAATTCAGCAGGAACACTTATAATTCAGTAGTTCAGCGTTTTAATCCTTGGATGCTGTTTAATTACGAACCAAGCGATACGTTTTATATGAAAAATGATACAGGACAATGGGTGGAAGTGGTCAGTTTGATAAAATGGAAGGGCTTTTTCTTTCCGTATCCAACTTTTGGAGGTGTTATGGTGATCGCAAATGGTGAACATGATTTTAATGATTACATGGAGCGTATAACTATTGGTAAAGGAACGTTTATCAGTCCTGAAGATATGCGCAATTATCCGTATCTGACAAAGCAGAATACCTTAGCTGAAGAAGTATCTCGATTACAAGCTGAATCTTTAAAGTTTTTAGGAGGGTTTTCAGATCCTTTACCATGGAATATGAAAACTGCTGTTAAAATTCCAGAAATGCCAGATGATCAAAACCAACAACCTTTTGTAACGGATTTTGATTTTACAGGAAATGAACACAATGCCTATAATGGACTATACCACTGGTTTGGATTAGAACCAATAGGAGATGAACGTACAAGTTTAACGTATAGCGTATTTATTCCTTCTGATGGTACAGACAAATTGTATTATTATGATCATGCGTCTAGAAAACAAGGTTATGCTGGTGTAACAGCAATGCCTTCAAAAGTCATTGAATCTCGAAAAGAATTTGATTGGAGTGTTAATAAACCTGTCGAATTTAGACCTTATATAAAGGATATCGCCGGACGTAAGCGTATGTTTTTTTTAGGAACTATTTCTGCAATTAGAGAAGGTTCAGATAATTTTGATGGATCAGCAACACCAGATTTAGCCTTGATAGACAGTGAATATCGTGATGTTGTATGGATTGATGTAAAGCATCCTAGTCAGTGGGATAAAATGGTCTATGATCAGTTGGGAGAAGCCTGGAGATCTAGCGAAGGCATCGGTTATTATTTTGTTGAAGACACAAAGGATATCGATATCATTGAACAACAAATAGATTCTGTAATGGCCATTCCAAAGGGCAATGTAAATGATGCCGAAATCGAAAAATTACAACGTCAAATAGACTCTCTTAAAAGTTCTGGTAATTAATCAAATCATTAATTTCATTTTTATATCACTACGCACATATGGGCAATTTGGTTCTACAGGTATTTCAATGAAACCATACTTTCTATAAATATAAATGGCATTCTCTAATTTGGTATTCGAATAGAGAATGAGTTTAGGGAATCCTTGAGATTTTGCGAAATCAATGCAATGTTGCATAAGTTGCTGACCAATTTTTTTTCCCCTTTGACTTGGAGATACTGCCATTTTCGTGAGTTCAAAAACATTAGTTTCTTTCATTGGCATTAGTGCAACTGTACCCAAAATTGTGTCGTTTTCTTTAGCGAAGAAAATATATCCTCCTTTATTTATAATATGGTCTTCAGGATTACTAAGGATTTCCTCATCATAGGGCTCTACATAAAAAAATGTTTTAAGCCATTCTACATTTAGTTCATAGAAATCATTAGCATATTCGTTATCGTAATTGATGATTTCTACGGTATTTGGAATGTGTATTTCGGCCTTCTTAATTATAACCTTGCTCAAATCGTTTTTATTTAATTTATCTTCTAATCTGTTGAGATGTTCTACTAATGAATTCGAAGGATGTGTAGTATAGTCTTTTACGATAGTATCTATCACCTTCCATAAAGGTTTCATTTTTAAAATAAGTTGTGTTCCTTTTTCAGAAAGACTAATAATTTTTTTACGTTTATCCAGTGCATCATACTTAAATTCAATTAATCCTTTGTTGGTTAATTTATTGATGGACTGCGTAATTGCTGGTTGAGACAGTTGTAAAGATGTTTTGATCTCAGCATTCGTAACACCTTTTTTGTGCTCAATAATTTTAATAATAGGGAATAGGTAAGGGTCAAAATCAATATTGAAATAGTCATAGACAAGCTGAACCTCTTTCATGATTTGTTCACTGGTACGTTTTAATCGAGACCCCAAACCGAGTTCACTCAAACCTCTTAATGCATCCATAATATATATTTATATAAGTACTTATGCAAATATAAATATTTCTAATTTAATTTCAAAGTTGGACTTAAGGTTTCATAAAATCTATTATAAGATGACTGATCAATTTACCTACTTGTGTTTCCGTTTCTAGAGTAGGGACAGCCTCGCATATATGTAGATATATGTGGTTATCATGTTTTGACATATAATTCACAAACGCACTCGTTGTTGAGAGGCTAAAGCCATTTGGAGTTATGGAAGTACCGGGAATATTTTCAATAGCTCCGCAATCAATTTCAATTCCGAAAGGCGCATTCTTAACATGATTTAAAGCACGAACTAATTCGTCATCATAATTCAACTCATGACGAATAGTTAAAGCTTCAAAAGTGTTGTACTTGATTGATTTTAATTTTTTAATGGTCTTAAAGATTGTCTCAGAAGTATAACTTTCATGTAGGCCGAAAATAAAATAATTTTTTAAAAACCCTTCAGCATATGCATAGCTAAATCCGTTACCACTATGTCTTCCTTCTTCAGATCTAAAATCAGATTGCACGTCAAAATTGATCGCATTAATTGGTTTTTTTAGAGCTAACGACGCTCCTTTTATATTACCATAAGCATTGTTCTGACCTCCGCCAACAATAATAGGAATTTTACCAGCTCTTACAATTTGATGAACTAAATGACTTACATGGGGGTCAATTTTGGCAACTTTTTTTCTTGCCTTAACGATATCTTTTCGGAGCCTTTGATCTAAAGACTTTAATTTTTCTAAAGACTTCGTAAAATCTAAATGCCCTAAGATTAAGACTCGTTTTGGAGTTGTGAAATTGCTACTTTCAATATTTAACAAAACTTTTAATGTTGCATCCCAAGCCATGGATGTGCCTGGTTTTCCGTAATTTGCGAAAACGCCAATATCTTCTTTTATTCCAAATATGACATAGTCAACATCCAAATCTACTAAGTCTTCGTATATATTTGTGAAGCTAGGAAGTAATTGAATATGTTTTCCGAACTTGGATTCACCAGATCGACGTTTTAATAAGTTTTTTAAATCCTTATTATTAAATAGAACAAGTTTATCCATTGAGGATTTTGATTAGAATTACGATAATTAAATGTACATTTTATTTACACTTCAGCCTCAAAAAAATAATTATTTTTAAAAAGTAAAAACAAGAATTAACGTTTCAATAATTAAAAACAAAATTGGATTATGGAGAACACAAACAGCAAAAGTACAGGGTTAAAAGTTGCAATTGGGATATTAGTTGTCCTGTTTTTAGGAACTGGATTTTACACTTCAAAACTTTACAAAGATAAAAAGGAAAATGAAGCAACGCTAACAAAAGAGAAGCAACAAGTAATGGCCGATTTAAGTAATATGGCAAAGCAGTATGATATCGCTATTGGAGAAAACGATGTTGCAAATCAACATTTGGTTGATGCTAGAGATCGCATTGAAGGATTAATGGATTCATTAAAAATTTCTCAAAACAGCGTAAATAGTTTGTGGAGATACAAAAAGAAGTTTTTATCCTTACAAGAAGAAATGGATGTATTATTGACCGAAAATGATAAACTAAAAATCGAAAATGAATTGCTAGCTACTACATTAGATAGTACTAATGTTCAATTGGCTGAACGTGCAATGTTTACAGATTCGTTATTAGTTCAAAATACTGAATTGGCTGAAGTTGTTGAGAATGCGGCAGCATTACAGGCTGTTAGTTTAAAAGGATTCGGGGTTATTGAGAGAAGTTCAGGGAAGTTAATACCAACTGAACGCGCTAAAAGAAGTGATAAAATTAGAGTGTGCTATACGATTGCAAGAAATACATTAGTTGGTTCTGGAGACAAAGAACTTTATGTTCAAGTATTAGATCCTAGTGATAATGTTCTTGGAGCCAATGAACAAATACAATTTGAAGATAAAGTATTAAACTACAGTTTAGTGAGTAAGTTTAATTATGAAAACAGAAGCTTAAATATATGTGAGTTTGTTGCACCGAACGATGATTTTTTAACGGGTCGTTATATAGTGAATGTTTTTAATGAAAAAGAATTAATTTCTACTACCGAGTTTACTCTAAGATAGAGTAATGAATTGATTTGATTGATAGTAAACCCATAAGCAATGCCTATGGGTTTTTTTATTCAACTTCTATACCATTGATAATCACCTTGTCTATATGGTTTTCGCCAAATGCATAGGTCAAATGAGTATAACTTGGGATTGCCTTTGTGATGATAAGGTTGGCTTTATTGCCTTTTGTAATACTTCCATATTGTTTGGAAATCCCCATGGCATAAGCCCCATTAATTGTAGCAGCGTTGATAGCTTCTTCTGGTGTCATTTTCATTTTAATACAAGCTGCACTAACTACAAAATTCATATTACCACTAGGTGTTGACCCTGGATTGTAATCTGTGGCAATTGCAACTGGTATATTGGCCTCTATAAGTTGTCTTGCAGGTGTATAAGGAATACCTAAAAAATAGGAACAAGATGGTAATGCTACAGCGATCGTATCACTATCCTGTAAGGCACTAATATCTTCTTGAGTTAACACTTCAAGATGATCTACCGACAGCGCATTATGAATTACACCTAAAGCTACACCTCCGAAAGCATTAAATTGGTTAACATGAATTTTAGGAATAAGTCCATGAGCTTTTCCAGCAGTAAGAACTTTATCTGTGTCTTCGAGTGAAAAATAACCTTTCTCACAAAATACATCGATATACTTTGCCAGCCTTTCTTTAGCTACAGCTGGAATCATTTCATCAATAACGACTTTTAAAAAGCCATTTTTATCGTTTTTATATTCTTTCGGAATCGCATGAGCCGCCAAAAGTGTTGCTCTTACTTTTAATGGGAATTTTTTTTTAATACGTTTAATAACGCGTAACATTTTTAATTCTGCGTCAACTGTTAAACCATACCCAGATTTTATTTCTATGGCACCAGTCCCTTGTTTCATAACTTCCTTCAAACGTTCTACGGATTGCTGATAAAGCGTTTCCTCGTCCATATTCTGAAGTTTTGCAGCTGAATTTAAAATACCTCCACCACGATTAGCAATATCCTCATAGCTTAATCCATTAATTCGATCAACAAATTCTTGTACGCGGTTTCCGGCATACACCAAATGAGTATGTGAATCACACCATGTTGGAAGAACAATTTTACCAGTGGCATCAATTATTTCATCTGCATCAATCCCAATTAAATCGTCCATACTACCATAATCCACGATAGTATCATGATCGATGAATACATAGGCGTTTTTGAGAATGGGTAAAATTTTCATTTCTGCACCTTTTAGAATGGCGACGTTCTCTTCTCGAACTTGAAGGAGTTCTTTTATATTGATAATTAATATTGACATAGTATAAAAATAAAAGTCTAAATTTAACAAAATTAAATAGTGATGACTAGAGAAGAGCGCAATAAAATTTGCAGGTCATGCACCAAACATATTAATGATGATCGTTATGGTGTTTTATGTGGTTTGACTAATAATTTTGCACACTTCGATTCAAACTGTAAAGATTATTCCAAAAAAGAACGAACTACTATTATTGAAAATGTTCCTACAATCGTACCTAAATTTATTTCTGAGAATAAGAAGAAAAAGGGAATTGGATCTTTAATAGGTGGTGGAGTTGCACTTTGGATTATTTTTAAAATACTTTTAAAAGTTATTAGATCAGTATCGGAGTAACCCAATTCCTTTAAATGATAAAATAGAATGTTGTAATAATGTATCCAAGTTACGAGTTTTTAAAAACCCTTTTTAATGTTTCAGACGAAACGTTTTTAGTCTTGCAAAAAATTTCAAAATTTAAAAAAATAGATAAGAATACTGCTGTTGCAAAGGTTGGAGAAATACCGAGCAAAGTATACTTATTAACTTCGGGGATTATGCGTGTCTATTTAAATTCTGAAAATGGTAAAGAGTATAATAAAAATATTTTTTCACCAATGTCATTTGTTGGATCCTTAACTTCTATTGTTAGAAACACACCATCGATACTAACCTATGAGACTTTGACAGATTGTAAAGTTATCGAAATAGATTTTCGTAAAATTCAGAAGCTGTGTCGTTCAAATTTGGAGGTTTCAAATTTTTATAACAGCATTTTGGAATATGTTTTTGCCTTATATGAAAAACGACAATTAGAGTTTCTAACACTTAATGCGACACAACGCTATTTTAAACTACGCGATCGCATCCTATTTAAATATTACTCCAGTTCAATTGAGTAGAATAAGAAAAAATATGGAAAATAAATAGTTGTATTAACATATGTTAATGTCTTTCCAGATATTTGAAATTATATTTGAATGCATTTATAGTAAAGTAAAATTTTCTTAATGATTAATAGATTAACTAACTAAACAAAAAAAGCAGGTCGTGAGATCTGCTTTTTTTAATTTATAAAGGTTGATTTTATTCTTTTACGAATTTAAAACTTGAGTTGGTATCAACAAAATTAATGATATACATACCAGAATTTAAATTAGAAATATCTAACCCTCTAATAGAATTAACAGTTTCGTTTAAAATGTTTTTTCCAAGTAAATCTGTGACTGAAACATTATAATCTTGATTAGAAAGTCCTTTAAAGTTTAATTGGTCCTTCGCAGGATTTGGATAAATACTTATGTTTTGGATAGTTGGATCGTTAATACTTAGAACGTTCAGAACGTTTTCATACCAATCTACGGTATCAGTAGTATTTCCAATAGTTGCTATGTCCAAATCATTCAATGCATCGTTATCGAAATCTCCAACTGTGATGTCATACATTACAGAACCATTGTCAAAAATTAAAGTCTGTACGGCATCAGGACTGGTCATAGAATTGCCTTTAAACCAAATCATAGCTTCATCCGCTGAACCACCATCTGTGACGATCACGTCATTTAATGTGTCGTTATCTAGGTCAGCCACAAAAACGGATGCTGGATTCGTAATGATGGTGCCATCACAAATTGTGTTTTTAGTTGAAGCTCCATTTTTAATTTTATCAAAATAATTCACCTCTCCTGCAGAGAAATCAACACTGACAACTTCATCAATGTTGTCGTTGTTTACATCACCAGCAGTTACCACAAATAAGAAGGTCCCTCCAGTATCAACAGGAACTGTGTCTCGTAACCAAGTAACAGAAGAAGGTGGATCAACATCCATATCATCATACTCATTATAAAAAATTTCTATGGATTGTGAATCAACATACCCTACTACTACATCTAAATCATCATCATTATCAAAATCACCAACATCTACATAATAAGCTCCTAGGCAAGTTAGACAATCATTATCATCTATATAAGTTTGTAAAACAAATCCTCCAGCTCCATCTCCTCTGTACCATATTACTCTATTGTTGTCATAAGAAATTGTCACTAAATCTACATGATTGTCTTTGTTAATATCTCCAGCAACTACATTACCAGGTCCTACAACGGTTCCAACTCCAACAGGTGTTTCTGGTCCAATGCCGGTAAAAGTACCCATGCCGTCATGTTGACTTAAAAAATAGACTATTTTATTCTGATTTACTGATGTAGCAACAATATCGTCATAACCATCGTTATTAAGATCTACTACAATTAAACCATCTATCCATTGCATTGTCGTTGAGACTTCTGGAGTTTCAACCGTGTATCCTCCACTTCCATCATTACTATACCATTTTATATAGTCTTGTGTAGGAGTTCCGCCATTGTAATCATAGGTAGCCATGACAAGATCGATATCTCCATCGTTATCAATATCTCCAGATGCAATTTCATAAGGTTCTTGTCCAGTATTAGGATCAACATTAGTTTGAGACCAAGGTTGGGCATTACTTATATTTCCAATACAAGTAATAACTAAAAGGTTAAGTAGCGTTTTTTTCATAATTGTAGATTTGTAAGTGCTAATATATTGATTTATTTTAAGTTACGGTTATTTTAAGCTTCCTACCATATTCTCTGGTTTTACCCAAGAATCATAGTCTTCAGCGGATACATATCCTAAGTTTATAGCTTCTTCTTTTAGGGTTGTACCATTTTTATGAGCCGTATTTGCAATTTCAGCAGCTTTGTAGTATCCAATCTTCGTGTTTAATGCAGTAACAAGCATTAAAGAGTTATTGAGTAACTGTTTTATCACGTCATGATTTGGTTCAATTCCTGAAGCGCAATGTTCATCAAAACTGATGCATGCATCTCCAAGTAATTGTGCCGATTGTAGTACGTTTGCTGCCATCATAGGTTTAAACACATTAAGTTCGTAATGTCCTTGGGTTCCACCAACAGTTACAGCAACATCATTACCCATAACTTGTGCACAAACCATAGTTAATGCTTCACATTGAGTTGGATTAACTTTTCCTGGCATAATTGAACTTCCAGGTTCATTTGCCGGGATTATAATTTCACCTATCCCACTTCTAGGGCCCGACGCCATCATACGTATGTCGTTTGCAATTTTATTAAGAGACACAGCAATTTGTTTAAGCGCACCATGTGTTTCAACTAGAGCATCATGTGCAGCCAAAGCCTCAAATTTGTTTTCAGCAGTAATAAATGGCAGCCCTGTAAAATCTGAAATATATTTAGCAACTAGAACATCATAACCATGAGGCGTATTTAGACCAGTACCAACAGCGGTTCCTCCTAAAGCCAATTCAGAAAGATGTGCCAATGTGTTTTCTAATGCTTTTAATCCGTGATCTAATTGAGATACATAACCAGAAAATTCTTGACCTAAAGTCAAAGGTGTTGCATCCATTAAATGGGTACGACCAATTTTCACGACCTCCTTAAAATCCTGTGCTTTTTTGTGTAAAGTATTTCGTAATTGAATAATACCTGGAATGGCAGTTTCAGCAATTTTTTTGTAAGCCGCAATATGCATTCCTGTTGGAAAAGTATCATTTGATGATTGCGATTTATTGACATCATCATTAGGTTGAATGGTTTTGTCACCTTCGCCAATAACTTTTCCAGCAATTTGATGTGCTCTATTTGCAATTACTTCATTTACATTCATATTACTTTGAGTCCCAGAACCTGTTTGCCAAATTACTAATGGGAATTGATCATCATGTTTCCCATCGAGAATTTCATCACATACCTTAGCTATCAGATCTCTTTTTTCTTCAGCAAGAACATTTAATTCATGATTCGTATAAGCAGCAGCTTTTTTAAGATAGGCGAAACCGTAAACTATTTCTAGTGGCATTGACCCTGGCGCTCCAATTTTAAAGTTATTCCTTGAACGCTCAGTTTGTGCTCCCCAAAGTTTATCTGCAGGAACATTTACATTTCCCATTGTGTCTTTCTCTATTCTATAATCCATAAGAATTCTATTCTTTAAATGCGAGTGCAAAGTTAATATTTTAAAATTTATTTGATGATGACTTATCGCTTTATTTAGAAGAATTCTTACAGGTTTTAAATGCTGAAAACCCTGTTAATAAATCTCAGTTTTTCTATTGTATAAGAAAACTCTTTACCATATCTTTGCCTTAGTTATAAAAAATGAACTCACATTATGTTTGAATTTGATCAATATTTAGGATTTTTAGCGTTTTTAACCATTTTAACCATTGGTTTTTGGTTAATGATATTTTTAATAACTTTTGTTATTCCTTATTGGATTGGAGGTTCATTAATTGAGCGTATGAAAGAGATTAAAGAAGAGAAAAAAGCGAAGCGAGAAGCAGCTACTCATTAATTGAGTACCATTATATAAAAAAAGGAAGCCATTTGGCTTCCTTTTTTCGTTTAATCTTATTTATTGTTTTAGCCTTGAAAATCAAAGTCACCACCGCCTTGACCTCTGTTGCCACGTTCACGTTTTTTCTTTTGATTGAATCTATAAGTGAATGATAAATTAAAACTACGTTCTCTCCATTGAAATTCACCATTATTTGAATAGGTATTTGTCAGTGTTTCTGATTCTCGTTTTCTAGAATTGAATACATCTCTAACATTAAACGCTATTGAGGCTTTTTCTTTAAATAAATCCTTGCTGAATGCCATATTAGCAGAAAACACACCTTTATATTTATTTTGAGCATTTTCACTCGGTCCTCTATAAGATAGTGTTGTTTGCCAATCAATTTTTGCAGGGAGCGTATATTTATTACTTAATCTTGCCGACCAACTAATATTATCTGCATCAAAATTTATACCGTTATAATCGCCTTTTGTAATAGATTTAAAAAAGTTAAAATCGCCATTTACACGCCATTTTTTAGAAGGACTATAGGTTAGATTTAATTCGTAACCATATCTGTCATTAGTAGCTAAATTTATAGGCGTTCTTTGAATTACAGCAACATCTTGACCATTGATATTTACAGTATCCCCTGTATCAAAGCTTATAAAGTTAAACACGTCTGTGGCATGTTGAAAATAAATTGATGTACTAAGAGTAACTTTACCAAAACGGTTAAGGTAACCCAAATCGAAAATACCAGAATAACTAGGATCTAAATCAGGGTTTCCTTGGAATATATTGGTCAAACTTGATCTTGAAGGAAATGGGTTTATAAACCAAGAACGCGGTCTACGGATTCGTCTGCTATATCCCAAAGTCATGTTTTCCTTTTCACTTAATTCATAATTCAAATTAACAGTAGGGAAAAGTCCAGAATAATTCTTCTTTTTAAAATCGCCACTCGTTGGTTGATCTAAAGTGAGTTGTGTGTTTTCCAATCTTAATCCAAGTAAGAACGATAATTTATTAATTTTACTTCCATATTGAGAGTATGCAGCGTTTAAATATTCTCGATAGTTAAAAACATTTGATAAATCTGTATTAACTTCAAAACTATTCGTCGATTCATTCAGTATTTCGACATTATAATCCGTCGATTTATCCCTAAAGTTTCCTCTATACCCAAGTTCAAATTGACTGTTTTCACCTATTGGTAATACATAATCTGTTTGCAATAATATTCGTGTTTCATCTTCTAATGATTCTACTTGTTCCGAAACTGTATTGTTTGCTAATACAGTAGAAGTTTCATCCTCATTACTATCTTCATACTGAAAGTCTAAAGATAATTTGTGTCCATGGGTTTTAAAATCTTTAGTGAAATTGGATGAAAATTGAACCGTTTTAAATTCTTCTAATTCAGGATCAAAACGTGTGCTTGTGTTTATTAAGACTTCATTTTCATCCAATTGCAATAACCGATTTGACGTATTGTGCTCATGTTCACCTTCTCTATAAAATGCAGATGTAGTAAGAGAAGCGGAATCATTAATATACCATTCTACACCTAAATTTGTATTAATTCCTTTTCTTGATCGATCAAAATCATTTGTTTCTTCTGAAAATGTATCTGGATCGTCGTTTATTAAAACACCATTTTCATCGAAATCATTATTAAAATATCTGGTGTTTACATAGGAATGTCCAGGACCACTTCTATAGCCATAACCTGTAGTATTAAAGAAATTAAAATCACCTGTTCGATAGTTGATGTTTCCAGAGATACCTGCCGCAGTAGGATGACCAACGTTTGTTGTGATAGCGCCATTAAGCCCTTGCAACTTACTTCGACGTAGTATTATATTCAATATACCTGCTGAGCCTTCAGCATCATAGCGTGCTGAAGGAGATGTAATAACTTCTACACGTTCAATAGATTCTGCCGGTAATTGTCGCAGTGCATCCGTAGAATTTAATCCTACTAATCCGGAGGGTTTACCATTAATTAAAATTCGAACATTATCATTTCCTCTTAACGATACATTGCCCTCAACATCTACAGCAACAGAAGGCACATTATCAAGTACATCACTAACAGTCCCACCACTTACGGTTAAGTCTTTACCAACGTTATATATTTTTTTGTCGAGTTTTATTTCAACTGTTGTACGTTCAGCGATTATTTCAACTTCAGCGAGAGATTCTACATCCAAAGTTAAACCTACAGTTCCTAAATTTGCCTTCTTTAATATGGATTTATCATAGTATGTCTTCGTTTTATAAGAAAGATATTCAACTGATATATCATAGGTGCCAATTGGAACGGGTATTTTAAAATCACCTTTTGCATCTGTCATTCCACCGGTTACAATTTTATTTAGTTTTTTACTAAAAAAAGCAATTGTTGCATATTCTAATGGTGCATTAACATCCGAATCTATAACGGTTCCAGAAATTACTACTTCTTTTTGGTCTTGCGCATAACTGAATTGAAATGATAGTATCAATAGTAATAGACATAACGAATTTTTCATAAAGTGGTTAGCGATTTTAATATTGTCTTTAGGACAGCGAATTTAGCCCATAGTTTAATCCTCTTTGGTTAAAGTTGTGTTAAAAGAAACATGTCGTAGGAGTGCTAAATAATATCCAAGATTCTATTAGGAGGTCTACCAATAACGGCTTTATCACCATTAATTACGATAGGTCGTTCTATTAATTTTGGATGTTCAGACATGATTTTAATGAGTTCCTGATCGGTGGAATCTAAATGGCGAAAATTTTCTTTCCAAATGGATTCATTTTGTCGAACTAATTCTATCGGCTTTATGTTTAGAAGTTTAATGATTTCTGTCAGATTTTCAACGCTCAAAGGCTCTTCAAGATATTTAATTATCTCAAATTTTGCGTTTTGTTTATTTAGAATATCTACAGTTTCTCTCGATTTACTGCATCTTGGGTTGTGGTAAATAACTATCATTTTTAATATTATTTTTTTATGAAGGATATATGATTCAATATTAAAGGCAAAACAAGTTATGCTTTTTAGTTATGTAATAGAATGCTAGTTATATTGTTACAAATTCTGATTATCTTCTTTATGTTGTCCCATCATCATTAAATACGCTTTCAAAAAGGGCTCGATATCTCCATCCATAACTGCATCTACATTTCCAGTTTCATGACTACTACGGACATCCTTAACAAGTTTATATGGATGCATTACATAATTTCTTATTTGACTTCCCCATTCAATTTTCATTTTTCCAGCTTCAATATCTTCACGTTGTTCTAATTGTTTGCTCAATTCAATTTCATAGAGTTGTGATTTTAACATCTGCATGGCTCGTGATCTATTATCATGCTGCGATCGCGTTTCAGAACATGAGATTTGAATTCCTGTGGGTTTATGTGTTAATTGTACTTTAGTCTCAACTTTGTTTACATTTTGTCCACCAGCACCACTAGAACGTGCTGTAGTTATTTCAATATCTGCTGGATTAATGTCTATTTCAATAGTATCATCTACCAAAGGATATACATAGACAGATGCAAAGCTAGTATGTCGTTTTGCATTGCTATCAAAGGGTGAAATTCTAACAAGACGATGTACGCCATTCTCACCTTTCAGCCAACCAAAAGCAAAGTCACCTTCAATTTCTAAAGTAACCGTTTTAATTCCTGCGACATCACCTTCTTGGAAGTTGAGTTCTTTCACCTTAAAGCCACTTTTGTCAGCAAACATAAGGTACATTCTCATAAGCATACTAGCCCAATCACAAGATTCGGTACCACCAGCACCAGCAGTAATTTGAAGCACAGCACTAAGACTATCACCTTCATCCGAAAGCATATTTTTAAACTCTAATTTTTCAATTAAATCAGTAGCTTTTTCAAATCGGGAATCAACGTCTTCAGATGTCGCCTCGTCTTCTTTATAAAATTCGTATATAACTTCTAAGTCCTCAATAAATGTAGAGGCAGACTGATAATCTTGAACCCATTTTTTCTTTTCACGAAGTGATTTCATAATCAATTCCGCCTGTTTGGAATCATTCCAAAAATTTGGATCAAAGGTTTGTTCTTCTTCGTTAGAAATTTCTATTAGTTTGGCATCAATGTCAAAGATATTGCTTAAGCGTACTTAAGCGAGAATTTAGATCTTTAATTTGATCTGATGTAGTCATAGGAAATAAATTTCCACGAAAATAATATTTTATTTATTGAATGCGAAACATATTTAATTATTCGTTATATAAAGTAAATTTGTAGTTTTATAGGCTAATAAAATATTATGAAAAAAATTACATTTCTATTCGTATGTTCTCTGTTATCAAATACTGTTTTTTCTCAAGAATTAAAGGACAAATCACTTGAGAGTTATAAAGGGTATTTTAATTTTCATTATGAAGAAGCCCAAGATAAAATATATTTGGAAGTTGAAAGATTAGATGAGGAATTTCTATATGTGAGTTCCTTAGCAACTGGTGTTGGATCAAATGATATTGGATTGGATAGAGGACAGTTGGGAGATCAACGCGTTGTGAAGTTTATCAAGGCTGGAAACAAATTATTATTAATTCAGCCCAATCTGGATTATAGAGCAATTACCGAAAATGAATTGGAGCGAAACAGCATTGAGCAAGCCTTCGCCAAATCTGTTTTATTTGGATTCAAAATCGAAGAACAAAAGGAAGGTACGTATACTATTGATTTTACACCTTTTTTAATGCAAGACACTCATGGTGTAGCTCAAACGTTGAAGCACTCAAATGAAGGGGTTTATAAATTAGATCTTTCAAAAAGCGCATTATCCTTAAATAGAACTAAAGCATTTCCTACAAATGTTGAATTTGAAGCTTTATTAACCTTTAAAGGGAACCCGACAGGTCGAAATATTAGGAGTGTAACACCAACGGCATCTTTAGTAAGTGTAGTTCAGCATCATTCATTTATAGAATTACCAGATAGTAATTACGAAAAACGTGAATTTAATGTTAGAAGTGGGGCGATTTCAATTTCGTATTTAGACTATGCAACTCCTGTACAAGAACAAATACGAAAGCGTTTCATAACACGTCATCGTTTAGAAAAAAAGAATCCTGATGCATCTATAAGCGAAGCAATAGAGCCTATCGTTTATTATTTAGATCCAGGTACTCCAGAACCTGTGCGTTCTGCATTATTAGATGGTGCACGATGGTGGAATCAAGCATATGAAGCCATTGGATTTAAAGATGCATTTCAAGTAAAAATGCTACCTGCTGATGTGGATCCTATGGATTGCAGATATAATGTCATACAATGGGTGCATCGTTCTACAAGAGGATGGAGTTATGGAGGCAGTGTTATAGATCCACGAACAGGTGAAATTATTAAAGGTCATGTAAGTCTTGGAAGTTTAAGAATTCGTCAGGATTTTATGATAGCCCAAGCTTTAATAAATAAACCATTCGCTGAGCGCGATGATAATTATCAACCGATGTTAGAGATGGCACTTGCCAGAATTCGTCAGTTGAGTGCACATGAAGTTGGACACACCATTGGATTTGCTCATAATTTTGCAGCTAGTGCTAATGGAAGAGCTTCAGTTATGGATTATCCGCATCCCACTGTAACTTTAAATAATGGAGAAATTGACTTGAGCAATGCATATGCTACTGGAATTGGAAATTGGGATAAAGTAACCGTTGCTTATAGTTATTCTGAGTTTGGTGAAAATGTAGGTGAAAGAGATGCATTAAATGCCATTTTAGTAAAAGCTCAAAATGATGGATTGCGTTTTATTTCAGATTCTGATGCTAGACCTCAAGGAGGAGCTCATGGTTTGGCTCACCTTTGGGATAACGGAAATAGTGCTGCTGCAGAATTGAATAACATTTTGAAAGTGAGAGCACAAGCGATTAAAAACTTTTCAAAAGAAAATATTAAAACCGGTGAGCCTTATACCGTTTTAGAAGATGTTTTTGTACCGCTTTATTTCTTTCACAGATTTCAAACTGAAGCAGCTTCAAAATTAATTGGAGGATTAGATTATAATTATGCCGTAAAGGGTGATGGACAACTAATTACTAAAGTGATTGGTGTAAGTGATCAGAAAGACGCATTGAACAGTTTATTAAAAACACTGACAGCTGTAAATTTGGCTATCCCTATTGATAAATTAGAGCTGTTTCCACCCAGATCTTTTGGCTATTGGAGAGGACGTGAATCATTTTCTAGTAAAACAGGCGTTGCATTTGATCCATTAAGTGCTGCTTCAACCGCAAGCGACATGACCTTAAATTTGATATTGCATCCCCAACGCGCTAATAGACTAATTCAGCAAAAAAGTTTGGATTCAAACCAATTAGGATTAGAGGAGGTGTTACAGAAATTGGTGGTTAATTCTTTTGGAGTAAAATACGAAGATGCATATTTAAATGAAGTACATCAAATGGTTAATATGAATGTACTTAAATACATCATGAATTTAGCGGTTACTGAAAATGCGTTTTTTCAAGTAAATGCATCAGCATATAATTCAATTCTTTCAATAGAAAAAATATTAGGTGAGTCCTCGTATGACATGCAGTATAAACGATTGATAAAACAATTCAACAAAAACCCGGAAGAATTTAAGCTAGAAAAATCACCAAAAATACCTGATGGTTCTCCAATAGGTAGTGATTTGTGTAATTATTCTCAAAACTAGTTTTTATGATTATAGATTTAAGAAGTGATACAGTAACCAAGCCAACTCAGGGTATGTTGGATGCCATGTTTTCTGCAGAAGTAGGTGATGATGTGTTTAAAGAAGATCCGACGGTTAATGCCTTAGAAGAACGCTTAGCAAAGTTATTTGGAAAACCGAAAGCCTTGTTCTTTCCATCTGGAAGTATGGCAAATCAAACGGCAGTAAAATTGCATACAAATTATGGTGAACAGGTTATATGTGATAAATATGCACATATATATAACTATGAGGCTGGAGGTGTGTCATTTAATAGCGGTGTATCTTGCAAACTTATTGATGGACATAGAGGAATGTTTACAGCAGAACAAGTTAAAGAAGCTATTAATCCTCAAGATTTTTATTATAGCCAAAGTAGTCTCGTAGAAGTTGAAAACACCACAAACAAAGGCGGTGGAGCTTGCTGGGATTTTAAAGAGCTCGAACGAATTCGAGAAGTGTGCAATGAAAATGATTTTGGCTATCATTTAGATGGTGCTCGATTATGGAATGCCTTAGTTGCTAAAAATGAAACAGCTTCACAATATGGTGGATTATTTGATACTATTTCTGTTTGTTTAAGTAAGGGACTTGGTTGCCCTATAGGCTCAGTCTTGATTGGTGATGAAGCTATTATGCAAAAATCTATTCGAATTAGAAAAGTTTTTGGCGGTAATATGAGACAAGTTGGATATTTGGCTGCTGCTGGTCTTTATGCCTTAGATAATAATGTAGAGCGTTTGGCTGAAGATCATAAAAAAGCAAAGGAAATTAAAGATGTACTTGTAACATTATCAATGGTGAAATTGGTTGAACCCGTAGAAACTAATATTGTAATTTTTGAATTGAACGCAGGAGTTGATGAGACCACTTTTGTAAATAAACTCAGCGAAAATAGTATACACATTATTGGAATGGGCGGCGGAAAGTTACGTATGGTTACGCACTTAGATTATACCAATGAGATGCATGATTTTTTATTGAAAACTTTGAAAACTTTATAATATCAAAAGATTCCTTTTTATTTAAACATGTCCATACCAGGAATATTAGGCATGCCTTCTTTTGCAACTGCGGCAAGTTCAGCCTCATTTACACTTGATGCCTTTTCAATAGCTTTGTTAAGTGTTAATATGAGGTAATCTTCTAGCATATCTTTGTCAGATAATAAATCATCATCTATAGCAATAGATTTAATTGTTCTATTCGCAGTCAATGTTATTTTTAATTTGTTGTCGTTACTCGTTTCATCAATCAATACATGATTTAATCGGGCTTTAGTTTCTTCAACTTTCTTTTGGGTGTCCTTGAGTTTTCCCATCATTCCCATCATATCTCCAAACATAATACTTCATTTTAAAATTAGTGCAGCAAATTTACGAAATCATAAACAATACATTAACAGTTATATTATAATTTTAATTCTATTTTTACAGTCTTCAATATGAACACGAATTAATGACGAAATTAAGTTTACAACCTCCTATAGCAACCAAGAGACCTAAAGAATTACGAATTCATGATGATCTTAGAATTGATGATTATTTCTGGTTAAATCAAAGAGAAGATGGTGAGGTTTTGGAATATTTGAACGCTGAGAATGATTATTTCGAAGAAATGACAGCGCATACCAAAACTCTTGAAGTTCAACTTTTTGAAGAAATGAAAGCTCGAATAAAGGAAGACGATCAATCTGTCCCTTATAAATATAATGGGTATTGGTACATTTTTAAATACGAGAAAGGTAAAGATTACCCGATTTATACACGAAAAAAAGAAACATTAGAAGCGGAAGAAGAGTTGTTATTCGATTGCAATGATTTAGCTAAAGGGAAGGATTATTTCAGATTGGTAGGCTTAAGTGTAAGTCCAGATAATACGATGATTTCGTTTGGAGTGGATACATCAGGAAGACGAAACTACACGATTCAAATCAAGGATTTGAGAACCAATGAATTGCTAAGTGATGTTATAGAAAACACTACAGGATCTGCAACTTGGGCAAATGATAACAAAACGTTGTTCTATACAAAAAAGGATGAACAAACCTTACGTGCAAATAAAATATTTAAACATCAACTAGGTAACTCACAAGCACATGATCAATTAAAATTTCATGAGACTGATGAAACTTTTGGAGTTACTGTATATAAAACTAAATCGAGAAAATATCTAGTAATTGCTTGTTACAGTACGTTGACCAATGAGTATCATATTTTAAATGCTGAATCACCTAACGCAGAATTCAAAGTCTTTCAGGAGCGAATTAGAGGACTCGAATATAGTATTTCACATTTTGAGGATCGATTTTATATTGTAACTAATGCTGATAATTCTACCAACTTTAAACTGATGAAGACAGTAGAAACGGCTACTGGACGTTCAAATTGGGTAGAAGTTATGGCTCATAGAGAAGATGTACTACTGGAAGATATTGATATTTTTAAGGAATACCTTGTAATTAGTGAACGCTCGAATGGTTTAAACAAAATTAGAATACGAAGATGGGATGGAAAATCGGATTATTATTTACCCTTCGATAATGAAACTTATACTGCCTATACGGGAACTAATGTCGAATTTGATACCAATATTTTAAGATATGGTTATAACTCATTAACAAATCCGGCATCTACCATCGATTTTAATATGGAAACCAAATCCAAGACTATTAAAAAAGAGCAGCAGGTATTAGGAGGGCAATTTGATAAAAACAATTATGAATCTGAGAGAATTTGGGCTGTTTCTGAAGATGGAACCAAAATTCCAATTTCTTTAGTGTATCGAAAAGGGATTAAAAAAGATGGGACAAATCCATTATTGCAATATTCATATGGCTCATATGGTTCTACCATAGATCCATATTTCTCAACCATACGATTAAGTCTTTTAGATAGAGGATTTATATACGCAATTGCGCACGTTAGAGGAGGAGAGTATTTGGGGAGGCAATGGTATGAAGATGGTAAGCTTCTCAAGAAGAAAAATTCATTTTCTGATTTTATAGATTGTTCAAAGCATTTAATTTCAGAAAATTACACAGCTTCGGAGCATATGTATGCCATGGGTGGAAGTGCTGGAGGATTATTAATGGGGGTCATTTTAAATGATGCACCTGAGATTTATAATGGAATTGTTTCCGCAGTTCCATTTGTTGATGTAGTAACAACAATGTTAGATGATAGCATTCCACTAACTACAGGAGAATATGACGAATGGGGCAACCCAAATGATAAAAAATATTACGATTATATGAAGTCGTATTCACCATATGACAATATAAAACCTCAAAATTACCCTAATTTACTGGTAACTGCAGGATTACATGATTCACAAGTGCAATATTGGGAACCAGCAAAATGGGTGGCAAAATTGAGAAATTTAAAAACGGATTCTAATAAGTTAGTCTTTAAAACTAATATGAAAGCAGGTCACGGTGGAGCTTCGGGACGATTTGAGTCTTTAAAAGAAGATGCGGAAGAATTTGCTTTTTTACTAGACTTAGAGAATATTAATGCCTAATTCAAAAAAAACACTTATTTTTGCGAGGTTTTAGGTTACATTTTTATAATTTGTATCTGATAAATAGCATTTATGAAACAAGACATACACGTATTTGATAATGTGTTGCAGCTAATTGGCAAGACACCTCTAATTAAATTAAATAAGATAGCCTCTAGTTTTGATGGCGATTTTTATGCTAAGGTTGAAGCTTTCAATCCTGGGCATTCTACAAAAGATAGAATTGCATTACATATCATTGAAGAAGCTGAAAGACTAGGTATTTTAAAGCCTGGTGATACCATTATAGAAACTACATCTGGAAATACTGGATTTAGTATAGCCATGGTAAGTATTATTAAAGGTTATGACTGTGTTTTAGCCGTAAGTTCTAAATCGTCTGCTGATAAAATTGACATGTTGAAATCAATGGGAGCACAAGTATATGTGTGTCCAGCTCATGTTAGTGCGGATGATCCACGTTCTTATTATGAAGTTGCAAAACGTTTACATACCGAAATAAAAGGTTCAATTTATATTAACCAATATTTCAATAAACTGAATATTAATGCACATTATAATTCTACAGGACCGGAAATATGGTCTCAAACTGAAGGTGAAATCACGCATTTAGTTGCCTGTAGTGGAACTGGAGGAACAATTTCTGGAACGGCTAAATTTTTAAAAGAAAAAAATCCTAATATTAAAATCATAGGCGTTGATGCTTTTGGTTCAGTATTAAAGAAATATCATGAAACACGTGAGTTTGATGATAAAGAGATTTATCCTTATAGAATAGAAGGATTGGGTAAAAACTTAATTCCAACTGCTACCAATTTTGATTTGATTGATAAATTTGTAAAGGTTACTGATGAAGAAAGTGCACATACAGCAAGAGAAATCTCAAGAACTGAAGGATTATTTGTTGGTTATACTAGTGGCGCAGCAATGCAAGCCTTGAAGCAATTAAGTGATTCTGGTGAATTTAAGAAAGGGGATAAGGTAGTTGTTATTTTTCCTGATCATGGATCTAGATATATGAGTAAAATATATAGTGATAAATGGATGGAAGATCAAGGTTTTTTTGATAGTAAAAGCACCTCTGCCGTTGAAACTATTCAGTACATAAAATAGAAGAGATATAATAATATTGAATCCTATTATATTGAAAAGATATGATAGGATTTTTGTGTTTAATGGGTTATGAACACAAGTTTATAAATTAATTATGCAATCATGATATAATTAATTAATTTTGCCCATACTAATTAAGACTAATATAGCTTGAATGAAAGATTTATTTGAAAAAATTTATAAAGATAAGGGACCTCTAGGAAAATGGGCAGCACAAGCTGAAGGGTATTTTGTGTTTCCTAAATTAGAAGGTCAAATATCGAATAGAATGAAATTCCAAGGTAAAGACGTTATCACTTGGAGTATCAATGATTATCTTGGTTTAGCTAATCATCCTGAAGTTAGAAAAGCTGATGCTGAAGCGGCTGCTCAATATGGATCTGCGTATCCTATGGGCGCTAGAATGATGTCGGGCCATACAGATTTACATGAAAAACTGCAAAATGAGTTAGCTCAATTTGTAAATAAAGAATCGGCTTACCTTTTGAATTTTGGATATCAAGGTATGGTTTCAACAATTGATGCCTTAGTTGCTAAAGATGATATTATAGTTTATGATGTTGATGCACATGCATGTATAATAGATGGTGTACGCTTACACATGGGAAAACGTTTTACGTATAAACACAATGATATTGTAAGTTTAGAAAAGAATCTTGAGCGCGCTACAAAAATGGCTGAGCAAACTGGAGGCGGAATTTTAGTGATTTCTGAAGGTGTGTTCGGTATGAGAGGTGAACAAGGTCGTCTTAAAGAAATTGTTGAGCTCAAAAAGAAATTTAATTTCCGATTCTTTGTCGACGACGCTCATGGTTTCGGAACATTAGGTGCATCTGGTGCTGGAGCAGGAGAAGAGCAAGGTGTTCAAGATGACATAGACGTGTACTTTGCTACATTTGCAAAATCATTGGCTAGTACAGGAGCGTTTATCGCTGCTGACAAAGAGATTATTGATTATTTAAAGTATAACTTGCGTTCTCAAATGTTCGCAAAATCATTGCAAATGCAATTGGTTGTAGGTGCGTTAAAGCGTTTAGATATGCTGAAAACAATGCCTGAATTAAAGGCCAAATTGTGGGAAAATACAGATGCTTTGCAATCTGGTTTGAAAAAGCGTGGATTTGATATTGGTACTACACAAAGTTGCGTTACTCCTGTGTATTTAAAAGGAAGTATTCCTGAAGCGATGGCTTTAGTTCGTGATTTAAGAGAAAACTATGGTATATTTTGTTCGATAGTTGTTTATCCTGTGATACCTAAAGGATTAATTTTATTACGTTTAATACCTACGGCTACGCATACGATACAAGATGTAACTGAAACTTTGGATGCTTTTGAAGCAATTAGAGAACGATTGGAAAATGGAACTTATAGACGTTTATCTGCAGCAGTGATTGCAGCTATGGGTGAGTAAAATTATAATAAATATTCATAAAAAAAACCACTATTCTCATAGTGGTTTTTTTTAGGCTATATTTTTCTTAAACGTACACCGTCTTTTATGTGTAACTGGCTTGAAATTCTTCCATAACTTTTGAATCGCCACATTGTCGTCTAATTCGGGACCTCTTATACACATTGTGATACCTTTTTCAGAAAAAGTCTTGTGAAATTCATGAAAGATTATGGCAGTAACGCCTTTGTTTTGATATTCTGGGAGTACGCCAATCAAATAAAAGGTTACCGTTTTTGCATGCTTCTTAGCATGTAATAAATGGCCTAATCCAAAAGGAAATAGTTTACCATTCATTTTTTGCAAGGCCTCAGCGAATGATGGTGTTACAATTCCAAATCCAACAAGTTTATCATCTTTATCCACTACAAACTTTACATATTCAGGATTAAGAAAACCTATAAATTTTTTCTTAAAATAATCACGTTGTTCTTGGTTGATTTCAACAAATGATGATAATACAGCATGAGATTTTGAAAAGACCTCAAACATTTCATCAGTATAAGGTAAAATGTCCTTATTACTAGTAAAATTTAAAGCTCTTAGCTGATATCTTTTTTTAATCAAAGTTTGTATTCTAGAAAAGAATTCGGGCAATATATTTTTGAATTCCATTTTGTTTTCTGAATACGTTTTTGCCACTTCATAATTTAAACTTTTGAAATGTTCAGCATAATAGGGGTGATTATGCCAGGTAATCATACTTCCAATCTCATCGAATCCATGTGTTAAAACACCTACCTTATCTAAATTTGAAAACCCAACTGGGCCTTCAACATATTCTAAGTTGTTTTGTTTGCCAATTTCATGCACTTTTTCTAGAAGTGCTTTAGTGACGTTAAGATCATCAATGGCATCAAACCAGCCAAAACGCATTTTTTTTTGATTTTGTCCTTTTACTTCTATCCAATTTATAATGGAAGCAACACGACCCACAATTTCATTCCCATCATAGGCCAATAAAAACCGCGCTTCAGCATCCTTAAAAACAGGATTAACTTTTTTATCGAAAGTTTTTAATTCTTCTTTAATAATAGGAGGAACCCAATATTTTGAGTTTTCATAAAGTTTAAAAGGAAACTTAACGAATGCCTTTAAATCTTTTTTGGAATGAATTTCTTTTATTATAATCATAAAGTAAAAGGCTTAAAGTCTGCCGTCATCTGTAAAATCAATTTCTTTTTTCTTCTTCTTATTCTTGCCTCGTCTTTTTTTGCGCTTGCCTTCTTCATCAGCTGATGTACCATTATCTTCTTTGTCTTTATGGAAATCAAAACGGTAAGATGCACCAAAATTTATTCCGAATACCGATGGCGTGTCTTTTGTATTTAGTTTAATAGCAGTATCCAATTGAAAATCTTTACTTAATAAATAAGCACCTCCGAAACTAAATAAATTATCCGCATAATAATCGCTTTTAATCCCTTGTGTTTCTGCAAATATGACCCATTTTGGATTAAACGAATGTGTTAATGTGAGAATGTATTGAAATTCTGAATAATCTGTTCCAATTCTATCTTTAATCAAATTCATTACGAAAACCCAGCCTCCAGAAAAATTGTTTTGGGTAGCTACCATTACTTTTGGACTAAATCCCTCAACTCCAGGTGGTAAATAAGAGTTGTTTTTACTGTCAAAATTTGCGCCGAGATAAACACCAACAGCTGGAATTAAAGAGTTCCATTTAAACGTTCTGTTGTCATGATAACTGTATAAATTTGGTTTGTCTTCTCCAGCGTTTTTATAAGGGTCGTATACGAGATACTTTGCCCCAATTGCAAAATTCTTGAAGTTAGAACGTTTATTTTCAGTTGATATTATTGATCGACTATCTGTAAATGTATCATTCTGGTATGTTCCTTCAATATTAAGTTCTAATTCTTCTAACAATAACCCATATCTAGCTGCAAAATCAACCCCAAATCCAGACACTTCATACTTTAAAGGCGTGTGTTCCTCTTTAATAAGGAATGGACCAACTTCTAACTGTGCTACATTAGTACCCACAGAAAAGGCGCTTCTAGACACACCTGGTCTGTTAGAATTAATGACGTCAGTATATTGAGAGAATCCATTAAAAGATAACCCAAGACTAATAAGTAGTAGATAGAATTTGATTGATTTCATTGGTTATTAGTTTGATTCAAATATAGAGATTTTATATTTTTTTTAAGTATTTATAACTGATTTTAAACGCTGATAATTGTATTTTTGAAAAAATATTTCATTAATGTTACAAACAGCATCGTTTATGGGTTTTTTAAGAACGATTTTAATTATACTATTGATTTATTATGGGGTAAAAATTTTATCAAGAATTTTTGCACCGTATTTGTTAAGATATATGTCTAAAAAAATGCAAGAGCGTTTTGGACAACAATTTAATCAACAAGAACAAAAGACTAAAGGTGCATCGCATAAAGAAGGAGAAACCGTTATTGATAAAGTGCCACAATCTGATACCTCTTCAAATAAAAATGTAGGAGAATATATAGATTACGAAGAAATTGATTAATTTTCACAATCATTCTTTTAAAATAGATTCATGCAATTTTCTTTCAAAAAAGTAATACCTCATCTAATTGTATTAGTTGGGTTTGTCATTATTTCATTGGCATATTTTAATCCGGTTTTAAAAGGCAAACAGATTTTTCAAAGCGATATCATGCACTATATTGGAATGTCTAAACAGCAGACCGACTTTAGAATCGAAAATAAACAGGAAACCTATTGGACGAATGCTGCATTTGGTGGAATGCCAACCTATCAATTAGGTGCAAAATATCCTCATAATTATATTAAAAAACTAGACTTATTTTTAAGGTTTCTTCCAAGGCCTGCAGATTATCTATTTATCTATTTTTTAGGGTTTTATATATTGTTACTTACACTGAAAATTGAATATAAATTAGCCGCTCTTGGTGCCATGGCTTTTGGATTTTCTACCTATCTTATTATTATACTTGGTGTTGGACATAATAGTAAAGCACATGCCATAGCATATATGCCTCTTGTTTTAAGTGGTATTGTACTCACATTTAGAAGAAAATACGTTATTGGTTTCTTGTTGACTGCCGTAGCAATGGCTTTAGAATTAGTTGCGAATCATTATCAAATGACTTACTATTTGTTGTTGCTAGTTATCGTTCTTGGTATTGTTTATTTAATAGAAGCATATAAAAAGAAATTGCTTCCACATTACTTCAAATCAGTAGGATTATTAGTCGTCGCAGTTATACTAGGAATTGGTTTAAATGCTACTAGTATAATGGCTACCCAAGAATACGTTAAGGAAAGTACGCGTGGCCAAAGTGAGTTGACGATTCTTTCTGATGGAACACCGAAAGAAAGTACAACGGGATTAAGTAAAGATTATATCACTGAATATAGTTATGGGAAAATGGAATCTTTCAATTTGTTTATTCCACGTCTTTATGGAGGAGGAAGCAATGAAGATGTTGGTAAGGATTCGGAAACCTATACGTTTTTTCTTGATATAGGTGCTTCACCATTACAAGCAATTGATGAGGCCAAGCATACGCCAACTTATTGGGGAGCGCAGCCCATTGTAGAAGCACCAGCTTATATTGGAGCGGTGGTTATATTTTTGTTTGTATTTGCGCTTTTTCTTGTAAGAGGACGATTAAAATGGTGGTTAGTTGGGGGGACGCTATTATCTCTGTTGTTATCTTATGGAAAGCATTTTGGGGTTTTGACAGACTTTTTTATTGATTTCGTGCCATTATATGATAAGTTCAGAGCGGTAAGTTCAATTCAAGTCCTATTAGAGCTATGTGTACCTGTTTTAGCGATTTTTGGACTTACAAGATTGTTTAATGATTTTGAAACTAAAGAGGAAAAACTGAAGGCATTGAAATATTCAGTTGGTATTACTGCAGGATTGGCTTTGGTGTTTTTAATCTTTCAATCTTCATTATTCGATTTTGTAGGAGCTAATGACGGCAGATACCGACAAGGGTATGGTCAATACGGTGAAGCCTTTATAGATGCTCTAAGATTAGATAGAAAATCGTTTTTCACTACTGATACCATTAGAAGTTTAGTACTTGTTTTACTTTCTGCCGGAACGATATTTATGTTTCTAAGGCGTAAGTTCTCTGAAAAGCTAGTAATGATTGCGTTCTGCGCACTAATACTATTTGATTTAATTGGCGTTGATAGACGTTATGTAAATAATGACAATTTTGTTTCAGCGATTCAAGTCAAAAAACCATATCAAGCTAATGCTGCTGATAAAACAATTTTAGAGGATAAGTCTCAATTTAGAGTATTTGATGTTTCTAATGAAGGAAATAGAGCACCAGCCAGAACAGCATATTTCCATAACTCAATTAATGGATATCATGCGGCGAAGCTCAAGCGTTTTGAGGAATTATTTGATTTTCATATTATGAAAAACAACATGGAAGTATTGAATATGCTTAATACAAAATATGTAATTATTGATGATCAATCTGGAAATTCAGAAGCAAGCACTGATTACACAAATCCTAATGGTAACGCATGGTTTGTTTCTGAACTGGAACAGATGACTGACGCAAATGAAGAAATAATGGCATTGGACAGTTTAAACACAAGAGATAAAGCTGTGACTACGATGTCTAATTATGAATCTAAGGAATTTGTGGTGGATTCAACAGCATATATTCAGCTTAATGAATTCAAACCAAATTATCTAAAGTATGAATCCAATAATACTAATGCTGGATTAGCAGTCTTTTCCGAAGTGTATTATGCACATGGTTGGAAGGCGTATATCGATGGAAATGAAATAGATCACTTAAGGGTGAATTATGTCTTGAGAGCACTTGAAGTAGGTGCTGGTCAGCATACAATTGAATTTAAGTTTGAACCTGAAGTTGTGCAAAGAGGAAGTTTAATTGCTTTGGGAAGTTCAGTTTTATTTATGCTATTGTTAATTGGAGGTTTAGTCTACAATTTTAAAAATAAATCAAAAAACAGTGCGTAAAAAGGCACTCATAATAACGTATTATTGGCCACCAGCTGGAGGCCCAGGAGTTCAACGTTGGTTGAAGTTTGCTAAATATCTACCAGATTATAATATAGACCCTATTATTTATTGTCCAAAGGATCCGAATTATCCAATTATTGACTCTAGTCTTGTATCTGAGGTTTCGGAAACACTTACAATTGTTAGACAGCCAATAAAGGAACCCTATCGCTTCGCTAATTACGTATCGAATAAAAGGTCACAACGTATAAGTTCAGGTATAATTCCAAAGCAAAAAAAGCAATCGCTTTTAGAAAAACTAATGCTTTATATTAGAGGTAATTTTTTCATTCCTGATGCACGTAAATATTGGATTAAACCTTCGGTTAGGTTTTTAGCCGAGTACATTCAAAATGAGCAAATAGATACAATCATTACTACGGGGCCACCACATAGTTTGCATTTAATTGGCTTACAATTAAAACAAAAACTAGGAGTCAATTGGTTAGCTGATTTTAGAGATCCATGGACCACTATTGGGTATCATAAAAAGTTGAAACTCACCAAAAGTTCTAGACGAAAACACGAAAAATTAGAATTAGAGGTTTTAACTAATGCAGATCAGTTAATTGTGACAAGTCAGAACACAAAGAAAGAGTTTAGTATAAAAACGGAACAACCAATATCAGTTATCACCAATGGCTATGACAAAAACCCATTATTTGATTTTAAGAAAGATTCCAAATTTACACTATCGCATATAGGATCACTGTTATCTGATCGCAATCCTAAACTACTATGGGAGTCTTTGCGAGAATTAATAGATGAATTCCCTGATTTTGAAAAGCAGGTTCAATTACAGTTAATTGGAGTTGTTAGTGCTGAAGTCATGGAATCTATTGATTCCTTTGGACTTACAAAATACTCAAAAGATTTTGGATATATTAATCATGATGAGGCCTTAAAGGCACAATTACAGACACAAGTGTTATTACTCATAGAAATTGATTCAGAAGAAACTAAAGCAATAATACCTGGAAAATTGTTTGAATATATGGTTACTAATACACCTATACTTGCAATGGGACCAGAAGCTTCAGATGTTGAGACCATAATAAAATCAACAAACACGGGGACCTATTTTTCTTACCTAGAAAAAGCATGTTTAAAGTCTCAAATTTTATTGTATTTTGAAGCGTATAAAACAAATACGCTAACTACGCATCCAATTGGATTACAGCAATACAGTAGAAAAGCGCTAACTAAAACACTAGCAGAACTCATATAATGGGCATTGTAACTAGTCAGTCTTTCAAGAACACAATTACAACCTATTTAGGATTTGGAATAGGTGCAATAAACACCTTGTTCCTTTATACTGCTTTTATTACTGATGAATATTACGGACTTGTGGCTTTCGTGTTATCCTCGGCAAATATTATGATGCCTTTAATGGCATTTGGTGTGCACAATACCTTGATTAAATTCTATTCAACGTTTAAAACGAAAAATGCACTGAATAGCTTTTTAACATTAATGCTGTTTTTACCAATATTAATTGCTATACCGATTGGTATAGTTGGCTATATATCCTATGAAACTATAAGCGAACTGTTATCACAGAAGAATAGTATCGTTAAAGATTATGTATGGTTTATTTTTATTGCAGCCATTGCAATGGCTTACTTTGAAGTGTTTTTTGCATGGGCTAAAGTCCAATTACAGACCGCTTTTGGCAATTTTATGAAGGAAGTCTTTCATAGAATAGGAGTGATGCTACTTTTGTTTTGTGTGCATCTTGAATATATTAACGTAGATCAATTTATTTTAGGAATTATTGGAATATATGTTCTGAGAATGTTGATCATGAAAATTTATGCGTTTAGTATAAGATTTCCAGTTCTAAAATTTAAAAAAATTGATAATTTAAGCGCTGTATTAAAATATTCATCGCTTATAATTATAGCAGGTTCAATTGCGACTTTAATTTTGGATATAGATAAGTTTATGCTAGGTCAATATCTAGAGATAAAGGAAGTTGCTTATTATAGTGTCGCTATATTTATTGCTACTGTTATTGCTGTTCCACAGCGTGCAATGCACCAAATTCTTTCACCCTTAACAGCACAATATTTAAATTCTAAAAATAGTACGGATTTGAAAGATTTATATCGAAGATCCTCTCTTAATTTATTTATAATTAGCGGACTTGTTTTTCTGCTAATCGTGTTAAATATTAATCAGTTGTATCTTATAATTCCTGAAGAATTTAATGGAGGAATTTATGTTGTATTTCTCATTAGTTTTGCTAAACTTTATGACAACATGTTAGGAAATAATAATGCGATTCTATTTAATAGTGATTATTATAGAATGGTGTTATTGTTTGGAATAGTCTTGACAGTTTTAACGATAATCCTAAATATGATTTTCATCCCTTTATATGGAATAAATGGATCTGCTTTAGCTACGTTTATAGCCATTTTTATTTACAATACTATTAAACTAATTTTTGTAAATCAAAAATTCAACATTCAGCCGTTTTTATTTCAAACCCTTATTGTTGGTGTTATTTTGACGCTCCTAGTTTGTGTTTTTTATTTTTGGGAATTTGCATTTCATCCAATTCTAAATATTGTTTTGAAATCGTTTGTAGTTGCATTATCCTATACGCTTGTAATATATAAATTGAACCTTTCAGAGGATATCTCAATAGCCATAAAGAAGTATTTAAGACTGCGCTAGAATAGGAAATTCCCACAAAGTGCTTTGAGGCATACGACTTGCAGGAACTTCCAACTAACCAACCAAAGTTTTTATATTTTTATACTTATCGTCTCTTTTTACTTGCAGCTCTTGAACCACTTTTAGCACTTCTTGAACTGGATTTCTTAGAAACACTTTGTTTTCTAATATTCGATTTCGACGTTTTTTTAGAACTTCTTGTTTTATTGCCTGTATTATATGTACGTTTCTTAGAGGTATTTGGTTTTCTAATCGAACTCCTTTTAGGTTTTGACACTGAAGTATTCGATTTGGTCACATTTCTAACAGACGATGATTTAGTATTAGTCCTAGTTCTAGTTGGATTAGAAATATTCGCATTACTACTACGAACGGTATTTGTATTAGAACGTTGAGTGCTATTACTACGTATTGGTCTTACATTTGGACTTGTAGTTCTAATAGTTCCCGTGTTAGCGTTGTTATTACCTCTTCTAATAGTTGAATTCGAAGCGATTCTATCAGTTCCTCGTCTTGTTGTTGTGCTTGAAGAGTTTCTGTCAGTATTAGCTACGGATTGCTCTTGTCTATATCGATCACTATTTCGTCTAGTTCCAGAGTTGGCAAGCGTATTTCTTCGTCCATTAACATTTATGGATTGTCTATTGTTATCTCTATATGGTCTGTAATAATGATGTCTAACAGGATTGTAATATTGTCTATAAGGACGGATATTAACAACGCAATAATTATACGAAGGAACTACATAGTATGTGTGCCAAGGTCTGTATACATAAACTCTGTTATACATATTGATAAAACCAGTACAATGTGAAAACGTTCTGTGTCGGTTATAATGAACGTATAATCCTCCAATTCGATTCACACGACCATACCTGTTGTAATGAATATTCACATTACCAGCTTGAGAAATTCTACCATAATGATCATAATAAATTGACACATTCTCAATTTGAATTATTGCACCATAATCATCATATTGAACATAAGGATTATAATCATATCCTGTATTAAAACTAATTGAAACATTTGAAGTATGCACTCCAACATTAAGGTCTGGGCCAAAATCAGACATATAAAAATCAAATTGTCCATCTGGAAAAACAGAAAATTCAATACCGCCTTCTTCAAATATGAAAGAATTTCCATAACCACTAGCATAAGCGCTTGATATTGATTTTTTTACGATGATGTTGGTGGTTTTTGCATTTACCGTGACACTCATTAAAAGAGCGGCAGTAAAAAGAAAAGCTAATTTTTTCATAATTGTATGGGTTTAAATTTATACTCTAATCATGTAAAACAAACAACGTGCCAAAAAAAGACTTAATCATGTATGTCTATAAAAATTAACAACTTATAGGAGAATTAAAAATCCCGAAGCCTTTGGGTACGACGTTCGGGATTCTAGTATCACCTTCTAGTTAGGGGTAACATTGAATTTCTATTTGATAGCATTACGCTTTTTATGCTTTTTAACTTTACCTTTTTTTCTATAGTAGTAAAAGTCATCATCATAGTGAGTGTCGTTAAAGGCATAGTTACTGTGATTGTAACCAATGCCACAGTTAAATTGTGAATTATAATGATTTACCACGCCAGCAATATGTACTATTTCGCCCCAGCGGTTATAATTTACTCGTAAACCACCAACCTGTTTTAGTCTGTCATTACCACGTTGATAACTCATATAAACAGATCCTGCACGCTTTATTTGTCCATGTCTATTGTAATTTATAAATACATTACCAATTCTTCTAACACGGCCCTGACCATCGTGAGTAATAATTACACCTTTAGATCTTGGTCTAGAATAGTGAATTCTACTTAGGGTACCCGGAGTTCCATAGGTTGAATTAACCGTACCTCTTCTTGAATTTGAAGTTCGGTAATACGAGTCTGAGAAATTAGCTTCAATTTCTGTATTGAAATCAAAACTTCCATCAGGAAAAATTAAAAATTCAACACCACGCTCAATGAACACTATTGGTTCTGCAAAACGATAGCGTGCTGTATTTTTTAAATCATTTCCCCGTGTTGCAGAAACTTGCCCTGCAGCAGCTACAGTTGCTAATCCAATTAACAAAACTGCAAACATTTGTACTATTTTTTTCATAGTATTAGGATTTTAGATTTTGCCTACTCATTAGCTTTTCGGCTTACGCTATTGTTTTTTTCATTCCAATTTACGTGCCAAAAAACACAAACAACTATATTACAGATGATTATGAAGTTACATGCTTTGGTTTCTTTTTTATATTTTTATGAAACCAATCAACTACAATGGAAAAAGAACAAGTTAAGTGTCAGAATTGTGAAAAAGAATTTGAAGAAGGATTTCAATTTTGTCCACATTGTGGTCAAAAAGCAAAGGATGAACTCACATTAGGCGTTTTATTTTATAATACCATTAGTAATTATTTCTCTTTTGATGCTCGCTTTTTTAAGAGCTTTATTCCTTTAATGATTAAGCCTGGTTATTTGGCTTCAAAATTCCTGGAAGGAAAGCGATTATTGTTTTTACATCCCGCTCAAATGTATTTGTTTATTTCTGTTGTTTTCTTTTTTATTACCTCATTTGCGGTTAGAAAAGAAACACAAGATCTTGACAAACGATTAAAAGAGCGTGTCGTAAATTCCACATCTAATGACTCAATAGTAGTAGATAAACCTGTTTTAGATTCTTTGCAAATAGAAGACATGTTGAAGCCCTTAAAAGCTAATCAAGCGTTGTTGGGATTAAAAGAGGAAGACCTTAGAAAGGCTGATTCTATTATGAAGAGTGAAGGGTCTAAATCAATAAATAAAGGAATGAATTTCGATTTTAACGAAAAGAAAGTAGATTCATTGATTGCATTAGGGGCTGAGGATAAGGAGATTATTAAAGCTATGGGTATGGATGATGATGCTGGTTATTTAACAACCAAATTTTATAATCAAATGCTCAAGTTTTATAAAGAGCGTGGTGCAGGTTCTATTTTACAAGCTATGTATGATACGATACCAATTGCTCTGTTTTTTCTACTACCAATTTTTGCCTTCATATTAAAGATTTTATATTTTAATAAAGGGCGATACGCACACCATTTGGTATTTAGTTTTTACTTTTTCTCATTTTTGTTCACTGCATTTAGCATTATGTATATAGCGAACCTTATTTGGGATATACCAGATTGGATTGATTGGTTATTGGCTTTATCGACTTTCTTTTACCTCTTTTTTGCTTTAAAACGATTTTATGGTCAAGGTTTTATATTGAGCTTTTTCAAGAGTAGCGTCGCAACGATCTCCTTTTTTATCTGCTTAGTACCATTCTCAATTTTACTGGTATTATTTGCTTTTATGTTATACTAATTAATGCAATTTATCTTTTAAGAAAGTACCTGTTATAGAGTTCTTGTTTTTAACTAGTTCTTCAGGAGTACCTTGAGCGATTAATTGTCCTCCGCGCTCACCACCTTCAGGTCCTAAATCGATTATATAATCGGCGCACTTTATTAGTTCCAAGTTGTGCTCAATAACAATGATAGAATGCCCTTTAGCGATTAATGCTTGGAATGATTTTAAAAGTTTTTTAATGTCATGAAAATGGAGCCCAGTTGTTGGTTCGTCAAAAATGAATAAGGCATTGTTACTTTTACTTCCTTTACCTAAAAACGTGGCTAATTTTATTCGTTGGGCTTCTCCTCCTGATAGCGTAGAAGAGCTCTGTCCTAGGGTGACATAACCTAACCCAACATCTTGAAGCGGTTGAAGTTTGCCTTGAATTTTGATTTGCTCATGTGCTGTAAAAAAAGCAATGGCATCATCTAGAGTTAGATTTAATATATCATCAATGGATTTACCATTGAAATTGACTTCTAATATTTCCTTTTTAAATCGTTTTCCATCACAGGTTTCACAAGTTAAATGCACATCAGCCATAAATTGCATTTCTATAGTTACTTCACCCTCGCCTTTACAAGTTTCACAACGACCACCATCTACATTAAAACTAAAATGCTTGGCTTGGTAATTTCGAATTTTACTAAGTTTTTGATTCGCATACAACGCTCTGATATCATCATATGCTTTTATGTAAGTCACTGGATTGGATCTTGAAGAACGTCCAATAGGGTTTTGATCTACAAATTCTACATGTTTAATATTACTAAAATTGCCTTCTAAAGCAGTAAATTGACCAGGTTTATCGCTGAAATCAGTGAGCTTTTTTTGCAAGGCGGGGAATAGGATTTTCTTAACTAAAGTGCTTTTACCACTACCAGAAACTCCAGTAATGATTGATAACATACCTAAAGGAAAAGTGACATCTATATTTTGAAGATTATTTTCGCGAGCACCTAAAATGTCAATATGGTATTTTGATCTTCGTCTAGTTTGAGGTATTTCTATAGATTGCGTACCATTCAAATATTGTGCGGTTAACGAATTTGATGCCAAGATTTCTTTATAAGTCCCAACTGCAACCACTTCACCTCCAAATGTGCCAGCTTCAGGACCTATATCTATAATGGCGTCTGCCGCTTGCATAATATCTTCATCGTGCTCAACCACAATTACGGTATTCCCTAAATCTCGAAGCGCGATTAATACTTTGATTAATTTCTGAGTGTCTTTTGGATGTAAACCGATACTTGGTTCATCTAAAATATACATTGAGCCAACCAAACTACTTCCCAATGAAGTCGCTAGATTAATCCGTTGACTTTCTCCTCCAGATAAAGTGTTAGAGCGCCTATTTAAAGTTAAATAATCTAAACCTACATCACTTAAAAATGAAAGTCTACTATTTATTTCTTTTAATAATCGCGTCGCTATTTTTGTATCGTGTTCATTCAACTCTAGTTGTTCAAAGAAGATACTTAATTTATTAAGAGGCATTTCTACTAAATCCGATAACGTTACATTACCAATCTTCACATAGTTCGCTTCAGGACGAAGTCTCTTTCCATTACAGATGTGGCATTTTGTTTTGCCTCTATAACGTGATAACATTACTCGATTTTGTATTTTATATGCTTTTGACTCTAATTCGGAGAAAAATGAGTTTAACCCTTCGAAATATGAATTGCCTTCCCAAACCAGTTGTTTATGTTCTTCACTGAGTTTGAAATAAGGTTTATGAATAGGGAATTCGAATTTATGTGAATTGTTAACCAATTGGTCTCTATACCAACTCATACTTTCACCTCGCCAAGGGAAAATGGCGTTTTCAAAAACTGATAATCCAGTATTTGGAATCACCAATTCTTCGTCAATTCCAATAACGTCACCATAGCCTTCACATTTTGGACAGGCACCATATGGATTGTTAAAACTGAATAAATGCACATTAGGTTCTAAAAAAGTGATGCCATCTAGTTCAAATTTATTATTGAAACTAATTTGCTTTTTATCAGATAAGGATTCAACAATGCAAGTACCTTTTCCTTCAAAAAATGACGTTTCGATGGCGTCAGCTAATCGATTATAAAAATCATCTTCATGTTTAACTATAATTCTATCAACTACTAGATATACATCCGTATTTATATTGTTTTCAATTGCTTGATCAATACGAAAAACATCTTCTTTGTGTTTAATTCTCGCATATCCTTGTTGTTGTAACACATTCAGTTTATCAGACATAGTTCTTCCTTCTTCTAATGTAATTGGTGATAGAAGAAGTAGCTTTTCATTGTCTTTGAATTGCTTTACCAAGTTTAAAACATCTCCAGTACGATGCTTTTTTACTAATTCACCAGAAATAGGAGAGTAGGTTTTGCCAATTCGAGCAAATAATAATTTAAGATAGTCGTAAATCTCCGTTGAAGTCCCTACCGTCGATCTTGGGTTTGTAGAATTCACTTTTTGTTCAATCGCTATGGCTGGAGCAATACCTTTAATAAAATCTACTTTTGGTTTATTTAATCGACCTAAAAATTGACGTGCATAGCTAGACAAGCTTTCAACATAACGACGTTGTCCTTCTGCATATAAGGTATCAAAAGCCAGACTAGACTTCCCAGAACCGGATAATCCAGTAATTACAACAAGCTTGTTTCTCGGAATAACAACATCAATATTTTTAAGATTGTGAAGTTTCGCACCTTTAATTATTATATTTTTTTTAGGATTAGCATCTAAAACGTTGGTATTCATAGGGTTCAAGCATATAAGATTTGCAAAGATACTATAACTATTTCAGCATAAAAAATGGAATATTAACGAATAAAATGTTAAAGTTTGGTGCTTTTTTTTGCATTATAGGAATGATTGTTGTTATATTTGGTATTCTAACAGTTAAAAAATAGTGCCTATAACATAATATTACTTTAAAATTTAACCCCAAGCTAAGAAGGCAACTTCTAGGCCCTTAAAGTAATAATTATGAGACACGAACTTATCACAGACGCTGTTTTAGTCAAGAACTACATTGACGGAGATGAAAGCTCGCTTTCGGTTTTAATTCACAGACACAAGCAAAAAATATATAGTTTTATCTATTCAAAAGTTTTTGATAGAGATGTAACCGAGGATGTTTTTCAAGACACCTTTATTAAAGTCATCAAAACTTTAAAATTAGGCAAATACAATGAAGAAGGTAAATTTCTACCATGGGTTATGCGTATAGCTCATAATTTGGTGATTGATTATTTTAGAAAAAACAACAGAATGCCAAAATTTGATAATTCTGGTGAGTTTAGTATTTTTTCGGTTTTAGGAGATCAGGCACTAAATGCAGAAAAGCAGCTTATAAAAGATCAGGTTGAATGTGATTTAAGGCGACTTATAGAGGAATTACCAGAAGATCAGAAAGATGTTTTAGTAATGCGGATGTATCAGGATATGAGTTTTAAAGAAATATCTGAAAGAACTGGTGTTAGTATCAATACTGCTCTAGGAAGAATGCGTTATGCACTCATTAATCTAAGAAAAGTAATTGATAAGAATAATATTATTTTAACTAACTAATACAATAAAGAGAGTTTAACAGCGTTACTAAGTTATATAAACATAAAATAGTAGAAATGGCAAAACTATACTCTGAGTGTCCCCAAAAGAAAAATAACCTAACTCCAAAAGAAGAAACTATTGATTTTCTTTTGAATTATTCTAAGGCTTTAAGTGTTATACATTGTAATAAATTGAAGTTTGAAGCACTTCTAAACTAAACCTTGAAAAGTCCTGATTGAGTTAGTCATCAGGACTTTTTGTTTTTCAATGCATTAATTACTGAAGCTCTTCCTATCGTTTTTGTAATAACATCTTTTTCTAAATTCCAGCCTCTTGCTGGTGAGTATTGCCTTCCATACCATATAATTTGCAAGTGCAAATCATTCCATAATTCTTTTGGAAACAGTCGTTTTGCATCTTTTTCTGTTTGAACAACATTTTTACCATTACTTAAATTCCATCTATACATTAATCTAAGAATATGCGTGTCTACGGGAAATGCAGGAATACCAAAAGCTTGAGACATTACAACTGCAGCGGTTTTATGACCAACAGCTGGCAAAGCCTCTAAGTCTGTATAGTTTTGAGGAACTTTTCCTTCATGTTTATCTATTAAAATATGTGATAAACCATGAATACCTTTGCTTTTCATAGGTGATAATCCAACTGGTCTTATGATGTCTCTAATTTCTTCAACAGATAGCTTTATCATATCATAAGGGGTGTCGGCCTTTGCAAATAATAATGGCGTAATTTGATTCACTCGTACATCTGTACTTTGGGCAGACATTAGAACTGCTATTAACAAGGTATAAGGATCTTTATGTTCTAACGGAATAGGAATTGTAGGATACAAAACCTTCAATGTTTTAATTACGTAATCTACCTTTTCTTGCTTAGTCATATGTTGTATTTTTGTAGAAACCAAAGTTAATAATAATGACCAAACTAAAACCGGGAGATAAAGCTCCAAATTTCACGTCTAAAGATGAACAAGGAAATACCATTTCATTAACTGATTATATAGGAAGAAAATTAGTTGTTTTTTTCTACCCAAAGGCTAGTACTCCCACATGCACGGTTGAAGCTTGTAATTTAAGAGATCATTATAGCGATTTGAAATCTAAGGGTTATGAGATATTAGGCGTAAGTGCTGATACAGAAAAACGACAATCTAACTTTAAAAATAAATTCAGTTTTCCATATCCCTTATTGGCGGATACTGATAAAACTGTTATTAGTGCTTTTGATGTTTGGGGACCGAAAAAATTTATGGGACGTACTTTTGATGGAATACATCGTGTTACTTTTGTGATTGATGAAAACGGTATCATTGAAAAGGTAATAGATAAGGTCAAAGCGAAACATCATGCAGATCAAGTTTTAGAATAAAAAAAAGCGACCAATTTGGTCGCTTTTTTTTATTTAATCTTAATTTGATTATTCATCCAAGAAGGCTTCTTCTGTTTCACAACCAAATAGACTTTTCTCTTTAATTAATTTAGCAACGCCTTTTGGCAGCATCTTTTCCCATCCATCTTCACCGTCGGCAATCATTTTTAATACATGACGAGAAAATACAGATAAGATTTTATCATCATGATCCGTAATATCCACAACTTTTCCATTGTATTTAAAGAACTTATATAATTCTTTCATTCTAGGATGAACTTTTAGATTTTCACTATTAGTCAAAGTTCCATCATCATTTTGCATTGGATACAGGTAGACACGTAAATCTTTAAAGAATAATTTCCCGAATGCTTCCAAAATCCCTCCACTTAAATGGCGATAATATTTTTCATCAAAAATGTCAACCAAATTATTAACACCCATGGCAAGACCCATTCTACTTTTAGTGTATTGAGAGAAATACTCTACTAATTTGTAATACTCTTGAAAATTGGATATGAGCACCGTTTGACCAAGAGAACAAAGTAATTCTGCACGATCCATGAAATCTTGCTCATCAATTTCTCCTTCAGCACGTAAATTAGAAAGTGTAATTTCAAAAACTACCTGCGTCTTTTCTAAATCTACGCGGTTTTCTTTAATGAACATATCATAGGAATTCTGAAACATATCCATATTGACCTTCGTAACGGGTCTGAAACTCCCACGAAGTGCTAAAATATTTTTCTTGTAAAGCACTCTTGCAGGTAGTACGTTGTTCCCGTCTGGAGAAAACATTACAGCGTCAGTCATTCCGTTTTTCACAAGTTGAAGACTCATCAAACGATTATCTACATTTTCAAAAATTGGACCAGAGAAATTAATAGTATCAATTTCTATTTGATCTTTGTCTAAATGATCGTATAAATAACGCAGTAATTTTTTGGGCTCTTTGTATTTGTAAAAAGCACCATACATAAGGTTTGTTCCAAGAATGCCTAAGGTTTCTTGTTGCAACCTTGCATCATTTTCTTTAAATCGAATGTGCAATACAATATCATTATAATCTTGATTGGCTTCAATTTGATATTTAATTCCTATCCAACCATGACCTTTAAATTTTTTAGCAAAATCTATCGTTGCCACTGTATTAGCAAAAGAAAAGAACATTTTCTTAGGATGTTTGTCTCTAGTAATACGCTCTTCAATTAAATTGATTTCGTGAGATAACATTTTACGTACACGAGCTTCAGTAACATAGCGCTTATCATCTTCTATACCATAAATAGCATCACTAAAGTCCTTATCGTATGCAGACATTGCTTTTGCAATAGTGCCTGAGCCTCCACCGGCTCTAAAGAATTGACGAACAGTTTCTTGACCAGCACCTATTTCAGCAAACGTTCCGTAAATATGTTCGTTTAAATTTATGCGAAGGGCTTTCGTTCTTAACGAAGGAATGTCGTCGAATTGTTTATCTCCTGCTAAGGTTATTTCCATTTTTAAGTCGGGGTTTAAACTATCTTACAAAGGTATTAAATTAGCGTGGTAAACAAAAAAATAAGTTTATTTTTGTTTGAAACTGACTTTGATTGAAAATTACATTTTTAGGCACAGGAACATCACAAGGAATTCCAGTAATTGGAAGTACACATCCTGTTTGTTTAAGTGCTAATCCTAAGGATAAAAGATTGCGAGTTTCGGTACTTATTGAATGGGAAAATTTTGCTTATGTCATAGATTGTGGCCCCGATTTTAGACAGCAAATGCTAAGAACCAATCCTTCAAAAATCGATGGTGTTGTGTTTACACATGAACATGCAGATCACACCGCAGGATTAGATGATATACGACCATTTTTTTTCCGCCAAGGAGACATTCCGATTTATGCCCATAAGCGTGTTTTAAAAGCATTAGCACAACGCTTTGATTATATTTTTAATTCAGAATATAAGTACCCTGGGATACCAACTGTAGTTCAAAATGAAATTGTTAACGCGCCTTTTAAATTAGGTGATTTAATGGTTACACCTATAAGTGGTTTTCACCATAAATTGCAAGTTTTCGGATTTCGATTTGGCGATTTGGCCTATTTAACAGATATGAAAACAATTACAGATGATGAATTAGGAAAGCTTAATGGATTAAAGGTTTTGGTGCTGAATGCCTTACGAGAAAAAGAACATATTTCGCATTTTACTTTGGAGGAAGCATTACAAATAATTAAGAAATTGAATCCTGAAAGAGCCTATTTGACACATATAAGTCATTATCTTGGTTTTCATGACATCGTACAACAAAAATTACCTGATAACGTTTATTTGGCTTACGACACACTTACTATTAACGTATAGATTATGAAACAAAAAATATTTATGTATTTGTTTATTTTTTCATTGTTACTGATACTATTTCAGTATATGAATTCTAAAAGTATATTAGAAACATATGAAAAGAAAATCACAAAACTAGAGCAGAGAGAAAAAGCATATGAGGATTCTATTGCGTCTATTGCTGATGTCAATTTAGAACTGATGCGCTTCGATATTGACTATAATGACGATGCGATGAGTTATTTTATTGATGATGGATATGATATCGAATTATTGATTCCCTTTATCAAAGACGAATTATATAAACTAAATATTTATGAAGGTGATGATCACCCAATTGTTCCTTATGCTTCGATGACTGGTAAAAAGATTCTAATTAATTCAATTAAATTGATGAATCATAAATGGATTGTTGCTGATTTTTCTGATGGTAAGTATTGGGGAGAAATTTTATTGCATTATGAACTCAATGACGGCAAAGAGCTGAAGTTTAAACTATTGGATTATTTATTGTATCGCCCAAATTAAATGTGACTATTTAACCAGGTTCTCAACTCATAAAAATTCTGAGGCGCAACGCCATGTCCCACCGGAAATTCAGAGTAGCTATGTTTGATGTTCAATTGATCTAAAAATTTAGGCGTACGTCGTGCCCATTCAACGGGTATCACCTGATCTACACTGCCATGAGAAACATAAATATTTAAATGAGAATACGCTTTAGCATCATTAAGTTCAACTAGCATATCTTCACTAATATAACCGCTAAGCGCGATAATGTTTTTTACTTTTTCAGGATAACTTAAAGCGACGGCATAACTTAAAATAGTGCCTTGACTAAATCCTAATAAGGTAACATTTGACGGATCTACCGGAAAAGTTATACAAGCTTCATCTATGAAATCGGCTATTAAATCACGGGATTCTTTTGCTTGTTCGACATCATTCCATTTATTTTGATTTGCATCAAAATTTATGGCATACCATGCATTACCATAAGGCTGCATTTGGTATGGTGCTCGTATTGAAATGATGTATAATTCTTCAGGTAATTCAGATGCAAAAGAGAATAAATCATTTTCGTCACTACCATAACCATGGCACATTATTAATAATGGTGCGTTATTTTCTAGCGTTGAAGGTCTTTCAATATACTGTAGGGGAGAATTCATAAATTATTTAAGTGTCGCAAATATTTTCTGAAAGAAGTCGCCTAAAATCGGTACTGAGTTTTGTTTCCCTGAAAACGCGCCAAGAATTCCATAAATAAAAAGGATCACAAAAAATATCCAAAATGCATTGGTAACCATCCAGCTATCAAAACCACTAACTACAAACCCCAATACCATTTGGAGTAACCATAAACCTAGAGCTTGTCTAATGTGAAATGCTGCAAACGTATTGCCTTTGTCTTTATTTAAGAAAAAAGCCACCAAGGTGCCAACTAGAGTAAAATAACTAACTACTGCAAGCGTTTTTCCTTCTTTTATTGATTGTTCTGTCATCACTTTAATTTAATACAATTTGATTATTTGAAATAATGCCATAAACCTTGCCTTTTAATTCGTGGTTTGCGAACATTGAATTCTTCGATTTTGAATGGATATGATTTTCTGTAAATTGATAATTTTGATTCGGATTAAACAAACTTATATTAGCTTGAACTCCAATACCAATACTGGAAGTATCTATTCCAAAACGGCTCTTTCCTTTGGTTAAGAGATCAATAGTTTTCTTTACAGTAAAGATTGTATTTAAAGCGCCAAAGGCAGATTCTAGTCCAATAGTCCCATATTTCGCAAAATCAAACTCTATTTTTTTGTGTTCTATATCTAGCGGATTATGATCGCTAGTTACCATATCAATAGTGCCATCTTTTAATCCTTCAATCAGAGCGTCCTTATCAGCATTAGTTCGTAAGGGTGGCGATACTTTAAAATTAGTATCGAAGGTCGTTAACATATCATCAGTAAAAACCAAATTATGTATAGCCACACCACAGCTAATATTTAGCTTCTTCTTTTTAGCTGCTCGTATCAATTCAACAGACTTGGCTGACGATATAATTGGTATATGAAGTTTTCCGCCGGTATATTCCAAAAGAAACAAATCTCTAGATATCTGTAATTCTTCAGCTAAAGAGGGGTTGCCTTTCAAGCCAATAGAAGTGCTCGTGAAGTTTTCATTCATAACACCTTGACCAGATATTTGAGAGTCTTGTGGGAATGACAATACTAAACCATCAAAATTAATTGCATATAGTAATGCTAACTTCAATACGTTCGGGTTGTCAATTGGTTTTTGGTAGTCGCCATACGCAACAGCACCAGCCTTTTGCATATCAAACATTTCTGAGAGATCATTTCCATTACTGTCTTTTGTAAGGGCTCCAATTGGGTATATATCGACAGCATGTTTACTGGCTTTCGATTTTAAAAACGAAATAGCAGCATTCGAATCTATAACAGGGTTGGTATTGGGATTAATGGCTACAGCTGTATAACCAGACAAAGCCGCCGTATGGAATCCATTAGAAAGTGTTTCACGTTCTTCATAACCTGGCTCACCAAAACTCACACTACTATCGAACCATCCTTGAGAAATATGCAAGTTATCTAATGCTATTTCTTTATAATTCTTAGGGTTATTTATGCGTTTGGAAATATTAGTTATAACTCCTTTTTCAATTAAAACGTCAAGAGTTTGATTATGAAAATTGCTTTTTGGATCAACTATAGTTGCAGATTTTAGGAGTACGTTCATTTAAGAAATTTTAAGATGAGCATTTCAATTACTAAAAAAACTAGTGCAAAAATAACAAACCATTTCCATAGCTCATTAATATTTGTTGTACTTTTTATTTCATTGATTGCTGAAGCTATAGTTTCACTAACTGTTGCATCATCGATAGCAGTAAGATCCATATAACTCAAAATACTTTCATCTCTTCCGTAATTAAAGCTCAAATTTGCTAAATGGGTCTTTTTATTTAAAACTCCTATGATTCCTGCTGTATTTGGATATTCATTTGTTGTGAGCTCAACCTTATTAGAAAAAGTTTGTTGAAGTGGAATTACAGTTTGATTTTCGTTACCAAGCGTTAAAATATCATCTTGTAATAATGTCGTATTTATATCAATTTTATGCTCTTCACCAATTATATAATAGAGTTGCGATAATTTTAAGCTTTGCTTTCCAATATTATAAATCACAGGTACAATTAAAGGCGAATTTTTAAAGTTTGAATTGATGTCATTTATTGCAGCTGTGAATACAAATAAATTTTCTGATTGACTAAGAAATGAAGAACCATCTTCGTATTTAAGGATAGAAGATTCTAAATTATTAGAAGCGCTGAAACTATTTACTTTAGGGTACTGAAAATTGCTTATTTTTTTATCGAAAACACCAGCCAACAATGGATGGGAAAAATTTATTTCTGTAATTCTCTTTTCGGTGTTAATGACACTATCAAGTTTTGATAACGAATAATTTGTAAATAATTGATTATAAGAATTTAATTCAGGTTTATTTGAAGGTATTATTAATACATACCCACCGTTATTAGAGAAGGCTTTTAACGCTACTATTAATGAATTTGGAATATCAATTAGCTCATTCAATATAATTAAATTTTGAGCTTCAAGATTGTTGTAATCGAGGGTGTTATAATTGTAGGATTGATATGCAAATTCATCTTCAGTATATATCTTTTTTAAGAATTCATCACTCGCTGCATTAATCGATAAAACCTTGATTTTCGCATGTTTATTAAAGTTAAAATACAAACTGTTGTCATATTGCAAATTGGGATCGTCAATAGTGATTTTACCATTTATGAATTGATTAATTGGCAAAGTAAAATTTACAGACGCTTCTGTTTCTAAATTAACTGAACTTTTCGCTACTAATACGTCATCATTAAAAAGAGATACTGGCAAGATTTCAATAGCTGAACCTTGATTATTTATGGTTACCGTTAAAGTAATAGATTCTATATCTGATTTAGAAACATAAACACTATCAATATTGATGTTGTTTGTGTTTACAGGCTTTTGTTGAACAAGTTTAGTTGATATACCAAAATCTTGAGGAATTTTAAGGGAATTCTTTTTTTGTTGAAAATCAGAGATGAGCACTAAGTTTTTCGCCGCTGTAGAATCTTTTGAAAACCATTTTTTACTTTTAAGAATTAAGGATTCATAATCTACTTGACTTGGTGCATATTCTAGTTTTATGAGTTCATTCTTTATTGCTTTTAAGCTTGTATTAGGAAAAGTAGTCGAGTTTGTTAGTACCGTTATGATCTCACTTTCATCAAGTGATTCGATGAGATTCTGAATCGCATTATTTAGAAGTGTTCCGTTAACACCCTTTGTTTGCATACTGAAGGAGTTGTCTAAATAGATTACAGTTTCACTTTTTGCATTAAAATTTACCGAATTTGAAATAAATGGCTGTGCGAAAGCAATAATTATGGCAGCAAATAATAGTAAACGTGTAAGTAACGTAAGCCATTTTTTTAGCTGTGAACTTTTTCGTGTTTGTAAAGTGATTGCTTTTAAGAATTTTACATTCGTAAACGCTACTTTTTGAAATCTTCTTAATTGAAATAAATGTATTAAAATAGGGATGATAAGCAGGAGTAAAGCGTAAAGAAGTTCTGGGTGTTTAAACTGCATTCCTAAAATTTAAATTGCTAATGGTTTTCAAATATAGAAAATGATAGTAGATAAAGGCTCCAAGATTTTGAGAATTTTAACGTTTTGAATCATCTTATCTAACAAAAGAAAAAGAAGTCCTTCATAGAATGCATATTTTGAGACTTAAAATAATTTGAAATCTCGAGTTGAGACATTTCATTAGCAACACTAACAATACACTGAGGTTCCTGTAATTGGTTTAGAAATTCAAAATTATAGAGACGTATATCATAAATATGTTTTCCAATTTTTTTTGGGTTATCACAAATCCAATAAAACGGTATCTCCTTTTCCTTTAAAATCTTCGCAATAGTTTTGCCTTTTTGTCCGGCACCCCAAATAGTAAGGGGTCGAGTGGCGTCGAAATGTAATTCAATAAAATAGCGCATTTTTAATTCAAGAAAATGATTCTCAGCATAATTAGAATCAATTCTTGATGCTCTCGTGTTATAATCACGCCACTTATGTAGAACATGTTGACTTGGAATACAATGCATATTGTGTTTGTAAAACCGAAAAGTCAAATCGTAATCTTCAGGATAATTATTTGGGTTAAATGCATCGCAGGTTATAAGATCATCTCTATGAATCATCCAACAGGGCGATGGGATTACACATTCTTTATAAATTTCTGAATAATTTATTCCAGACTTAGTTAGATTATTTAACCATTTCTCATATTTGGAATATCCGTCCCCAATTCCGGCTGCACTGAAATATTTTACTAAACCCAAGGCGATATGTGATTTACCATAAGTTTGTAGATCATTTAGCATCAACTCTAATTTTTGAAGACTCATAATATCATCACTATCCATTCTAGTAATGTAAGGACCATTACTATTCTGAAATGCTAATCTAAGTGCATTTAAAATTCCATGACCATCATTCTTTAAACATTTTATACGAGGTTCAATGGCGGCATATCTGGTTACAATTTCATAGCTGGAATCAGTTGAATTGTCATCAATAATTAGCAATTCCCAGTTGGTATAACTTTGATTTAGTATAGATTCGATACACTCAGGCAAAAACGAAGCTGTATTTTTAAAAGGCGTAAGAATACTAATGAGAGGTTCTTTCATAAAGCGAATATAGGCATTCATCATTTTAACAAAAACTTTACTATAATGAGAAATGCAGATTGTAGTTTTGTTCTTTAAATTTTTGAATAGCTAGAAATGAAAAATTGTTTTGCCTTTATTTTATTGAGTCTTTTAATCTCTTGTGGACCCAAATCTACAGTTTTTGTGCCTAATGATCTCGCCAAATCTATACCTATTGCAACTTCCATCGATTTAACGTTAGTTGAAGATGACAAGGTTCCTGTTGTAGTTAATCCTGGTCGCTTTGTAGTAGATAGTATTATCTATAGAATGCCTAGAGCAGTCCAAGGCAGCTATGATATTGAGGATTTTGGTAATTATATAGAAGGCTTAAAGGCAATAGATTATGAAGGCAATGAATTAAAAGTCATAAAAATTGATTTAAACTCATGGTCTATTTCAGATGCTAAAAATCTTGATAAAATCACATATTTAGTAAATGATACTTTTGATATTGAAACTACTTCCAATTTTCAACGCGTGTTTTCTCCAAGTGGCACCAATATTTCACCAGATAATTATGTGCTTAATTTGCATGGCTTTATAGGTTATTTTGAAAGCCTAAAGGATAGTCAATATACATTGGATGTAACAGCTCCGGCTAATTTTGTGCGTTCGACTGCATTACAGAATACAGGATTAAAATCGAGTGCAGATGGCACAAAAATTACGTCTAGTTATTTTGCCTCTAGATATTTCGATATAACCGATAATCCTATGATGTATGGAGAATTAGATGTCGAAGAATTTATGGTTGGAAATGTAAAAATTGTTTTAAGTGTATATTCTCCAAATAACGTGCATTCAGCAATAAGTTTGAAAGAGACAGTATATAAAATGATGGAAGCGCAGAAGTCCTATTTAGGTACTATAAATAGTACGTCACGCTATGACATATATTTGTATTTATCAGATGGAAGCGCAGGTTCACCTACTGGATTTGGTGCATTGGAACATCATACTTCAACAGTTGTTGTTTTGCAAGAAAGAGCCTCTAAGGAGCGTTTAGCAAAATCGATGACCGATATTGTTGCACATGAGTTTTTTCACATTTTAACACCATTAACAGTACACTCAGAAGACGTTCATTATTTTGATTATAACGACCCTACATTTTCAAAACATTTATGGATGTATGAAGGTGTTACTGAATATTTCGCACAGCACTTTCAAGTCTATCAAGATCTTATTGAGCCTGAAGATTATTATCGTGTTATAAACAGGCAAATTGTAAGTTCAATGCGTTATGATGACGCTATGAGTTTTACTGAAATGAGTGAAAATATTCTAGATGCGCCGTATTCAGATAATTATTTAAATGTATATCAAAAAGGCGCTTTAATAGGAATGTGTATTGATATTCTAATGCGCGAAGAAACAAAAGGCACAAGAAGTTTGTTGTCTCTAATGAAGGAGCTATCAGTAAAGTATGGTGTCAATAAACCATTCAATGATGATACATTCATAAAGGAACTTGCAAAAATGACCTATCCTACCGTGAGCTTGTTTTTGGAGAATAATGTAGAAGGAGACCTCCCGATTAATTATGATAAAATTTTAGAAAAGGTTGGATTGAAATTTGAAAAAGAACAAGTAGAAACGAATTATGTACTAAGTAGTGAAGGGTTTATTTTAGATAGAGATGAAGAATCTGAAACATTGTTCTTTTCTAGTGGTGTCAAAAGAAATAGTTTCTGGATTGAACAAGGCGTTTTAAAAAATGATATTGTTAAAGAAATTAATGGTTCAAAAGTAACTATGGATAATTTTAGAATGCAAATTGGTCGAATGTTCCGTTGGGAGACAGGTCAGGATATAGAAATGAAGTTGGATAGAAATGGAGAAGAAGTAATTATCAAAGCTAAACTTACGCCTGCATTCACCTTTACCAAAATGTTGACAGAAAGCACAGAGGCTTCAGAATCTCAAATTAAAACAAGAAATGCCTGGCTAAAGGGATAATAGTAGATCTAAAAAGACTCAAATACTCCTAAACCAAATAATGCAAAGTCATATTTAACAGGGTCATTGCTATCTAATTGCCGCAATGAAATATCAAATTCTCTAAGTGCCTTAGCATCATTTTGTTTGCGCTTTAAGAGACCTAATTTTCGAGCTACATTTCCAGAATGCACATCTAATGGACATGACAGTTGCGCAGGAGAAAGGCTGTCCCAAATTCCGAAATCTACACCACAATTATCGGTTCTAATCATCCAGCGTAAGAACATGTTAATGCGTTTTGCAGCTGAATTCTTCAAAGGATCTCCAACATGTTTTTGAGTACGCGATAAATGTTCTATTTCAAAAAACACAGATTTAAATTTATGAATAGATTGTTGAAGAGAATCTTTTTCGGCATGCTTCACAAAGACTGCTTCCATACCATTATGGTTTGTATATATATGATTCAAGCTTTTAATAAATTGAATGAAATCTAACCCATTAAAAGTCCGGTGTACAAAAGAGGTTAACTTCTCTAAATCTGATTCTAAATGATTTAGGACGAAATCATGAGGAGCATGATCTAGGAGCTGCATCATTCTATTCGCGTTTTTAATAATGCTTTTGCGGTTTCCCCATGCAATTGTAGCTGTTAAAAAACCAGCTATTTCAATATCTTCTTTTTTACTGAATTGATGTGGAATTTGAATAGGGTCGCTCTCAATAAATTTTGGGTTATTGTACTGTTCGACCTTTGCGTCTAGAAATGATTTTAATTCGTTTGTATTCAATTCTGAAATTTAATTATTGATTCAAATTTACAATATTGGTTTTGTATTTCAATTAATGAAAATATTGAACTAAATTTAATCAATTAAACTATTTATTTGACTATGCTTAAAATCTCAAAACGCAATACTATTTCTAGAATAATGATAGTATTCGGGTTCATAATTTTAATAGTTTCCTGTCGTTCAGGATTTAAGGACAAATGGACAGAAGAACAGGCACCAGATTATTTTAAAGCAAGATTTGAAACTACAAAAGGTAATTTCGATATTGAAGCAAAACGTTCGTGGTCTCCTAAAGCAGTAGATCGATTATATCAATTAATTACGCACGATTATTTTACTGATATTTCTGTGTATCGAGTGATCCCTAATTATATTGCTCAATTTGGAATACATAATGATAGTGCAGTCACTAACGCTTGGGATAATGTAAAAGTTATTGATGAACTTGTCATCGAAAAAAACCTAAAAGGAACAATTTCTTTTGCAAGAGGAGGACTACAAACCAGAACAAATAATTTATTTATTAATTTAAAAAACAATTCTCCTCGATTGGACACCTTAGATTATGCAGGAGTCAAAGGGTTTCCAGTTGTAGCAAGAATTACCAATGGATTTCAAGTTGCAGAATCATTTTATGGTGGTTATGGTTCTGAGCTAGATAATAAACAAGATTCCATTATAAATTTGGGGAATGCGTTTCTAAAAAGAAGGTATTCTAAATTGGATTATATCCACAAAGCGTATATTATAAAATAATTTTATTAGGCCACAATTTTACCATCGACCATAGTTAATTTACGATCAGCCATATTTGCTAATTCTTTATTATGAGTAACTATAACAAAGGTTTGTCCAAATTCATCACGCAACTTAAAAAAAAGGTTGTGTAAGTTTTCAGCCGATTCGCTATCTAAATTTCCCGAGGGTTCATCTGCAAAAATCAGATCAGGATTGTTTATCAAAGCTCTTGCAACCGCAACCCGTTGTTGTTCACCTCCAGACAATTCATTTGGTTTGTGATTATATCGATCTTTCAGCCCTAAAAAATCTAGCAATTCTTTGGCGCGTAGCTCCGCGTCGGTTTGATTTGCACCTTTAATAAAAGCTGGAATACACACATTTTCAATGGCACTAAATTCAGGTAATAATTGATGGAATTGAAATATAAAGCCGATATGTTCATTTCTGAATTTAGCCAACGCTTTATCATTTAAAGATGTAATTGACGCTCCGTTAATCTCTAGGACGTTTTGATTTGTTGTTGTTGGTTTGTCTAGAGTCCCAATAATCTGAAGTAAGGTAGTTTTTCCAGCTCCAGAAGGGCCTACGATAGAAACAATTTCTCCCTTGTTAATCGTTAAATCTACACCTTTTAAGACGTGTAAATTGTCGTAGTATTTATGAATGTTTTTGGCTTTTATCATGCAAAAAAATAAAGTGTTAATTTAGGACTTTATCAACGGATGCACAAAAATCAACTCGTTTTCTTTTTAAGCACATTTTTCAGACTGCTATAATCAATAAAATATTGCAATCTTAACGAAAACGTATGTTGTATTGGTTGATCTAATAGTGTGTCTAAACTATCGAAATACGAGTCTTCTGATGCAGTATCTCGATTAAACAATCTATTTCGATATAAGGCCGTTAAAAAACTACCAGGAGCAAACTGCCATGAATAACTTAAATCTAAATTCCAAGTGTTAAAATTTATGTCGGGATCATCTTCCAAATTTGATTTCAATAAACCCTGATCTTGAGTTAATCTTCCGTTTTCTTGAAGCGTATATAAATCTTCATCATAATGCACAGTATCCCAATTGTTTCTAAAGCTAAGTGTCAATCCGTGATAGGGATTGAAATTATAACTTCCAGAAATGCTATTCGTCATTGACAAACGATCGCGTTCACCAAATACGATGTCATCATCTGTTGTAGTCACATAACCACGACCATTACTGGTATTATTTACAGATATATTATAAGAGACGATGAATTTTTCGCTAAATTTAAATCTTGGCCTAAACCCGAACCAATACGTATTCGTGTTTCGTCCTTCTTCAAACCCTGTTGCGCCTCCAATATTAGTGTCTACAGCGAAAAATTTATTATAATCCGTAGAGATCCAAGCATTTGCATTTAAACGATTTTCATAGATAAAAAAACGACCTTCTGTTCTTGGTTCGAAATAATCAAATTGTTTGCCAAACTGATAATTAATATTTCCTCCAAAATTTAGTAATTTTTTGTCTTGAGCATTAAAACTTATACCTCCATTACCTCCTGTATATGTGCTAGGATTTGCAAGGCGTCTATAATTTACCCAAGTATTAATAAAAAATTGATTTAGCTTTTCAGTAGGCTCAAATATTCTATAATTTACGTCTATTCCAAAATTGCTATAATTGTTTCTTCGAGATAAACCCAAGTCGTTATTATCATATTTTGTATCGGCATAACTATGGTCAAAACTATATCTATAGTTCCCATGCACTTTTCTGATAAAGAAAAATGAGCTCATACCAGTTTCAATTTCATTATTCTCACTTACGTTACTCATTTTAATATCACTTCTAATATTGTAGGTGTTCCTTTTGTTAGTGATATCAGCAACAAGAGCAGTAACATTGGCATCTCTAAAATTACCTGAACGCATTACATTAGTATTTACGAGGCCAATGGATGAATTTCCATTATACTGCTGATCTAATACTAAAATATTATAATTGGAAAACGGCTCAACCACTTGATGTCTATACGAAATTTCAGTTTCTAGATCGTTAGTAACAGGATCAATAAATTCTTCTGTTCTTTTTATTGTAGCTTCTGTTTTTTCAGTAATGGCATTAAAAACACCAATTCCTAGTCCCTTTTTAGTACGTCCAGATATTTTAATAGCATTCAATACTTTGACCTCATTTGGGTAATCTACGAGTTCTTCATTATCTTCTAATTCAACATCTCCGGTAGGAGCACTACCTACACGTCTTGAAAAGAATAAGTTTCCTTTGTTAAACAAATCGACACCTTCTTTGAAAAATTGACGTTGTTCCCCAAATGTTTGTTCGAAGGGTCCCAAATTTAAGGTTAGGTTATCAAAAGCCGCTTGGCTAAAATCAGGAATCAAGGTCGCATCTAAGGTGAAATTTTCAGTAATTCCATATTTCACATCTAATCCAACATTAAAATCAGTTTCGGTAGAACCATCAAATTTTTTTGAAATTCCAGACATAAAAGGATAGAAGCTTAATCGAGTAGGAGGTTCTATATTTTTAATCCCTTTTATTTCCCCATGATAAAGGCCAGAAAAACCTTTTGTAGCATCAATTGGACTCCAAGTGTATCTTGTTCGACTTCTTCTAAATTCTCTATGCAACTGTAGGCCCCATGTTTGAACTTCTTCATTAGAAAACCGTAACGCACGATATGGTATTTTCATTTCTATAGCCCAACCATCATCATTAATTTTTACTGCACTTTCCCAAACTGCATTCCATCCAAAATCTTCATTGTTCGAAGATGCCACAGCATCTGCTTGATTTCCTGAGCTGAAAACTACAAAATAAGTGTTATTCTGAGCGTCATTATTAGGATTTAAAATAACCATAAGAAAATCGCTCTGACCAAAATTATCTCTACTATTGAATTGGGTCATTATTTTACTCGGATCATCGTATAAGTAGGCACTAATATATATAGCATCATCGTCATACGTAATCTTTGCAACTGTTTTTGATTCTTCAGGTTCCTTGACTCCCATATCAGGGCGGTATTGAATAAAATCTTTGGCTTCTTCTGCAGTTTGCCATACCGCATCATCCAATACACCATCAATTTTTGGTGGCGTGGTTGTTCTAGTAATGTTCAAGGTTTTCTTGTCTTGTGCCTGAATTGATGAGATACAGCAAAGTACTATGAAAGCAATGGTTAAGTGAATTTTCATATGTAATGATTGATGATTAATTGAGAGCTTTTTTTAAAAAGATATCAATTTGTTTAGTTTGTTACAGTTTTGAGACAAAACTACAGTTGCTTCGCATTCTATTATCATAACCAAACGTTAAAAACTTAATTTGATTGTTAATCTTTTAGTAAGTAGTGTTAAAATTGTTGACTAAGAATTTTTGTTTATTTTTAATATGATAAAAATAAAATGTCATGCCTTATAAAAACTTTGAAGAATATAACATGCAAGTCACTGATGATGTAAAAGCCCGTTATAAAAGTATTATATCCGATTTGGGTGAAGATGTTGAAAGAGATGGTCTTAAAGACACACCAGAACGCGCTTCTAAAGCCATGCAATTTTTGACTCAAGGCTATCATCAAGATGCTGCGGAGATTTTAGAAAGCGCAATGTTTAAGGAATCCTATAATGAAATGGTGATTGTTAAGGATATTGAATTGTATTCATTATGTGAACATCACATTCTTCCTTTTTTTGGTAAAGCGCACATTGCATACATCCCTAATGGACATATAGTTGGCCTCAGTAAAATCCCAAGAATTGTAGATATATTTGCGAGACGTTTACAAGTACAAGAACGGTTAACCGATCAAATTTTAGACTGTATCAATAACACATTAAAACCTGCAGGTGTCGCTGTTGTTATTGAAGCATCGCATATGTGCATGATGATGAGAGGTGTTCAGAAACAAAATTCTACAACTACGACTTCAGGGTTTCGTGGCGCTTTTAAAAATATAGAAACGAGAACAGAATTTTTAAAGCTCATTAGTGAAAAACTGTCATAATACTATTTTGGTATATTTCTTGTTATATTCTTAGTAATAATACAATTACGATATGAATTTAGATCAACTAAGCAAGAGCAAAAAATTTGGATTAAGTATCCTTTTCGATATTATTGGTGTTATCACTTTTATTGATATTATTTGGGCTCCAGTTTCAGCCTATTTAATGACAAACATGTACAAAGGTAAAAAAGGTAAAATTGCTGGATTTGTATCTTTTGTAGAAGAAATAATACCTGGATTAGACATCATTCCTACATTTACCATCATGTGGTTTTATACCTATGTCTTTAATAAGGAGGATGAAAAAATTATAGAAATAAATTAATAAAAAAGCGCTCTTAAGAGCGCTTTTTTTATATATGATATGTAATTCCAAAACTGATATTTCGCCCAATATTACTAATGGCATCAGTTTTCAATCTCGATAAATGATGGATGTAAGTCTTATTGGTTAAATTACTCATTGCAATTGTAATGGTCATTGGTTTATTTAAAACCTCAATTGTACCTCCAAAGCCAGCTCCTAATAAATTATAGCCTCTTGATGATGTCTCAAAAGCACTCATGTTATTTTGATTAAATGTTGACCTCAATTTCAAAAAAACATAACCGTTTTTTATCCAATCGCGTTCAAACTCAACTTTTAAGTTGTTTTGTATTGAGCTTGCGGGAATTAAAGGCAAATTTGAGCTATTATCCTGTTTGCCACTCACTGTTTCAAAGCTACTTTCTACATGCAACCAATCTAAAGGATGTGGATGAAAATGAATACCAAATTCTCCACCAATCAAACGTGCATTGTCCTGAATATATGAATAGGCAGGAGCTCCATCTATTAGAAACCCGTTTGGTGATAAGAAAATATAATCATTGATATAGTTATAAAAGACATTAGCGAACACTTCAAGATGGTCATTTTTATATTCTAAAGCCAAATCGATTTGAAAGTTTTGCTCATTGTTAAGATTTGGATCTCCAATTTCATATCGATTTGTGCCTTCATGTGTGCCATCAGATGTAAGCTCAGCTAAATTGGGCGCTCTATATCCTGAGGCAAAATTCAATCGAGATGTAACGTTTTTGAATAGATCCGTTTTAATACCAATTGCTGTATTAAAGCTATTGAATGATTTTTCAATTCCCGAATCAACTGCAATATTTCTTGAATCAAAACGAACTCCCAATTGTAAATCTAGAGTTTCAAAATGTACATGCGATGTGGCTAAAATACCAATATCATTAGTTGTGGCATTTGGAATAAGTTCTTCTTCTCCATAATTTGCATTTGTTTGATGTAAACCTTGAACTCCAATTATGGTTTCAAATTTCCCCATTTCGGGTAAATAATACTTTAAATCATAATTGAATGTTTTGAGTTTCATGTGTAATGCTGGATACAACTCGTCTGAATGGACACCTTCATCATCATCATGATCTTCAAACTCTTTTCTATTATTATAAATATATCCTAAATTTAGATCCAATTTTGAACTGCTAAAAAACAACACTGATTTAGAACTAAAAATATGATTAGTTAATTCTTGATATGGAAGCAGGGGCGTTTTATCTGTTGTTTGTACACCTATGTTTTCTGGTATACCCAATTTAGAATTGTTTAAGTTGTACCTGAATTCAGTTTTGAATTTAGAAACCTGATAACCTAATCCAGCTTTGAAATCCTGTTCTTTAAATCGTGTATTAGTAACTCTATAGTTTTTAGTCTTATAATCTGAATGTGCAGCGAAACTTCCTCTAAATAAAAGTTTAATTTGACTTCCTGATGATTTGTAGCCTAGACTCGTATTATAACCTTGCGTATTTGAAAAGTAATTCCCACTTAATGTACCGGCTGAAGTATTCGAAGCAGCAAAGCGCTCTGGATTTAAATACAATACACCTCCTAAAGCATCACTACCATAGAGTAGGGAGGCTGGGCCTTTTATGACTTCAACACTTTCTATACCGGCTTCATTAATCCCTAAACCATGTTCATCTCCAAATTGTTGGTTTTCTAAACGTATGCCTTGTGTGTAAACCAACACGCGGTTTGAACTTAATCCGCGAATTACTGGTTTCCCAATGCTTATCCCAGTAGTCACACTTTCAACACCTGCAATACTTGTAATGCCATCTGAGAGCGTGATAGCACCATTTGATTTAAGGTCTGAAAGTTTTTTCTGTTCTACTTTCATAACATTTTCACTTTGCAATTTGTGAAAAGGAGTAGACACAATTATTTCTTCCATTTCAATAGCGGAAGGTGATAATTCAATCGTATAAAAATGTTCATTAGGAAGACTTATAGTCTGAGATAATGTTTCATATCCAATTATTGAATACACAATTTTATAAGTACCTTTTTGAATATCTGTAATTAAGAATTCACCATGTTCATTGGATAAACTTCCTTTCTCTAATTGAGGAATATATACATTTGCAAAAACAATAGGAACATTGGTGTTGGCATCCAAAATAATGCCTTTAATGCTATGCTGAGCAAGCATTGTAGGTATTGCAAAAAACAGCAATACATATATGATATTTTTCATGTTGTATTATAATTAATTTAATTAATAAAAAAGCCGAATGTAGTCGGGCAATATTAAAATTAAATTAATTGAGGAGGACCTCTCAGGGCGCATTGAAGTTGTTGATACTCGCTTATAGATTGATACTGTGAAACTCTAATCTCATGATTAATTTCCACATTAATCATTTGGTTTTTATTAATGGAAAATGAGAGTTGATTGTTAATTTTAAATTTATAAAAGTTGCAATCCACATCATATTTATGCAGATGCGTTTGGTTTTCACCTAAACATATTTCATGTTCATGGTGATTAAATGCATGAGAAAGTTTAACAACGGAAGGCGCAATTAAGGCCAGTGTTATAACAACAGTGGCTATTCTATAAACAATATGTTGTTTTAACTTTTGCATTAATCGATAAAGCGATTTAATCCGAAACGTCTAAGCATTTTCTTTTCAAAATCCCAGAAAAATTTAAACTGCCCAAAAAGCCATCCAAAACAAACTAGGAGAATTTGATAAAATATGAGGCCAATAATAATAAATAAAATCCAATACAAAAATGGATTTAAGTTTTCTTTAGTAATTCCAATCAATCCAATTATTGGCCTACCAACAAAAACTGAAGATGATCCAGTTACTGCAAAGACTATAAAAATCCGAATCATTTCCCATTTGTAATCAACTTTCCATTTATGCTCAAGTTTTTTGAACAAGTATAAGGTGATTTTCAGCAAAATGAAACCTATCAAAAGTGTACCAATAATGGTCGCAATTATATGGTATTCTTTGGTGAATAGTAATACAAGCTTATGTGCACTATATAAAAGACTAACTATCCCAATAAGTGGAAAAATAAGTTGCCAATTTTGTTCAATTTCCCAGTGTTTCTTAAAGTTTTTCATAGTAAAAAAATACGATGCAAATATACTTTAAATTCTAGGAATAAATCCAGTGAGTCGTTGCTTATATGTAAGTTGGAAGTAGATAAAATAATTATAAAGAATATAGTTGACTTCATAGCCATAATCAATTCCATAGTCATAGTCAATTCTCATAAGGTAATGCTCATTACCGTAACTAATTGGGTTTAAAACACGTTGGTTCCAAGCAGAGACATATAGCTTGTTTCGACTTTCTAAATAAGATTGCGTATAATATCCTTCAGGTCTAGCCGTACTTTTTAACCAATAATTAAAGCCTGGCTCAATTATTATAATTTCATATTCGATAGCATCATTAGCAATTCGCACAGTATCCCGATCTTTCAGAAGAATTTCCTTAGATTCATTGACGACGTTTTGATAAGATTTACAGCTGGTAAATAAACAACCAATTAAAAGGAGCATTACTATAGATTTCATAATAAACGCTTTTATTTTAAAGTTACAAAATATAATGCTTGAAGTAGTGGTTTAAACGGATTTTAACAATATAAAAAAGGTCAAATCTTTGATCTGACCTTTAACTTTATAATAAATATTTCGTTTATTTCTTTCCTCCAAAAAGGCCGCCTAGTAAACCTCCAAGACCACTTTTCTTTTTGCTTCCTCCACCAAGTACCATTCCCGCAACATCATCAATAATACTTCCATCGCCATCGGCATCCAAAATGGACTCTAAGAAGCTTTGCTCTTGCTGAGGAGAATTGCCTTTGAGGAGACCTCCAAGCAAGCTTTCAATTCCACTTGAATTATTTGTATTTTGCTGTTTTGATTGTTTTCCTAATACGCCCATTAAAATTGGCGCAGCCACTTTCAATATTTGACCTACGCTTCCAGCATTAATTCCAGATTTTTTACTTAAAGCATTTTCAACATTTTGCTGTCTACTACCTAGAACATGTCCAAGAATTTTACTCCCGTCATCCATGACATTAGAATCTACTCCTCCGCCAAATAATCCTCCTAAATTGTCTAAGATACTTCCGTCGTGTTTCTTGTTTAATGCGCTAAGTAAACCGTCAGCACCTTGAGGAGTAGCTGCGTTGTTCTTCATTGCTTGCATTAATACAGGCAAAGCCATTGTTAGAAGGTTGCCTGTTTTGCTTTCGTCTTGACCTGTTTGACCTGCAACACCGCTAACGATAGTTTTTCCTAGGTCACTGTTTAATAAGTCTAAAATTCCCGACATAATTTATAAGATTTAATTAAAAATTAGAATGTAATGTTGATAACTCAAGGCACAAAAAAAAGTCCCAACACACTAGTTAGGACTCATTAATAACCATTAGGTCACATTTTTAGTTTAGCATTTTAAAATACTAATAATTTGATCAGCTAATTCTGTACCAATTCTATCTTGTGCTTCATTTGTAGCGGCACCAATATGAGGGGTTAATGATAATCTACCATTCATTAAAATTTTTAAAGCTGGTGTTGGTTCATCTTCAAAAGTATCTAGACCAGCAAAAGCGACTTTACCATTTTCAATTGCTTTAATTAGTTCTACTTCATCAATAACTCCTCCACGAGCAGCATTGATAAGACCAACGCCTTCTTTCATAAGTTTGAACTGTTTTTCTCCAATTACGTAATCAGATTGAGAAGGAACATGTAAGGTAATAAAATCGGCATGCTGTAATACCTGTTTCATTGGTTCTGTTTCAATTTCAACATTGATGAACTGGCCATTATAAAATTCTACTTTGATTTCAGCTTTTCCGACAAACTTATCACTTGCTATCACTTTCATGCCTACTCCAAGAGCAATTTTTGCAACTTCACGACCAATACGGCCAAAACCTATAATACCCAAGGTTTTGCCTCGTAATTCCATGCCATTTGCATAGTTCTTTTTTAGAGCTTTAAATTGTGTGTCACCATCTAAGGGCATATTTCTATTCGAATCATGTAAAAATCGAACACCTCCAAATAGATGTGCAAAAACAAGCTCTGCAACAGATTGTGATGAAGCTGCTGGTGTGTTTATGACATGAATGCTTTTACTACGAGCATAATCTACATCAATATTGTCCATACCAACACCTCCGCGTCCAATAATCTTTAGGCCTGGGCAGGCATCAATTAATTCTTTACGTACTGTTGTTGCACTTCGTACAAGAATTACATTAATATCATTATCATTAATATAATTTTCTAACTGTTCTTGAGCAACAGTAGTTGTCAAGACTTCAAATCCTCCTTTTTCAAGAGCCTCAATTCCGCTTTTTGAAATTCCGTCGTTTGCTAATACTTTCATGTAATATTTACTAATTTATTAAGCTTTTCGTTCCAATTCACTCATAACGTCAACAAGTGTGCCAACACTTTCAAGTGGTAATGCATTATACATTGACGCTCTATAACCTCCAACACTTCTGTGCCCATTAAGGCCGTTAATCCCGGCTTCTAATACCATTGTTTCAAAGGTTTCTTTCAAATCTTCATTTGCCAACGTAAAAGTAGCATTCATATTCGAGCGATCTCCCTTAGTTGCATAGCCCTTAAATAATGGATTTAGATCAATTTCAGAATAAATCAATCTCGCTTTTTTATTGTTTTCTTTTTCAATTGCTCCGATACCTCCTAAATTTTTAAGCCATTGTAAAGTCAGCATAGAAACATATACCGAAAAAACCGGAGGTGTATTGAACATACTACTCTTACTAATATGGACTTTATAATCCATCATCGATGGGATTTTACGCGATACTTTTCCTAAAACATCTTCTTTTATTACTACTAGTGTTGCTCCAGCAGGTCCCATGTTTTTCTGTGCGCCTGCATAAATGATGTCAAATTTTGAAAAATCTAATGTTCTAGAAAAGATATCACTACTCATATCGCAGATCATTGGAATTTCACAGTCTGGAAATGATTTCATTTGAGTTCCAAAAATGGTATTATTTGATGTACAATGAAAATAATCGTAATCTGTTGGTATATCGTATCCCTTAGGAATATAACTGAAGTTGGCATCTTTTGATGAGGCAACTTCATAAATATCGTCATAAATTTTAGCTTCTTTAATAGCTTTATCACTCCATGTTCCGGTATTTAAATAACCAGCTCTTTTTTCCAACATGTTTAAAGCAACCATCAAAAATTGAGTGCTAGCTCCTCCTTGAAGAAATAATACTTTATACCCTTTGCCTTCTAGTCCAAGTAATTCCAATGCTAATGACCTAGCATTTTCCATAACATCCACAAAAGGCTTGCTTCTATGAGATATTTCTAATAATGACATGTCATCATTATTAAAATTTAAAACAGCCTCAGATGCTTGTTGTAAAACGCTTTGAGGTAAAATACAGGGTCCGGCACTAAAATTATGTTTCTTCATTATTTATTGTAGTTTTTACTATTGCAAAGGTGCTAAATTCTTATAAAATTTTAAACATTAAAATGATAAATTATCAACTATATTTTTAACAAAAAAGCTATGGTGTCTACGCCATCAGCATAGTCCCAAAGCTGTGGTTTTTGAGTTTGTCCAAATGCCACTTCATTTTTGAAAATCCCATTGGAAACTACGCATTGAATATTAGGTTCTTCATTACTTAATCTTAGTTTTAATTCCTCAATTGAATCATAATATTCATAAAAAACAGTAGCAATGGGGGATGCGAAACTTTTGTCTTCTTTTATCATTAAGAATCCGTTTTCTAACATTTCAAACTCACTCATTAAATATACGGCCTTATTATAATCATAGTTATTTGCATATTTTGCACCATCCATAATTGGGTTCCAATGATAAATGCCTTGAAAAAAACCATCAAAATTATAATTTCTTGGAATAAAAAGTTTTGATACATTTCTGCAACCTAAACCATAGTACCTAAAAATATCATTTGAAAGTAATTGCAATTCGTTTTCTGTCTCATCACCTTTTAAAATGGCAATTGAATTTCTATTTTTTCTTATAATTGAAGGCTTGTCTTTAAAATAATATTCAAAATATCTAGCAGTATTATCACTACCAGTAGCGATTACTGCATCAAAGTTTTCTATTTTATTCTCAGTAAAAGAAATACGCCCTTTGAAATCGGGCTCAATGTGCTCTAAATATTTAGCTAAAAAAGGAAGAAGGTGTTTGTCATTGGAGGACTGTTTTACTAAAACATGATGCCCGGTAATTAGTACAGAAATAAAATCATGAAATCCTACTAATGGAATATTTCCAGCCATAATAATACTAACATTCTTCTCTTTAGAATGAGTAAAGCGATACTTACGAGTCCACTCATTAAGGTTTTTGTAACTCAATGAGTTACACCATCCATTAAAAGAGAACGTAACATTCTCTTTAGTAAACCATCCATTATGCTCTTGAGCGAGTTTTATTTGATGATTGAACCCTTCAAAAAATAATTCATTAAATGGAATATCATCTTTTCTTTGGGGAATTTCAGAAGAAAACTGACTTAAAAAAGTTCCCAATTTTACAAAAGCGTTAATTCTTTGTTCTAAATCCATTCTTAGTTTGGTTATGACAGGTTTTGGCTTTATTTTTGCACCGCAAAGTTAGAAAATATTTAACCGAAAACATGCTATGGCTATTATAATAACTGATGAGTGTATAAATTGTGGTGCTTGCGAGCCTGAATGCCCAAATACTGCTATTTACGAAGGTGCAGATGATTGGAGATATAAGGATGGTACAAGCTTATCTGGTAGTTTAGTTTTAACTAATGGAAAAACTGTAGATGCGGAAGAAACTCAAGAGCCTATAAGTGATGAAATTTATTATATTGTTCCTGATAAGTGCACTGAATGTAAAGGGTTTCATGAAGAGCCTCAATGTGCCGCAGTATGTCCTGTAGATTGCTGTGTTCCAGATGATGATCATGTAGAAACGGAAGAAGCTCTCTTAGGAAAGCAACGTTTTATGCATCCTGACGAAGACTAACATATTAAAAATTTGTATGGTTAAATCTCAAATTCTAATGTTGAGATTTTCTATTTTTAGAACATGGAAGAGACTAAAGGATATAATGGCTTTTGGAAACATTTAGGATGTACTTTATCAATTATTGCATTATTGGTTTTTATAGCAATTATTGGTTCACTTTTTTATGTCATGTTCACCTAATAACTTTGCACATAAAAAGCAGATTTAATTAGAAGTATAATTATATTTGCTGCCTTAAAAAGATTAAGAAATGAAAGCTGGAATTGTAGGATTACCGAACGTTGGGAAATCAACTTTATTTAATTGTTTGTCAAATGCTAAAGCGCAAAGTGCAAACTTTCCATTTTGTACGATAGAGCCAAATATTGGTGTAGTTAACGTGCCAGACACAAGACTACAGAAGCTAGAGGATCTAGTGAATCCTGAACGCGTATTACCTGCAACTGTTGAAATTGTTGATATTGCTGGCTTAGTGAAAGGCGCAAGTAAAGGTGAAGGTCTAGGGAATCAATTCTTAGGAAATATACGTGAAACAGATGCTATCCTGCATGTTTTACGTTGTTTCGACAACGATAATATCATTCATGTTGATGGCAATATAAATCCAATAAGAGATAAAGAGACCATTGATATGGAATTGCAACTTAAAGATTTAGAAACCGTTGATAAAAAACTGGATAAAGTCAAGCGTGCTGCTAAAACTGGTAATAAAGAAGCTCAAAAAGAAGAGTCGGTATTATTAAAATTAAAAGAAAATTTAGAAGCAGGAATTTCGGTTAGAGCAATAGAGTTTAGCGAGGATGATTATTTAGAATATGTAAATCCTTCACAATTAATAACAGACAAACCCGTACTTTATGTTTGTAATGTCGATGAAAACGCTGCGGTGTCGGGAAATAGCTATGTAGATTTAGTTAAAGATGCTGTGAAAAATGAGAATGCAGAAGTATTAGTTTTGGCAGTTGGTACAGAAGCAGATATTAATGAGCTAGACGATTATGAAGAACGTCAAATGTTTCTACAAGACATTGGTTTAGATGAACCTGGTTCTTCAAAGCTCATTCGGTCAGCATATAAATTACTCAATCAGCAAACTTACTTTACGGCTGGTGTTAAAGAAGTAAGAGCTTGGACTATAGATGTAGGAGCAACTGCTCCTCAAGCTGCAGGTGTGATTCACACTGATTTTGAAAAGGGATTTATTCGCGCAGAAGTGATAGGTTATGATGACTATGTATCTCACGGAAGTGAAGCTAAAGTAAAAGAAGCAGGTAAGATGCGAGTTGAAGGTAAAAATTATATTGTTAAAGATGGGGATGTGATGCATTTTCTGTTTAATGTATAAAGTTGCCTTCTCTTGAAATAAATCTCCAATGTTCTCAACAATATTGGTGTTTTATTGTTAATTACTTTGTGTATTGTGTGTTTCTTTTATTCCATTGAAATACTATATTAGCATCCTATCAAAAATTTTATTGATTTATGTCTCAAGGATCCGACTATACCGAAGATAATATACGTTCACTCGACTGGAAAGAACATATCCGTATGCGTCCAGGAATGTATATTGGAAAACTTGGTGATGGATCTTCTGCAGATGATGGCATTTATATTCTATTAAAAGAAGTTTTAGACAACTCAATTGATGAGTTTGTCATGGGAGCAGGAAAGACGATTGATATTTCTATTCAAGGAAGCAAGGTCATAGTTAGAGATTATGGCCGTGGCATACCACTCGGCAAAGTTGTTGATGTTGTTTCAAAAATGAATACTGGGGGAAAATATGATTCAAAGGCTTTCAAAAAATCAGTAGGATTAAATGGAGTAGGTACTAAAGCTGTAAACGCATTATCTTCATTTTTTAGAGTTGAATCTACACGAGATAGCAAATCGGCTTCTGCTGAATTTGAACAAGGGAATCTCACACATCAAGATTTATTAAATGATACAACAAGACGTAAAGGAACGAAAGTGTCTTTTATTCCTGATGAAGTCATATTTAAAAAATACAAATACCGACCTGAGTATATAGTTAAAATGCTCAAAAATTATGTGTATTTAAATCCTGGTCTTACTATAGTTTTCAATGGTGAAAAATATTTTAGTGAAAATGGCTTAAAAGATTTATTAGCCGAAAATATCAATGAGTCTGATACATTGTATCCCATAATTCACTTAAGGGGGAATGATATTGAAGTCGCATTAACACATAGTAAAACACAATATAGTGAAGAATATCATTCTTTTGTTAATGGACAAAACACGACGCAGGGTGGAACACATTTAGCGGCTTTTAGAGAAGCTTTAGTGAAAACGGTAAGAGAATTTTATGGTAAGAATTATGAAGCTTCAGACATAAGAAAATCAGTAGTTTGTGCTGTTGCGATTAAAGTCATGGAGCCTGTTTTTGAAAGTCAGACTAAAACGAAGTTAGGGTCAACAGACATGGGAGGTGATTTGCCAACGGTTAGAACCTATATCAATGATTTTCTTAAAACGTATTTGGATAATTATTTGCATAAGAATCCAGAAACTTCCGAAAAAATACAGCGAAAAATTCTGCAAGCAGAACGCGAACGTAAGGAATTATCAGGCATCAGAAAATTAGCTAAAGACAGAGCTAAAAAAGCAAATCTTCACAATAAAAAATTGAGAGATTGTCGGGTTCATTTTGGAGATATAAAAAACGAAAGAAATTTAGAGTCGACCTTATTTATTACAGAGGGAGATTCCGCATCGGGAAGTATTACGAAATCAAGAGATGTAAATACGCAAGCTGTATTTAGTCTAAAGGGAAAGCCTTTAAATTGTTATGGTTTAAGTAAAAAAATTGTTTATGAAAATGAAGAATTTAATTTACTACAAGCTGCTTTAAGTATTGAAGAATCATTGGCAGATTTGAGATATAATAATATTGTCATCGCAACTGATGCTGATGTTGATGGTATGCATATACGTTTATTGCTCATTACATTCTTTTTACAGTTTTTCCCAGAAATAATAAAAGAAGGTCATTTATATATTCTGCAAACACCGTTATTTAGAGTACGGAATAAAAAAGAAACTATCTATTGTTATTCAGATGATGAACGACGTACTGCTATCGATAAGTTAAAGCCAAAACCTGAAATAACACGATTCAAAGGATTAGGGGAGATATCACCTGATGAGTTTAAACATTTTATTGGTGATGATATTAGATTAGATCCAATAATGTTGGATAAAGATATGTCTATTGAAGCGTTGTTGTCTTTTTATATGGGTAAAAATACACCAACACGTCAAGAATTTATAATTAATAATTTAAAAGTTGAACTAGACATAGTAGAGGATAATCATGCGAACTAATAATTCAAAAGTTAAAAACACAATTATATCTGTATATTTTATACTCATAGTCTTTGCTATATTAATGGCAACTGTTTTTAGTGCATTTAGTGATGTTACAGACAATGCAACCTTGACTTTTTTTATTATGGCATTTTCATTTGCAGGCGTGTTTTTTTTAGTACATTTTATTTCACGATATTTTGAATATGACAGTGATGGTGTTAAAGTTGTAATTGTCAATAGAGGACTGTTATTGTCAGAACAATTTAATTACAGAGAGCATAAAATTGAGTTTGAAAAAGACAATTTAGTCGCATTTAAATTTCACAATTACATTATTTTCAAAAGTTTAGTAATTTATGTTAAGGATCATAAAGGGCATAAAAATCATGAGACTTTCAATGTAACTTTAGTCGCTAGAAAAAAAAGAAAATATATTAAGCAGTCATTGAGTAAAATGGTTAAAAACAATAGAAAAGCGAGTTAATGTCAGAAGAGAACAATGATCTATTAGGTGATCAAGATGACCAACAAGAGACAATTACCAGAGTTACTGGTATGTATAAAGATTGGTTTTTAGATTATGCGTCTTATGTGATATTGGAACGTGCTGTACCTGCAATTGAAGATGGTTTTAAGCCAGTACAACGGCGTATTATGCATTCAATGAAAGATTTAGATGATGGTCGTTACAGCAAAGTGGCAAATATTGTTGGTCATACGATGCAATACCATCCTCATGGAGATGCCAGTATTGCTGATGCCATGGTTCAAATTGGTCAAAAAGACTTGCTTATAGATACCCAAGGGAACTGGGGGAATATTTTAACTGGAGATCGAGCAGCTGCATCGCGATATATAGAAGCAAGATTATCAAAGTTTGCTTTGGATGTTGTCTATAATCCTAAAATAACTGAATGGCAATCATCTTATGATGGACGACGTAAAGAACCTGTAAATCTTCCAGTCATGTTTCCATTACTGTTAGCTCAAGGTGGAGAAGGTATTGCGGTTGGACTATCGACTAAGATTCTTCCGCACAATTTCATTGAACTCATTGATGCCTCAATAAAACATTTAAAAGGAAAACGTTTTTCAATCCTTCCCGATTTTCCCACCGCTGGAATAGCAGATTTTTCAAATTATAATGATGGCTTGCGAGGAGGAAAAGTACGCGTAAGAGCTAAAATTTCGCAACTCGATAAGAATACACTCGTTATTACAGAAATTCCTTTTGCTTCAAATACATCCTCTTTAATTGATTCTATTCTAAAGGCTAATGAGAAAGGGAAAATTAAAATCAAGAAAATAGAAGACAATACGGCCGCTGATGTTGAAATATTAGTACATCTTCCTTCTGGCTTATCTCCAGACAAGACAATTGACGCGCTTTATGCGTTTACAAACTGCGAAACTTCAATATCTCCTTTGGGATGTGTTATTGAAGATAACAAGCCGTTTTTTGTAGGTGTAACAGAGATGTTGCGTCGTTCAACAGACAATACAGTTCAGCTTTTAAAAAGTGAACTAGAAATAAAGTTGCGAGAATTTGAAGAGCAATGGCACTTTGCATCTTTAGAGCGTATTTTCATCGAGAAACGTATCTATCGAGATATCGAAGAAGAAGAGACTTGGACAGGTGTGATAAAAGCTATTGATAAAGGGCTTCAGCCTCATGTAAAGCATCTGAAACGTGCGATTACTGAAGATGACATTGTGCGTTTAACTGAAATTAGAATTAAGCGTATTTCTAAATTCGATATTGATAAGGCACAGCAAAAGATTGATGCTTTAGAAGATCAAATTGCCGAAGTAAAACATCATTTGAATAATTTAATAGAATACGCGATTGCTTATTTCGCTAGACTTAAAAAAGAATATGGTGAAGGTCGCGAACGCAAAACTGAGATTAGAATTTTTGATGATGTAGACGCTACAAAAGTTGTCATACGGAATACCAAGTTGTATGTAAATAGGGAGGAGGGTTTTATCGGAACCTCGCTAAGACGTGATGAATATGTTGGCGATTGTAGTGATATTGATGATATAATTGTGTTTACCAAAGAAGGTAAAATGATGATTACCAAAGTAGATTCAAAAACCTTTATTGGAAAAGATATTATACATGTTGCTGTTTTTAAAAAGAAAGACACACGGACTATATATAATATGGTTTATCGTGATGGAAGTAGAGGACCATCATACATTAAGCGCTTTTCGGTAACCAGTGTTACCCGCGACAAAGAATATGATTTAACTAAAGCTAATAAGGGAACTACGGTATGGTATTTTTCTGCTAATCCTAATGGTGAAGCTGAAGTTATCGCGATTAATTTACGTCAGTCTGGAGGTATTAAAAAGTTAAAATGGGACATGGATTTTGCGGATGTTCTAATTAAAGGACGCGCTTCCAAAGGGAATTTAGTAACTAAACATTCTATAAAAAAAATTGAGTTAAAGGAAAAAGGCGTGTCTACTTTAAAACCACGTAAAGTTTGGTTTGACGACGCTATACAGCGCTTAAATGTTGATGGTAGAGGTGAATTAATTGGTGAATTCAGAGGAGAAGATAGGTTGCTAATTATTACACAATCTGGTCATGTGAAAACAATTCTACCGGAAATCACTGCGCGCTTTGATGATGATATGATTATACTTGAAAAGTGGTCGCCTAAAAAGCCAGTTTCAGCAATTTATTTTGATGGTGAAAAGGAGCGTTATTATGTCAAACGATTTATTGTTGAAAATGAAAATAAAATTGAAAGATTTATTTCTGAAAATGAAAAATCACAGCTTGAAATAGTTTCTACAGATTGGAAACCAATGGCAGAAGTTGTTTTCGCTAAAGAACGAGGGAAAGACAGAAGGGAGAATGAAGTTGTTAATCTAGAGGAGTTTATTAGTGTTAAGGGAATAAGTGCGCTAGGAAATCAATTGACTAAAGGCAAAGTAAATCAAATCAACTTGTTAGACGCATTACCTTATGAAGCTCCAGACGAAGTTCCTGCAGAGGAAATTGAAGTAGTCGACGAGGAAAACCTAACCATTGAAATTAAAAAGGAGAAAAATAATAATGTCAGTACAAACGAAGACTCTAAAGATTTAGAAAAAGACGAAGAAGGTCAGATTACACTATTTTAACTATTTAATTATTAATATAGAAAATCAGTGGTTTCGGTATTGCACAATTCATAATAATCTGGACAGCTTATTTGCCTCCAATTTTAACTGTTTTAAAATTCAGAAATTCTACAAATAATGAAAACGCTATTGCAAAATACAAGTAGCCTTTAGGTATTGCTCCGACTGAATTTCCAAATAATTGGGTTTCAGAAAGATGTCCTGCTTCGGTAATTAGCATAAAACCAATTAATATAAGAAAAGCCAATCCTAGCATTTGAATACTCGGATTTATATCAATAAACTTACGGATCGGATTTGCAAAAGCGATCATTATTGCAATTGAAATAATAACTGCAATAATCATAAGTACTAGATTGTAGTTGTGGTTTGGGGACAAACCGTTGGTCATTCCAACTGCAGTAAGAATTGAATCAATGGAAAATATAAAATCTATTATTAGAATTTGAGTTATAGCTTGAGATAGAGACGTAATCTTTTTACTTTTCAAATCGTTTTCATTTTGTTTCGGTGTCTCAACTTTTTCTCTAATTTCTGAAGTGCTTTTATAAATTAAGAACAGACCTCCAGTAAATAAAATAATTGCTTGCCAACTTACAGCAATTTTCAACCAACTCGTTTCAAAATGATAAAAAGGTTCTTTTAAGCCGATTAAAAAAGAGACGAAAAATAATAGTAAAATTCGTTGAACCATTGCTAGGAGTAGTCCAATGTTGGTTGCTTTGCCTCTTTGGTGTTCAGGAAGTTTATTAGCTGCAATAGATATGAATACGATATTATCTATTCCTAAAATAATCTCTAAAAATGTTAAAGTTAATAATGCCATGATGGCATCACTAGTCATAAAAAATTCCAACATATTATTTTATTTTTCTAGCTAATCCTTTTTCAATACGAGGCTTTTTGTTAGGATTCTTAACCGCTAATTGATACTCAAAGGTGTATGAATTCTCCATAGTCTTCATTATTTTCATATGAATAGCTTTCTCTTCGGCTTTATTTTTTGGATGCAGTTTTTTGAGAATAAATTCACAATCATTTATCCATCTTATAGAAGCTGTATCGATTTTGTTTTCGTAATAGTCAATGTTTAAAGACTCCGTCCTTACAAAAGTTCCCTTTTTTACTTCTCCATTAATCGTATAGTCAAATTCAAAAGTTCCAGTTCTAAATTCGTTACAGTTTCGTTCAGATTGGTAACAACTAGTGATGCAAAATAAAAGCAAGCAAAGCCAAAATAATTTCATGTATTACATTTTAAGCAAAATTAATCAAACCGTATGAAATTTCAACAAAAAAGGAATTAAATGCTAAAACGCTTAGAATCGCGTATTTGAATATTAAAAGTAATTATTTACGAATTCTCGAAATTCTCAAAAGTCCCGTCCTTGTAGAAAATTACGATTCGGTCTATGGATTTGTCCTTAGTTGAATTAGAGCTTATTTTGAGATCCTGATTTACCTCTTCATTTTCAATTTGATCAATTTCAGTTTTATTTGAAGGAAATTCTCCTTTGCCATTCATCAACCAATACAATTCAACTTCGGGAAAAGAGGAGAGGACTTTTAAAACAAAATCTAAACTTGGTTTATTTCGTCCAGATAATATGTGTGAAATACTAGAGCGTTGTACACCTATCTTTTCAGCAAAAGAGGATGCGGTTTCACCATAGAAATCTATGACTTTTTGCAAGCGTTTTATGAAATATTCATTGTTTATCATTGTAAACAGTTCTGTGTGATTTAATAACGTTACAAATGTAAACATATTTTTAATTCAATGCAAAACTTAAATTAAAATTAGTGTTACATAATAAATTATAGCTTCAAATAAGCTATTTTAACTTATTGATGTAAAGCTAATTAAATTGCTAAAATGTTTTTCAATACCAGTTAGTGTTTACATCGAAGTAGCCGATACTTTTAATTGATACATTTGTATACAAATTGAGATCAATTGGGACCTAAGTAAGGGTTTACAATTGTAAATTATCAAATGTTTACCTTTGTCCTTACTAATATATTTTTATGCCAAACGGAACGTTAAATTTGCTACATAATTCCTGTATTGAAAAGACACTTTTTAATCGTTATATTAATTTGGATATGATTACACCATTGCTAAACAAATGGCGTAAAATAATTGAAGTTGAAACTATTGGTAAGTCCGTTAATGAAGAAGATATTCATGCTCTGACTATTGGTAATGGGCCAATAAAAATATTGATGTGGTCTCAGATGCATGGTAATGAAAGCACTACAACTAAGGCATTATTTGATCTTTTTAATTTTTTGGATGGACAGACAGAAGAGTCTAAATCAATAACAAGGGCCTGCACGATAACGGTAGTGCCAATGTTAAATCCTGATGGCGCACGTGCCTATACACGGTTGAATGCAAATGGAGTCGATTTAAATCGAGATGCTCAAGTCTTGTCCCAACCTGAGAGTAAAGTTTTAAGATCATTATTTGATGAATTTCAACCTGATTTTTGTTTTAACCTACATGGTCAACGTACAATATTTAGTGCTGGAAACACTGATAACTCTGCTATAGTATCATTTTTGGCACCAGCCCAAGATGCTAAATGTTCAATAACGGAGAACAGAAAAATAGCTATGGATGTGATATCAGTTATGAACTCCAATTTGCAATTGACGATTACAAATAACGTGGGCATATACGATGATACATTTAACATAAACTGTGTTGGTGATACGTTTCAATCATTAAATGTGCCAACTATTTTGGTTGAAGCAGGACATTTTTCTAATGATTATTCGAGAGAGCTAACAAGACGATTCATCTTTGATGCTTTGGTAGTGGCATTAAATTATATTTCTGTCCCAGAAATAGCAAGAGATGGCCACAGTGCATACTTGAAAATACCTCAAAATAAAAAGTTATTTTTTGATATTATAATAAGAAACACGGAAGTGGGTGATATTGCGATTCAATATGAGGAAAGCTTAAACAATGATAGGATAGAATTTGTTCCAAAAGTTGAAAAGATTGATGATTTAAGTGAGTTTTATGCGCATTTGGAGGTTAATGCTGAAGGAAATGAGGTAATTGTAGCAAAAGGCACTTCCTTAAAGTTAGGAAATCAAATCGATTACGTTAAAATAAACAATGAAAAATTCTCATTTTTATTGTAAAAAAAGTAAGTTGTGTTGTATTATCTTCAGTAAAAATGAATTATCTTTGTATTTAATTTAAGAAAAATCAAAAAATGGCAAAATTCAAATTAGATGACATTGATCATCAAATTTTAGATATGTTAATCGATAATACAAGAATTCCTTTTACTGATATTGCAAAAAAGCTGGTGATTTCTGCTGGAACGGTACATGTTAGAGTTAAAAAAATGGAAGAAGCTGGAATCATACAAGGTTCTTCTTTAACTTTAGATTATAAAAAATTAGGCTATTCATTTATCGCTTATGTGGGTGTGTTTTTAAATAATACTTCACAAACAAAGTTTGTATTAGAACGTATCAATCAAATTCCATATGTTACAGTAGCTCATATTACTACTGGGAAATTTAATATATTTTGTAAAGTAAGAGCTAAAGACACGTCTCATGCGAAAGACATTATTTTTATGCTAGATGATATTGAAGGCATCTATAGAACAGAAACAATGATTTCTTTAGAAGAAAGTATTAATGACAAAAAACGATTGATGCATACCATTTTTAACGAATTGTAACAATTACTAGCGATATATGTTAATTTGCCCTTTGTTGATGTTACGATAGAGGGTTTTTTATTATTTTTATTTTAAAATACACTAAATGAAACGCTCTGATTTAAATTCAAACGAGTACAACCCATATTACGACACTTATATTAGTAAATCTGGAACACAAGATTTAAATGAGTTATTAGGATCAAATCATATAAAATTTATAGATTTTTTTGAGTCTATTCCTATTGACAAGCATGAGTTCCGCTATGAAGAAGGAAAATGGACTATCAAGGAAATTATACAGCATTTAATAGACACTGAACGTGTGTTTGCTTATAGAGCCTTATGTATTGCCAGACAGGATCGTACTCTTTTTCCAGGATTTGATCAAGATGCATATGTTTTATCCTGTGATGCCAATTCACGTACTATGACCGAATTAATCTCAGAATATAAAGCACTGAGAATCACAACCATTATTATGTTTAATAGTTTTAGTGATGAAATGTTATTAGAGGTTGGAATTGCTAGTAATAGTAATTTGTCTGTTAGAGCCGCAGGTTTTATAATTATTGGCCATGAAAATCATCACAGCCAAGTGATAAAAGAACGCTATTTATAAGCTCAATTTAACTTGAAATACGCTTATAATACTCGAACGCTTTTATAATTAGTTCATTTTCAACTAAACAATCAATTTTTGGCTTGCCAATAGATTCTAATAAAACAAAATTCACGTTACCATTTTCATTCTTTTTATCATATTTGAGTAAGTCGATTATCGAAACTAAATCGTCATCATCAAATTCAACTGAGGGATACATATGTTTGATGACTTTAGTAATTGCTTTCAAATCTTTCAAAGAGAATTCTAATAATTCATGTGATATGTAACATTCTAATAACATACCAATGGCAATAGCTTCGCCATGTAGCATATCCGCTTTGGAATTATTACCTAAAAAATAAGATTCTATTGCATGACCTAATGTATGTCCGAAATTAAGATGTTTACGCATGTTATTTTCAAAAGGATCAGCAATCACAATATCCTTTTTAATAATAATAGATTCATAAATCAATTGATCTAAATCTTCAAGTGATAATTTAGATAAATTCGATAATTTATTCCAATAGACTCTATCGTATATAAGACCATGCTTTAGCATTTCTGCCAATCCAGATTTTAATTGATTTTGTGGTAGCGTGTTTAAAAAACCGGTATTCACCAAAACCATATCTCCTGAATGAATGACACCTACTTGATTTTTTAGATGCCCTAAATCGACACCGGTTTTTCCACCTACAGAGGCATCAACCATTGCCAGAAGCGATGTAGGTACGTTTACGTATTTAATACCACGTTTATAAGTACAGGCAACAAATCCACCTAAATCAGTTACAACACCTCCGCCGAGATTAATCAATAAGCTCTTTCTATCTGCATTTAATTCAGAAAGCGTATGCCAGACACCAACACATGTATCAATCGTCTTATGCTGTTCGCCAGCTTCAATTTCTATAATTTCAATGTGAATCTCTGTTTGTAGCTGAGCCATAAATTGAGGTAAACAAAATTCATGTGTATTTGCGTCTACTAAAACATAGATTTTAGAAAATTTGTTATCGTTAATGTAACTGTTTAAAAATTCATAACCTGATAAATTGAAATGAACAGTATACGTATTTGTTTGAATTGAATCCATTTAAATGTTGACCTTAAAATAGGGCATGAAAATAAGCAGTTTTTAATTAATTATTAGAAAATGAATACATATTTTTGTTTTATATTTTTAAAGATGACTACAGAACGACTTTTTGATAATACCAAAGTTGCTTTTAATTTGAAAAGCGACTCAGAGCTAGAGAGAGCTTACTTTTTGTTTAAAATGATATCCCATCAACCCTTAGTTCGGATAGGTACTGCGGCAACAAATTTCGCCCTTAAGGCACATTTGCCAGTGGAAGGATTAATTAGGTCAACAGTCTTTGATCATTTTTGCGGTGGTGTTAACGAAGATGATTGTTTAACAGTAATTGATAATATGTATGAGAAAGGTGTTTCTGCTGTTTTGGATTATTCGGTTGAAGGAAAAGAAGCGGAGTCCCATTTCGATGCAGCGATGGAAAAGACGCTTAAAATCATCAATTTTGCAGATAAAAAGAATGCGATGCCTATTGCTGTATTTAAACCTTCTGGATTTGGACGTTTCCATTTATATCAAAAAAAGGGTGAAGGACAACCATTTTCCGATAGCGAAACTTTAGAATGGAATAGGATAGTAGCCCGCTTTAAAAAAGTATGTCAACTCGCTAAGGAAAAAGATGTAGAACTACTGATAGATGCAGAAGAGAGCTGGATACAAGATGCTGCAGACGAATTATGTGAAGACATGATGCGTCTTTATAATGCAGAAAAGGCCATCGTATATAATACACTTCAATTATATAGATGGGATCGTTTGGATTACCTTAAAAAACTTCAAAATCAATCTGAAGCAAATGGCTTTAAAATTGGCGTAAAGATTGTTAGAGGTGCATATATGGAGAAAGAGAGGGAGAGAGCAGAAGAATTTGGCTATCCATCTCCAATTTGTAAAACTAAGCAAGTTACTGACGATACTTTTAACGAAACCATGCGATATATATTAAATAATTTGAATAGCTTTTCATTGTTTATTGGCACACATAATGAAGAGAGTTGTTATTTGGCAATGGATTTAATGAAAGCATCTAAAATTTCTAAAAATGATAATAGCGTTTGGTTTGGTCAATTATATGGTATGAGTGATCATATAAGTTATAATTTGGCGGCTCAAGGCTATAACGTAGCAAAATATGTTCCATTTGGCCCCGTAAAAGATGTTATGCCATATTTGATTAGACGCGCTGAAGAAAATACGTCTGTAGCTGGTCAAACGAGTAGGGAATTAAACTTATTGAAGAATGAACGTAAACGAAGAAAAATATAGTTCAAGTTAAATATAAAAGGCCAATGAAAAATCATTGGCCTTTTATATTGCGTTATTACCACTTCTTCTTTTTATGTGGGCTATTGCCGTATCCATAACCATAACCTTTCTTTTTAGAAGTTCCATTTAAAAGAACGGCCATATGTGGTAATCGTTTTTCATCATATAAAGTTTGTGCAACATGTAATTGGCGTTTATCAATTTTATTAGCACTTACTACATATATAAACATGTCAGCATGATTACTAATATGAAAAGTATCTGTTACTAACCCAACTGCTGCTGTATCTACAATAATATAATCGTAAGTATTTTGCACTTCTGCAAAGAGATAATCAACCCGATCACTCATTAGTAATTCGGCAGGATTAGGAGGGATGGTTCCTGAAGGAATTACATCTAGAAATGCATTATCTTTAACTGAAACTGTTACATCTTCAATTGATAGTGATTTATCAGATATGAAATCTGTTAGCCCTTTTTTAGCAGTTATATTTAGATACTTATTTATTTTAGGAACACGAATATCTGTTTCAATGAGTAACACTCTTTTTTCAGAAAATGAGAATGAGGTTGCTAGATTAATAGACGTATGTGATTTTCCTTCCTGACTAGTAGTAGAAGTTATGAATAGCGTTTTGCATTTACTGTCATGATTTTGAAGCATAAAATTGATATTTGATCGTACAATTCTAAATGCTTCTGCTTTTGGAGAATAATCGACTTTGGTAACTAATTGTTTTTTCTTATCAGATTGTGGAATATCACCCAAGAAAGGAATACTTAAAACCTTTGATAGTTCTTTTTTATTTGAAATTTTCGTATTAAGAAGGTCCGTGGTATAAATATAAGAAACGGGTACAATAAGTCCAATTATCAATGCTGCCAAATAAACAATATTCGGTTTAGGTGAAACGGGCAAATTCGTGCCATATGCCTTGTCAATAATTTTAGCATTTGGTGAAGATATACCTAAGGAAATTGCCGTTTCTTCTCGTTTTTCTAACAAATATAGATACAATGACTCTTTAATGTCTTGTTGACGCTTTACGTCTCTAAATTGACGTGCTTTTGTTGGAGCAGAATACAATTGTGCACTAATTCTTGCGTCTTCTTTATTCAGTGAATTAAGCGTTATTCTATTTGCCGATTGGATATTATTCAAACTTTGATTTAGATTTTCTTTTAAAGCTGAAATCTGATTATTTAAGTTAATAACAGTCGGGTTTTTATCAGTAGAACTTTTTAGAATACGATCACGTTGCAATACTAAATCATTATGACTTTTGGTAATTTGGGCAACTGAATTATCTGCAATTCCAACATCCGCTGGTAATAAATCACTACCAGAATCATTATTTTCAATATGATCTCTCATATAGTCAATAAGTTGTATTTGATTTGACGTATTAATAATTTTGGATTCATTTTCTTTTTCACTTTGCAAAAAGATATCAGATTGAGATGCCAAGGCAGTAAGTCTATTATTTTTCTGTAAAGTTTCTGCTGTGAAATCAACTTGTTCCAATTCATTTGAAACCACATTTAAACGGTTGTTTATAAAATCTGAAGTAGCCTGTACGATTTGTTGTTTATCTTCAATTACATTGTCATTATATTTCTCAACAATCTTATCCAAGATAAGCCGAGCCTTGTCTTTCAAATTTTCATTAATAGAAATATTAATGATATTAGAACCTTTATTGGTAGTTACCTCTAACTTGGTTTGATAGGCTTCAACCACTTTTTCAATAGGAGACATTTTTATTTTTATACTTCTTCCCGGATCTGAAGTATATTGTCCAATATTTGGTGTAATTATAAAGTCTCCAAAACCAGAAGTAATCCGGTCGCCGAAAGAATATTCTACTGCACTTGAGCTTTCAATATCTAAGAGCTCATTGTTTTCAGTATTCGAAAGCGTAAATTTTGTTGGAGATTTAATTTTTAAATAAAGTGTAGTATCAATAGTATTAATTAACGAATCGCTTTCAAAAAAGTTCAAAATGACAGGAGGGTTCTTATATATTTCTTGCTCTTTAATTTTTCCTCTTACGTAATATCGAATATTTAACTTTAAATCTTCAACGACTTTAAGAATAAGTGCTCTTGACTTAATGACTTCAATTTCATCAGTAATATTATTGAAATCTGTTGAGAACATACCATAGTCTTGCAATGCAGTTAATTCAGACAACTGTTGCTTTTGATTTTCATTTTTAATCTTAATAGATGTAGTAACTTCATATTGGTAATTTGCATATCGCAAATAAATGAATGCACTACTAATAGCAATGATTAAACATATTAAAATAAGCTTCCATTTTGAAATAAATAAATCGACCTTATCTCGTAACTCGTTATGATTGATAGAATTGGAATTCATATTTGTCTTTTAAATTTATCTAATAACGATGGCTGCTATGGTAGCTAAAGTTGCAATAGCCGAAATCCAGACTACACTATTTTGATTATATGCAGATTGTTTCACCTTCGCCGAATTTGGTTCGACGTATATCACGTCATTTTGTGCTAAATAGTAATTAGGTGAGTTAAGTACTTTAATCGAGGTCAAATCAAGTTTCGCGTACTGCTTTTTCCCGTTGTTTTCACGAATTAAAAACACATTATCGCGTTTCCCCCATATAGTTAAATCACCGGCAAGACCCAACGCTTCTGATAAAGAAATACGCTCATCCGCAACAGTAAAGGTTCCAGGTTTATTGACTTCACCTAGAACTGTAATTGTAAAATTAGCAAGCCTAATATTAACAATTGGGTCCTTAATGTATTCCGCTAATTTTTCTTTCAAAAACAGGGTGGCTTCAGCTCTTGTTAAGCCTCCTAATTTTAAGGTGCCAATAACAGGGAACTCTATATTTCCATTAGCATCTAATAAGTATGTTTGCATTTTTAATGATCCTTGCGCACTTATAACGGATTCTGTGTTATACGAAACTGCAGCTAAATTAAATGGTTTGGCAGCTTCAGGATCAATCGCGGAAACATCAATGGTTAACATATCGTCCGTTTTATAAGATATTTCATGAAAATATGCGATAGTATCAGATTCAGAGGCTACTTCATCCTGAAAATACACAACATCCTGTCTTGATGCACAAGATGTAATTAATATGAGAACTAGTATTACAATAAGGTTTTGCAGTCTATTCGCGTTTAATTTTGTATTCATGGCTATAATAATTAAATTGATTTGGCTGATTATTTTTTAGTCGTATCTAATACTTCAAACTTTGAATTATTAGAAATATATTCGGGAATAATATCTTTAATAAGTGAAACAACTTCTAAATTTCTAACTTTTGAATTAATAGTACAGAGGTTATTAATCTTAGTTTCAATTTCTTTAATATTTAATCGTTTTGATTTGGCTATCATAATTTTCTCATGATACGTGGGTTTTGTGTTTTCTCCATCGGCTAGTAGTTCTTCAAATATTTTTTCGCCAGGTCTAAGTCCAGTTATCTTTATGTCGATATCTTCGGGGTATCTAAGTCCCGAAAGTATTATCATATTCTTTGCTAAATCATAAATTTTTACAGATTCACCCATATCAAAAACAAAAATCTCACCTCCGTTACCCATGGCTGCAGCTTCCAATACTAACTGGCAAGCCTCTGGGATAGTCATAAAATATCTCGTAATGTCTTCATGAGTAACAGTTAATGGTCCTCCAGTATCAATTTGCTTTTTAAACAAAGGAATAACAGAACCATTTGAGCCCAACACATTTCCAAAACGAGTTGTAATAAATTTAGTCTGACCTTTACCCTGTAAACAATTGGCATACAATTCAGCAATTCGCTTAGTGGCACCCATTACATTAGTAGGGTTAACCGCTTTATCTGTAGATATTAAAACGAATTTGTGCACACTATGCTTCACAGCTAAGCTAGCTACATTCTTTGTTCCAACAATATTAACGCAAACAGCTTCATACGGATTATTTTCCATCAATGGCACATGCTTATATGCTGCAGCATGAAAAACAATTTTTGGCTTATAACCATTAAATAATTGCTCCATACGCGTTTCATCTCGAACATCGGCTATTACAGAAACAAAGTTTCTAATACCTTTTTGAATAAATTCTTGCTGAAGGTCGTATAAAGCTGATTCAGCCGAATCAATCAACACTAATTTTTTATAATTATACTGAGTTATTTTTCGAGCAATTTCACTTCCAATGGATCCTGCAGCACCAGTAATGAAAATGATTTTATTTTCATATTCATCAATTAATGTTGGGTTAATAATTGTAATAGGCTCTCGACCAAGTAAATCTTCAATATTTACATCTTTAATTTGCCCAACACTCAAATCGCCATCAATCCAACTTTTAATTGGAGGCACAATTTTTACTTTTAAAGAAAGGCTAAATAAAACCCCTGTAATTTGTAATAATCTAGCCGCTTCAATGTTCTGAATAGAAATAATAACTTCCTCAATTTCATTCTTTTGAATAAAATCTAATGTTATTTTATCTAGACTGTAAACATTTAGAAGGTTGATTTTTTTTCCTATTTTCCCCTCGTTATCATCGATAAATCCAATAACCTCATGACTGTTTTTAGGATCATTTCTAATAGCATCATAGGCGATCATACCAGAATTTCCCGCACCAAAAACCAATACTTTTTTTTGCTGATTAAAATCTTGCATTAAATTATTGTATAAGGACTTTATAAAAAGTTTAAATCCTATGAGAAATAAGATATTTAGTAATAAATGGATATAAATGATGGATCCAGAAATATTAAAGATGCTTTCAAAATTAAACTTTCGACTAATGAAAGTTGAAATAATTAAAATCGTGGCCAATATATTTGTACCAACTATAATATTAACAACATCTTTAAACCCAGTAAACCGGACAACTCCTTTATGGGACCCAACTAAAAGAAAACTAATTAGAGCAGCCAATACAACAAATGGGAGTTGTTTTAGGGCAACAATAACATCAAAATCTATTTTAAAATTAAATCGAATTATATATGCCCCTGCAAAGGTGAAGGCTATTATTGCTAAATCGAATAACATTACCAACCATTTAGAGGCGTATTTTTGTGATATTTTATGGAAGAGGTTTGTTATCATGCTCTAAAATACGTTTTTATTGCAGATGTTACTCTATTTAATTCATTATCAGTCAAATTAGAGCCACTCGGCAAGCATAATCCTCTTTCGAACAATCGATCAGAAACGCCATTTAAATAATTTGGACAATCCTTAAAAATGGGTTGCTGATGCATAGGTTTCCATAAAGGTCTTGATTCTATATTTTGAGTGTCAAGAGCCAATCGTAAACCCTCTCGCATTGTCTCAGATTCAGTTAAAATACAACTCAACCATCTATTAGAAAAACATCCTTCAGGTTCCTTTAAAAATGAAATTTCACTAATATTCTTAAAGCTGTCTAAATAATGTTCATAGTTATTCCGTCTTGATAACACACGATCATCTAAAACTTCCATCTGTCCTCTACCTATGCCAGCCAAAACATTAGACATTCTATAGTTATATCCTATATTAGAATGTAAATATTCTACAGCTTTATCTCTTGATTGCGTTGCCAAATTCACTGCTTTTTCTTTTAAGGTTACATTCTTTGTAATTAATGCACCACCACCTGAAGTCGTAATAATTTTATTTCCATTAAATGATAAAATTGAAAGTTCTCCAAAAGTTCCACATTTTTTTGAATTATACAAACTCCCTAATGCTTCCGCGCTATCTTCAATAACAGGAATATTATAAGCATTGGCTATAGTATTTATTTCGTCTACCTTATATGGCATTCCATATAGATGTACGGCTATTATTGCCTTTGGTTTTTTACCTTTTTTAATTCGATCTTGAATAGCGATTTCGAGCTGCTCAGGAGAAATATTCCAAGTGTCTTCTTCGCTATCCACAAAAATTGGAGTAGCGCCCAAATAAACTATAGGATTAGCGGATGCTGAAAACGTTTTACTTTGACATATAATTTCGTCTCCTTGCTTTACATCTAATAAAATAAGAGCTAAATGAATAGCAGCTGTACCAGAACTTAAAACAGCAACTTGACTGTCCGTTTGAAGATAGGATTGAATATCATTTTCAAAACCATTAACATGCGGACCCAATGGAGCGATCCAATTAGTCTCAAATGCATTATTAATATAAGATTGTTCTCTACCAGACATATGTGGTGAAGACAACCAAATTTTTGATTCCATAATCAAAACCGTTAAGTAAGTTTATTTACTATTCAATTCTCTTGTCTAGTGAGGGACTTGGGACATAAAATTTTACTATTAATTTTAAACACAATATATAAATAAATATAAAGTTAATATGAATTAATTAATTCGAAAAATTCTGGTTAAATATCCACTAATCGATGGCTCCGAACCAAATAAACACGATAAAAAACAATTTTCTTCGGTTATATTAATTCAATAGCATCAATTACAACATCTAAACTGCAAGGATTAATTTCAAAGATTCGAAATACTATTAAGTTGTTTATAATCAATCTATTTTCAAATTTTTTATTCATTTGCTCCTTCAAAATGTTACATTTGTTCTTAAATTTAAGTGAAAAGATCAATATCATTTAATGAAATATAACCCATTTACATCTTCAACTTTTGAAACTATTTGGTCACGGCATTTTTCTAAGGGAAAACAGATTAATGAATTTAATTCTATAAAAGGAGTAAATTTCATTAAGCATTCCTATTTGCCATTATTTATAAATGTTGGTGAAAATTTAACAAAGGGTGTTTTTTATACCGTAGAAGCTGAACACCAAGATTATAAGGGTAAAACATTTTTGGTTTATGATGTTCCAGCATATTTTGATATAGAATCATTTAAAGTTTCAAAAGATTCATCGTTGCGATTGAAAAAAGTATTTCAATACAAAGGTTTTTTAATGGATCTCTCTCAAGCAAATTCAGCTGCAGAATATATAAATATGCGCTTTAGTTCAAAAAACAGGAGAGAGTTTAGATCTAATCAAAGAAAATTAGAAACATGTTTTAATATTAAATATTCGTTTTTACATGGCCAAATTTCACAAAGAGATTTTGATATTGCATTTAAGAAATTTTATGAACTCTTGAATAAACGTTTTGCAGGTAAGAAAACTAATTACCATCATTTAAGTAAAGAAAAATGGAGCTATTATAAAGAGTTGGTGTTTGAAATGCTTAAAGAAAAAAAGGCGTCAATGCTTATTATCTATAATGAAAGTGCTCCAATTGGGATGACTCTTAATTTTCATTCAGAAGATGTTTTATTTGAAACCATTACGGTCTTCGATCCTGATTATTATAAATTTAGTATTGGTAAAATATCAATTATAAAACTGTTGGAGTGGTGTTTTGAAAATAATTATAAATTTTCAGACTTTTCAAAAGGGGATTTTGATTATAAACGTAAATGGGGAAATTTAGAATATGATTTTGAATATCATATTTTTTATGATTCCCAATCACTTAAATCACGTTCTATAGCAAATCTAGTCGAGCGGTATTTTAAGTTTAAATTGTATTTGAGAAATAAAAATATTTTTAAATTCTATCGTAAAACTATTTTTAAATTAACGGGTAGTAGAAAAATAGCGACTATTTACGATGGACTAATATATGAATCATTGGAAAGTGTTGATGAGTCGCAATATTCTAGAATTAAATATAATACAGAATCATACATTTATCTAGCTCAACTTATAAATACGTTTTTGTTTGCTAATCCCGAATCGGCTGATAACATTAAAGTATTCCAAAGTTTATTGAACAAAAAAGAATTCGTTATTTCGGGAAGTAAGAAATCTCAAAAAATCACCTTTAGCTAGGCTTAATTTTAAGCATTCTATCACATTTTGAAAAATGCACACCTGCCTTATATGTATTGAATTTTTCTATTGAAGTGTTTCCTTTTAACCATTCAATATATATGGCTGCAGTATTAATTCCTGCTTCATGTGAAAACGGATAACCTCCTCCAAATCTAGGATTTAGCTCAAGAATATATAACTCGTCGTTTGCCACAAAAACATCACAATCTAAACTTCCAACATGTTTTAAATGTTCAGAAATTATACGACCAATACTATCAAAACGGTCATCAATTACAGACATTGCTTTATCTGTTTCTCCAGAACGCATACTTATTTTTTCTCTAACAAAAGTGCCGTAATAATTACCTTCAAAATCATTAACGACATCCATACCATATTCTATACCGTTCATTTTTTCTTGAATGAGTATCGCATTATTAATATCGTGAGCACTAGCTGTATTTAGAATCGATCGTTTAAGTTTTAGTTGCTGTAACTTAAAAGCTAGATTCAATTCTTCTAATGTTTCAGGAAAATCTATACCTATGGATGCACTTCCCCAGCGCGGTTTAACAACTAAGGGGAAATGTAGGACTCCGTTATTTATAGCTAGTTCCACTTCTTTAATGTTTGTAAAAGTTTGGGGTGATTTTAACCCAATACTGTTTAAAAACTTAAAGGTTTCAATTTTATCGAAGGCGATATCTATAACATGTTCACTAGAAATAATCACTTTAGCTCCAGTAGCCTCTAGTTCATTTTTATGTTTTGAAAGTATTGGCAGTTCTAAATCATTTAAAGAGATTACCGCATTGATATTGTTTTCTATTAGTATGCTTTTTAATACCGGAATATAAGTATCATCATAAATATTTGGAGCTAAAATTGCCTTGTCAGCATCTACTAGTGCAGGCGCTGAAAGACTCATGTCAACAGCAAATATTTCACCTTGACCTTTAATTGCTTCTTTAAAATAATTAATTAAATAATTGCGTCGTCCAGCGCAAGTAAAAAGAATATTAATAGCCATTTATTGATTTTGCTTTGGTTCGGTTCCAGTAAAATCTGGAACAATATCATTTTCTACACTATAAATTCCATCTTTTTTAAAGACTTTATAGAGGGTTAAAAATAAGATTTTTATATCTAATAAAAAGGAGAGTTTTTTTATATACCACACATCATATTCAAATTTTTCTTCCCAACTTATGGCATTTCTTCCATTTACTTGAGCCCATCCTGTAATTCCAGGTTTAATTAAGTGGCGTTGTTTTTGAAATTCATTGTAGCGAGGTAGATATCGAATTAGCAGAGGTCTAGGTCCAATCAGACTCATGTCGCCTTTAATGACATTAATAAGTTGAGGAATTTCATCTAAAGAATATTTTCTAACAAAGAGGCCCGTTTTTGTTATCCTTTCAGAAGGAGGTAACAGTACTCCATTGGCATCCGTTTTATCATTCATAGTTTTAAACTTAATGATTTTAAAGACGTGTTCATTTTTCCCAGGCCTTTCTTGATAAAAGAAAGCGCTCCCGTTATTCTTTAGCATTAATATAATCCAAACAACCACAAAAACTGGAAATAAAAGAATAAAGCCAAAACTTGCAGCAATAAAATCAAAAACCCGTTTTATGTAGTTTTTATATATCTTCATTGGTCTAAACTTTTATAGGTTCTTAAAAGTTCATTCCATACATATTCCCTTTGATAGCATTCAATAATTCTTAATCTCGTATGTGCAACCATAGCATTTCGTTTATCAGGGTTGTCAATCATATATTGCATTGCATCTGTTAAGGCTTGTACGTTTTTTACAGGAATGATTATACCATTTTTATAATCTTCAATAATTTCGTTACATCCATTTATATTTGATACTATACATGGTAACTCCATACAACTTGCTTGCAAAACAACATTTGGAAACCCTTCGCGATAGCTAGGAAAAGTTAGTACATGTGATATTGCCACATAAGGTCTTATATCTTTTATAACTCCGACTGCTACTATTTGCTTATTTTCAAGAATTAGTGTTTCAGTAGCTTGTAATAACGGATCCAAGTGGTTTTCTCGTGGACCAACTAATAATAATTTGGTATTAGCATTTGATTTTGATAGTATATTAAAAGCTTGTACTAACTCGTTAATGCCTTTATCTTTAACTATACGACCAATGAATATAAAGACCAGATCATTGTCTAGAATTTGCAGCTCCTTTTTTAAGTCTTCTCTTTGTTGAAAACCTACTAATTTTTGATCATAGTGATTGGTATCAATTCCGTTAGAACTTCCTTTGCCAATAACATTTAACTTTGACGCTTTTGTATAATTGTTTTTTAGGATGATTTTTTCTAAACCATATGAATTAGGCAAAATTTGAGTAGCACAGGAATATGTGAACTTTTCGACGACATCTAATAATTTTCGTTTAGCTCCAGTAACTTCTAAAAGAGGTAAACCAGCTATCGTATGAAATCGATGTGGAACGCCAGCTAATTTAGCAGCTAGCATGCCTACAGTGCCAGCTTTTGGTGTATGTGTGTGAACAATGTGCGGTTTTTCTTTTTTAAACAACTTATAGAGTAGGTAAGTAGCTTTCAAATCTTTTATCGGTGTGATTGTTCGGGTCATTTCTATAGCCTTTGTTTCTATGCCTTCATTTTGTCTTACTTCATGAAGTGCATCACCTGCACTAGAAACACCAATAACTTCAAAATACTGACTCATAAAACGATGTTGCCCTTTTAAGAGTGTTCTTAAAGAGGAGGGAACCGTTGTAATACGTATGAGTTTTTTCAAAGTTTTATTATTTGTAATTTTTCATATACCATTTTTGAAAACAGAAATAAGCCCAAACCTTAAACGTGCTATCTTTTTTTCCGGTTAAATGGTTCTGAACAAGCTCAATAATTGCAGTTGTATTAAAAATACCTTGACTGTTCAAAAACTTAGCATTACTATACTCAAGAAGTTCTTGATTTAACCCATTTCGAAGCCAATCTCCAACAGGAACACCGAATCCTCGTTTGGATTTTTCAAGGAAGCCTTCTGGAAACACATCTTTAAATGATGCTTTTAAAATGTGTTTTTTGCTCCATTTGTTAAGTAAGTAATTTTCAGGTAAACTCATAGTGAATTCAAACAACTCTCTGTTTAAGAAAGGAGATCTACACTCTAAAGAATTTAGCATACTTGTTCTGTCTACCTTTACCAGCATATCACCTTCAAGGCTTAAATGTCTGTCAATTGTTCTAAAGTCATTCAGCGATTTTGGGTTTGTTATATTTGTTTTTTCTTTATAGTAATCAAAAACGTCATGCTTCTGATAATCAGAGTTTAGCAATGTATTGATATCATTGGTTTCAAAACCCAATGAAATAATATCCCAATAATAGCCATCACTATAATCAATGGCATTGATCATCTTATTTAGCTTATACTTGAAGCCTCTATTATCGTCTTTTCGTTTAAGTAAAGTTGTGGACAACTTACTGATTTGATTATGCGCAAATTCTGGAACCATATTAGTATATCTACTATTAATTTTTCCAATATAATACTTGTTATAGCCTCCAAAAACTTCATCACCACCATCACCAGTTAATGCAACTTTTACGTGAGCTTTAGTTTTGTTAGACACTAAATAGGTTGGGAGAGAAGATGAATCAGCAAAAGGTTCATCGAAATTCAATAAAATTTCATCAATATTCTGGTTTAGGTCTGATTCATTTATTACAAATTCATGATGATTACTATTGATAAGTTTCGCAACAACACGAGACTTGTCCGTTTCATCATATGATGTTTTTTCAAAACCAATTGAAAAGGTATCAATTTTTGTATCATTCATGTCAGCTAAACAGTATGAAACAATTGAAGAATCTACGCCACCAGAGAGAAAGGTTCCTAAAGGCACATCAGAAATAGAACGACTTTCAACACTTTTGTAAACTTTGTCTCTTACTATTTTTTGAGCATCTTCAAATGATAAGTTTGATTTTGTTTGCGCTTGAGTATCATGAATGGAATGTATTCTGAACTCAAATGTTTCTAAATCGTATTCTATATAATTATTAGGTTCTAGTTTATAAATGTCTTCATAAATAGTAAATGGCGCTGGAATATATGTAAGCCTGAAAAACAAGTTTAGCCCTTCGTTACAAATGTCTGGTTTTATTGGAAGACTTTTTATAATAGATTTTAATTCTGAAGCCCAATAAAAATGTTCCTTTGTATGTGTGTAGTATACTGGTTTTTCACCAAAGAAATCTCTAGCAATGTAAAGTTTGTGTTTATTGTAGTCATGAATGCTTAATCCAAACATCCCATCAAGCATTGCAAAACAATCTGTACCATAAGTTTCATAAAGTCTTAGGATTACTTCTGTATCGCTCGTTGTTGAAAACAGTACACCTTTTTCTTTAAGTTCTTGTTTAAGTATTTGGAAATTGTAAATCTCGCCATTAAAGACAATGCCAATGTTTTTGTCTTGAGAGTACATTGGTTGATCTCCAGTACTTAAATCAATAATAGACAAACGACGCATTCCCATGGCAACAGTATAACCAGAATTACTTTTCAAATAGACACCATCATCATCTGGCCCACGATGAATAATAAGATTGTTCATTTGCGTAAGCGTTTGCTTTATGGTATTTATCTCTTGTTCAGATTTAAATATGACACCATTAATTCCGCACATAATACTTATTCATTATCAATTAATAATTTTACTTGTTTGTATATCTCAGGAAGATCATACATATTCGCTTTTTGAAACCCTAAATCGCTATACTTTTTTCTCAAGTCATCATTCTCTTTAAAGGATAATATGGCTTTTGTTAATGCAATATTATCATTTACATTAATAAGAATACCGTATTTGGCAAGATAAAATTCGCCTTCTTCAATTTGTACCGTTTCGTTATCATTAAGAATTTCTAAAGGACCAGACATACAATTCGTTGAAATGACAGGTACACCAATGGCCATAGCTTCTAGTAATACGTTAGGGAATCCTTCAGTAACAGAAGACAAAATAAAACAATCACTTTCCATTAGATATTCGCCAACATTCTTCACTTTGCCTGGCATAGTAATTTTATTTTCGATCTCATGTGTTTGGATATAGTCTTTTAAATCTTGTGTAAGATTTCCTGTTCCTAAAATTGTAAGTGACACATCATTGTCGAGAGTTCTTAATGCATTAAGAATTAATTCTTGATTTTTAGCATGTGAATGACTTCCTACATTGATTATCACAAAAGAATTTTTATCATTATAGGTGTCTTCGAATTGTTTAGGGTGTATTATCTCGATTGGATTATAAATAACGTTCATAGGAATTTTAATTCCGAAGTTATTCTTTAAATCCTCATTGATATGCACAGAATTTGAAAATAATCTATCATTTTTATTGTAAAAAAGCGGATAGAAAATCTTCGCCATTTTCATTGCAAACCATCCACTTTTGTACATTTCAGAAGGATAGCAGCGCTCACTAACAATAGTATGTGTAACTTTATGGCTTACATGATTGGCAATCATACTGTTTATTATATTTGGCAGCGCTAAAAACGACATCGCAATATCAAATTTTTCTCGTTTTACAATTTTGTAATACTTATATATAAACATTACAGTGTTTTTTAACTTGCTATGGGGTGGTTTGTTTTTAAGAATATTGGATTTACCTAGCACATGAACAGTGACGTTTTTTGGGATATCAAATTCAATATCATCTGATAAAAGAACGAGGGTGACATTGTAGTCATGTACCAAATGCTTTAACAATAAACTGATGACACGTTCAGCGCCACCCATATTAAGGCTTATCGTTAAAATACATATTTTCTTTCTTTTCATTTTAGGGCTATTGGCTCATTAAATCATCGCATACATTTTCATGCTTTTTAATGACTATTTCCTTGTTATATGGTGTTTAAGCACTATGACTTACAGGTTTAAACAAAAAATTAAATAGCACCTCATAAAAATTTCTATAATAGAAGTTATTTCTCGAGGTATCGTTTGCGTTTTTATGAATGTCATCATAAATATTATCATAATTATTTATGATATATATTAGCTTATCATACATTTTGTCGTTATCATCAGCTGGTACAATAAATCCATTTAAACCATCTTTAATAAAAAGCTTATTATCACTTATATCAGTTACTAAAATAAGTTTTCCATAATCTAAATAATCTGAAAGTTTGGTGGAGAACCCAAAATTATTTTGAAGCGTATATCCTCGTGGAATAACTAATAATTGTTGTTGATTTAAAAATGAAGATAATTCTTTTGCATTTAGATTTCCATAATAATTAATATGTTCCTTAATATTAAAATCTTCTGCAATTTGTTCCAATAATAAATTATAATGTTCTTTTTTTATGTGTCCACACAAGTTAAAAGTGAAGTCATAATTGTTTTTATTAAGTTCTCCAAGTACTTTAAAAAAATTTAATAAATTCTCTTTGACTGGGTGTATACTTCCAGAGAATCCTATATTAAAGGATTCTTTTTTGCTATAAATATTACTCGAAAGTTCTTTTTTTAAATCTGGATTTGTTAATATGGGTATTCGAATTGTAGAATGGTTAAATTTTTTACCATAGGTTTCGATAGAAGTGGAAATACATATGAGTCCATCATAATAGCGAAGAAAAAATTCTAAAATTGAAAATACAGATGTATAGATTATCTTTTTAATGGAGTACTTAGGATGTTTTAAACTAGTTTTTTCATGAAAAGTGGACGAATATTTTCTAACTTCATTGAGTTCATAATAAACAGAACATTTTTTTATAACTTTTAGATAAAAGAGCGCGATAATCTCTAAATAAACAAGAGGAGAAGGGTAGAAGATAAAGGACTTTTCGTAAACTGATTCTTGCGAAAATTTAAATAAATTTATTACAAATCTAAAAGTTCCAAAAAAGTTTTGGGTTATATTATTATTTTTTAAGATAAAAACGCTTGGGTAAATCTCTATAAATGAATTATGATTTATCGGTGAAGAGCTGCAAGTCAATAAATAAACTTGAGTATTTTTATTTGCGAGTGCTTGGGCATAATAAAGCATTCGTGTTACTCCAGCATTTTTTACTGAAAAATTAAAATTACTATATATATAAACGCCCTTCTTCAATTTATAAAATTATTTAGACCAAACCACTCTATTTACATAATCAATATAAGAGATAATGATTCGAACTACTTTTTCACTTACATTAGGCATACAATAATCTGCAACCATTCTAAAATTACGTACAGGATTTCTTTTTTGAATTTTTAGGGCAGCTAAACCTTGTAATATTCGCTCAGGTTTTAATCCTACCATCATAACGGAAGCCTCTTCCATGGCTTCTGGGCGTTCATGAGCTTCCCGAATGTTTAATGCAGGGAAATTCAAAATTGAAGATTCCTCAGAAATAGTACCACTATCAGACAGTACAGCAAATGCATTTCTTTGCAATGCATTGTAATCATTAAAACCTAAGGGTTTCAAGAACGATATTTCCTTCCGAACTTTTATTTGCTTGGAATCTATCATATTTCGAGTTCTAGGGTGTGTAGAAACGATAATTGGAAATTTATAGGTATCTGCAATAATATTCAAACTTTCTATTAGAGAATTAAAGTTTATGTCACTGTTAATATTCTCTTCTCTATGAGCAGAGACCACAAAATATTCGCCTTCTTCAAGATTTAAGCGATCGAGAACTTCTGAATTTTGAATTTTATCCAGATATCTTTGTAATACTTCAAACATTGGACTTCCGGTTTTAATAATTCTATCCGCTGGCAGTCCTTCTCTTAATAAATATTCTCGTGCAATATCACTATATGTTAAATTAATATCTGCTAAGTGATCTACAATTCGCCTATTGGTTTCTTCTGGAACACGTTGATCAAAGCATCGATTTCCAGCTTCCATATGAAACACTGGTATTTTACGTTTTTTTGCAGTAATTGCCGCTAGACAACTATTAGTATCTCCTAATACTAGAAAGGCATCTGGTCGCTCTTTTTCCAGAATGGGATCAATATTTATTAAAATTTGTCCAATGGTTTCTGCTGCTGAGCCTTTAGCGGCATTAAGAAAATGGTCTGGCTTACGCAGTCCTAGGTCATCAAAAAATATTTCATTAAGTTCATAATCGTAGTTTTGACCAGTATGAATTAATCGATGATCAATGGCTTCATTATTGTCTAAAGCTGAAATTACACATGATAGTCTAATGATTTCAGGTCGTGTTCCTACTACGGTAACAATTTTTAATTTTTTCATGAATTATACATTTTCAAAATAAGTATCTGCATCTTCGGCATTATATGGCTCGTTAATCCAAAATAAGGTAACAAGTTCTGTGTCGCCGATATTTTTAATATTATGTGTATACCAAATTGGCATATCAACATAGGCTGGATTCTCTCCATCCAAATAATAATCTATTACTTTATTAGTTCCTATTCTTCTTAACTGTATTAATGCTTTTCCACTAATTACTGCAAAGCGTTCTGCTTTTCTTGTGTGAAAATGATTTCCTCTTGTAATACCTGGAACTGTAGTTGAAAATGAAAACTGTCCACTTGTATTAGTTCTTGCAATTTCAACAAAACAACCTCGAGGATCAGTATGCTTTTCAAAAAGTACAGGAAAATTATTTTCTGACACATAACACCTAAAGGTATTAAATAATGCTTTTTCAAATGGATCTTCCAAAGAAGGAAAAATACCACTTATTAAATAATTATCTTTAAATGATATGAGCAAATTTAAGATATCTGATACTTTATGAGTACTTGTATGAGCTACCTTATATTCAAAGCATGAAATATTAAATGCTGTTGTTTTTATTTCATCTTTAATTATAGCAATGAATGTAGAGACTAACTCATTTACATAAATGAGATTTACTTCAGAATCAATATGTACCTCGGGAACTTCATTATGGGTTAATTTATAACAAAATGTTGCTATTACTGAGTTGTAATTTGGTTTGCCAAAAGGACCAAATACATTTGGGATAGTTAGCGATGTTATTTTACCATTAGAATTAATTCCCCATTTTTCCAATAGAACTTTACCTTCTTTTTTTGATTTCCCATATAGATTATCTTTCAATTCTTGAGTGGAAGAAGAAAATATTATGTGTGGTTTAGAATTTGTCTTTTCACAAGCGTCTATAAGTTTAGATACTAAAACAACATTAGTATCATAAATCACTTGTGGATTCTCATGTCTATTCATCGCAGCCAAATGAACAATAATATCACAATTAGAAACAAATGTTTGTAATAAATCATCTTCTTCAAAGAAATGTCTTTCAAAATTCACCAACTCAATTGTGTCGTCAAGACTCAATGTAGTAAAGAGATGATTTCCAATAAATCCATTCTGACCCGTAATTCCAATTTTCATTATACTACCATTTATTTATCCATTTATTAGTTTCAAATCTAAAATCGTCAAGTTTTGATGCTTCAATGTCAAAATCTGAAAATACAATTAATTTAGAGTCTTCGGATGTTGCTCTGAATCCGTTTGCATATCCACCTGGTATAAATAATACTTGGGGATTATTAGCATTTAATTTATATGAAAAAACAGTTAAATTATCTGATGGATTTTCAAAAGAATCCAACTTAATCAAATTAACTTTGAAAGATCCTTGAGTACAATAAAACCACTTTGACTCATTTTTATGTGCTTGCCATGCTCTAATAATAGTTGAGTCTTTGGGCTTGATTTCATAAAATCGAACAATAGCTTTTAGTGAAAAATCATTCATAAATGATAATGAACCACGATCATCAGAAAAAAGATTACCCTGAATTAGTTGATGTTCATTACTCATTTAAATTATCTTTAATAAATTTCAGATTCAAAAGCGTACTTTTTAATGCACCTTCAGTTAATTGTGTTGTATTATGAGAATGATAGTCCTCTATTTTACTGATGTCTTTTTCGCCTTCGGAAAAATACCTATTGTAGTTTAAATCTCTATTGTCAGCTGGTATCCTAAAAAAATCTCCCATGTCTTCAGCTTTTTGCATTTCTTCGCGAGTACAGAGTGTTTCATATAATTTTTCTCCATGTCTAGTACCAATGATTTTAATTTCATTTTGCGCATCAAATATGTCCATAAGAGAAGCCGCTAAATCTCCAATAGAACTAGCAGGAGCTTTGTTCACAAAAAGATCACCTTGATTTCCATTCTTGAAAGCAAACAAAACTAAATCAACTGCATCTTCCAAAGACATTAAAAATCTTGTCATTTTTGGATCTGTAATCGTTAAGGGTGAATTTTCTTTTATTTGTTTCACAAAAAGGGGTATCACAGAACCTCTTGAAGCCATCACATTTCCATATCTAGTTAAACATACTGTAGTGTTATCTTGAGAAATATTCCTAGATGCTGCTATTGCAACTTTTTCCATTAGTGCCTTACTAATACCCATGGCATTTATGGGGTAAGCAGCTTTATCAGTGCTCAAACAAATTACTTTTGCTACATTATTTTTAATTGCCGCATCGATAGTATTCTGAGTACCAAAAACATTTGTCTTAGTGGCTTCAATTGGAAAAAATTCACATGAAGGAACTTGTTTAAGCGCAGCTGCATGAAAAACATAATCCACGCTATGCATTGCTCTATCTATACTATTAAAATCTCTTACATCGCCGATATAAAATTTAACCTTGTCATTTTGAAGACGATTTCTCATATCATCTTGTTTTTTTTCATCTCGACTAAATATTCGAATCTCTTTGATATTAGTATCTAAAAATCGATTTAAAACGACATTACCAAATGAACCTGTTCCTCCAGTAATTAAAAGGATTTTTCCTTTAAACATATTTATTTTCTTTAGTAAATTTTGAATAATAATAGTACATCATGAAAAGATAAGTTACGCTAGCTAATGTTTTAGTAATTATCGCCCCATTAACACCAAAATAATTAACTAATATAGTATATCCTAAAACATTAACAATCCCGACCATAAATGCAGAATTTCTTAATAATTTACCTTTGCCTTTTGCACCTAAAAATCTATTGATTAAATCTCCTAAGCCATGTAACAAAAAGCTAAAAATTAACACTTTTGATATTCCTATAACAGGTGAAAAGTCTTCAGAATAAAACAACAGAAATATTTTATCTATTAATAAATAGAATATTCCTAAAGCAAACACTGTAGCTAAAATAGAAAAAATGATAACCTTTTTGGGTATAAAATCGAAGTTTGCAAATTTTTTAAAGAATACCGTGCCTAAAACTGAAGGTATCATAATTAAAGGAGAACATACTGTAAGCGCTAAAGTGAAAAAACCTACTTGAGTATTGTCGATGTAATAGGATAGAGAGAATCCTACAATTTGAGCTGTTGCAACTCCTGCTAGACTTCCGTAATAAATTGGGCGGCCATTGACTTTATTCTCATGAAAGACCTCCCTAACAAGGCTTTTCTTGATATTTAGTTTTGGCTTTAACTTAAATATAATTATTAAAATATATATAAACTGAAGACCATATAACAGCAATAAAATGTCTTCTAAATACAGAGCGTTGTTTAAGTTATAGAAATAGGCAATAATTAGATACGTAACCGCAGGGATAGTATTTAAAACAGAAAGAATGTAAATCTTATTTAAACCCTTTAGAATCTCCCTTAAAGCGATACTACCGAGAATTGCGAATATTAAGAACGCATATTTCCTAAATATATGACCTAGATTATTCGAAAACCAAATAGGTTCTAAATATGAAAAAATTATTAATAGTACGATTCCAATTAAGCCCGCAACTGCCAATGATATAACAAAAAAACCAATAAGTTTATGTTTATAGATTTTAGTTTTTGCAATAGCAAGCATTCTAGTTATAGATATGAAAACCCCAACAGATACAATACTCGCCAAAAACCGAAATACCGTCTCGATAAACTTAAAATCTCCAAAGGCTTCTTTACCAAGTACTCTCGTGTTAAATACACTAATTGCAAAACCTAATCCTATGGCTATAAATGACGACCCATATAATGTTAGTATTTTGTTAATTGTGTCTTTATCTATATTCATCTCTCTGACTATATTTATATAACAGTCGTCCTTGGATTACACATATAATAAAAAAGAAAAAATCTACCGACATTGTTGTGTATATTGATAAACCAGCACAAGCTAGGGTCCAGATAACTAATACGAAAGATTCGACTCTAGTTTCATAATCTTGGTTTTTTTTGAAAAATAATTTAAAAGGAATAGCCGCTGTTAAATAAAAATATAGTACTGCTGGAATTAAACCAGCCCACCAAATAAGTAAAAGCCATTGATTATCGAGATAAGCATAAGGGTGTCCTCTAAAATACCAGGTGGAATCATAACCTTTTCCAACGATTACATCAAAGAAATTCACTTGGCTTAAAAATTCTGCTAATTGATTAAATCGCGTATCATTTGTTCCTCTTTGTTGTAATAATTCAAAAGAAGTACTAAATGATTCTGTATTTAATAAAATATAGGTGAATATTAGCCCTATTACAAAGCCACCAATAACATAAGTTGTCTTTTTTCCGGTGTGGAAAAAATCAAAAACAAGAACTAAAAGATAAATTAATAAAAATGACCTAGTTAGTGTGACAAGAGCCGAAAATATTCCAATAAAAATAGCATAGACTCTTAAGACCCTTAGCTTTTTATTATTTTTCAATATTAAAAACACAAATGGAGATACCCAAACTAAATTTGTTGCATAAACGCGATATTTAGCCAACGCCTGCCCTCTATACAATCCTATGCCATTTTCTATAAGATTATAAATAACATAACCTGAAATAAAAAGAACCGAAATAATTAAGAACTTTTTAAATAAATTATATCTGTAATCATCAAAACTCACAAAAATTAATCCGAAGGCAAGCCAAGGCCCAATTCCTTTGGTATGCATCAAACCACCTAAGTCATCAATTCCGGGACCCGTTAAAAGATAGTTAATCGTTATGTAACCAAGAATTAAAAGGTATGCAATAAATAATTTGGGTAAATACTTCTTTTTGACATCAAAAAGATTTAGGATAACCACAATAAAAATAAACATAACAGAAAATGATCGAACATACTTTTCTGTACCCAAAGATAAGATGCCATAGGTGATTTCTCTATAAAGTCGCTCTTGTGCAAAGTATACAAAAATTAAGCTTAGACTTAAACCTATAATGAATAAGTAGGTGATTAACTTATTTATATTATTAGTAGTGTTCAATTAGATTGTTAGATTTTGACTTAAAACGTTAAATAATTCGGCTTCTTTATATGTTATTTTCATTTTATGAATGTCATTAAATGATATCAAAGATGTAAAATTGTGATGATATTAAGTTATATATTTGATAAAATCGCAAATTTTAACGATGATCCAATTATTTATATCTGTTCTAATTGCCTTATATCAAATTTTCATACGTTAAAATTCTAATAGAATTTTAAAAGTCACATTTTTTTAAGACACTTTTTAAGTGAATAATAATCATATAAAAGTCTAGGTTACTTCAAGTTTCTTTTAATTATGAGGTAGAATTAATTTTTATGCTATTATATTCTTTTTAACAAGAGCGCTTTTTTTGCATAGAAGTTTTGTTTAAAAAACACATGAATCTAAATCTAGTTTCATAATAGCCTATTTAGAATGACGAATGTAAAGAAATTTTGAATCCTCTCGAAGGAAATGACCTAAATTGGATAGGTATGAAATTAAATAATATGGACTACAATTTGGAGTTAATGAAGTGGTTATTTTAACCTTTGATGACTCCGCTTCTTATTGAAAAACAGGAATTTACAGTAAATTCTGACAATTGTCCTACAGTAAATTCTGACTTATGTTAAAGTATTGATATTAAACGTCCAAATAGTTTATTTACTCGTACATAGGGTGTATTATTGCCGATTATAAGCATAAAATATCCGATATATCACCATTTGTACGAAATAACCTTCATATAATTGCACTTTATCGAATATTAGTTACTTTAAACGGTTTTTTTAATATTTATTATATAGATTGCCCCAATAATTAATTAGTGTCCCAAATTTAATAGCAAATGAAGTCCCCTAATTCTCTATGCCAAATTACTGGTTATACTCAGTATTATTTTAATATATTACTTTGTCTAGCCTTCATATTATTCAGTCTCAATATATTTTCACAGCAAATAGCCTTTCCAACAGCTTATGGAGCAGGATCATCTGTAACAGGTGGTCGTACAGGCACGGTTTATCACGTTACAAATTTAAATAATAGTGGAACCGGGAGTTTTAGAGACGCTGTAAGTGCTTCAAATAGAATTATTGTATTTGATGTAAGTGGAACTATAGAAATAACAAGTAATTTATCAATTACTGCTGATAATTTAACAATAGCTGGTCAATCAGCACCCCAAGGTGGAATAACTGTTACTGGGAAGGTTGTGTATTTTCAAAATGCTAATAATATAATATTACGATATTTAAGATTTAGACCTGATTATAATTCAAGTGGAAATGTTGATGCCTTAAATGTAATTAACTGTATTGATTTTATAATTGACCATTGCTCTATTTCATGGGGTGGAGACGAGGCGTTCAGTCTTATAGGGTCTTCTTCAAATGTAACCGTCCAAAATTGTATTTTGGGAGAAAGTGCAACAGGAATGTTAGCCGGAGATAGTAATAATGCAATTTCAGATAATTTTAGTGTTATTGGTAATTTATGGTATAATATAAGTCATAGATTCCCTAATGTGAATGCAAGTAGAACAGATGTTATTAATAATGTAGTTCACAATTGGTATACACGATTAATGGTGGTTTCGGCACACGATAACACACATCTAAATGAAATAAATAATTATTATCAAAGTGGAACTAAAACTGGTGCTCCTAGAAGTCCTAATTGGTCCGTAAATTGGTTAGACATAGGTAGTTCAAGTCAACGCTCAAATATTAGAATTTATACAGATGGAAATGTTTATCCATCGTTTTTGACTGAAGCTGGTGATGATTGGAGTTTATACGTGCATAGATTTAATGTTAACAGTGGAGCATATGCAGGAACTAATCAATGGAATGACGCAAATACGGATTTTCAGTTATTAGCACCATTGGCATTATTAGGTAATGCACCACCTATAACTAGTGCGGCGGAAGCACTTACAAATGTACCTTTAAATGCAGGTGCAAATAAATACTTAAATAGTGACAGTAGTGCTGATACATTTCACGATAATGTTGATTCCATTTATATAACAAATGTAATAGATGGTACATCTGAATCTTATTCATACCCACCAGTAAATATAGTTAATAAACAGAGTTATATAAATTTTCATAATTCTGTTAATAGCGCACCAATTAATTCAAGAGGTGGTAGCTATTACGCTTCAAGTGCAGATATACCAGAAACATGGTTCGCCGCAAATGTACCAAATGGTGCTACTGCAATGGATCTAGCGCCAACTGGTTACACATGGCTTGAAGAATTTTTAAATGGTGTTGATTCATCTCAAGGGTCAAACGGAATTACAACTAATGCTGGAAATGATGTAACCACCTGTGAAGGCGAAAGTACAAAAGTACAACACTTACAGCCTCAGGAGGATCCACTTATCTTTGGAATACAGGCGCAACAACTGCAAGTATAGCTGTAAACCCAAATACAACAACTACGTATACAGTAACAGCATTTGATGTTACTGGTACGAATTCAGATTCAGATGATGTTACAGTTACTATAGATGCCTTACCGACAGCAAATGCAGGAAACAATGTAGAAACTTGTTTAGGAACTGCGGTTACACTAATCGCATCTGGAGGAACAAGTTATTTATGGAATACAGGAGTAACAACTCAAAGTATATCTGTTAATCCGAATGTTACAACGACCTATTCAGTAGAAGTGACTCAAAATGGATGTTCAGATACGGATGCTGTAATTGTAACTGTAAATCCGATTCCTGTAATCGATGCAGGTTTAAA